>Ga0335397_10013288_pt1 | contig 10028 bp, 10 predicted proteins | sample MAT04_FD_205740 | JGI IMG/M metagenome (GOLD analysis project Ga0335397, IMG submission 205740) | Freshwater microbial communities from Lake Fryxell liftoff mats and glacier meltwater in Antarctica - MAT-04 (spades assembly) (version 2) ...
CGACCGCAGGTCCGGACCCACCTCACGTCAGTGCCAGAAGGCGGACGATCATCGGTCGGTATTTCAGTTCCTCACCACAACGTAATCGAGGGTGGATTTCGACCCCGATCAGGTGCCCGCAGGGGAAGGTCGAATGGCCAGTGCCGCCGTACGGACAGGCCGTACGATGTGGTCGAGTCTGATCTCGTCGTTGTCCTCAGGCGTCGATGATGAGATCGGCATCTGCGGCGGTCCGTTCGATGAGACGCGCGTTGTTCTCGTCGCTACCGTTCGCCCAAGAAATGGCAGCCTCAGCCGACTTGCCTGTCGCTACGTGTCGCGCGATGAGCTGCTCGAGACGGGTCTCATGCGGAGTCCTGAGATACCAGACCTCGTCGATCGCTGTGCGCGCACGTTTCCACTGTGGTTCGTCGGCGAGAAGGTAATTGCCTTCTGTCACGACGATGTCCACGTCCTCCGGCACTGCGATCGACGCGGCGATCGGCTCGCCCATACGGTGGTCGAAGTCCGGCGCATAGACTGTCTCGCTGGCTCGCATCCGCAGCCGCTCCATCAGTACGGCGAACCCTGTTGAATCGAACGTGTCGATCGCGCCCTTACGCGACTCGCGATCGAGGGCTCGCAGCACTGTCCCGCTGAGGTGATAACCGTCCATTGATATGACCGCCGCCCGGGTGCCGGTAGGCAGCTCCGCTACGATCCGGCGTACGAGCGTCGACTTGCCGGTGCCGGGAGGACCCGCTATCCCGACGATCGTCCTCTGCCGAACGCCCCGAAGCGTCATGATCCGAGCGGCAAGCGCTCGCGGATCGGCGCTCACGGTCCGGGGTTTCGAGAGGTCATTCACGATGATGCACACTGTCGCAGCGAAGCGACCAGAGCACGGGTCCCGGAATCCCGCAGTGCGAGTATCGATGTCTTATAGGCGTTCACGAACGCAAGCTTTGTGCCCAGATCGCCGAAGACGTCTTCGATCTCCAGGAAGGCCCCCGGCCGCTCGACATCCGCTCGGGCCCCCGCCATGATCATGTCGCGACGCGGGTCGATCACCGCGATCGGGCCGCCGTGCTCGTCTCGCCCCACTGCATAGCGCGACCACCCGGCGATGACGGCCGCACTGACGCCGATGGGGCGTCCCGCCTCGACGTTGTCCCGAATGACGGGCAGTAGGAATTTCGGGATGCGATCGGATGTCCCCGCACAAATGCGCGACAACGGGTCCTGGATCTGCGGATTGCCGAATCGAGCTAGCACGGTGCGTCCCCACCGGCTGAGGTCGACGCCTGCAATCGGTAAGAGCGACGGCACTGCCTCGTCGTCGATGTATCGGATCAGCATGGCGTTGATGTCGGGATCGGCGATCGCCTCATGTACGAAGGTGTGACCTACGAGGGTGCCGAAGAAGCAGAGCGCCTGGTGGGTGCCATTGGCGAGTCGCAGCTTCATCCGCTCGTGCGGGTGAACGTCGGCGACGACCTCGACCCCGACCGACTCGAAGTGCGGCCGACCGTTGGCGAAATTGTCTTCGAGCGCCCACTCGGTGAATGGCTCGCACGTGACCGCCCAGTCGTCCTCGATGTCAAACTCACTCGCCAGCAGCTGGCGGTCCTCATCTGTCATTGCCGGGGTGACTCGGTCGACCATTGAACTGGGGAACGTTACCTGGGAATCGATCCATGAAACCAGATCGGGCGCGACCGATGCTGCGAACGTGCGCAGTGCATCGCGCGTGACAGCGCCGTTCTCGGGGATGTTGTCGCACGACATCACGGTTATCGGTCCGGCTTCCGCATCTCGCCTCGCAAGCAGGGCATGGACGATGAGCCCGAGCCACGACTGGCTCGATGCGGTGGATGCGAGGTCGGCTTGTATGCGGGAATCACCTGCGCCGGAGAACCGCCCCGTCGCAGGATCGATTCCGTAGCCGCCTTCGGTGATCGTGAGCGAGATGATGCGCGTCGCAGGATCAGCCATGCGGGCAACGATTAAGTCGTGATCGGCGATTGCGCTTTGGATTCCGATGATCGACCCGATGACGGTCGTCGTGCGATGCCCGTCGGGTGCTTTTTCGGTGAGGGTGTAGAGGCAGTCCTGGGCGCGGAAGGCGTGGAGTGCGGCAGGTTCGCGAGTGCCCATTGTGACACCCCAGATCGCCCAGTCGTCGGCTCCTCCCCGTTCGATGAGACGGTGGAGGTACATCGCTTGATGCGAGCGGTGGAAGTTGCTCACGCCGACATGAACGATACCGGCTCGCAGCTTGGCGCGGTCGTAGCCTCCCGTGGCGAGGCCGCTCGGCGGAGTTTCGATCAATGAGTTGGACAGTTTCACGAGGCCTGCTTCTGGCGCTCGGCGTCTTGGAGGGCAGCGGCAACGGTGTCGAGGAGTTCGTTCCAGGAGACGATGAACTTCTCGACGCCCTCCTTCTCAAGCAGCTCGGTGACCTCGGGTATCGAGATGCCCACGCCAGCGATGGAATCCATCACCGCGTTGGACGCGTCATAAGAACCCGTGATCGAGTCTCCTTCGATCACACCGTGGTCGAAGGTGGCCTCGAGCGTATTTTCGGGCATCGTGTTGACGACCTCGGGCGCGACGAGCGCGACGACATACGTCGTGTCGAGCACAGCGGGGTCCTTGACGCCCGTCGACGCCCACAGTGGACGCTGTCTGTTCGCACCGGCGGCCAACAGGCCCGCAGCGCGCTCGGAGGCAAACTGCTGCTCGAAGATCTGGTACGCGAGCCGGGCGTTCGCGACGCCCGCTTTGCCCTTGAGCGCCTTGGCCTCGTCGGTGCCGATCGCGTTGAGACGCTTGTCAATCTCGGTGTCGACGCGCGACACGAAAAACGACGCGACGGAGTGCAGCTCCGAGAGGTCAAGCCCTGCGGCCTTGGCCTTCTCAAGGCCCGTAAGGTACGCGTTGATAACGGCGCGGTACCGGTCGAGGCTGAAGATTAGGGTGACGTTGACGCTGATGCCTGCCGCAATCGTCTCGGTAATCGCCTCGAGGCCCGCGATCGTCGCAGGGATCTTGATGAGCGCGTTCGGCTTGTCGACCTGTGCCCACAGTTGCTTGGCCTGAGCGATCGTACCGACGGCGTCGTGCGCAAGTAGCGGCTCGACTTCGATCGACACGCGACCGTCGAGGCCGTTCGTCTCGTCGTAGATCGAACGGAAGATGTCGCTGGCAGCAGCCACGTCCTGCGTCATGATCTCGAACACGGCGTCGTTGACGCTCGTGCCAGCCTTCGCCAGCGTCGCGACCTGATCGTCGTAGGCCTCGCCTTTGGCCAAAGCCGAGGCGAAGATCGTCGGGTTCGTCGTCACGCCGACGACGTTTCGCTCGGCGATCAGCTTCTCGAGGCCAGCAGATTTGATGCGCTCACGGGAGAGATCGTCGAGCCAGATACTGACGCCTGCAGAGCTAAGGGCCTCGGTGGAGGATGGTGAGTTCATTCGGATAGGCCTTTGTCGTAGGTGGGTGCTGCGTTCGGATCGTCTGCGGGGTTCAAGAGGTGCGCTTACGGTTTAGGGCTTCGAGCGCGCCCATGGCGCCGTTCGTCTTGATGGCGATGCGAGCTGCGATGTAGGCGTCGCGAAGCCGCTGGTTCTGACCAAGCTCGCCGAATACATCGGTCAGGTCCAGAAGAGCCCCCGGATCATCGACTTCGCGACCGACCGCGTCCCGCAGCCTCTGCGAACGAACATCGGAGATCGCGAGCGGTTGGCCGCTTTCGTCGACGCCCTCGAGGAATACACTCCAAGCCGCGAGAACGAGCGCTGCATGATCGATCTGGCCTCCCGTGGAGAGTTGATCGCGAACGACGGGGAGTAGGAACTTCGGGATACGTTGCGATCCGTCGACAGCCTGGCGTTCCAAGGTGTCGGCAATCGCGATGTTCGAGAAGCGGGAGATGAGCTCGTGGCGGTAGGCGTCGAGGTCAACACCGGGAATCGGCCTTAAGGTCGGCGATGCTTCATTGACCATGTAGTCGAGTAAAAAATCGACGAAAATCGCGTCGACGACGACCTCGTGCACGTAGGTGAAGCCTGCGAGGAGCCCCAGGTAGCTCATGGCCTGGTGGGATGCGTTGAGGAGCCTGAGCTTCATGAACTCGTAGGGCTTGACATCGCCCACCATGTGCACGCCGACGCTCGCGAAGTCCGGTCGCCCAATCGTGAACGCATCTTCGAGCACCCACTGTGCAAATGCTTCTGAGACCACCGGCCACTTGTCGTCAACACCATACGTGTCGGCGACCGCAGCGATGGACGCGGGCGTCGTGGCCGGGGTGATCCGGTCTACCATGGAGTTGGGAAAGCTGACGTTCTCGGCTATCCACTCGCCCAGCTCCGGGTTCTTGATTCGTGCGAATGACGTGAGCGCGATGCCGGCGACGTGGCCGTTCCCTTGGATGTTGTCGCAGGACATGACGGTGAAGGGCGCGATCCCGCGATCCCTGCGCAGCCGCAGCGCTTCGGTCATGAGTCCAAAGACCGTGCGTAGTACGGCGTTCGGCTGCAAATCAGCGATGGTATCGGCACCGGTGGCATCGAATTCACCCGTGGCGTCATTGACGCTGTAGCCCCCCTCGGTGACGGTCAACGAAACGATCCTCGTCGACGCGGAGGCCAGCTTCTCGACAACCGCGCCCGGGTCGTCGGGAGCGAATAGATACTCCGTGATTGAGCCGATGACCCGAGCCTGGGACTCCCCGTCGGGATGCTTGACCACGAGGGTGTAAAGGTCATCCTGGTCACGCATAACTTGCCTCATGCGCGAGTCGGACGCGAGTACGCCCACACCGCAGATTCCCCAGGTGTCGTTGCCCCCGGCACGGAGCAGCCGATCGACGTACATGGCCTCATGGGACCGGTGGAACGAACCCACTCCGAAGTGGACGATCCCCGTCTTTACGGCGCTTCGATCGTACGCAGGGGTGTCGACCCGCTCGCTGATGACACCGAGCGCGGACGCGGAAAGCTTGACCATGATTTCTCCAATGGTGTGGTGCTGAGGATAAGGATGGCGGGGAGGTGCGGTCTAGCGGGACGACGGTGGCGAGCTAATCAGCCCCGTGATGGTTCCGAGCAGGCTCTCTGCATCGAACTCGCTGGTCGGCGCGTCTCTCACGATCTTCCCCAGGCGTAAAACCACCACCCGGTCGGTGACCTGCAGAACGTGAGGCAGGGTGTGCGAGATGAAGATGACTCCGAGTCCCTTGGCCTTCGCCGCACGGATGACATCGAGGACCTCGTTAGACTGCCGGGCGCCGAGATGGTTCGTGGGCTCGTCGAGGATGATGACCTTTCGCGCCCAGGTAACAGCCCGCCCAATCGCTACGGCTTGGCGCTGGCCACCCGAGAGCTCCGCGATGGTGCGATCGGCGGACGCAACCCCGATTCCGGCACGGTCGAGTCCCTCGTGTGCTTCGGTGTCCATCCGCTTGTCTGCGAGAAAACCGAGCTTCCCGAGGATGCCCTTACGTGTGATCTCACGACCCAGGAAGACATTGGCGCTCACGCTCAGGTTGGGTGCGAGACCGGAATCTTGGTAGAGCGTCTCGATGCCAGCGCGGAGCGTGTCGTGAGGCGACTTCCACTCGTGCTTCTCCCCGTCGAGCAGGATGTCGCCGGAGTTCGGCTGGTGCGCACCGGAGAGAACCTTAACGAGCGTCGACTTTCCGGCACCGTTGTCGCCGACAAGGCCGACCACTTCCCCGGCACGTACCGAGAGGTTGACGTTGTCGAGTGCGACCACGCTGCCGTAGTTCTTACTGATGTTTCGCACTTCGTAGAGCACAGAGTCGCTCATGCTTTGCTTCCTTGTCCGCGGCGCAGAATTTGCAGTGTCACGGCGGCCGCGATCAGGACTGCCACGACGACCTGGTTCCAATTGGGGTCGATGTTGATGATGATGAGGCCACTCGTGACTGTCGTGAGGATCAGCGAGCCGAGCACGGTGCCGCTCATCCGTCCGATTCCTCCTGTCAGACTCGCGCCGCCGATAACGACGGCCGCGATCGCGAGGAGCTCCTGTCCGGCACCGGCACTTGGAGAGCCGGACCCGAGAGTTATGTAGAGCACCATGCCGCCGAGCCCCGCCAGGAGGCCCGAGAGAGCGTAGACCTTGGTGATCTGCGTCTTCACGCTGATGCCGACGGCAGTGGCAGCGAACGAATTGCCCCCGATAGCGAAGACGTAGCGGCCGAACCGCGACTTGTGTAGGAAGAGGCCCGCGATCACAATGATGATGACAACGAAAATGCCGGGCCACGAGAGCGGTCCGAGCCATGGAACACTCAGACTGATCGCCGACGAAGGTCCGCCGGCTATGGGGCCGCCCTTGGTCAGGACGAGGGACAGCCCGGCACCCGCGCCCAATGTGGCGAGCGTCGCGATGAAGGGGACGAGCCTCGCCTGATTGATAAGAAGGGCGTTCACCAGCCCGACGACGAGCCCCACACCCGCGGCCGTCACCACACCGACGAGCAGAGACAGGGCGTCTGGTGTACCGCCGCCCGTCGCGGTCTGCATTACGAAGGCAGCGACGACCCCCGAAAGCGTCATGGTGGAACCGACCGAGAGGTCGATTCCACCACTCACGACGACGAACGTCTGGCCCACGGCGATGAGCGCGATGGGCGCCCAGTTGACCAGGATGTTGCCGAACACACCCACAGAGAAGAACTTCGAGTTGATGCTCGTAAACATCACGACCATGAGGACGAGCACGACGAGAAGCACGAATTGCTGGCTGCCGAGCACTCGGAAGATGCCTCTGGCCAATCCGGAGGCAATGCGCCCGGTTCGTGGCCGTGTCGGCGTTGCGCTAGTTGCGCCGTTGTCAGTCACTGTTTAGTCCTTACTCCGTGGAGTGTGTCGGTTCCGCACGTGCCTAGTTGGCGCTCTGAACGTAGGTGTACTTCTCGAGGTCGGCCGCTGAAGTGCTCTTGTCCAGAGTGATGTTGGGCAGGGTCACGGACTTCTCGATGTCGGCTTTATCGCCATCCTTGATCGCTTTGACGAGGTACCGCACGGCGAGCTTGCCCTCCTCGGCCGGGTCTTGCGCGATGAGGGCGGTGATCACGCCGCTGCCGATCAGGTCGACGTTGGTCTTGTACGCGTCGTACCCGACCAGGGCAACCCTGCCGGCCAGGCCCTTTGCTCGGAGGGCGGATGACGCACCGTCGGCGTTGGTGCCATCGATGGCGAAGATGCCCTTGAGGTCGGGGTAGGCAGTGAGCCAATTGTTCACGTTGGTGTTCGCGGTGGCCGGGTTGGACTGTGAATAGCCGGTGGCAGCGATCTCGATATCGGGGTACTTATCGGCGATCTGCTTCTTGAAGCCATCGAGGCGAGCAACGTTGGTGGTCGACGTAGCCGAGCTCAGGCCCACGACGACCTGAAAGGTGCCACCGTCCTCGTAGTCCATGGCTGCGGCTAGGGCGTCTGCCGCCTTCGCGCCACCGTCGGCGTTGTCGCCGGTGATGAACGAGGTGACATCCTTAAGGTCATTGACGCTCGTGTCGACGTTCACGACGGGAATGCCCGAAGCGACAGCGCGATCCACGGCGGGCTGAAGGGCATCGGGGTCGGTCGGCACCAGCGCGAGTCCGTCAGGCGATGTCGCGAGCACCTGGTTAACGACGGGGATCTGGGTCGCCGGAGAGTACGTTGTTGCGTCTCCCTGGAAAGTCAGGTTGACGCCCAGTGCCTTTGCTTCTTCTTCGGCCCCGAGCTTCATGGCGAGGAAGAACGGGTCGGCCGAAGCGCCGACCACGAATGCGATGTTAAGCTTCTCGTCCGATCCGCTGTCTCCGGCGTCCGAGTTCGAGCATGCGCTCAGACCAAGTACCGCGACGCTCAGCGACGCGAGTGCCGTGATTGTCCGCTGTGATTTATTCATCATCTCTCCTTTGAGGGTTCACCGGCTGATTAGGTCGCTAGTGGTAGCAATTTGGAATACCGCAGAATGGAACCGGTCTCATTTTTTATGGAACCGGTCTCATTCGGGCTAAGCTCATCATGCACGTCAGAGTCCATAGTGTCAAACAAGCAGTAGGGCAGTAATGGGAGAGTCAGTGGATCGAGATCGCACCGATCGGGCGAGGGCTCCGCGCATCGTGGATGTGGCCTGTCTTGCCGACGTTTCAAAGGCCACTGCGGCGCGCGCGCTAAGCGGATCCGACCTAGTCACGGAAGCGACTCGACTGAAAGTCCTGCAGGCGGCCGAGTCCTTGAATTACCGGATGAATGGGCTCGCCCGCGCGATGTCGGCGGGGCGTTCGCGCACGATCGGGCTCGTTATCGCGGATATCAGCAACTCATTCTTTGATCGGGCCACTCGCGCGATCATCGACACCGCCGCGCGTCACGACTATCAGGTGCTCGTGATTAACACGGATGACGATCTCCGTGCGGAAGTCCAAGCGGTGCGGGTCTTGTCGGAGAAGAGAGTTGACGGCATCATCGTCGTTCCGTCCTCTCCCGACACCTTCGATCACCTCTTCGTCGGAGGAAAACCCGTGTCTCCGCTGGTGCTGCTCGACCGGCGCATGCCCAACGTGCCGGTCGGAACCGTTACAACCGATGACTACTCGAGCGCCGTCGAGGCGGTGCGGCTCTTCGCGTCACGCGGGCACTCGCGCATGGGAATGCTGGTGAACTCGGCCGACAGCCATGAGGCTTCCGCGAACGGCGCGAACGGAGCCGTCTCCACGATCCACGATCGCGTGAGCGGCTTCACCAAAGGACTGAAGGAGTACGGGCTTCCCTTTGAACCGGCCTGGATCGGGTATACACCGCACGTTCACGACGATGCTGTTCGAGCCGCCAAACAGATTTTGTCGCTCGATCCGCGCCCCACTGCGATCCTCACCACCAATGCGGACGCGGCACTGGCCGTTATCGACGCCTGTAATGAGATGCATCTGGCGATCGGCGAGGAGGTGTCGCTAATCAGTTTCGACGACTCCCCTTGGGCTCGGGTCTTCCGTCCTGCAATAACTGTTGTTGATCGACCGGTCTACGAACTGGGCGAGGCGGCGGTCAAGGCACTCCTCGTGCAGATCGACAGCGGCGATATGCATGCAAGGTCTGTGGAGATGCAGAATCACCTCATCGACCGGGAGTCCGTGAGGTACATTGGGCCACCGATTGCGCCATCACTATTCCCCTCTCGCTGACAAGCATCACGCGAGCTCTGTCAATGGCCATTCCGAACTGCCCGTAGGCGGCCAGCAGAATTGCCCGCTGGTGGCCTTGGAAACTGCTTGAATTCCAGTGGTCGTTGCAACGCTGGGGGTGTGGTGGCGTTGGCCATGCGCGGTCGTAGTCGGTTCAGTTCATCGGGGTGACGCCCTTTCCGGCGAGAGCCTGGGTGAGGCGGATGGAGTCGCCGGAGGTCTGGCAGACGTGGGCGTGGTGGAGTAGCCGGTCGAGGGTCGCGGGCGCGAGGGTCTTGGGCATGAGGGCGTCGAAGCCGGCCAGGTGCAGGTTCGAGGACACGGTGATGGAGTGTTTCTCGTAGGCGGCGTCGACGAGCCGGTAGTGGCCCTCGGCAGTGTCCGCCCCGACTTCGAGGAGCCCGATGTCGTCGATTTATGCCGACATCGGCATAAGTCGATGAGCTGGGATACATGGAACTAGACCGACGCGGTGCCGAACTCCTGTTTCAAGTACTGACCGAGCGGGAAGAGAAAAACAGCGTCGCGATCGCCTCCAACGAATCGTTCTCCGGCTGGACGAAGACGTTCACCGACCCACGCCTGTGTGCTGCGATCGTCGACCGGCTCACCTTCGGCGGCAACATCATCGAAACCGGCTCCGACTCCTACCGCCTCGCACACACCAAAAACAACCAATCAACGCGAGTGGATGCTAAAACGGAATAGCCCGTAAGCGGAACCTTTAGCGGGACGCGACCGCACGGCGCAATTTCTGTAGCGCCCGTTTCTCACGGGAATCCTCCGGCATGCCTCAACGCAGGTGCGCGGGTTTCGGTAGCTGTTCGGGTCGTGGCGCAAG
>Ga0335397_10013290_pt1 | contig 10027 bp, 3 predicted proteins | sample MAT04_FD_205740 | JGI IMG/M metagenome (GOLD analysis project Ga0335397, IMG submission 205740) | Freshwater microbial communities from Lake Fryxell liftoff mats and glacier meltwater in Antarctica - MAT-04 (spades assembly) (version 2) ...
ATGTTTGAAGTTGTTTGATCGCCCAACCCAAGATAAAGCGATTGCTCACCAAAATTTTCAACCCCCTGCCTGCTGCCATTCATACCCAGGTATTTATAATCCTGTGCTGAAATGCCTGCCATAGCCGTAACTTTGTGTTTGCCAAAGGCCTTATCATAAGTAAGCGTATTGTCGAAATAGCCGTCAACAGAATAGCTCATCGAGCGGCTTAGGGTACGCAGCGTATCAAACTGGGTTGTTGAAACATAATATTCAGGGGTGTAGCTTCTGTTGCGGTTGAAGGCATAATCCATCCCATACGATGATTTCAACTTCAGGTCTTTCAGAATCCTGAGTTCTACAAAAGCACTTCCGATAAACCTGATGCCATTGGAACGGCTGTTAAAATACTTGAGCTGAGCAGCCGGGTTGGCGAAATTACCAAGTCCCAGCGGACTATAGGTTGTATCATCGATCATTGCCGGGAAAACCGGAGGTGCGATAAAGGCGTTATGAAAAACGCCGGGTACATCCTTGAATTTATAGCTTGAAAGATTGGCGGAATAACCAACTTTCAGATTTTTCATAACTTCTGATTCAAGTGATGACCGAAGGTTGATACGATCATAATCATGACCCTTCACCAGACCTTCCTGCTGATACCATGCCGCACCAAAAGTGTATAAACTTTTCGGTGAGCCCCCCATCACACTTACGTCATGACTTTGCGTAAATGCTTGTGAGCGAAGTACTTCGTCATACCAGTCGGTAGCATCGGGATAGTCATCAGGATTTACAGGCACAAATGTTTCACCGTTACCTGAAGCCTGTGCCTGGTAAAGGTTCTTCTCGTTTATCAGATCAATATATTGTTTGCCCTTTGTCAGCTCGAACTTATTGACTGCTTTCTGGAAACCGGCATAACCGGAGTAGGAGATTTTAGCTTCGCGACTCTGGCTCCTCTTGGTGGTAACCAGAATAACGCCGTTGGCGGCCCTGACTCCGTATATAGCTGATGATGAGGCATCTTTCAGGAATGTAATGCTCTCAATATCATTTGTTCCCAAATAACTGATGTCGTTGGTTAAAACGCCATCAACCACATAAAGGGGCGATGAATTTGACGATACAGTGCCGAGGCCACGGATACGGATAACCGGTGAACTACCAGGCGAACCGCTGTTGGTTACCTGTACACCGGCAACTTTTCCCTGAAGAGCCTGGGCCGGGTTTGATACAGCCTGGTAGGAAAGTTCTTCGGCCTTTATGGTTTTAATTGAGCCAGTCAGGTCAAGTCGTTTGGCAGAGCCATAGCCCACCACGACCACTTCTTCGAGCAAACTGGCCGAAGAAATAAGGGAAACATTGATGGTTGTGCGGCCCTGAATTGCAATTTCCTGCGAATTCATCCCGATAAAGCTGAAAATCAGCGTAGCCGTAGATGGGGCATCAAGGGTAAATTTGCCATCAAGGTCAGTGGCAGCACCTGTGGTTGTTCCTTTAACAACAACAGTTACACCCGGAAGTGTTTCGCCGGTATCAAAGTTGGTTACTGTACCGGTAACCTTCACCTGTTGGGCCATCGCCAAAGGCAAAAGGCCAATGGTAAACAGCAGAATGAGTAGATGTTTTACTTTTTTCATGTGATTGTTGGTTTGGTTGTTGGTTTGGTTGTGTATGATGTATTGATTGTAAATTGCTTTCTTTTTTAATGGTTTGACCCAGTTATTTATCTTAAAAGGTCTTAAAAATCAATTCCGGCGGTCAATCAGCAATTTCAGCGATCCGGCTTCACCAGCGAAACAGTTGAATTTAACAAAATAAATACCGGGCTTCATAATTAAAGTTTCTATGGGTATTTCTGCAGGCCCGGTAGATGTCGCCGAATATTGAAATTCGTTGATTATTCTTCCCGTAAGGTCGCACACGCTGATGTTAAAAACTCCTGTAGAATTCAGGTTCAGCATAAGATTCACCGGTTCGTGACCAGCCGGGTTGGGATAAAGTTTATTTACGCCTGTTGTTGTGTATTCAGGAACACCATTTGCATCATAAGTGAATCCGATGGCTTCCAGCATTGGGCCAATTTCGGGGTTGGACATGAAATTGTTCCATAAAAGTTGTGAACGTGAATTTTCGATCATGACTATGATAGGGCCCTGGTCAATTGCAAGATAGGAATCGGCCCACCAGTTTTCCCTCTGATTGAATGCATCGTAAAAGCCCATCGGGCCCCAGGTTTTTGCACCAAGTTCGCGGTAAAAGTGTTTAAGTGCTCCCAGCGATTCAACTGGTGTATAAGGCATTGATGACAAGGCAGCAGTTGGGGTAATGGTTCCGTTGTCGCGTCCGCTAACGGGTTCATGAACCTGATAACCAAACGGATCATCACTGGCAGTCAGCCCCCAGCAGTTTTGCCCATAGCCTGTGTGGTTCATTGGATTCTGCATGCAATAAGCGCGATGGATCAGGGTGTGGTTTTGGTTGAGATTAAAATAATTGGTGAAACTATCTTTTTTGCTGCGTGGGTCGAAGCCAAGAAACGAATAATGGGCAAAAAACAAAGGTCCACCACGGTCCCAGCCCACATCTAAGGTATATCCGTAAAACGATCCTCCATTGATATAATAGGACTTTCCTGCCCAGCCATTGTTCCAGTATGTCGCCGGCACAGGATGAGTAGGTGATGCAATGGCAAGCATATAAATAATGGCTGCTTCGTTCCATCCCCTGATCTCCATATTTATTTGCCAGCCATAGTTTGGCGACCAATGCCAGTATAGCACTCCGGAATTATTCTTCGTGTACCAATCCCATTCAACAGTTTCCCAAAGTGTTGTAATTCTGCTGGCAATGCTTAATTCAGCAGGAGTGTTCAAATTGAAATACTGTCGGGCAGTCAATAATCCCTGTACAAGGAATCCGGTTTCGACCAGATCACCGCCATTGTCGTATTCACTGAAAGAAACGACCTCCCCGGTATTGCCGTTCAGCCAGTGTGGCCAAACGCCGTGAAACCGGTCGGCAGTTTCGAGGAAGTTCAGTATTTTAACCATCTGCGTTATCCCTTCTTCCCGGGTTAAAAAACTACGTTCAATTCCGGTAAGCAAAGCCATAATGCCAAATCCGGAACCACCGGAAGTAACCACATCACCCGAAGTGTTGCGTTCACGCGCCATTCCCGATGCCGGGTGCGCAAAATCATAGAAATAGCGGAAAGTGTATTCCTGAACCATATCTAACATCTCTTCATCGCTGAATATTTGGGTTGATGCATTTACCGGATCAGAAGGAACCGAAGGCTCATTAACTGCATTCAACGCCCTGATGCGATAAGTTATATTCAGGGTAGTCCCCAATGGTCTCACCCAGTCGATGTGCCGGGTTGTATTCCGGTCAACAACAGCAACTGTTTGCCAGTTATTCATACCAACTGCAGTCCGTTGAACCTCATATCCATTCAGGTTGTTCCCGGGGTTTGGGTTCCAGTTAATCTCAACATGGCTGTCATAACCTTCCGCTACGACTCCGGTGGGCTGTGCAGCAGGCGGTGATGTGCCATCGCCTTTGAATACCCGCATGTCATCAACCAGAAGTGTATGCGTTACCCCATCATAGAGGTTTTGCGCAAAGCCAATGGTTTTGATGTTTGTGAAATCTACCGGGTCGCCGTAATCGAGGAATAACGACATTGGTATGGCTATTCTTGACCAGATGCCAGCCGTAAGAGTTGAAGGGCTCCAGGAGGCAAAAGAGTGTTTGGTTGTTTTTACATTGTCAATATCTTCCAAAAATATTTTAGGCAGATTGGCAGCATTCAAGCCTTCTACTGACCTTAGCCAGAGCATTAGGGTATCGGTGTCGGTCAGGTTTTTTGCCGTCCAGTCCAGTCCTGCTGCAATGGCAACCCAATCACCACCGATGACGGATTCCCATTTCAGGCGGAGACAGTTAATGCCTTGTTGGGCAGGAAGAACACTTTCAACCGGAAACTTTCTGAGGTCACTTCCCATTCGTTCCAACTCACTCGGAGCAGTCAGTTCCATCCAACTAAAGTCATAATAGTCGGAAGAGGGACTGTCCTGAAAGTAAAGGTAGGTTTGGGCCGATGTGCTGAAGCTCATCAGGCTGATGAGCAACGCTATGAATATATTCAGTAGTTTCCGGTTGATTGTGCTATTTTTCATGAGGGTTATTTAAGAACTTATTTTCTAATCTGGCTGCCGCTTACAGCATAATAGAAAATATACAGGTAGCAAATTGCCGGTACGATAAATGCCCAGGTATAACCAAAATTGTCGGCAACGCTTCCCATGATTGGAGGAATAATGGCTCCACCGAAGATCAGGGTGTTAATGATGCCGGATGCCGTGCTTAATTCGCCGGAATCCAAATCTTTAACCGCAAGAGTGAAGATATTGGGGAACATGATTGAGTTGAACAACCCGATTGAAATTACAGTCCAGAGCGCAATATGGCCTGTTCCAAAGCTTGTTATCAGATCAAGCGCTGCAGCTACTAAGGCAAATACAGCGAGGGTGCGGGCTGCTTTACCGGTTCCGATTTGCATGATCAGGAAGTTAACCACGGCTATTGCCAGGAAAATTCCGCCAATCTGCCAGTCCCAGCCTGTTACAAATGAACCGGAAACAAAGGCAAGTAACAAAACCGGAAGGGCATAGGTTATTTTTTTCGACATGCTAATATCCGAGAACATGAAGGATCCGAAGAAACGGCCTACCATTGCACCGCCCCAGTAAATTGCGGCATATTTTGAGGCAACATTGGCGTCCATTCCATTGGTTTCTTTCAGGTAGTTGATAATCAAACTACCGTTGCCAACTTCAGCACCAACATAGAAAAATATGGCTACGGCTCCGAGCAGCATGTGCGGATATTTCCAAACGTTTTTCTTTTCGGTTGAAGTCTGGGCAATTTCAGGAAGTTTTATGGTCATAATCAGCAGTGCAATAATCACAATGAGCACGCTCATGATAATAAAAGGCATCTGAACGGTTTCGGCTTTTCCAGCCGCGTCAAGCATCTCGGAAGCACCGGTAAAAATAAAAACAGCAATGATCCAGGGAGCAACCATGGTAGCAATCGAATTGAGTGCCTGAGTAAGGTTGAGTCGGCTGGATGCGGTGTTTTCGGGTCCCAGAGCAGTTACATACGGATTAGCAGCAGTTTGTAGGAAAACCACACCGGCTGCCAATATAAAGGTTGAAACCAGGAACAGCGGGAACGATGGAATGCTCGAAGAAGGATAAAAGAGGAATCCACCGGCTGCCATTAACAAGAGCCCGATAATCAGTGCCCTCTTGTAGCCGATTTTTTTAATGTACAGCCCGATAGGAATTGAAATAAAAGCATAGGTAATAAAGAATGCAAAATTCAACATCTGGGCTTCAAACTCGCTCAGTTCAAAAATGTCCTTTACTCTTGCACTCAGCGTGATGATGAATGTAGTGGCAAATCCAAAAATAAAAAATATGGAGCCGATTACCGACATTCCTACTTTGTAGCTGTTGTCTTGTTTGCTCATGTGGTTTTGTTTTGGGTTTCTGTTTTGGGTTTCTATTTTTTTTTGATTTAAAGTTTTGTTTTCATCCTTTGACCGACATTTTAATATCTGAATTCGGGTTGTTTATACTTATTTCTTCAGAAAATGAAGAATAATGGATTGCCTGACTCTTTGTTTAACATCTTTATCAGATAATTCCTTTCAGTTTTAAGTTTAACTTAAGAATAATGGAAATGAACCAGGTAATTGCGATTAAAAATAATATGCAATTTTTTACCCAAACAGATGACTCCGGCATTATTCGGATATTTCAAAAATTGCATCGGGCAGGATCCGCAAAGCGATATATACATATATATAACTTTTGAATATTGCCACCAAAATTAATATTCACATAATTATTTGAATAGAACCTGTTTGCCAATCTGGTTTACTATTTCTGCCTGGTGTATTTTAAACACTATGTTTGTGTAATTAATACACTAAGTAGAGAGTTGTAAAATTAAATCAAGTTTTAATTAAAAGCAATAGAGAGTCAAAAAAAACTTTACTTATCCCGGCCAGAGAGGATTGCTTTTGTAAAGATAATAATTAATTTCCGGATGCAGATAGTGGTATTCCGTCAGATTTTCGGCAAAGATTATTGGGAATAGAAATATTAAAAATTATCCAATAGCCAAAGCGCAGTGAGAGAATAACTTACCGAATGATTTAAAAAAACAATGTTATCCGGGAAAAATTAAAAAATAGCTTTGACGCCACCCCGATTCCTTACATACGGGATCGGGACACTAATACACCAAGTTATAATAAATGAGAAAAATAACCAGGTGATTCCTGGTGACTTTTCCGAAAAGGTCGGAACAGGTCGTGCTTTTCCCGATAAACCGGAACAGGGTGTGTCAAAAAATATAAAGTTAGGTCCGCGTTTTCACTAATTGCCATAATTCACTATTATTAACATTCCAAAGTATAACTATTATTTTCCCAGTACTCTAATGAAAAAAAAGTAAAAGTGAACTATCTAAAGCCGGGTTTAGAAATGTAAAACGAACAATGGTCAATCAACTGCCACTGAAATTTTCCTTAATCCCGAAAGGCTGGCATTGTCGTAGATTTTTCCGATTGGGTAAATGGCCAGTCGGTTATCCCAGTATGGTGTCTTGCTGTAAAACCAGTTCAGTATTTTTTCCTGATCCGTGCTGAAATTCTTATCACTGCTCATTTTCATCTCAAATTCCTTTTTCAGTTCAGGATCTTTTACCAGCATTTCCCTTGCCATTGATTCCATAACATAGGATTCACTATACTCCTTCTGTTCAAAAACCTGGTTAAAAAATCCCCACTCCACAAAAGACCCCGGGGAAGCCGGTTCAAGCGCGGCAGCAATCACCCTGGCGGTTCTTTGCTCCATTGAAATAACATAAGAACCTTTCATAAATTTTCTGGTTTCTTCAATCTCATCGTAAGCAGTAGTAACCATCTGCCGGCCTTCGTATGACGTTTTCCTGAAATCAAAATCGCGGAATTTGTAGGATTTGACTACAACTTCTGTTGCTTCGGTCAGACGGCTGATTTTAATACCGTGCATCCTGAGCCGCTCAGCAATCAAAGACCATTCGGCAGGAATTATGTAAGCCGCCGGAAGCAAAGTTTCAACAGCAGCGTAAGTTTTATTAAAGAATGGCAGGGTCATAGTAACTGGTTTCGTATTGTCATAGATAAACCAATCACCACCGGTAAGATCGCTTTTAACTGCCTTGTAATCAAACCCTTCAAACTGAACCATGGTGCTGTCTTTTGTGCTGGATTTTATCAGGACCGGGTATTTCTGAGACCTGAATCCCGGAGCAGCCGTTGAAACATCGGCCATATTGATCAGCGTCTTTAAAGTTGCAGCCTGATGGTTAAGGATAGAAAGGGTGTGTTCAATCATTTTACGGGTTGCTTCTACCCTTGTTTTATAATCTTTAAGCATGTGCGTTTCGATAAGCAACGCAGGGCGGTTTTGAAAAGCCGCATACCCCTGCGATAACATAGGAGGTGAAGCACCGGTGCGCAGCCCACTCCTCGGGTCGTGCCATTTGCGGAACATCACATAAGGAAAAATCGGGAATCCGGATTCCTTCATTTTGCTGCTGACCCTGGGTTCGTATATATTATTGAGCCAACGGGTGAGACCAGAGTCAAGGGTTCCGAATGTTTCAATGCCATAGGTGAGGGCATATTGATAGTCGGCGCCGTCTGTGGTGTGTGTGTCGATGAAGAAATCAGGTAGCCAGTTGTTGAACATCTTTAACCATTGCTGCATTTCAGGGGTATCAGCTTTCAGGAAATCGCGGTTCAGATTCAGATTCTGTGAATTGGTGCGCCAGCCCATTTCCTCAGGCCCATTCTGGTTAATCCGGTTATATTGGCCGAACCTTTCATGGCCGTCAACATTAAATATCGGAATGAAAAGGATGCTAACATTTTCAAGAAGGTCTTTTTGAATTTTGTCGATAAGCAAATCGCGCAGGAGCATCAGCATTGCATCTTTCCCGTCAGGTTCGCCCGGGTGTATACAAGCTTCAACCAATACAATGATTCTTCCTTTTGCTCTGATTGATTGGGGGTCGGTCAATCCATCACGATCTATGATCATCATTGGAATTTCTCTTCCCTGGGGGCTAAAGCCAATATTTTTTATCGAAGCCAATGGTGAGGCTTCACTCAGTTTATAACAATATGCTATGGTCTCATCGTAACCTGGTGTTTTCAAACCACCGGAAGATTCAAAATATGTTTTCCAATCCTGAGCAGATAAAGAACTGGTAATCAAAATAAAAACGAAAAAAAATAAAGTTCTCATGATTATAATTTTAGAGATCACTGTATTTGGCAAAAATAGCAAAAGCTTTTTAGCGGAAAATTTTAAAATTTCTTCATGTCGCCACAGGTAACCGGGCTGTTTTGTGTCGTAACTAAACTACTTCATGAAATATTTGTTTGAGTAGATGGTACAGAAAAGTAAATACCTTTGCCTACTTATTGCTGAAAACAACTATGAAAATTTCGAAAATTAAACTCTTTCTGCTTGGCTTACTATCGTTTAGCTTAATTACTTTTGATGTGAGTGCGCAGGGTGGTCAGGGCAGGGGAGGTGCTTCTACAGATCGTCCGGCCATTGGCATCATCAAAGGAAAGCTTGTTGATGAATCAACAGGAGCCACCATTGAATACGGCAGTATTGCTGTCATGAGCCAGCGTGATTCGTCACTTGCCGGTGGAACTATAAGCGACCCTAAGGGTAACTTCAGAATTGATCAGATAAAGACTGGCCGGTATTTTATTAAAATTCAATTTATCGGTTATGAAACAAAGTTGATAAAAGACCTGATCATAAAGCCCGATTCCCCTGAAATCAATCTTGGCTCACTTAAATTGCACAGTAACTCAACCCAAATTGAGGGTGTTGAAATTACTGCTGAACGGGAGATGATCAGCAATAATCTTGATAAGAAGGTTATCCAGGTTGATAAAACTATTGCATCCATCGGTGGTACGGCAGCAGATGTTATGCAGAATATTCCATCAGTTACAGTGGATGTTGAAGGGAATGTGAGCCTCAGGGGAAGCAGTAATGTAATTATTTTAATCGACGGCAAACCCTCAGGCATGGTTGATATCAGTAGCGGGGAATTGCTTCAGCAGATTCCGGCCAGTTCTATTGAGTCGGTTGAAGTAATAACCAATCCGTCGGTGCGATATGATCCGGAAGGTACCTCCGGAATATTGAATATTGTTCTGAAAAAGAAGAGTCTCCAGGGTTTTAATGGTTTGGTTAGTGCCACTGCAGGAACCGGCGATCGCTACAATGGTTCGGTAAATCTTAATTTCAGGCAAAACCGGCTGAATGTTTTTGCCGGATACGATGCACGTTTTGGCACATTTAATTCTACTGGTGAAACTAAACGTATTTCAACTTACGAAGGCATTCAAACATTGCTTTTACAGGATGAGGTAATGGGAAATAGGCGCAATTCCCAAAGTTTGAACACCGGCCTTGATTTTAACATCGACAATTATAATTCGCTGACTTTTTCATTGCAATACAGACAGATGGTTTTTGGCAGCGAGGGTGATATTTTATCACGCTCATACAGCGCCAGCGATAGTCTTATCCGGTCCTTTAACAGATTCAGTAATTCTGACCGTAACATAGAATCATTCACATACAATGTTTCATACAAAAGGAACTTTGATAAGAAGGGGAGGGAACTAACCATTGATATGATGGTGAATGACAATAAAATGAAAGGTAGTCAGGAGATTGAACAGAAGGAGTTGCTTTCCGGCTCTGAATTGCTTCTATCAACACTTCAGTATTCGGGATCCAACAATACGAACAGGATGTTTATGGTCCAGGCCAATTATACGACCCCGTTTGGTAAGGCAGGCAGAGTAGAAACCGGCTTTAAAAGTACAGTCAAAGACCTGGGTATGCGGAATTACCTGAACGATTATGACCATGAACTTGATACA
>Ga0335397_10013294_pt1 | contig 10026 bp, 6 predicted proteins | sample MAT04_FD_205740 | JGI IMG/M metagenome (GOLD analysis project Ga0335397, IMG submission 205740) | Freshwater microbial communities from Lake Fryxell liftoff mats and glacier meltwater in Antarctica - MAT-04 (spades assembly) (version 2) ...
GGCGAGGTGCCGGCGCGCAGGGCGTCGAAGGCGTCGGTCATGGCTGCCGTCCTTCCGTGTCGGAGGCGGTGCGGTAGGCGGCCTTGGCGCGCATCAGCAGCGACTCGGTGGCGTGCAGGCTGCGGTCGAGCAGCGTGGCCACCTGGTCGACGGGCAGCCCGTCGAGGTAGCGCAGCGTGAGCGCCGCGCAGTGGCGCGGCAGTAGGCGGGCCAGCACGTCGCGCACGTGCAGCGCGTCGACTGGCGCGTTGCTGTCGGCGACAGGTTCCGAGGTCTCCCACAGTTCCTCGAGCAGTTTCCGGTTACGGCCGGAGCGGCGCCAGTGGTCGACCAGTTTGTGGCGGGCGGTACCGATCAGCCATGGCACGTTGATCTCGTGACCCGAACGGTTGGCGGCGACTGCGGCGAGGAACGTCTCGGCGGTGAGGTCCTCCGCCGTGGCTGCACTGTCGCACCGGCGCACGAGGTAGCCGTACACGTGCGGCAACGCCTCGTCGTACAGGTGCAGCAGGGTGCTCACGGGAGGTTCATCGTTCGGTGGCATCGGAATCCGTCGCGATGTTGTCAGAACGTCGGTACCCGGCTGGTGTGAGAGGATGGCGGATGCGTCGTCAGCGGTTCGTCGTGCTCGCCCTCGTTGCCCTGCTCGGTGCTGCGTGCTCCGACGGTGAGGGCACTTCCGCAACGTCGATATCGGTCGAAACATCGGCGGCCGAGCCTGCGTCGACGTCTGCTGCACCCGTCATCGTCGAGACCACCCCGGACACCGGTGCCGCCGCATCAGCCGCGGCGTTGGTCCCGGAAGTGTGCTGGGGGCCGCGGGGGGCGTACTTCGGTTTCGACAACCAATCAGCGGCGCCGGTGGTCGTGCCCGAGGGTACGGGCAACCGCCTCGACGGTGGTCCCGCCGACGACAACCCGTTGCGCACCACGCTGTTCTCGCCGGGGCGAACGGCGTTCGCGTTCTGGGTGATAGCCACCGAGCCGCCACCGATCGTGTGGACGCTCACCGGCCCCGATGGTGTGGAACGTTCGGCCACCGCTGATGAAACGACACCGCAATGCGCTGGCGGCGTCGGCGAGCCGAGTGACGCCGACCCGCGCCTCGCCGGCCTGGAGGTCAGCGACGAGGCGATCACCCCCGCAGGCGACTCGGTGTCGTTGACGGTCACGGTCACCGGCGTTCCAGACCTGAGCATCTGCAACTCGGCCTTCACTGCCGAGCAGGTGGGCATCTCGCTCGACGCGGCCACGCTGCCGACCCGGCCGGACGGCACCCGTTCGTTCACGCTCCCGCTGCGCCCCGCCAACTCGCGGCCCAGCCAACTGGCCAGCGTCCAGATCGTCGCCAACGTGGTCGACCGCTGCTCGTTCGAAGGGCTCACCGTCAGTTCGTGGCCGATCACGCAGCCGTTCACCACGCTGGGTATGGGTATCGACGTCTGTGCCTGGGTCGACGAGTCGGGCGTCCTGTCGGTGGAACTGACACCGGGCCTGTGCGACATGGGTGTCACCGGTGGCACGAGGAACCGACCGGGTTGATCCGCCTCGATCACACCAGCCGGCTCGCTGCGTCGTGGTTGGCTGACACCGAGGCTCCGGGGTGGCGCGATGTCGATGGCTCGTGGGTGCTGGTCGACCTGAGCGGGTTCACGCGGCACACTGAACGGCTCGCCGGCACCGGTGCCGAGGGTGTGGAGGTGCTGCACCGGTCGCTCACTTCGTGCTTCGCAGCATTGCTCGGCCGCAGCGCAGAGCTCGGTGGCGATGTGCTCGGCTTCGCCGGTGATGCCGCACTGGTGTACTTCGATGGCGCAGCCCATGTGTCGCGGGCGGTCGCGGCAGCGTCGTCGATGTCACCGCTGCTTGCTGCGGTCCCGGCGACGCTCACCGGTGGCCGCCGCCTGCAGGTGAGCATCGGGGTGCATACGGCTGCGATGACGGCGTTGCTTGCCGGTTCCGGGCAGCAATGCCTGTTCCTGTGCGGACAGGAGATGTCATTGCTCGCCCGACTGCAGTCGGCGGCGCCCGCCGGACGCGTGCTGGTCAGCGAAGCGGTGGCTGCGGTCATCCACACGAATCGACGCGGTGCAGCGATGGGACCGGGTGTCGAGTTGGTCGGCGCCGGTGAGGGTCGTCGCTCGGCGTTCGACAGTTCCCCGCCGATCGGACCGTCGACGGTTGGACTGGTGGTGCCGGAGCTGAGCGCCGAGCGCTCGTACCGTCTGCTCAGCCCGGCCGTGCGCGAGCTGATCCAAGCAGACGCCGCCATCGGCGACCACCGGGCCGTCTCTGTGGGCTTCGTGATGGTCGCCGGCCTCGATGCACTGCTTGCCGGTCATGGCCCACGAGCCGTTCATCCGGTACTCGCAGCGGTGGTCGACACCTGTGCTCGAGTGGGCGCCGAACTGTCGGTCGATCTACTCGACAGTGATGTCGGCGCCGACAGCGTGAAGCTGATGCTCGCCGCCGGCGCCCCCCGTGCTGTCGATGATGACGAGGGACGGATGCTGTTGGCACTGCGCCGCATCGTCGATGCCAGCGCCGCCGCAGTGCCCAGCGGTGTGACCGTGCGGGCCGGAGCACAGCGCGGGCAGGTGTACGCCGGTCGGCTCGGTGTGCCCAGTCGCACCACCTACACCGTGCTCGGCGACCCGGTGAACGTGGCCGCAAGAGCGCTCGCGGCGGCCGCCGCAGGCGAAGTGGTAGTTGGCGACGGCATGGGCGTCGCCGGACGAGCGGGGGTCGTGGCGGTCAGCCTGGGTGCTACAACGCTGCGCAACCGGGTGCAGCCTGTCGAGCTGTGGAGGGTCGAGGCCGTTGCCCGGTCGCCGTCCACGGCGCGTCGCTCGCTCTCGGCGTCGATCGACCTCGCCCGTCATGAGGAGTGGATCACTGTCGTCTCGGCCTGGAAGCGGGCGGAGAACGACATCGGTGGGGTCGTCAGTGTCTGCGGCGAACCGGGAATGGGTGTGTCCGAGCTCGTCGACGAGACAGCCGCCTTCGCCGGTTCTGCCGCCACCCTGCTCGAGCCGGATCCGTTCGCCCGCCACATGCCCTACGGGCTCGTCACTGCATTGGTGCGCTCGCTGGCGGTCGCGGCTGGGGCCGATGCCAGCGACGGCGGATGGTCGTGGCTGCTGCAGCACCGTGAGGAGGTCCCCGACCATCTGCGCGCATGGGTGGTCGATGCCGTCGCATTGGCTCGCGGCGGGATGACTGTGCCGGGAGGTGATCCGCGAACGAGGGCTGCGCGTGCGCAGCGGGCGCTGGCCGCGGTACTCGCGGCGGCCGCGCCGCGACCATGGATGCTCGCCGTCGATGATCTCGACGCGGTCGACGAGTCGTCGCGGTCGGTGCTCGGCGAGTTGGGTGAGCACACCGTGGGCGAGGCGATCCTGCTCATCACCGGCAGTCGGTCGGTGATGTTCGAGTCGAGCGGCGGCCGTGCAGTACACACGGTCATCGAACTGCTCCCTGTCGGCGACGCGACGGCTGAGGCACTTGTGCTCGCCGCAGCGCCGCTGTTGCGGCCGGACCAGGTGGTGCGCATCCTTGCTGCCGGGAAGGGCAACCCGTTCGTCGTGACCGAGTTGGCTCGACACCCCACGGCAGGTGAGCTGCCCGATTCCCTGCAACGACTGGGTGCGGTACTGATCGACGCGCTGCCGGTGGCCATGCGCGGCCTCGTCCGCGACGCCTCCACGCTCGGGTCCACGGTGTCGCTCGACGTGATGGCCGACGTGCTTGGTCGGCCGGAGCTGGCCGATCCGGCGATGTGGCGGGCAGCATCCTCAGTGGTGCGCCCGTTGGCCGACGGCTCGCTCTCGTTCGTGCACGATGCCTATCGCACGGTCGCCCACGAGTCGCTCACTTTCCGCCGTCGTCGCGAGCTGCACGGCGCCATCGCCGACCACATGGTGCGGCCGGGCGTCTCCGACGACGGCATTGTGGCGCTGCATCTCCAGCTGGCCGGCCGGTTCGCTGAGGCGCTGCCGATGGCGCAGGCCGCAGGGCTGGCAGCCAAGGCGGCGGGGGCGCTGGCCGAGGCCAGTGAACTGCTGGGCCGCGCCGCCGGCATGGCCCGCGCGATCCGCAGTGACGAGATCACCCGCCTGTTGCTCGAGCACGGTGAGACGCTCTCGTGGCTGGGTGATCTTGCTGGGGCCGAACAGGCCTACCGCTGCGCTGCTCGCCGGCGCCCTTCGCCGGACGAACACGGTCGCCTGTGCCACCTCATGTCCGATCATGCGATGCGCACTGGCCAGTACCGGCGGATGAACGCCTGGATCCGGCGCGGGCTGGCAGCTCTCGAGCTGGACGACGAGGCAGGTGCACGCTGGCGTTGCGAGTTGCTGCTCGACGAGGCGGCCTGGCACTCCGACCTCGGTCGTCAGTTGCACGCGCTGCGGTCCAGCAACGAGGCTCTGGAGCTCGCAGACCTGTTGGATGACGTGATGCTGCAGGGCACTGCGCACCTCAGTCTCGAGATCTCGTACAGCACCCTGATGGACGCAGCGGCCATTGCTCACGGTGATGCTGCGGTGCGTTGCTTCGAGCGTGCCGGGAGCGACCGTCACCTGGCCAGCGCGTACAACAACGTCGCACTCACCTCCATGCACCTCGGGCGCTGGCAAGAGGCATTCGACCGCTACGCCCGCGCTCGCGAGCACGGCGCACGCACCGGTCGCCCGGTGGATGTTGCGATCGTCGACATCAACGTTGGTTTCCTGCTGTACCGCCAGGGATACCACGAACAGGCCGAGGCGCATGCCCGCAGTGCACTGCACACGTTGGCGGTGGTAGGGGTGCGTCGGCACGGCGCGTTCGCCCAGTTGTTGCATGGTCTGGTCGCCGGCGTCGAGTGCCGGTTCAGCGACGCCGAACGGTGGGTGGCGCTGGCCCGGGCGGAGTTTGCCGAGATGGGCGATGTCGCGCTCGTCGTCGACTGCGACACCGTGATGTTGGCCCATCTGCTCGCCCAGCACCGTGTCGCAGAGGTGCTGGCCATGGCGCCGGCGGTGGCGCGCAGCCTGGGCGGGGCGGAGGTCGAGGTGGTCATCGCATTCGATCGCACCGTGGGGCACGCGCGGGTGCTCGCCGGCGATCGCGCAGGCAGCGAGCAGGTTCGTCGTGGCCTGCTCGTGGCCCGGGGGAAGCGAATGGTGTACGACGAGTACCTCTGCCTCGACACGTTGGTGGCCCTCGGCGATGTACTGCCGGCTCCCGAAGCGGCTCGGCTCCGAGACGCTCGCGAGGCCATTGCTGCGAAGCTGGGCATCGGACGCAACGACCGATAGCGACCGATCTGGTCGCTATCGGGTTCCCTCTTGCAGAACGAACAGGTGTTCGATATGGTCGCGAATTCCTATGGGCTTCAGCAACCCCGACATTCCCTGGAGCGACGTGGAAGCGCTCCTCTCCGGACGCGGTAAAGACGGTCGCGCGCCGGGGAGCACGTCGTGGAACGCGGGTGGCGATGGGCCGGCGCTCAGCCGCAAGCGACAGCCGTTCACGCTCGACGACACTCGCCCGCTGATGCGGCCCGACACCGGCTATGTGTCCTACGCGGAGCTGCACTGCCACAGCAACTTCTCGTTCCTCGATGGGGCCTCGCACCCCGAAGCGCTCGCGGAAGAAGCGTCGCGGCTGGGTCTGGAGGCCTTGGCGCTCACCGACCACAACGGGTTCTACGGCATCGTCCGCTTCGCCGAGGCGGCGCGAGCAATCGGGTTGCCCACGGTGTTCGGCGCCGAGATCACGCTCACCGCGCAGGGAAGGGTGGCTCGTGAGGAGGCGGCCACGCAGCACCAGGTGGCCACCGGCCAGGTGCCCGACAGCCACGCCCCCGACCCCCACGGTGAGCACCTGCTGGTGCTGGCCGAAGGGCCGGCCGGCTACGCCCGGTTGGCGCGCGCGCTCAGCTTGGGCCATCTGGCGGGGGAGAAGGGTGCGCCGCAGTTCGCCTTCGCCGACATCGCCGATGCGATGGCGGGTCACGGGTGGGTGCTCACCGGTTGCCGCAAAGGTTCGGTGCCCGCCGCGCTGGTGGCCGAGGGGCCGCGGGTGGCGGCGCGCGAACTGCAACGGCTGATCACCGCGTTCGGGCGCGACCGCGTGCTGGTGGAGCTGTGGGACCACGGCAACCCGCTCGACTCCGTGCGCAACGACGCGCTCGCCGAGCTGGCCGCCCGCCACGACGTGGGTGTGGTCGCCACCAACAACGTGCACTACGCCACGCCCGCGCAGCGCAAGCTGGCCACGGCGGTGGCGGCGGTGCGGGCGCGGCGCAGCCTCGACGACCTCGACCCGTGGCTGCCGGCGGCGGCGGGCGCCCACCTGCGCAGCGGTGCCGAGCAGGCTCGTCGGTTCCTGCGCTACCCGGGTGTGGTCGAGCTCGCGGCGGAGGTCGGCCGGGCGGCGGCGTTCGACCTGTCGCTGGTGGCGCCGAAGTTGCCGCCGTACCCGTGCCCGCTCGACCCGGCGACCGGCCAGCCGCTCAGCGAGATGGCCTACTTGCGTGAGCTGGCCGAGGCCGGTGGTCGCCGTCGCTACGGCGAGCGGCCGGCAGCACACGAAGACCTGTCGTTGCGTGCGCGCGCCTGGCGCACCATCGACCACGAGCTGCGGGTCATCGAAGGCCTCGGGTTCGCCGGCTACTTCCTGGTGGTGTGGGACATCGTCGAGTTCTGTAACCGGGCCAACATCTTCTGTCAGGGTCGCGGCAGCGCGGCCAACAGCGCGGTCTGCTTCGCGCTGGGGGTCACGAAAGCCGATGCGGTGTCGCTGGGCCTGCTGTTCGAGCGCTTCCTGTCGCCCGAGCGCGACGGGCCGCCCGACATCGACCTCGACATCGAGAGCGACCGCCGTGAGGAGGTCATCCAGTACGTGTACCAGCGCTACGGGCGGCACCATACGGCGCAGGTGGCCAACGTCATCACCTACCGAGCCCGTTCCAGCGTGCGCGACATGGCCAAGGCGCTGGGTTTCGCCCCAGGCCAGCAAGACGCATGGAGCAAGCAGATGGATGCGTGGGGCGGGGTCAGCGCCACGGCGACGCAGCCCGATCACGACATTCCAGCGGCGGTGCTCGAGCTCGCCGCCGAGATCGAAGACGCGCCGCGCCACCTCGGCATCCACTCCGGCGGCATGGTCATCTGCGATCGGCCGGTCATCGAGGTGTGTCCGGTGGAATGGGGGCGCATGCAAGACCGCAGCGTGCTGCAGTGGGACAAGGACGATTGTGCTGCCGCGGGCCTGGTGAAGTTCGACCTGCTCGGCCTGGGCATGCTCAGCGCGCTGCACTACGCGGTCGATCTCATCCGCGAGCACCGCGGCTACGAGGTCGACCTGGCCACCATCCCGCAGGAGGACGACGTGTACGCCATGCTCTGCCGGGCCGACACCGTGGGCGTGTTCCAGATCGAGAGCCGTGCGCAGATGGCCACGCTGCCGCGGCTCAAACCGCGGCGCTTCTACGACCTGGTGGTGGAGGTCGCGCTCATTCGCCCCGGCCCCATCCAGGGTGGGTCGGTGCACCCCTACATCCGCCGCCGCAACGGGCAGGAACCCGTCACCTACCTGCACCCGCTGCTCGAGAACAGCCTGGGCAAGACGCTGGGCATTCCGCTGTTCCAGGAGCAGCTGATGCAGATGGCCATCGACGTGGCCGGCTTCACGCCCAGCGAGGCCGACCAGCTGCGCCAGGCGATGGGTAGCAAGCGCAGTCGGGCGCGGATGGAGCAGTTGAAGGTGCGTCTGTTCGAGGGCATGGCCGAGCGAGGCATCACCGGCGAGGTCGCGGAGGAGATCTTCATGAAGATGGCTGCCTTCGCCAACTACGGCTTCCCCGAATCGCACAGCGTGTCGTTCAGCTACCTCGTCTACTCGTCATCGTGGATCAAGTTCCACGAGCCCGCTGCGTTCTGCGCGGCGCTGCTCAACGCGCAGCCGATGGGGTTCTGGAGCCCACACTCGCTGTGCCAAGACGCCCGCCGCCATGGGGTGGTGGTGCTGTCGCCCGACCTGAATGCGTCGCTGGCCGATGCCACGCTCGAGCCGTGCGCCGAGAGCGTCGGTGGGGTGGCCGTGCGTCTCGGCCTGTCGTCCATCCGCGGCCTCGGCTCCCCCCTCGCCCACTCCATCACCACTTTACGTAAAGGCTGTCGGGCCGCTACCAGGGGCGATGGGTCCGAAACTTTGACACAAACGGGGTATTCGTCGCTGGAGGAGTTGGTGCGGGCGGTACCCGAGCTCACCTTGGTGCAGCTGGAGGCCATGGCCACTGCCGGCGCGTTCGAGCACAGCCTCGGCCTCGGGCGGCGCGAGGCGCTGTGGGCGGTGGGCGCTGCAGTGCAGTCGCGCCCTGGCCGGCTGGAAGGCATCGTGGTGGGCGAGCAGGCCCCGTTCCTGCCGGGGATGGAGCCGCTGGAGATCACGGTGGCCGACCTGTGGGCCACCGGGGTGTCGCCCACGGGGCACCCCACGCAGTTCCTGCGCGAAGCGCTGAGCAAGCAGGGCGTGGTCACCTCCGCGGGGTTGTGGGAGTGCGAGCCGCGCAGCAAGGTGCTGGTCGCCGGTGTGGTCACCCACCGGCAACGCCCGATGACCGCGCAAGGTGTCACGTTCCTGAACCTGGAAGACGAGACCGGGCTGATCAACATCGTCGTGTCGAAAGGGTGCTGGGCGCGACATCGCAAGGTGGCCAGAGGTGCGCCGGCGCTGCTCATCCGCGGTCGGCTGGAGCGCAGCGAGGGTGTCATCAACATCAATGCCGAAACCCTGGTGGCCCTGCCGGTCGCGGCCCACAACCCCAGCCGCGATTTCCGCTGAGGGGCGATATGTTCCGCAGAACGGCGTCACTGCCGGATCGTCGGCAAGCCGACCCCGTGTTCACTCCACGAGGAGGTCGGCTCATGCCGAAACGCCCTGATGCCATGTCCCGCCATGTCTTCCCGCCCGACGATCGCACTGGCGAGTGCGATGAATGGTGCGCGCCGCTGCACCTGTTCCAAGAGCGCATCGCCCACCATCCACTGGCCGTCTTCTTCGATGTCGATGACTTCATGCTGATGGGTGGATGGGAGCGGCCAGGGCGCCCGCTGCTGATCCTCAGCAAGCACGGCTACACGCGTCGCTACATCAACGTCGATGTTGCCGGTGATGTGTGGCGATACATCGCTCCGCGCTCGTACAGCGATCGAAACCCAGGGCGCTACGTGCGGCTCGCCAGCGTTGATGACGCGCTGGTACGGCTGAACCTGGGGGAGATGCCCTGGCTGGCCCCGGCACGGTTCGGTCACACGCAGCGCCACGACCGTTGGTGCGAATGAGCCGTCTGTGCGGATGGGAATCAGTTGTTGGCGTGTTCCCTATGGAGGCCATCGTCGATCAGGTCGGACGCATCGTGTTGCCGAAGCGTCTGCGCGACAGTTGGGCCTGAGCCCCGGCAGCACCGTCGACGTGTCGCTGTACGGCGACGGGCTGCATGTCTCGCCCGGTGGTCGCACCGCGCAGCTCGAGCGGCGCAACGGCAAGCTCGTAGCTGTCGCGGCCACACCGGTGGGTGACGACGAGGTGCTTGGCCTCATCGACTCCGTACGTCGATGAGGCTCTGGTTGTAGAGCTTGCGCGACTTCGAGTCGCGGGCGGTGCGGTCTCCGACGCGCTCATCGCAGCAACCACCGCGGCCGCAGGTGCCACGCTCCTCACACGCGCCAGGCGGGCGGCCGCGACCTACGAACAGATGAAGGTCGCGCACGAGTTCGTCGGCTGACGTCGAGGCCAGTACCTCGAAGTGAGCGGCCGACGTGCGCAGGTCTCCGGGAGCGGCGACCAGTAGCGTCGGCGCATGCCTGCTCCGGTCGTGTTGCCCGTCGCTCGACGTTGGTTCGAACGTACGACCATCGATCATGCGATCACGCTGCTGTGGGAGCCCCACGTGATCTCGTTGATGCGCTGCAACATCTGGCACCTGCGCGGTCGCGATCGCGACCTGGTCATCGACACGGGCATGGGCGTGTGCAG
>Ga0335397_10013295_pt1 | contig 10025 bp, 7 predicted proteins | sample MAT04_FD_205740 | JGI IMG/M metagenome (GOLD analysis project Ga0335397, IMG submission 205740) | Freshwater microbial communities from Lake Fryxell liftoff mats and glacier meltwater in Antarctica - MAT-04 (spades assembly) (version 2) ...
GGCACCGCTGAGCTCGATGGGAAGGCCGTCGACGTGCACGTCGCGCTGCGCTGGGGCGGCCTCTCCGCGCTCGACGGGAAGTGCACGATCACCGTCGACGGTCACGAGATTGCGGCGGCGCTGGTCGGGTAGGGCGGCGACTCATTGTCCGGCGCGCAGCTCCACCGTCGCCGGGCCAAACATCGTGTCGCGCCTCACCACGCGCGTCCCGAGGCCGCTGCCGAACACCAGATCGTCGACGCCGTACAAGTCGAGCGGCGCCGGCAGCCGGCCGACGAAGGCGCAGTGCAGCAGCCGAGTCGCCGTCGCCTGCTCGCCCTCCACCGGGACCGCCGGCAGCAGCGGCGTCGCGCTCATCTGACAGGTCGCCCGCACATCCGCGGGACCCGCGCGCGACGGCCCGAGCGGCAGCGTCCCCGGACCGACGAAGCGGATGCTCGCCTTGTCGGCGCGGCCGAAGCGCAGCGCCAACCCGCTCGCGCTGCGCTGCGCCGTGCCCGTCCACACGACGCGATGCTCCTCGATGACCTCGGAGAAGCCGCGGTCGCCCTGCCGAAAGCGCCCAAGCGACGGCCCCGAATGCACGATCGAGCTGCTCCCGAGCGTGAGCGCTGCGCGCCCGCGGCGATCGACGTCGAGCCGCACCGTCGCGTGCTTGTTCACCGATTCGTGCGACCGCGAGCAGCCATGCTCGCGAGCCATGTCGATTGCGCCGCGCAGCGCGAGGGCGCCGCTGAGCGCGCCGACTGCCGGTGCAGCGCTCTGCGCGAGCGCGCTCGGCGCGAGCACCGCGAAGACGAGCAGCGGCGCGACATGTTTGCCGAACGCCTGCGCGAGTCGTGCGGAGCGGAGCGTCATGGTTCGTTTTCTACGGATGACGGCCGCGAAAGTGCTCGCCAGCTTCCGCCACGCGCATCCAGCTGTTCAAAAGCCCCGCCCGCCCAGAACCCGTAGCGCTGGCGTATCGCGCTGGTTCGTGCTTCGTACACGGAATGATGAACCTCGAACGCTACCCGGTCCGGCTCGCGCGGCTGTTCGTCCTCGCGTTGTCCGCCATGACGCTCTTCGGCGGCCTGATCTTGGCGTCGGGCTGCTACGTCAGCACCGGCCCAGGCTATCGCGGTCGCGGCTATAACCGCGGCGGCGGCTATTACAACAACAACCGCGGCTACAACAACAACCGTGGCCGCGGTCGCGGCGGCGTGGTCGTCGTCGGCGGTCGCGGTCGCCCACAACGTGGCGGCGGCACCGTGCGCGTTCGCTGAGCGCGTTCGCGGCGGCTGTCGTCAGCTGAGCGCGAGCATCCGCTCGATCGGCGCGAGCGCCTTCAGGCGCAGCTCTTCGGGCATCTCGATGCGCGGCTGCAGATCGCGCAGCGCGAGGTAGAGCTTCTCGAGCGTGTTGAGGCGCATGAACGGGCACTCGTTGCAGCTGCAGCTCTCGTCGTTGGGTGGCGCGGGGTGAAAGATCTTGTCGGGCGAGGCGTTCTGCATCTGGTGGAGGATGCCGGCCTCGGTCAGCACGATGAACTCACGCTTCGGGCTCTCGGCGCTGTGCTTGAGGAGCGCGCTGGTCGAGCCGATGAACGCGGCGCGGCGCAGCAGCGGCTCTTCGCACTCGGGGTGGGCGATGACTTCCGCTTCCGGGTGGCGCGTCTCGAGCTCAATCAGGCGGCGCTCGCTGAAGGTCTCGTGGACGATGCAGCTGCCTGGCCAGAGCGTCATCTCGCGGCCGGTCTGCTTCATCACGTAGCGGCCGAGGTTCTTGTCGGGCGCGAAGAGGATCTGCTGATCCTTCGGGATAGAGGCGACGATCTTCACCGCGTTCGACGAGGTGCAGATGATGTCGCTCGCGGCCTTCACTTCGGCTGTGCAGTTGATGTAGCTGATGGCGACGGCGTCCGGATATTTGGCGCGCCAGCGGGCGAAGCGATCACCGGGGCAGCCGGATGCGAGCGAGCAGCCGGCCTCGAGATCGGGGAGCACGACGATGCGCGAGGGGTTCAGGATCTTCGCGGTCTCGGCCATGAAGTGCACGCCGCAAAACGCGATGACGTCGGCCTCGCTCTTCTTCGCGACCTGGGCGAGCTGGAGCGAGTCGCCGATGAAGTCGGCGAGGTCTTGGATCTCGGAGTCTTGGTAGTAGTGCGCGAGGATGACGGCGTTCCGCTCCTTCTTCAGGCGGCGGATCTCGTCTTCGAGGTCGAGCGAAGGATCAATCGCAGGCGCGGTGGTCATGCGCGAGTCTATAGACCCGCGCGTCGTCGCGTCGAGCGGCGCGCGGAGCGTCGCGTTGCGCGTGCGCACACCGCAGGCGAGGGCGCGCTACTCGTCTTTTTTACGGTTGCCGACGAGCTTGCCGAAGATGACCTGGCCGAGCGAGTTGACCATCAGGCGCTCGACGATCGACGCGATGAGATCGCTCTCGGCCTCGGTCTCGTACACGAAGCCGATGCCCATGCCGGGATCGCGGCCGTCGGGATCGTCCGGCCTGATGACCCACTGGACGCGGCCCTTGAGCGCGAGCGGCTCGGGCAGCTTCGGCACGACGAGCTTGAAGACGAAGCCAGTGCCGATGTCGAGCGGCTTCGAGGTGCGGATGAACGTGCCACCGCGGCTGATGTTCTTGGTGTAGTCGGCGAAAAACGAGTTGAGGCGTTTGTACTCGACCTTCAGCTCGATCGGGGCACGGTTCTCGCGGCGTCGGTCGGACGCTTCGTCGCTCACGGGGCGCATGATGGCCACGCCGAGCACGTGACGTCAAAGACGTGGCGTCTTGGGTTGTCCAAGGGCCCGTGCCGCCGTACCCTCCGCCGCCCAACCCATGGCCGCCGACCCCAGGCCCGACCGCAAAGAAGAGGCGGACCTGCTTGCGCGCGCGCAGGCCGGCGACCAACCCGCCTTCGGCCGCCTCGTGCGCATGCACCAGCGGCGTGTGTACGCTTGCGCTCTCCAGCTGCTCGCCGATTCGGGCGAGGCAGAGGACGCGGTGCAGGAGACTTTCCTCCGTGCTTACCGCGCGATCGCGAAGTTCGACGGGCGCTCCGAGCTGTCCACTTGGCTCTATCGGATCTGTATGAACGTCTCGCTCAACATCTTGCGCAAGCGCCGCCGCGCAGCGACGACCGACATCGCCGATCCGCGCATCCCGGAGCCGGTCGCCGATCCGACGCAGGGCGAGACCGATCCGCGGCGCGCGGTCGAGTCCGCGCAGCTCTACGGCAAGCTCGCGCAGGCGCTCGACTCGCTGTCGCCGTCGCTGCGATCGACGGTCATCCTCGTGTGCATTCAAGGCGTGCCGCAGAAGGAAGCGGCGGAGACGCTCGGCTGCCCGGAGGGCACGATCGCGTGGCGCATTCACGAGGCGCGCAATCGCTTGCGCGCGTTGCTCGGTGACGAGCTCGCGTCGGAGATCGCTACCGTCGCTGCGGCGAGCCGGAGGAAAGCGCAGTGAGCGGCGAAGACACACGGCGGCGCGTCTCGACGGCGATCGACATGCCGGGCGGCCTCGAGGCGCCGCTACACGCGAAGCTGCGTGAAGAGCTCGCGCAGGATCCCGAGTCGGCGCAGTGGGCCGCGGACGTGCAGAAGCTCGACACGCTGCTGCGCGGCTGGCCGGAAGAGCCGCGCTCCGAGGCGGCGTGGGAGGGCCTCGCGGCGCGCATCGAGCAGCGCTTGAGCGAGGCGCTGCCGGCTGGGCTCGACTTCGCGACGTCGCCGTTCTTCGACGACGAAGACGCGCGGATGTCGCGTCCCGATGCGTCTTCTGGGCGCGTGAAGACGAGCGATGCGCAGCGAGAGCTCGAGGCGAAGCGCGCCGAATTTTCGCTGTCGAAGCTGAGCCATCTGGATGCGCTGAAGCCCGCGATGCCGCCGCCGCCGCCGCGCGCGGGCAACCCGAAGCTCGCCGTCGTGCCCGCGGTGCCCGCCGTGACCGCGAGCGCAGCGCCGCTGCCGAAGCCTGCGGCGCGTCCTCAGGGCGAGGAGCGCTTCTCGATCCCGACGTTCGCGACGCCGCTCGCACCGCTTGGCGCGCCGTCGCTGCAGGCGCCGCCAGCGGAAGCGAAGGCGAAGCGCACGCCGTGGCTGCTCTATGGCGGCTCGGCGCTCGCGGCCGCAGCGGTCGTGCTGATCGCTGTGCTGGTGCTGCCGCAGATGTCGAGCGATCAGAGCGCGCCGGAAGCGGCCGGGACAGCGGCGAGCGCGCCGCCTGCAATGCAGGGCGCGGCGATGGACGAGAGCGTCGCGCTGGCACCGACGTCGCCGTCGACTGCGACGCCCGCAGCGGCGGGAGCGGAGGCCGCGGAGCCAAGCGCCGCTCGCATGATCGCGGCGCCAGTCGTCGCGCCAGCGCCGCCGCCGATCAGCGCCGGCGCGACCCCGATGGGCGGCATGCCGAACGACGGCGTGGGACGTGCCACCGGCTCGGCCGCAGCTGAGGGCGGTGGGTCGGCGCCGCGCGCGCCTGCGGCTGCGGCGCGACCTCGCGGCACGGCTGGCGCCATCGCGGGCAGCCCAGCGTTGCGTGCAGGGGGCGGCGGTAGTGGTGGCGGTGCGGCTCGACCGAGCGGTGGCAGTGCAGCTCGACCCGGCGGCAACAAGGCGGGGCCGCCCGCCGGGCCGATGCCGGATGCGCCGAGTCGCGCTGACGTCATCGCTGCGATGGCCTCGGTCCGCCGCGCAGTGGCGACGTGCGCCGTCGGCCGCGGGGGTGTGGCGCAGGTGCGAGTCACGTTCTCCGGTCCGAGCGGGCGGGTGATGAACGCCGTGATGGAGGGGCAGTTCGCGGGAACGCCGCAGGGCTCATGCATCGCGCGCGCAGTGCGTGCCGCGTCGGTGCCGCGCTTCTCGCAGCCGAGTGTGACCGTCTCGTATCCGTTCCAGATCTGAGGCCCGAGGCGCATTCGTTGCGCTCCCGCGCAGGGAACCTCACCCAGGGCGCCGGAAGCGCAGGTGATGGTTGTTCAACCGCGCGTCACCTCTGGTACGCTCCCGCGCAACGTGGCCGGCGCCGTTCTCTTCGGGAATTACGAGCTTCTGGATCGCATCGCGGAAGGCGGCATGGCCGAGGTGTGGCGTGCGCGCTCGCGTGGCGCTGCGGGCTTCGAGAAGACGGTGGTCATCAAGCGCGTGTTGCCTTCGCTGATGGCGAACCCGGGCTTCGCCGAGCTGCTGGTGCGCGAGGCGAAGATCGCGTCGCGCCTGTCGCACGCGAACATCGTGCAGATCTTCGATCTCGGCGAAGAGGCGGGCGCGTATTTCATCGCGATGGAGCACGTCGACGGCAAAGATCTCGGCGCGGTGATGGCGTACGAGTCGCGCCACTCCGCGACGCCGAACAAGCCGCATCTGACGCAGCCGATGAAGCTGTGGATCGTCGCCGAGACGGCCAAGGCGCTCGACTACGCGCATCGGCGCAAGGGCGACGACGGCCGTGCGCTCGCCATCGTGCACCGCGACGTGAGCCCGCAGAACATCCTCTGCGGCTACGAGGGCGAGGTGAAGGTCGCGGACTTCGGCATCGCGCGCGCCGATCAGCAGGATCTCGGACGCGGCGAAGATCCGAAGGTTTTACGCGGGAAATACGCGTACATGTCGCCCGAGCAGGCGCGCGGCGAGCCGCTCGATCGGCGCAGCGATCTGTTCGCGCTCGGCATCGTCTTGTGGGAGCTCGCGACCAACGTGCGGCTGTTCAAGGGCGCGACGGCGCAAGAGACGCTCGAGCTGGTGCGCGCCGCAAAAGCGCCGGAGTTCCCGTTCGAAGCGCACGGCTGGCCGAGCGAGATCCGCGAGATCTTGAAGCGCGCGCTCGCGGCCGATGTCGACGATCGCTACGCGTCGGCGGGCGAGATGTACATGGATCTCTCGCGGGTGCTGTTTCGTCTCGGCGAGAACGTCGGCGCGGCGGAGCTCTCCGACGTGATGGCGCGGATGTTTCCGCGCATCGACACGCAGTCGCCGAACAAGCTGCGCGTCGACGTGCTGCTGCGCGCGCAAGACGACGCCACGAGCAGCATCGCCAATCGCCCCGTCGCTACACCGACACCGCTCGCCGCGGAGTCGCGCGAGGACACCGCGCTCGCGCTGCGCGTGTCGCGTCGCGTGAGCGTGGAAGTGCGGCGTGTGGCGTTGCTGGCGCTGCGCCATCGCGACGCGGACGACGCGAAGATGTTCGTCCGCGCGGTCGAGGCATACGGCGGGCAGATCCTCGACGAAGAGCAGGAGCTGATCGTCGCCGTGTTCGGCTCGTCCGGCGGTGAGCGCGCTGCCGAGCACGCCGCGCGCGCCGCGCTCGAGCTGCGTCGGCGCGCGACCATCGACGGACCGCCGCGCGCCGAGCCGGTGCCGCCGCTCGCGCTCGCGGTCGGCGATGCGCGGGTCTACGACGGCGAGAACACCGATCCAGAAGATGCGCTCGCGGCGCGTGTGCGTGATCTCGTGCTGCGCGCGGCGGCCGGCGAGATCGTGATCGACGCGGCGGTGACCGACGAGCTCTCGCGCACGTTTCGCCTCGGCAAGACGCTCGAGACCGGCCTGCCGACGATCGAGGCGTTCCGCGCGCGGCGCGAGCGCGATGCGCTGCGGATGCGCTGGCGTGCGCCGCTGGTCGGTCGACAGCGCGAGGTGCGGCAGCTTTCGGAGGCGCTCGTCGGCGTGGCGGAGAGCGGGCGTGGCGCGACGGTGGTGCTGCTCGGCGAGCCCGGATCGGGCAAGTCGCGCTTGCTCGCGGAGCTGCGCACCGCGACGAGCGCGCAGGAGATCGTGTTCGCGTCGGGCCGCGGGCAAGAGAGCGAGGGCGATCGCAGCTTCGGCGCGCTCGCGGATCTGTTCATGGATCTGTGCGGCGTCGAAGAAGAGGACACACCGGCCGAGCGCTTCGCCAAGGTCGAGCGGCTGCGTGTGCTCGGACTCGCGCCGCGTGAGGTGCGGCTCGCTGGTGAGCTGCTCGGGCTGGCGTATCCGGTGGCGCGACAAGAGCGGCTCGGGCGGCCGCGCGGCATCGAGCTCGCGCTCGCGGCGCGTAAGGCGTTGGCCTCGCTCGCGCTCGAGCACGTCGTCGTGCTGACGATCGAGGACGTGCACTGGGTCGACGATGCGACGCGGCAGATCTTGCCGCTGCTGCTGCGGGATCTGTCGCGCTCGCGGGTGCTCGCGGTCGTCACTGCGCGGCCGGGGACACCGCTGCCGCACGTCGATGGCGATCCGCGGATCCTCGAGCTGCAGCCACTCGAGGCGGACGCGGCGCTGCGCCTCTTCGCGGCGGCCGCCGGTGCGCGCACGGTCGAGCTCAAGCTCGCGCGGCGCGTGCTCGAAGAGACGGCGGGCAATCCGGCGTGGATCGAGGAGCTCGCCGCGTCGCTGCGCGAGTCGGGTGCGGTGGTCGTGCGCGAGGGCGAGGCGCAGCTGACCGACGACGCAAAATTCCGCGTGCCGGAGCATGTGCGCACCATCGCGGCGGCGCGCGTCGCGAAGCTGCGTCCGGACGAGGTCGAGCTGCTGCGCATCGCGGCCTCATTCGAGGAGTCGCTCGACGTGAGCACGCTGTGCTCGGTGCATGGCGTGCCGCTCGGGGGCGTCGAGCCTTCGCTGCGGCGGCTGCTGACGCGACGTTTTCTCGCGCCGGATACCGGCACGACGGCGCAGCAGAAGCCGCGCGCGCTGTGGGGCGGCGGCACCGATGCGCCGAGTTTGCCGGTGCGCATTCGCGTCGGCAGCGGGCTGCTTCGTCGCGCGGTGCTCGAGGGCGTGCCGAGCGCGGATCTGCGTCATCTGCACGCGCGCGCGGTGACGGCGCTCGAGCGCGGCGGGCCGGAGAGCTCGATCGAGGAGCTCGCGTATCACGCGTCGCGCGCCGGTGATCGGCGCCGCGCGCCGGACTATCTCGTCGAAGCGGGCCGCGTCGCCGAGCAGCGTCGCGATCCGCGCGTCGCAGCGGCGCGCTATGCGCAAGCCGCGCAGCTGCTGCGCGAAGATGGCGATGACCCGACGGGCGAGCGCGCGGTGCAGCTCGCGATCAAGAGCGCGGAGCTCGCGCTCGACGCGGGCGACGCGGAGCAGGTCGTCGCGACGCTGGCGCTCGTCGCCGACGCGCCGCGAGTGCAGACGGATGGCGCGCTGCGCGTGCAGCTCGCGGTGCTGCGCTCGCGCGCGGCAGCGCTGCGTGGCGATGGGGCGCAGCGTGTGGCGGCGCTCGAGGCGGTGGCGCGCGATCTCGCGACGCTCGACGATCCGGGCCTGCGTGGCGCCGCCGAGCTCGAGCTCGCCGAGGGACTCACCTCGAGCGGTCGCGCGCACGAGGCGCTGGTGCGCTTGCGCAGCGCGGTCGACACGCTGGCGCTCGGCGGCGAGGCTGCGCTGCACGGCCGCGCGCTCTACATGCTCGCGGCGGCGCTGGCGCGCGCTGGGCTCGTCGTCGAAGCGCAACACGCAGTCGGTCGTGCGCTGGCGCTCGCGGCGCGGCTCGGGCACGGCGCGCTGCGCTTCGGCTCGCTCGCGGCGATGGCGGAGGTTGCCGAGGCGCAGGGCGACTTCGCGTCTGCGTCGGCGCGCTTTCATGAAGCGGGTGAGGTCGCGCTGGCGCAGGGTCTGGCGCACGACGAGGCGCGAATGGCAGTGCGCTCGGCGCTGGCGGCGCTCGCCGGGCGCGATCTCGATGGCGCACTCGCGCGATCGGGCGAGGCGGGGACGCTGTCGCGCCGGCAGCGCAAGGACACGCTCGCGCAGCTCGCGGGCGGCGTCACGCTCGCCGCGGGGCTGATGCGCAAGCCGGATCCGCAGCGCTTCGCCCAGCTCGCGCGCAGCGTCGACGGCGTGCTCGCTGCGGGCACGGATCTGGAGGCGGCGGCCGCGCTGCGCCTGCGCGCGATCGGCGAGCGCGCGACTGGCCAAGACGTCGCGGCGAAGGCCACGCTGGCGAAGGCGATCTATCACGCCGAGCGCGCCGGGATGATGGCGCTCTCGGCGCAGATCCGCGCCGAAGAGTCGCTTGACTCATCTGGGGTCGCAACCTAGGCTGCCGCCCCCGCGTCCGGGATTTCGTGCTCGGGATTGCCGCGTGGTGCGACTGCGCAGGCGGCCCGAGCCATCACGATCGATCAGAAGGCGCCTTCATCATGGCTGACAACGACACGCGCGAAGCGTCCACCTCCGAGGCGACGACGCACGAGCCCGCGGCCAACGGCGCCGCAGCTCCTTCGTCGCCGAGCGCGATCTCCGACACCTCGTCCCCGGCATCTGCGCCAGCAGCGTCTGCGCCAGCTTCGGCTGCATCCGCAGCGCCAGGCGACGCACCGAGCGCAGCGCCAGCCGACGCGCCGAGCGACGCGCGCACAGAAGCGGCGAGCTCCGGCGCGCCCGCCGATGCTGGCGACGATGGCGGCGATGAAGGCGGCGACGAGGAAGGCGGCGACGACGCGGCTGAGGGCGGCGGGCCCGGCGAGGCCGGCGCAGCAGCACTGAATCCGGATGGCACGCCAAAGAAGCGCAAGCGTCGCCGCCGCAAGAAGAAGGGCGGCGCGAGCGTCGCCGGCATGACCACGCCGGGAGGCGAGGGAACACCCGCCGAGGGCGACGCCGCGAACGCCGAGCAGGGTGGAGGCGCGCCCGCCGGTGGCCGCCAACAGCAGCAGCAGCGCCGACCGCAGCCGCCGAAGAAGGACCCGGCGCAGGTGCCGTTCGGTCGCTACTTCGAGGGCCCGCCGGGCACCCGTCGGCACGCGTTCTCCGTTGGCGAGGTCGTCGCTGGTCGCGTCACGCGCACCGAGTTCGGCACCATCCTCGTCGATCTCTTCGGCAAGGCCATTGCCGTCGTCGACGAGAACGAGCCGCGCGAAGTTCAGATGCCACCGCCGGCCCCGGCGGACAGCACAGCAGCGCAGGGCACGGCAGCTGACAGCACCGCAGCCGACAACGGTGCAGCCGACAACGGTGCAGCCGACAACGGTGCAGCCGACAGCGCTGCCGCGGCGACCGATGCCGCCGAAGTCAACGCCGACGCTGGCGCAGCGGATCCAAACGCCGCGGCGT
>Ga0335397_10013296_pt1 | contig 10025 bp, 10 predicted proteins | sample MAT04_FD_205740 | JGI IMG/M metagenome (GOLD analysis project Ga0335397, IMG submission 205740) | Freshwater microbial communities from Lake Fryxell liftoff mats and glacier meltwater in Antarctica - MAT-04 (spades assembly) (version 2) ...
CCCATGAAAGCTATGCCATTGGTGTTGACCATGATCACATTGGCCTTCTGGCCAGCGCCCTGCGAGATGCTGCCTGCAATCACGCTGGGATTGGCATCCCAAATGCGGTTGAGCGATGTAAAGCTGGCACCCTGCACCAAGTTGTTGGTGGCCAAGCTATCCACCTGGCGAAACTGCACGTTGTTGCCCGCACCGACATTAAAGCTCTGCCAATTCAGGATGGCCTTGTTTCCCACCTGGTTGACATACGCCTGGTTACCGTTGACCAAGTAGCTCGCCTGCCCAGCTGTTACATAGCTAGGGATCGCACCGCCGGTGCTTGACACACCGGTGCTTGCCACTGGCATTTGCGCCTGCGCCGGGTTGGCCAGCAAAACACCTGCCAGCAGCGCCCCCGCCAAGCCAGAGCTGCTTGCCGCTTTGCCCCGCCCGCGAGCGGTTTCTGCCGCTGGCACCATGGTGCCTGAGGTTGCGTTAAAAACCAGCCGATAGCAATTGCGATTCATTCGATTCCCCTAATCCAACACTTAACACTCAACACCCGACTCACCACTCGTAGCCCAGTTTCAAATACACCCGGTTGTCACCCTGCTTGGTAGTGCCCAGTTCTTTCAAAGCCAGCGCCCAGTCCAACCCCGCAGTCAGACCGTTCCAGCCTTTAAGGCGCAGCCCAAAACCGGCACCGGCCAGGCTGTATTGGTCAATAGCCGAAATGGGTGCCTGCACTTCTACCGCGCCGCCGTCTACAAAGGCTACTAGCCGAAGGTCGTCCAGCGACTCGCTCACGCGTTTTGCAAAGCTGGGTGTGGTCGCCTCCAGTGTGATGGCAATGCCCGAGTCGCCTGCCGCCGCCGACTCCAAATAACCGCGCACCGTATCTACCCCGCCAATGGTGAATTGCTCGTTCGAAATCAAGGGCTGCGGAGAGATTTGCCAGGTCGTGCGGGCGCTTACACCCCACGCACTGGCCAGGGTTTCGTTGTGCGACGCGTTGCCGCGCAAGTAGCCATAGCCCGAGCGGCCCTTGTAGCGCTTGTCGGCAAACTGCTGCTCATCGCCTACAAGCCCGCGAACATGAAAGTTGAATGCCACACCCAGCTTGGTGGAGTGCCCTTCACCCAGCCAGTTGGCATCCCAACCCGCGGTAAATGGCATGTAGGTAATGGGTGTATTGAAGCCGCCACTGCCAATCAAATTCACCGCCTGGCTGAAGTCTTTGTGATCCACCCCCAGCGTGGCGGTCTGGAAAAAGTCCTCACGCCCCGGTAACGGCAAGATATAGCGCGCACCCAGAATCGTGCCCTTGCCAATCACGTTCAATGTGCCCACAGCGGCCACTTGCGAATCCGACTTCACGCCATAAAACGCCAAAAAATCACCCCCCGCCAGCGGCCAGGTGTAGTTGGCTGAAAACACGCGGCTCTCGTCGGGGTTTTCGGGCACGGACTGCATCGTCAGCCCCAGGCTGTGCTGCGTCTCCCACAGATTATCCCAGCGCAGGCCCGCTGTTACCCGTGTGGGTGTGGTGTCTTGGCTGTATCGGTTGTTAACCTCCACACTGCCGTGCAGCGGAAGCTTGTCTTCCACCTTCAAATCCACCTCCACGGTGCCAGGTGTCTTTCCGGGGCGCAGCACTGGCGTGATGCGGCGGTCAGGGCTGCGGTTCAGCGCGGCCAACTGCTCTTGCATTTGCGGAAAATTGGGCACCGTGCCTTCGGCCAACTCAGGCACACCAGCCTTGATCTGGTTCAGACTGAAATAGCGCGACTCCACCACGCGCAGCCGGTCCACCGGTGCCTCTGTCACGGCCAGCTTGACCACGCCACCGTCCACCTTTTGCTGCGGAATGCTGACCAACACGGTAAGGTAACCCGCATCGTGATACGCCTTTTCCAATGCCTCGCGCGCCGACTCTACGTCGGTGAGGCTCCTCTTTTCACCCAGGTGCGGATACACCGCACGCTCTACCACCATGGTGGGCAATAAGGTTGTGCCCTCCACGCGGAACTCAAATACGTCAAATGCTTGCGCGTCTTGTGCGTGCGCTAGACCGATGCAACTGAAAATGCCTATGAGGCCTAACAGACCGTGCAGACGTATGCTCACCAGTTTCATATTCATCATCACATTCCAACAACGTAAATACTCTAAAAAATATCACTCGTATAAACGCGACAGGCGACACGCAGAAAACTGTGTGTCGCCACTTTCAAAACAACCCTTCACCGCAAGGCGAAGGGCGTTAACCGATCAATAGTCGCGATTCAAAGGAGCGCACTGGTTGCCGCTCAAGTAAGCAGAACGCAACACTTGGGTACCAGCGGGGAACAAACCGCCGGGGATAGCAGCAGAAACGTATTTCAGGGCAGCGATGTTATTTAGAATTGCTGGGTCTTGCGCCTTGTTGGCAAAGGTGGTCAGCAGAGCTGCTTTGTTGCCGGTGGTGCGGGCAGGCACGTTGAACGAAATCCAACCTTGCATGTCCCAAGTGCCATCCACATAGCTGTCCAATGTTGGGAAACGGCCGGTGGCTCCGGCGGACAGCGCAGGCACGGCGCCAGCCACGTCTTGGGTGATGGTGCCAGCACCATCCAGGGAACGGAACTGCCAGTTACCCGTCGTCTTGGAGTTAGCCAGGCTGTCCATCGACAACACGCCAATCGCCTTGTGGCCACCCGCACCCATGTCAACCGTCACGGCATTGCCGTCACGATCGAAAGTGCCGTAGGTGCCGCCGGTGACTGCTTTGTCCAGGCAGTTACGTACTTCGCCAGATGAGCTGTTTTCAATCACAACCAGACCACCAGTACCAGGAGTCACTGTGAACTTGCGAGCCACTGGGTCCCATGCGCCAGAAGCATCACGGTCAGCTGGGGCATTGTTAGCTGAAGTTGTGTTGCAAGGGTAGTTACCATAGTACATATTGCTCACAGCCTGTGTGCCTGAACCAGGTACGCGGCGGCAAATCAGCATGTCACCCGACTGGGTGGAATCCACCGCAGCCCAGGTACCCACGTTGCCGGTCATGATGGCGGAGATGGTTGCCTTGTTCAGCTTGATCAGACCCACATTTTTGGTCACTGGCAAGCCGAAAGCCAGACCATAGATGGGTGTGGAGGTCAACAACGCCAGTTCAGCACCGTTCAAAGCCGGGGCAGCCGTTTCACCTTCGGTGTTATAAGTGCCATGGAACAAGGCAGGAGCTACGTCAGACACACCGGCGTCAGGCGAACGGGTATCTGTAGCGCAGATGTAAGGCGAAGCCGCGGTGCCAGCACCGGTTGCGCCGCAAGCAGAAGTCACAGCCAAAGATTCAATAGCCGTGTTACGGGCAACGGGGTCCACACCGAATACGGAGCCGCCTTTGACGCGGTAGATAACGATGGCGTTAGAACCAGCAGCCCAGGTACCGGCATTGGAAGCCAACTTGCCAGCGACAGCGATGTAATTGGTAGACGGACCTTCCGCAAAGCGGATGGTCGTACCCGTGAACATGCTGGCAACAATGGCTGAAAACCCACTCTTCACAGCGGATGCGCCGGAGATGTAAACCACGCGGCCATTGGTGTTGGCATCGTTCACGACTGTCAGCTCAGCAGCAGTCATGGCGGCCATGGCTTGACCAGACAACACAGCGCAGGTCAATGCGCACAGAGCGGAGATTTTATTGAGTTTCATACAAATTTCTCTAGGTAAAAGTGAATGGGAAATTAAGCAGATTTTTTGTTACGGCGACGGGCGATAGCACCCATGAGGCCCAGACCAGCCATCAACATGGCATAAGTTTCTGGTTCTGGCACGGCAGCGATGTGCAGAGCGTTCGCGCTATCCAGATAGAGCTTGACGTCGTTACCAGCAACGGCATAAGTCGTGTAAACAGACTTGGCAATACCAGTAGCCCCCGCGTCAATGCGCATGAAGTTGAGGCCAGTCGCGAAGCTGCTGTTGGCAAGCGTTCCGCCATTGCTGAAGTTCAGCCCGCCACCTGCTGTAGTTGAAAAACCTGGATCACCTGCATAACCAGGCGTACCAACAGCAAAAGTTGCAGAGTTGGCACTAACGAGAGACAGGTTGAGCGTATTAACAACAGTTGTGGTTGAACCTGCAAGTGTGCGAATAATGTTGGCGTTTTGGCCTAAGGGGGGTTTAGGTGCGGTGAATGTTTCCAAAATACGCGGTGCCCCCATTTTTTCGCCAGCTACTACATTCCACTGCAACGAGGCCAAGTCGGCAGTGCTAAGGAAGGATGTAAACAGAGTGTCTGCAGTCCATGTCAAATTGACCAGGCCCGTACCCACCAAAGCGTTGAAACCATCAATGGTCATATTGGGGTTAGTAGCGTCGGTCAGGTTACGCGTGTAGGAATTTGCGCCATCCCAGATGCTAAAGAACAGTCCCCCGTTACCAGTTGCAGGGTTGGCGATTGGAGCCGCGTTTGCAGCACCAGACACAGCCATAACAGCTGCGATTGCGAGGAGTTTGAATTTCATATGAAGGTTCTCTAAGTTGATGGATCGAGGAAACAAGGATTTCTGGGTACGTCAACACAAAGGGAATTTCTGTTGCGTGGCCGTAATTTAATTTGCGCTTGTTACAGGCCGTGTGGAACTTTCAGGCAAGTTCCTAGTCCGTTCAGATGCCAAAATTCATATCACCGCTTGAAGTTGGAAGCAAAAAGTGCCTCTAGCCCCCGTTTTATATGCGCAAGCAGCTATCAACGTGATAGCACCGTATCCGGAGGCCGGACGCTACAAAAATCAGCTGGATTCGCCCGCCACCAACAAACGCAGGGTGGCACCCTTGCCCACCGCTTGGGCGCGGTTGGTGACATTGAGCTTGCGCATGATGTTTTGCACATGGTTTTTGACGGTCGGCGGGCTGATGTCAAGAATTTGCCCGATTTCCTGATTGGTCTTGCCGTTTTTTACCCAGTGCAGCACCTGTATCTCGCGCTTGGATAGCAGGGTTACCGCTTCGACCTCCTCGATTTTTTCGCTGCTCTCGTTGATCAGCATGCGGTGCAGCGCCATGTGCAGATAGGGCATGAGCAGCTCTAGCAGATAGGCATCGCGCGGCGCCTGCGGGCTGGGGTGCCGCACAAAGACAAAAAAGCTGCCGCCTTCGCCCTGCATCTCCCGGGCGCCGTGGGCCACCACATGGCCAAATTCACAGCGCTTCAGGTCAGCCAGCAGCTGCCGCCGTCCAACCTGGTCGACCCCATCCGGGCTGAGCAGTCGCGGCACCCGGCCGCCGCGCAACCAGTCGTCCATGATGCGGGGCAATAGCCCGTTCACCGGGTCGCCCACTTCCTGCTCGGCCTGAGAGTTAAAAAGACCGCGAGTGAAGGTCTCAAACTTGAAACGCATGCGCGCAATGTCGCCATAGGCGCAAAACAGCGTCTCATGGGGAATAAAGCCCTGCAGTGCCCCCTGGGCCCACAGAAAGAACTGCACCCGCTTGTTGACGGTCAGCGAAGTTTCAATGGTGACGAGCAAATGCTCCAGGTCATGGCTATTCAGGCGAACAGGGGGTTTCATGGTGCTACAGCGCCTGTCGCGGGGCTAAATAGCCAATCTGCATAGCGAGACGTCCCGGCAAAGGCCGCATCACGCTCCAGAAACGTAGTTTTGAGCGCGTTACCGTCAGAAGTGCTGTACACACCCACAATGCTGTCAGCAACCTTCAACAGGCCCCAGTCGGCGCTGCCAGTCATGGGGTCGCGGTAGAGTTGGCGCAGGTGGCGCTTGGGCGTGGGAAAGCGCTTGTCTTCCAGCAAGTCTTCCAGCTTCAATGGGTATTGCTTGACGGCGTCAGGCGACTGTTTGTAATACGACTCGATGGCCCGGCGGTACTGGTTTCCAACAAATAGAAGATCCGCCTCCTTCTCACGCTGGGCCGTGGTGTGCCACACCTGGCCGGTGCCCGCCAGCGACAAGCCCAGCGCTGCCAGTGCAAACAGCACCAGCAGATAGCCAAAGCCCTGTTGCCTTGCGCGACAAAGCGGGCGGGCGATAGGGCTGCGGTTATCACTGCGGTTACCACTGTGCATAGGGCCTCTCTTCTCCGCCGGCGCCGCTTTTGATATCCAACACCCCGGTTGACTCGCTCGGGGGGGGGACAATGATCCAGGTCTCAGAATTTTCGCTGACGGGGTCCACCGGCATGCGGCGCAGGTAGCGTTTGGTGACAAGTTCGTCAAGCTCTACTGGGTAGCGGCCCGTGTCCGCGTGAAACTTGTCGATCGAATCGCGCACCACGGCCAGCGTTTCGCGCAACGCCGTTTCACGCGCCCGGTCCAGATGCGAAAAATACCGCGGAGTGGCGATGGTGAGCAGCGTTGCGATGATTGCCATCACCACCAGCAGTTCTATGAGGGTGAAGCCGCGACGCATGTCACCACGCACGGTAAGCAAGGCCGTTGAGGCCAATGCGCTCGGAGCGCGAATACACGTCAAACACGTCCTCGCCCTCAGCGGGTGCGTCTGGCGGGCTGGCATAGGCGCGCTTGCCCCAGGTGTCAGCGGCAGGAACGTCAGTTTGTGGATAAAACGGATCACGCGGCAGGCGACGCAGAAAGTAAATTTTCCTTGCGCCTGCGTCTTTTGCATCGACAACACCGCCCTCCAGTTCCTCCAGCGTGCGCGGATAGCCAGAACTGTCCACTCTGCGCAGCATGCGGCCGTCTTCCGTGGCCAGCTTGTAGGCGTCAAGAGCCTCACGAATCTGCCGCAGCGCAGCACGCAGCTCGTGCTCTTTGGTTCGTTGCACACTGAGTTCACGCAGGGGCACCGCCACGGAGGCGAGAATGCCCACAATCGCCATGGTCACCACCAGTTCGATGAGCGTGAAGCCGTGCGCCCTACCCCTCATTTGATGACCTGTAAGGGAACAATGCCGCCGGACAGTGGCATTACAGGCACGGCCTCAACCGTGGGCGCCGTAAGCGCGCTTTCACGGGCAAGGTCTGCAGGAGTGGGCGGTGCCGCTGGGGGCTCCGGCACCTCCGGCGCAGCGCTGGCGGCACCGGCAGGCACTGCAGACGCAGGGCGTGATGACAGTGACAAGGCGCGCGGCGCCGCTTTTTTCACCTGCAGCGCTGGCGTGCCAACCGCCGCGTCCGAACCGGCTGGCCAGGTGGCTGATATGGCATCCGGCCGCGCAAGATTGCGCACCACGCGCGGCGTAATCAACAAAACAATCTCGGTTTTGCTGTTGTTGTCACTCTGGCTGGAGAACAGGCGGCCAAGGCCCGGAACGTCGCCCAGGCCCGGCAACTTGTTGGCGCTACTGCGCTCCTCGTCGCTGATAAGGCCGGCCAGCACCTGGGTTTCGCCATTTCTGAGGCGCAGCACGGTGGCGGCGCTGCGGGTGCCAATCTGGTAAGCCAGCGAACCGGCCGGACCAGACACCTCTTTGACGATGCTGCTCACTTCCAGTCCCACCTTGATGGACACATCGTCATCCAGGTAGATATTGGGCTCAACGTCCAGCTTGAGGCCGACATCCAGATACGCCACAGAAGCGGACACACCCACATTGGCGGTGGACGTGGTGGTGAACACCGGTACCCGGTCGCCAATGTGAATCTTGGCCTTCTCGCGATTTTTAACGCGAATGCGCGGGTTGGCCAGCAGGTTGCCGTTACCTGCCTGGTTTTTCAGATTCAAAGCCAGCGCCGGGTTGGCAACATAGGAGGTCAGCCCGCTGGTGTTGCGCAAGTCAACAAAGCCAGCCGCCAGCGTGCCACCCAGGGTGGTGTTGGTTTGGGTGACGCCGTTATTGACAATGGTCGTGTTGGTGCTTGGCTGCAACAGCCCATAGCCCACCTGGTCAGGAAACCGCAGCCCCAGCTCCATCAGCCTGCTACGGGTTACCTCCAGCACTTCTACTTCCAGCATCACTTCGGGTTCGGGCATGTCCAGTGATTCCAGCAATCGTTCAGCGAGGCGAACCGCCTCGGGTGTGTCCTTGATCACCAGCAGGTTGAGCTTTTCGTCGGCGAAAACGTCCTTGGTTTTTACCAGTGCCTTCACCAAGGCCTGTGCCTGCTTGACGTCCGCATTGGCAAGGTAAAAACTGCGTGTCACAAGCTCCAGGTAGTTCTTGGCTTTGGCGGGGGTGTCCGGGTAGATCAACATCGAGTTTTCGTTGAGCAACTTGCGCTCCAGCTGATTGGTCGCCAGGATAATTTTCACAACCTCGTCGATGCTGGTGTCCCGCACAAAGATGGTTACCTTGGTATCTGTCTTGACGTCTTTGTCAAACACAAAGTTCAGCCCGGAGGTGCGGGCAATGACCTCGAACACGGTTTTGAGGGGGGTGTCCCGAAACTCGAGCGTGATGGGCTTGCTGAAGGTCGATTTGAGCGCCTGCGCAGGGGATTCTGCAAGAGCCACCTGTTCGCGCAGCTTTTTCAGCAACTGCCTTGCCTCACCGAACGTAGGGCTTGCCACAAGAACCTTTTGCAGGATGCGCTCCGCCGCTGCGGTATCACCCTTGTCCAGCAAACCTTCGGCCTCGCGAACCTGGATTTCCTGTCGGCGCTCACCGGCCACGGAACTCAGTCCCTCTTGTGCGCGCAGGTTGTTCGGGTCCAACTTTTGTACCCGCCGATAAAGGGTTTCTGCCGCATCAAAGCGTCGACTGGCGCGCTCGGCTTCGGCGGCAGCCAGCATTTGTCCTGATGCGAGGTCGCGCTGCAAAAAATACTGGGTGCGCAACTGGCGATCGTCGGGCGCGTCGCGCATGCCCTGCGCCAGGCGCTGAACGCCATCGTCAATACGCCCTTCAGCGCGCAAACTCTTGCTTTCCTCAATAGCCGGGTTGGCCGAGCAGCCGAGAAGCAGGATCACAGCCACGAGTGGCGCCATTCGGGCAATAGGTGTAACGATTTTCAATTGGCACTTCCGAATGTCAGGGTTTGTTTTTCGTTGAGCGGCAGATAGACAAAGGTCATCTGCGCAGGCGTTACGTCTTCAATCCGGTAGTCCAGAAGAACGTCGCCCTTGCGTGCCAGATAGGTGCGCGCGTCTTGCGCGATAAATGCCACCACGGCACCCTCCTCCATGACCTTCCCCAGATAGCGAAAAGGCAATGGAGGCGCCTTGGGTTGCGCCACTATCTGCGGCACAGGCCGGGGTGGCGGGGGCTGCCAACTGCGCGTTGCAAATGCGTCTGCGTCCTGCGTCTGAAAACGGGCCTGCGTCAAAGGGGCTTCGTCTGCAGCCGGTGGCGTGGCCGCCCGCGCGAGACCAGTGCCAATGCCTTTGGGTGACGCCATGACTTCTGGGGACTCAAAGTCGATCAGCGAAGCGGCCACGGTTGCAGCCAGCACCGCCATCAGGACCAGATTGCGAAGGGGCAGCATTCAGTCTGCCCTCAAAAACAGGGTCAGTCGCACGCGCGCTTCCACCGAATCACTACCCACATCCTCCCGGCGAAAGCTGATTTCATCCAGCGAAGCGGTCGGAATCGTATTCATCACCTCGCCAATCCAGGCTCTCAGATGCGGATAGCTTGCGCGAGCCGGCAGCGTAATCTGGTAGCGCAGCAAGGGTGCGCCGCCTTCGCGGGTCATGCGGTACTCACCGTGCGCCAGCTTGACGCCGTTCGCCTCTGCGGCCTTGTGGATGGACTCAATCGCCTCCAGCGCGCCAACGGGGGGTGGCAAATCGGCATAAAACCCGGCAATGCGTTTGCTGGTTGCCTCCTCGGGGTTGGGTTGCTGGGCTTGGCGCTGCCGTGAGGCGGCCTGCTCAAGCCGCAGTTCTTGCGTGCGCACACGCGCTTCGGTTACGCCGACGGTCTGCAAGCCAATAGCGCCCGCTATCAGCAACAGGCCCGCCAGCGCGGGCAGACCATGCTGGTCGATTTGAAAGCGCACATGCGCAATGACGGCGTCTGAGGTCATAACCGGCCGCTCCATTTGGCGTCCAGTGAAAATCGAACCACCGTCACCGCACCCGCTTGTTTTTCGTCATGCCCCGACAGGAATACCGAAGTAAGCCGCGGCGATTCACGCAGAC
>Ga0335397_10013300_pt1 | contig 10024 bp, 10 predicted proteins | sample MAT04_FD_205740 | JGI IMG/M metagenome (GOLD analysis project Ga0335397, IMG submission 205740) | Freshwater microbial communities from Lake Fryxell liftoff mats and glacier meltwater in Antarctica - MAT-04 (spades assembly) (version 2) ...
CAACTGTCCCTTCGCCACGACTGCGCGCTCCAAATGTTTGTGCATGTTCTCGATCATCACAATGGCCGCATCAATCATCGCCCCAATCGCGATTGCGATACCACCGAGCGACATGATGTCGGCGCCGACCGGCACGAAACGCATCGCGATGAATGCCATGAGGATGCCGATGGGCAACGTCAGAATGGCAACCAATGCCGACTGGGCGTGCAGCAGGAACACAATGCACACCAGCGCGACAATGATGCTCTCTTCCAGAAGCTTGTCACGCAACGTCTTAATGGCGCGCTCGATAAGCCCGCTTCGGTCGTACGTTGGAATGATCACAACGCCGGGTGGCAATCCCTGTTTCACCGCGTTCAGCTTCTCTTTCACCCGTTCGATGGTCGTCAACGCATTTTCACCGAACCGCATCACGACAATTCCACCCACCGCATCACCGCGTCCATCAAGTTCGGCAACACCGCGTCGTACCGCGGGTCCAATTGTCACGTGCCCCAGCTCCGCCACACGAATTGGTGTGCCATTTCTTGTGGACGTTACGACCACGTTTTCGATGTCCGCCAGACTACTCAGGTACCCAAGTCCGCGAACCATATACTCGCGCTCGGAAAGCTCCATCACCATCGCACCGACATCCGCGTTCGCATTCTTGACGGCCGCCATGACCTGCGTAATGGGAATACGATACGCGAGTAGTTTTGCCGGATCGATGTCTATTTGATATTGCTTCTCGTATCCACCAATGGTCGCAACTTCCGACACGCCGGGCACCGCTGTCAATGCGTATCGCAGATACCAGTCCTGCACACTCCGCAGTTCGGCGAGCGACAATCGACCCGTGGTGTCTTCAAGCGCATACTGATAGATCCAACCGAGCCCGGTCGCGTCGGGACCGAGCGTAGGCGTCACTGCGTCGGGCAGCTGTCCCTTGATACCGCTGAGGTATTCAAGAACGCGACTGCGCGCCCAGTACAAATCGGTGCCGTCTTCAAAAATGACGTACACGAACGACACACCAAAGAATGAATATCCCCGCACCGTTCGAGCACCCGGGACTTTGAGCATCTCCGCCGCGATCGGATACGTAACCTGATCTTCCACAATACGCGGCGCCTGTTCACTGTACCCGGCCTGTACAATGACTTGCACGTCGCTGAGATCGGGCAAGGCTTCCAACGAGGTCCGATTGATTGCCAACACACCGGCACCAATCACGCCGATGGTGAACAGGATCACGAGTAGCGGATTGCCAACCGACCATGCAATGATGCGCCTCAGCATGGGAACCTCATGGCTTGCGCTCCGGCTTACCCGTTACCGACGGACGCGTGGTCTTCGATGCCGGCGACGGCATTTCCATGCCCGGCATTTCCCTCCCCGGCATGTTGATCATCGCCGAGACGGCGGAGGAAAGATTCGATTCTGCGTCAATCAGAAACGTGGACGATGCAACGACCGTCTCGCCGACCGCCAGACCGCTGCGGATCTCCACTCGGTCGCCGTCGGTCGCGCCGACGTCAACGTTACGCGCGTTCAACATGCCGTCCGAGTCACGAACGAATACCAGCGCCCGCTCGCCGGTCATCAATACCGCCGAGCGCGGCACGGTGATGCCCTCACTTCCTGTTGCGCCTTGTATGCGCATGGTCGCGAACATTCCTGGCTTGATCGTCAGTGCGCCATTCGACAAGGCCACGCGCACCTTGGCTGTTCGCGTGTCGGACGAGAGTACGGGTGACACAAACACAATGCGTCCTTCGCGTTTCTGTCCGTTCAGCGCGTCAATCTCGATCGTGACGTTGAGTCCGCGCCGCACCGCTGACAGATCACGTTCAAACACTTCTCCCTCAATCCAGACTTCACTCAGATCGGCCAACTGAAACAGCGCGTCACCGGCCATGGTGCGCTGACCGCTCAATACGTTTCTCTGTACCACCACGCCGCGAATTGGTGAGCGAAGCGTGATGGTTTTCGTGACCTCACCGGATGCCTCAACGCGCGCAATGTCCGCGTCCGGCACATCCCAATATCGCAACCGACGACGGGCTGAATTCAGGAGTACGTCGGCATCGCGGACGGCATCGTGGCTGCCGCTGTCGTTGTTGCGGTTGCGCCCGGCATCGGCGACATCCTTCACCAGTTTGGTGGCGAGTAACAACTCCTCCTGCGCGGTCACGAGCATCGGTGAATAAATGCGAAGCAGCGGGGCGCCTTCGCTCACCAACTCGCCCGTAGTCGCGACGTAAAGTTCCTCCACGTACCCGTCGACTTTCGGGGCTATGGTCTTCACGCGTGCCTCATCGTACGTCACGAGTCCCACTGTTCGGATTTCCCGCACCACCGGAGCGCGCGTGGCGACTGCATACGTGACGCCGATACGCCGGGCTGCATCGGCACTCAACATCACGGACGTCGCCGGTGTCGCGGTGCTCGCGGCGGCGCCGTGAACATGTTCAGTGGCCGGGTCTGCAGCAGTAGACGCGGTTGCCGACATCGGACGTGTAAACCACCACGCGGCCACGATGGAGCTGGCAAGTACCACGAATGTGAACAGAATGCGATGGAATGGACGTTTCACGGTCGGAAACGACGGCTTGTCCGTCACGTGTTCGGTCGTCGCAGAACGTTCTTCAGTATCAGGAGTCATGGTTGCGAGTCTCTGGGCGGAACAAGTCGTGAACGTGTTGGTGCCGCCGAACGCGCATCGATCAGCACGCGACCAGTCAGCATTTCGAGTTCGGCCCACGCCCGGCCTTCGTCAGCCTCAAGCGTGAAGAGTTCGGTGCGATATCGATTGAGTGTCATCTGCGCGTCGATGAGCGTCATGAATGGCACAGACCCAACGCGATATGCGGCACGTGATGACGTGACGGTGGCTTCGGACTGCGGCAGTACAGACGTGCGATACAACTCCGCCAGTCGTCGTGCGCGTTGCAGGTTGGCATAGGCAATGGCGACGGCGCCATCGGTTTCGGCTTTGGCGCCTGCGAGGTCAGCCTGCGCCATGGCCAGCATGGCGTCGGCTTCGGCACGCATTGGGTACTGTCGCTTTCCGGCAAACACCGGAAGCGACGCGCCGATCATCAAGCTGCCCATGCGTTCCGTACCCGTTGCGCCCGATCGTTGGCCGTACTGCACGCCCACGACGAGATCGGGCCATATCTCGCGTTTCGACAGTTGAGCACTTGTCCGCGCTGCGTCCACTTGCCGATCGGCGACGCGCAACACTGGTCGATACAGTGCCGCAAGTGCCGCCAGAGAATCGGCTGTCCCGGGCTGGGACGGGAATTCCGGTAACAACGGCACGCCAATCAGTGTCTCCATCGGGCGGATCAGCAAGGCATTCAATCGCGCGTGCATCGCGGCGCGCATGGTCTGCATCCGAATGATCTCTTCTTGCATCCTCGCCACCGCCACCGACGCCCGGAGCACGTCGGCCTGTCGTCCGTCGCCGACCTCGTACATGCGATTGGCTATGCTCGCGATGTCTTCCAGCAGGCGGCGCGTCTCCAGTGCCACCTGCAGCGAACCCTCGGTGGCATACAGATCGTAGAAGACCATTGCCGCCTGGTTGCGGAGGTCAAAGTCAACCTCGTCCACGCGAATCCCCACCGCCTGCGCACGCGCGGTCTCGACCTGTCCCGCGAGCCGCAGTTTGCCCGCCACCGGAATCATTTGCATGAGCTGGAGCTGTGTCATGCCAAGGGCCTGCATGGGCCGGAATGTCGAAAGGTCGTAATTCATCCATCCGATCTGCAGCTTCGGATCCGGCGGACGTATGGCTCCCGGTACTCTCGCCTGCGCCGCCCGCGCCCGCGCCCGGGCGACGTCAATGCGGGGATTGACGCGCGCGACGCTCGTCAGCACATCGTCGAGCAGCAGCGGCCGCCGATTGGATTCGCCGGACGATTGTGCTACGCCTGCAGCCACGGGTACCAGCAACAACAGCGTGAGCATGCATGCGGTGATCCGTGTGAAGAGCAATGTTGAACACAGCGGCACGCGTCGCAAAACGCGTCGTGCCGGCTCGTGTAACCGAGCGATGGTCGCCATCTGAACTCCTGAGATCTTTTCGTTGATACGCCCGGGAAGTCGGGCGCACCGCGCCGGCGAAAACGCAGCGCTCAGCCCGGCAATTGTGCCGGGCGATGTCTCAGGTCAGGCTTTCGGGGGCGGGGCGTCGGGCGCGATAATCAGCTGCGACCGAGCGGTGTGGGGCAACAGAAAAGGACCGTCGGCCGTTGCTGCCAAGATGGACACCGTGGCGATCACGATTGTGGCGACATTCACGCACGCTTGGCAGGCGCCGGTCATGGCTGCGTGCTGACAGGGAAGTGATTGCACGGGCAGTGGCATGCTGGAAGCGTCAGCGAGCATCGTCGCATTGGCTCCTGTGACGGACCAATCGGACATGGATGTCGCGGTGTGCATCGCCATTCCGCTATTCGCCGCGCTACTGACGGTTGCTGTCGACTGCATTTCGTGCGAGCAAGAACCTGTCGAACTGTTTAATGACTGGAAGATCAGCAACCCAATCCACAGCGCGCCAAGGACGCCCCGCACAATCTGGTGCGAGCGACGCAGTAGTGACAGGATTCCCAACGTGAACACCCTGGATAACCTCTGATGTGGGTTCAGAAAGTATCGGCGCACCCTGCAGAACGAGCAGTCAGGAAATCTGCTACGACTCCGTCAGGGATTACCCCGCGAGGGGATGCACGCCGTCCACAAGGTCGCGCCTGCGAATCGTGTCGAAGCCGCGCCTGAGCGAGCGACCCTCGGGCTTCGCGATGGTGCGACGCAACAGACTGCCCGTCCCGGCCGCGGTACCGCACATTTTACTGGAAGTAAAAATTTCTGCGAGACTCTGTCCGTACTGGAGGCGAAGTCGAACTATCACCAGGAGCGCAGACAGCAGGGAGTGGTACGACCCTACCGGACGGCGTGAAATTTGACGTATATTCTACACGGAGTAAAATTGAACCGTCGGCTTCGTCCCACAGTCCCCGATGGTTGTGATTCCGCCGCGCGTACACCTAAGCCCATGCTCGCCATGATTCGCTCCCTCTCCGCAGTTCGCAGCTCGCATTCCAGCATTGCCCGCGGGGTCCGCCGCACCGCATCTCTGGCGGCAGGGATAGCTGTCATCGGCACGGCAGCCTTCATGCCGGCAAGCGCCGTTCCACACATTTCCGTGGTAAGCTCAACGCCCGCCAAGGATGCGCACGTCATGACGGCACCACGCGAGATTCGGTTGACCTTTTCTGGCAACATTGACGTTACGAAAGCGAGCCTTGAACTCGCGGCGGCCGATGGCAAGACCGTCACACTCGATTCGCTGCGGGCGGTCGTTGATTCGCCGAAGGTTTCCGTTGCGAAAATCACGGGCAAACTCGCGTCGGGCACGTACACTGCAAAGTGGAACGCGGTCGCAGCCGATGGCGCGAAGGGCAACGGCGATTTCAGCTTCATGTATATGGCCTCGATGAAACCCGAGTAATTCATGTCCGTGCTTTGAGCGCACCACACATTCGCAGAGCGCTCTACACGAAATGCCACGGCACTAACCTCTCCCGCCCACCGGTACCATGCCTCGCAAATTCCTGTTCGTTTTAACCGCGCTGATCACCGCTAACGTAGCCGCGGCACAGAGTGCGGACTCAGTCACTGCCGTTGCAGCAGTCGAGCGATTTCACGGCGCGCTGGCCGCGTCAGATTCCGCGCTTGCCGTCTCCCTGCTGGCGGATGATGCATTGGTGATCGAAAGCGGAGCGATTCAGTCGCGAGCCGAATACCTCAGTCATCACCTCGGTGCGGACATGAAGGCAAGCCAGGGAAGCAAGGGTGTACGCAGCGTCACAAACGTCACCGTTGTCGGTGCAATGGCCTACGTGGTTTCGAAAACAGAAACACCCGCCAGTGGCGCTGAAGGAAGCACCGCATCCGAACTCGTGGAGTTGATGATTGTTTCGAAATCGACCAACGGCTGGAAGATTCGTGCGGTGCACTGGTCGTCGCGTCGGCGTCGCTAAAGATGCCGCTGCGCACAGGAGTCATTGTGAAAACGGCGCTGGTGACGGTGCTGATTGCCGGAGCCACGCTTGCAGCGTTCGCCGCGCCCGGCAGCGCCACGAACGAGCGTGCAATCGCCACCGTGTTGCCGTTGGTCTTCGACAGCGTTCCCAATCCGTCCGGCGTCGGCAGTGCCGAGCCAAACTTGGCCGTGGCACCGGACGGTCGGGTGTTCATGTCGTGGCTTGAACCGGCTGCGGCGGGGCATGCGTTGCGGTTTTCGTCATTTGACGGCGTGACCTGGTCGCCGTCACGCACCATAACTTCGCGTCGCGACTTCTTCGTGAACTGGGCTGACTTTCCCTCCATCGAAGTGTTGGGTGCCAACCGACTTGCCGTGCACTGGTTGCAGCGCACGGGCACCGGACCGTACGCGTACGGCGTACGCATTGCGCAGTCGTCGGACGGGGGCCTTACCTGGGCATCACCCGTTACACCGCACCGCGACAGCGCACAAACAGAACACGGATTTGTTGCAATGTGGCCGGAAGGAAATCAACTGGGCGCGGTGTGGCTTGACGGGCGAAAGTTCACGAAAGACGGCCACGATGCGTCGAACGAAATGATGCTCGTGTCCACCACACTTGGCGCAGATGGATCGCGTGGTCCGGAGATCCGTTTGGACGAACGCACCTGTGATTGTTGTCAGAACGCGGTAGCTATCACCAGCAATGGTCCTATTGTCGCGTATCGCAATCGATCGGCCGACGAAATTCGCGACATCTACGTGACACGCCGGGTTGGAGGCAAATGGTTGGCCGGCGCTGCGGCGCACAATGACCACTGGAAAATCGCGGCCTGTCCTGTAAACGGGCCAGCGCTCGCGGCTCGCGGCAATCGCGTAGCGCTCGCCTGGTTCACAGCACCGGGCGATAGTGCGCAGGTGAAGTTGGCATTCTCCGACAACAGTGGTGCCACTTTCAGCCCGCCCGTTCGCCTTGACGGAGGAAGTCCAGCCGGTCGCGTGGACGTGGCTCTGTTGACTGACGGCAGTGCACTCGTTTCGTGGGTGGAGCGCACAGGTGGTGATACAGCGGCGGTGCGTGTTCGACATGTCGCGTCCAACGGCTCGGCAGGAGCACCCATGACGGTAGCGTCATCTTCAGCCGCGCGCGCGAGTGGATTTCCGAAAATGGTAATCGCCGGGGCCAACGTGATGTTTGCCTGGACGGTGCCGAGTCGCCCTTCGGCCATCCGCGTTGCGCGAGCGCGAACGGCAGACGTCAAGTGATGTCGCACGGTTTGATTCGGGCTGTTGCACCATTGTTGTTGTTTGCGGCCTGTGCCCGCGGCAGCGATGCATCTGCCGCAGATTCGAACCGCGGCGCAAACACCGATGGTCGTGTGGAGGTTGGTCTTCCTGCACCTGCATATTCGACCATATCGCTGGCAGGCGATTCCGTATCACTCCAAGGTTTGCGCGGGAAAGTGGTGTTGCTGAATGTCTGGGCTACGTGGTGTCATCCGTGCCGCACCGAAATTCCGGAATTGCGCGTGCTTCACGAGAAGTATCGCGAACGTGGGTTGGAGCTCATTGGCGTAAGCGTTGACACCGATGGTACCGACGATGTCATACGGAGCTTCATGACAGACTTTCACATGAACTTTCCGGTCTGGCGCGATCCTGACGAACGTATTTCCACCAGGTTTCTGACGATTGGTGTGCCGGCCACGTTCCTCATTGACAGAGACGGAGTACTGCGTTGGAGGAGAACCGGCCCGATCGCACCCAATGACAGCACGCTCAGCGCGGCGATAGAAAAGGCATTGGGCAGTTAACCCGTGCAATCACCTACAGTCGGGCTCACGATCAGTTTTACAGCCGGCGTGCTGAGCTTTCTTTCGCCGTGCGTGTTGCCGCTCATTCCGAGCTACGTCAGTTTCATCACCGGCATGAGTCTCGACGACGTGCGTCGATCGCGGCGCGCAGCGCTCGTACATTCGCTGCTCTTCATTCTCGGCTTCACGCTCATATTTCTGGCACTTGGTGCAACAGCGACCGTCGTGGGTCGCTGGATGCATCAATACCGCGACTGGGTCGGTCGTATCGGCGGTGTGCTGGTGATTGTGTTGGGCCTGTATCTGCTGGGCGCCTTCAATTTTGGCGTCTTTGCGCGCGATCGACGCGTCCACATTGCCAACAAACCGATGGGGTATGTCGGGACCGTCGTGGTCGGCATGGCGTTCGCCGCGGGTTGGACCCCGTGTATCGGACCGATACTTGGCGGCGTGTTGGCCTACACGGCGAGTTCCGCCGATCTCAATCAGGGGCTGCTGCTGTTGCTGGCCTATTCTCTCGGTCTGGCCGTACCTTTCCTGTTGGCCGCACTCATGATTGATCGTTTCATGACGTTGTTTCAACGATACCGCGGCGCTCTTGCGTGGATGTCGCGGGTATCAGGTGCACTGCTGATTGCGGTGGGACTGCTGATGCTGACGGGATCCATGACCGTGATGTCGTCGTGGCTGCAACGGTGGACGCCAGAGTTTCTCCTCAATCGACTATGACGCATCCCATGCAACCCGAAAATGGAAACGGCGTGACACTGCGCCTCATTCGTCGTACGTCCACACTCCGTGAAGAGAGCCTCTCATGAAAATCCGAAAAGGCCGATTGTTGATGAACGCCGTGTCGATGTTCGCGTTGACGTCAACTGTTGTTGCATGTGCAGGCAAAGACACCAACAAAATGGAGTCGACGGCAGCAACACCGGCATCGACTTCCGCTTCAGATAGTGCTGCCATGGGGAACATGGCCGGCATGCCTGGAATGTCTGGCATGGCTCACGACATGACGGGCGATGCTGATCACGATTTTCTTCGGATGATGAGTGATCATCACAAGGGTCTGATTCTGATGGCGCATGAAACCATCGAGAGCAAAGACAAGCTTACCGTGAAGGGCGACGCAGAAAAAATCGATACCGATCAGGACAAAGAACTCGACGACATGATGACCATGCTTGAAAAAGACTTCAAAGATCCATACGCACCGAAAGTACTGGCCGAGAACCGGGCAATGGCCGATGAGCTCGCGAAAAAATCAGGGACAGTGTACGATCGCGCATTCCTGCAGAACGTCATTACGCATCACGAAGCGGCCCTCAAGATGATTGACGCCTATTTGCCAACCGCAAAGAATGCCACGGTCAAAGGCATGGCCGAAACCATGAAGGCAAAACAGGCTAAGGAGATTGTCGAGTTCCGCGCGAAAATGCGGTAGCGAAGTGGCACGGCACAAGCGAGTGCGATTGGCGCCCAAATTCGCAATTGGCCGCTGCCGGTAGCGCATTCAGGAAAAGAGGTTTGTCCGTGCAGACTTATTCACACTTTTTGATGACCGCGGCTTTAGGTCGCTCGCTGAAACAGCGCAACGTTTCCGTGCGCACAGGTGCCTTTTTGTTCGGATCTGTACTGCCGGACGTTCCTTTTCTGCTGCTCACGCTGGTCTACGAGACGTACTACCTGTGGATAGCCCCCCTTGCCGCAGACCAAACGTGGCTATCCGTCATGGAGTATTTGCACTTTGACCTGTTCTATCACGACCCGGTCTGGTTTGTATCGCACAACTTTTTCCATGCACCATTTGTTCTGCTTATCTGCGGTGTCGCAGGTTTTGGGCTACGTCGCCGCTGGCGCTGGGGCAATGCGTTGCTCTGGTTTGCCGGAGGTGCAGGGCTCCACACCGTGCTCGATATCGCTACGCACCACAGTGATGGGCCGCTGATTTTTTTTCCAATTAGCTGGACATACCGATTTGCGAGTCCGATCAGTTACTGGGAAGCAGGGTACTATGCACGGATTGTTTCGCCACTGGAACACACGCTTGATCTTCTCTTTTTATTCTACTTGATCTGGTCATGGTGGAGACAACGATCAGGCAAATCGCAAAATTTCACAGCCGACGGAGAGCACTGATGCCTCGTTGGCTTACGCAAAGGCGTTGCCG
>Ga0335397_10013301_pt1 | contig 10024 bp, 8 predicted proteins | sample MAT04_FD_205740 | JGI IMG/M metagenome (GOLD analysis project Ga0335397, IMG submission 205740) | Freshwater microbial communities from Lake Fryxell liftoff mats and glacier meltwater in Antarctica - MAT-04 (spades assembly) (version 2) ...
TGAGCGATGGCAAACGTTCCTTGTTCAGGCCTTCATCAATCGTGAGTACGGCGGGCAGCGGGAATTCGACCACTTCCGTGGCGCCTTCGAGCGTACGGTGCGCGGTGCCTTTGCCAGTCGCAATGTCGAGCTTCGACACGTTGGTCACACACGGCAAATCGAGCAATTCGGCCACCATCGGACCGGTCATCTGATTACTCGAATCGATCGCGATGCGACCCAACAGAATCAGATCGTAACCGCCGTCCTTGAGTTCGGCAGCGAGAGCGCGAGAGACCGCCAGGCCATCGGCCGGGATCGCATCGGCCTTGAGCAACACGGCACGATCGGCCCCCATGGCGAGCGTTTTGCGAATCTGCTCCTGCGCCGTTTCAGGGCCGACGGAGACAACCACTACTTCGCCGGCGCCGGCTTTTTCCTTGAGTTGCAAGGCGGCTTCGACCGCCCAGAGATCAAAATCGTTGACGTCGTATTTGAGACCGGTCTCGTCGACGCGGGTCCCACCGGCTGCGATGGAAAACTTCACTTCCATGACCGGGACGCGTTTGATACACACGGCAATTTTCACCGCGAACGCTCCGTGCTGAATGGCTGAAAAAGGGCTAGCATCGAAAGCTAAACGGCGGAGTTGGAACGGGGCAATCTGAACAGGTCCATTACTTGTACGCGCTCAACCCCGTTATCGCCTGCCCCAGAATGAGCGAATGCACGTCGTGCGTGCCTTCGTACGTATACACGCTTTCGAGATTGGCCATGTGCCGCATCGCGCCGTACTCCGCGAGAATGCCGTTGGCACCAAGCAAACGACGCGCTTCGCGCGCTATGTTGGTTGCAATGTCGACGTTGTTGCGCTTCGCGAGTGACACCTGTGTTGGCGTGAAATTGCCCGCATCTTTCAAACGACCCAGGTGCAACGACACCAACTGCCCCTTGGTAATTTCCGTGAGCATATCAGCCAGACGCACCTGCTGAATCTGGAATCCGCCGATCGGCCTGTCGAACATCACGCGATTTTTGGAGTACGCGGTCGCTTCTTCAAAACACGCCATCGCCGCGCCAAGCACGCCCCACGAAATGCCGTAGCGCGCTTGCGTGAGACACATCAACGGACTCTTGAGTCCATTCGACAGCGGCAACAGTGCATCGGCCGGCAGATGCACGTCCACCATCACGAGTTCGCTGGTGTCGCTTGATCGTAGTGAAAGTTTTCCTTTCTGATCGCGCGCGGTAAATCCTGGAGTGTTGGTTGGTACAATGAAGCCTCGAATGCTGGTGTCTTCATTGCTATCACCAGTCTTGGCCCACACGACCGCCACATGCGCCATGGATCCGTTCGTGATCCACATCTTCGCGCCGTTCAGAATCCACGAACCGTCAGCCTGCTGGCGCGCGCGCGTGACCATGCCGGATGGATTCGAACCGAAGTCCGGCTCCGTCAATCCAAAGCAACCGATCATCTCCGCCGTCGCGAGCCTGGGCAGATAGTGCCGTTTCTGTTCTTCCGAACCAAACGCGAAAATCGGATACATCACCAACGCGCCCTGCACCGATGCAAACGAGCGAATGCCGGAATCGCCGCGCTCGAGTTCCTGCATGATCAATCCGTAGGCGACACTCGACAGCCCGGCGCAGCCGTATTCTTCCGGCAACGACGCACCCAGCACGCCCAGCTCGGCGAGTTCGGGAATGAGTTCAGTGGGGAATCGGCCGGCGACGTACGCCTCGCCAATAATCGGCAGCACTTTTTCGTCGACGAACTGACGAATCGTGTCGCGAATTGCGCGCTCTTCTTCGGTCAGCGCGGCATCGATGTTGAACAGGTCGCCGGCGTGTGCCTTGAGTTCAACGGAGGGAAGCGCGGGAATTGCCGCAGCTGAAAATATATCGGTAGCCATCTCGAAAGCCTCGGGTTGGGTGCTCGGTCAGCCTGAAATTTACTCAACTGCCCCGCCGTTTGCCGCAGCACCTGCTACGCGGGGGTGTTACGCCAGAGGCCTTGGTTGAGGCGATATCCAGAAGCGCTGGCAAGAGCCGACGGCTGAAGACGTTACGCCGCACCACTCCGGCGGCGCATTGCAAGCGGGGTCACGTCCCGGCGGGCCGCCGGAGTGATGCCCACCTCGCGACACTTCTTGCGAAAGCCCGCCAGGTGATCAACCGGCCGGCCCGTTTCGTGTTGCCATTGGTGCACCATTTCGTGCAACAGGGTGTGCATCGCCTCTTTCCACCCGTGCCGCACCACGTGACGTCGCGACATCACAATTTCTGACGGCGTCAGGTGACTGCCCGGATCGAAGTGCCCCAGTCGCGTGGCCATGCGCCCGGAAAGTCGAATGGGAATTTCCGAGAGCGTGCCACCAAAACTGCGTGCGTTCATTTCGCGGTGCGCGATCAGGAGCGACGCGATCAACGCGATATCCCCGGGCCTGGCCGGTTCCGCACGCCGCGAGGCGGGCGCGCGTTCGACGTCGTGGGCGAGAATGGCATCACGCGCGGCGGAACGTGTTGGGCGATGGCGCGCGGTTGCGAACGTGACGATTGCGCGCAACACGGGTTCGGGCGCATCGGCGTAACCCTCGTGCACGCGCAACGTCTGGCCAATGAGCGACACCATGACGGTGCGTGTGCGCATCAGCACCAGGGTGTCGATGCCGCGCAGACCGAGTTCCTGCAGGCGCGAGAACAGGACGCCAGTACGCGCGCGGACCGCAGCGCGGCCGCGAGACTTGGGCGATACGGCGATTGCCGGGCTTACGTTTGCGGGCGCAATGTCGGTGTGCGGAACCGCGAACGGCGACGGTTCATGTGAGCCGTTTGACAGCGCAGGCAGTCCATCTGCAGAACGACGCAACGTACCGTCGACTGCAAGCGTGAATGGCGTTCCGCTGACCGCTGGTGAGCCGTTTGACAGCGCAGGCAGTCCATCTGCAGAACGACGCAACGTACCGTCGACTGCAAGCGTGAATGGCGTTCCGCTGACCGCTGCGTTCGAAAATGCGCCGTTTATTGACGCGTTGTAACTCGATCCGCCGACGTGTGGCGAATGATTCGTCGAACCACCGCTCCCGGCCGACTTGGTCGCGGATATCGGCGGTGCCGACGCAATGGGCTCGCGGGCGGCAGACGTTTCAACCGGCCCGCCAAAATCAAAGCCCAATTGCTCACGGCTTTGCAGTTCCCCCGTGGGACTATTCGGAACCGCCGCGCGTGCCATGACCTGAACGATCACTCGGCGCAACTCGAATAGGAAGCGCTGAATCAACTCAAGTTGCCCACGAGCGCGCGGACCGCGTTGATCTCGTCATCAATGATGATGTGTCCCATTCCGCCATAGATGCGCGCGTCAATTTCACCACCAAGCGCCGTGAGCATGGTGGCCGATTCGTTGACACGTTCGACGGGAATGTGTGGATCGCGGTCGCTGCACCCCAGGAAAACCGGAGTGCCTGCGAGCGACCCGGCATAGTCACGAGGCGTGCCGTCGGGGCCAATCAATCCGCCGGAAAGGCCGACCACTGCTCCGTACCGTGTGGCGTTGCGCGCGGCAAACTCCATCGACAAACACGCGCCTTGCGAGAACCCCATCAGCATGAGGTATTCGCGTTGAATTCCCGCGGCAATTACCAGATCGACCGCATCCGAAACCGATTGCAACGCCGACGACAACCACGGTTCATTTTGTGCAATGGGCGCCATGAAACGTTCGGGATACCACGTGTTGTTCGCGGCGCGCAACGCCACCAGCGCAATGTCATCGTCTGCAACAGCGAGGCCCAGGTCCATCATGTTTTCGGCGTCGCCGCCGCGACCATGTACGAGAATGATGGCGGCCTTCGCGCTGGCGAGAGCCGCGCCGCCCAAAAGCGGGCGATACGCCTGATGCAGTGATGGGTTGGCCATGATCGGTGGAATTTCTTGAGTCGTGATTGTGCTGGCTGTTTGCTGCGTGTGCATCGCGCCAGTGAACGCCGTGCGGAACGCTACTGCTTCTGTGAAACTAGCGCGGCGCCCCCAGCGGCGGCATCGATTCGAACTCATGGCGCGCCGTCACGTACTGCCACGGCGTCACGCTGATATTGGTCGCGTCCGCCTCGATCGTCATAATCGCACTTGCGCGACCACCTCGCGACCGATCAGAGAGCGTGCCGGCGGTGCTCGCGATGAAGCGACCAGCGGGGCGTTCCACCACGACGGCTTTTTCCTGGTGGTCATGACCCGACATCACGATGTTCGCACCACTTTTTGCAATCATGTCCAGCATGTGCTCGTGTCGAGTCATGCCCCAGCGTTTGGAGAGTTCGCCGGGGACGATGTTGTGATGCACCGCCAACACTTTGAGATCCGCTTGTGGCGCACGGGCAAACCGCGCGGCCGCGTCTTCGAGTTGACTATCTTTTAACGCACCGCGCACCGATAAATCGCGCGGACGTTTGGTGAGCGTGTGCAACTGAATGCCCGGCGACGAGTTTAATCCGACAATCGTGACGCCCGGCAATTGCAGCGTTGGCTCCAGATCTTTTTCGATGTAGTGCCGATAGGCCGCGTGCACGAGTGGGGGAATGCCAACGTTCAGCACCCCGAACCACCACGCGGTGTCGTGATTACCCGGTACAATCAGCAGCGGCGCCAATTTGCGCATGCGATCGAGAAACGCCTTCGCCTGCCGAAATTCGTGCGGCCAGGCGCGTGTCGCCATGTCGCCCGACACTACAACCGCATCGAACTGACGCGCGGCCGTAAACGCTTCGACCGCCGCCACGTGTGCTGGTACGTGAGGGCGGCCGAAGTGAATGTCGGAAATGTGAAGCAGCCTGACCGCGCGACTAGGCAAACCGGGCAATCACCGCGTTGGTGAATTCATCGGTCGAAGCGGTGCCACCCAGATCGCGCGTGAGGACCTTGCCGTCTTTCAGCGTGTCTTCAAACGCGGTGCGAATGGTATGCGCCAGTGGTTGGTTGCCGAGGTGTTCGAGCATGAGGCACGCGGCGAGGAGCAGGGCGCCTGGGTTGGCAACGTTTTTTCCAGCGAGATCGGGCGCGGTTCCGTGCACGGCTTCGAAGATTGCCGCGTTTGGTCCAATGTTGGCACCGGGCGCGAGGCCCAATCCGCCAACGAGCCCCGAAATTTCGTCGGAAAGAATGTCGCCAAACAGATTCGTGGTCACGACCACGTCAAACTGTTCGGGGCGCAGTACGAGATGCATCGCCATCGCGTCAATGATTCGCTCTTCAAACTGGATGCGTCCTTCGTATTCGCGCGCGATCATGCGTCCGACATCCAGGAACAGTCCCTGCGAAAATTTCAGGATGTTGGCTTTGTGTACCAGCGTGACTTTTTTGCGGCCGTGCGCCATTGCGTATTCAAACGCGTATCGCACAATCCGTTCGGAACCAAAACGCGTGACCACGGCGGTTGATTCGGCGGCGGCTTTGGGATCGTCGCCGATGCGAATGTAATGTTCGACGCCAATATACAGGCCTTCGGTGTTTTCGCGCACCAGCACGATGTCCACGTTATTGAAGCGGCCGGGCACGATGGTGTAAGCGGGGCGGACATTTGCGTATAAATCGAAGGTCTTGCGCAGCGACACGTTAATGGAGCGGAATCCTTCGCCCACGGGCGTCTCGAGCGGGCCTTTGAGGGCTACGCGCGTGCGCTTGATGGAATCGAGGGTGGCATCCGGAATGGGGTCGTTCCACCGCGCGACACCGGCCATGCCGGCGACTTGACGGTCCCACTCGATATCGGCGCCTGCGGCGGCCAGGATGCGAACGGTTGCTTCGGCGATCGACGGACCGATGCCGTCGCCGGGTATGAGAGTGACTGGTATTGGCATGCGGGAAAGATTGACTGTTGACGCTGGTAGGTGAAGCGGGGCCACGCGTTCAGCGAAAATTCGCTCCAACGAATGGCTGGCAAAATGCGTTTCAAGGCCCGTGCGGCATTGACAGAGACGTGACCGCGCGCGTAATCGAAGGACCTTTCGCTGGTGGCCTTTTTTCTCCTGCCCAAACTCCAGCCCCGCTATGGCCCGTTTGCTCCGCATGCTCCCCTGGCTTGGTGTCGCCGCCCTAGGCGCCGGCGCTTTTGGTACACTCGCGCTTCATAAAGGCGAAACCATCAATGCCGCCTGGCTGTTAACGGCCGCAGTCTGTACCTACATGATTGCGTACCGGTTCTACAGCAAGATTATCGCTGCCAACATCTTCGCGTTGGATGCCACCCGCCAAACGCCCGCGGAACGCCTCGAAGACGGCCGCGATTACATCCCCACCAATCGCTGGATTGTTTTTGGTCACCACTTTGCGGCCATCGCTGGCCCGGGCCCGCTCGTGGGCCCAACCCTTGCCGCGCAGTTCGGCTACCTCCCCGGCGCGCTATGGATCGCGGTTGGTGTAGCGCTGGGCGGCGCGGTTCAGGACTGTGTGATTCTGTGCGCTTCCCTTCGGCGTGACGGCAAATCGCTGGGCCAAATGGCGAAGGACGAAATTGGACCCATCGCGGGGTCAACTGCGCTGGTCGCTGTACTTGGCATCATGGTCATCCTGATTGCCGTGCTCGGTCTCATCGTCGTGAACGCGCTCAAGGGTAGTCCGTGGGGCGTTGTGACGATTGGCCTGACTGTTCCAATCGCGCTGTTCATGGGTGCGTATCTGCGCTGGTTCCGACAGCACAAAGTGCTCGAAGCCACCGCAATTGGACTGGTGATGCTTGGGTTTGCGTTGTACGCCGGTAAATGGGTCGCGGGGGAGCCCAGCCTGGCGCACTACTTCGATCTCGACGCAGCGACACTCTCATGGTGGATCATGGGATACGGATTTTTTGCGTCTGTATTGCCCGTGTGGTTGCTGCTCGCGCCGCGTGATTACCTGTCAGCGTTTGTGAAGATCGGTGTGGTGCTGTGTCTGGGTATCGGCATCCTCTATGTGCTGCCGCCGTTGCAAATGCCCAAGCTCACGCAATTCATTGATGGAACGGGCCCAGTGTTCGCCGGCAAGTTGTTCCCGTTTGCTTTCATTACGATTGCTTGCGGGGCGATTTCTGGATTCCACGCTCTCATCTCGTCGGGTACCACCCCGAAGCTGTTGATGCGCGAACCCGATGCGCGCTTCATTGGCTACGGCGCGATGCTGACGGAATCGCTCGTGGCGACGATGGCACTGATTGCGGCTTGCGTGCTGGAGCCGGGGGTGTACTTCGCGATCAATTCGCCAGCGGCCGCGATTGGCACGACGGCGGCAAGCGCCGCCGAAGCCGTGAGACAGTGGGGCTTTGTCATCTCGCCCGATCAGCTGACGCTGCTCGCGCAGCAGGTCGGCGAAACTTCGCTGCTGTCACGCACGGGTGGCGCACCCAGCCTTGCAGTTGGTATGGCGCACCTGTTCTCGCAGGCGGTTGGTGGTACGGACGCGATGGCGCTGTGGTATCACTTCGCAATCATGTTCGAGGCGTTGTTCATATTGACCACGCTCGACGCCGGAACACGCGTTGGGCGCTTCATGCTGCAGGATTTGCTGGGTAACGTCTGGAAGCCGATTGGAAAGACTTCGTCCACACCGGCGATTGTGGTGACCAGCGCGCTGTTCGTTTCGATGTGGGGTTATTTCCTGTACTCGGGCGTGACAGATCCGCTGGGCGGCATCAACTCGTTGTGGCCTCTGTTCGGAATTTCCAATCAGCTGCTCGCGACGGTCGCGTTGTGTGTGGGCACCACGGTCATCATCAACATGGGCAAGAAGCAATTCGCGTTCATCACGATGATCCCGCTGGTCTGGCTGGTGATTGTGACCATGACGGCCGGGTACCAGAAGATCTTCTCACCAAACGTGAAGCTGGGCTTCTTGTCGCACGCCGCGATGATCAAGGATCAGATCGCGAACAATACGTTGCCAGCCACCACCTCACTGGAGTCGGCGGGACGCATGATTACAAACGATCGAATGGACGCTGGAGTTGCGGCTTTCTTCCTGATTGCGGTAATCGTGATTTTGACCGAGTCGGCGCGTTCGTGGATTGGCGTGATCAACGGAACGAAAATTCCGCGCAATTCCGAGACTCCGTATTCACGGGTGATCGAGGGGGCGGCGTAACGTCTCGTGGGGCGACTGAATCTTTGCAGATTCGGTTGCAGAGGTTCAGCGAAATTCAGTAGCGTTCTGAAGAAACGGCATGCCTTCGGGTGTGCCGTTTTTTTTGAAATGCAGATCGTGCTATGCGATGATCTTCGAGTTGCACGCAGCTCCGCGTCGCCGCTACCTCCGCGTCAGAATCGTCGTCGCGTCGTCGAAAATCTCTGGCGGATATCAAGGATCGGATGTTTCACGCGGCGACACGGAGGTCGCAGAGACGCGGAGAAAAACATCAACACTCTCCTTTTCGTTTGAAACCATTCACGAATGCGTGATTGAAATTGCGTTCGGAAACACACCACCCAATGATTACAACCCCTGCTCCATACACAACGCCGCTCGCGCACGCACGCCGGGCGGCACGATCCATGCGAACGCACTGAGCAGCGCGCTTCGCCCGAGAATGGTCCGTGGCGAATCTGTCAAAGGTGCCGCATGCAACTTCATCGCGTATTCCAGAAACCGCTGCTGTCGCGCACCAAGTTCCGCGCCACGCTCAATATCACGAATGCCGACAATTGCGCGATTCATCGCGTCTCGACGCTTCTTGCTGAAACCAAATACCAATTCCGGCAGGCTGCGACAACCACCCAGCGTGATCGTTGACAACGACTCGGCGCGCAGCGATGGATGAATATTCCTGTTCGATGCAAACTCTTCCGCCGCGTGTGAGCGGGCATCACTCTCCGGCTCCACCAACAATTTCACACTGAAGGTGACCGCGTAATTTTTGGCGGCCAAGTCAAGTTCGTTGGCGCGAATTGCGGTGCTTGAATCACCGGCAGACTTCGCGACAAACGCGAGCACCTGCAAACTGCGCCGCAAGAAAAGGTGTCCCAACAGCGCATCAATCACGATGGGTTGGTCGGCAAAATGACGCGCGCCGGCCACGTTCTCTCGCGCGCGCTCCAATGCAATTCTGGACTTCCCGTCGCGCAACGCCAACAGACTCGCAGACTCATTCTCCGCAAATAACACCCGCCACGGTAACAACGACCGCATGGGCAGATCTCGCGCGTCATTCACGTCGGGCACGCCGGCGGGATACCGCCAGAGGTTGGGCTGCTTTGATCCACGCGCCCAGTCACGAAATAGCGGCAACCACGGGTCTTGGACATCTCGGCGAAAGTCCGTCAAATCGGCCAGCCTCAGGCTATCGAGGTTGAGTGACAGTGCCATGCGCCGATGCAACACGTCGGGTACGGCGGCGGGCACCTCCGCTCCTGGCGCCGATTCCGAGACCGCGCGCCTGGATCCATCTGTCTTGAGGGCCACCAGGCTGGCCAGGTCCTTTGGTGCGACCGGCGTGGGCGTTCCCAACGGCGCTACCAGCGAATCCAGAGCGGCGGCCGTAGCTCCTTTATCGCGAAAGGACTTTCCGGGCGCTGTGCCGACGCGATAGACCCCGCTTAACAATTTGGCGCGACTGCGGGTGCCCAGCTTGTTCTTGACGTCCGAGGCCACCACCACCGTCGCCGCGGTTCCGCACACCACGAGCGCCAGGGCGCAGGCAACTCCCGTTGCCAGCAGCTTTGTTGGTATACTGATGCTGGGACCTGCTGACGGCATGCCGGTCGGGTTGGAGGCAAACACTCGCGCTCGTGCGGAACGCTCGTAGCTTGAGACGCAGGTTGTAGCGCGATGTCACGCGATCGTCACTCTCACACTCTCATCCATCACAGCGTGTCACAGTCAGTCATTGCGGCTCGGCCGCTCTCCTGGTGGAGTCGTGTGGCCACCGTCGTTCGTCAGATAATCGGAGCGCCCAATTACGAGCGCTACGTTGCGTACATGACCACCAATCATCCCGAATGTTCGTTGCTGTCGCGTGACGCGTTCTTCAAAGACCGCATGAACCAGAAATACACGCAACCCGGTTCCCGGTGTTGCTGAC
>Ga0335397_10013304_pt1 | contig 10023 bp, 11 predicted proteins | sample MAT04_FD_205740 | JGI IMG/M metagenome (GOLD analysis project Ga0335397, IMG submission 205740) | Freshwater microbial communities from Lake Fryxell liftoff mats and glacier meltwater in Antarctica - MAT-04 (spades assembly) (version 2) ...
AAACGGCTATCATAGGTCTCGCCGTGATAAATTTCCGAGTTGCGGATCGGTCCGCCGTCGCTGTATTTCCAGCTCCCGTCGGAGCCGATGGTTTCCCGGCTGCCGTCGGTATATTCTATTTCGAGTTGGAAGAGCAGGGCGACATCCAATCCGTAAAATCCCTTGTTTTTAGCAAACCCGATATTGCCGCGCCACCAGCCGCTGCCGAGGGTGACGCCGACCGCGTTGGCGCCGATTTTCAGCAACCCGGTCACGTCATAAACCTGGTACTGAATACGCTTTTGATAAGCCGTCCAGCCGGGTGTCAGGTAATCCTGTCCGACGCGCTGGCCGTTGATGAGCGCTTCGTACAATCCATGCGCCGTGATAAATGCCGTCGCCGATACGATCTTTTTCATCGCAGCAAATTCTTTGCGGAACATCGGACTGGGCCGTGTCGAATCTTCCGGCGCGGCGACAGTAATCCATTTTGCCTTCCAGTCACTGGCATTCAGGAGGCCCATTTGCCAGTAGGCGGGCTCACTCCACGCTGACACGTTTGCAGCATTGTCCCAAACCCGCACCTGCCACCAGTATTTTTTCCCTGCAACCAAAGCCGGACCGCCATAAGGCACCCACACGGATGCATCTGACTGGGTTTTGCCGGAAGTCCAGACCAGTTTTTTGCCTGCTGCCAGATCGGCCGGGTTGGCGGCGACCCGGATTTCATAGGCGGTTTGCAGCACGTTGCGGCGGTCTGCGGCGAGTTGCCAGCCAAAACGCGGCTGCGTCACATCGAGGCCGATCGGATTGGTCAGGTTTTCAATGCGCGGGTTTTGGATGCGGACCTGCGCCGTGACCGTGAGGCCGCTCAGGAGGAGGGCGAAGAGGGCGAAATTTTTTAAATGCATCGGCTAAAGTTTTTATGTTTCATTTGGGTGGACTGGTTGCTGCAAAGAGAGGCAAAGCAAATACCTTGAAATATTCGTGTCCTTCCCATTCCGCAGCTTCCGACAGAGTTGCTCAAGCAGTGAATACATCCTGTGTCGCGGCACAAGATTAGAACTACAGAGAGAAGATGCTGGAAATTAGTTTTTAACACCCCATTCATCAACTGTTCCATATTATGTCAATTACCAACTTTTTTGAAAAGTTTGCCCGCAGTATTGCGCAGTATTCCGGCAAGCCGGTCACCTTCTTTATTGCGTTTATGGTCGTGGTGGTTTGGGCGTTCACAGGACCCCTGTTTGGCTTTTCCAATACCTGGCAACTGGTGATCAATACCGGTACCACCATCATTACTTTCCTGATGGTGTTTCTGGTACAATCTGCACAAAACCGCGATTCCAAAGCTATTCAATTGAAACTGGACGAATTGATTTTCAAAATGCGCCCTGCTGACAATATGATGCTGGAGATACAGGACCTTACAGAGCGTGAACTGGACGAACTGATCAAAAAATACAAGGACGTGAGAGATGAATATGCGAATGGCAATAGCCACTCTAAAAGCAAGGAAAATCGTCGCAAAATGCAAGATGAAATCAACTCGATTGCCAACAGCGTCGTCCAAAAGAAGCAGGAAAAGAGCAAAAAGGCCGTCAAAGAGTAAGGAATATTTTCCCCGGATTGGGTATTTCTAAATCAGGTGAGGATTAGATCAACCCTTCCCGTAGCCGCTGTGCAGCCCATTCCGGCGTAATGTCACGCTGCGGATTGGCCAGCATCTCGTACCCGACCATGAATTTTTTGATCGTCGCCGAGCGCAGCAACGGCGGATAAAAAACGAGGTGAAAATGCCATTCTGGATGCGCTGCTCCATCTGTCGGCGCCTGGTGGATCCCGGCTGAATAAGGGAATGAAGTGTCAAAAAGCCGGTCGTATAAGACAGTCAGTTGCCGGTAGGCATCGGCCAACACTGTTTTTTGGGCATCGGTCAGGTCAGTAATGCGGGGCATCAGACGCTTCGGAACAATCATCGCTTCAAACGGCCAGACGGCCCAGAACGGCACGAGTGCAACAAAGCCGTCGTTTTCAAACAAGATCCGCTCGTTTTTTGCCAGTTCTTTCTCCGTAACTATACAGCCGGGTTCACGCATACGTCTCTATTGAATTTGACCTCGGAGAGGTAGAATATTGGTAGAAAACCCCGTCAACCCATGATTTTCGACCTCGGAGAGGTCGCACATTTGCTTTACTTTGGTGAAAACTAACCATGTGCGACCTCTCCGAGGTCGAAAACTCCGTGTACTAATCGCAATACTACCAATGTGCGACCTCTCCGAGGTCGGAAATCAATGGAGATTCGCTCTGTACCCCGGCTGTATAGTTACCTTTCTCCAGATAGTCGCCTAAGGAACGCGGCACCAATAACTTAGTCATTTTAGGTCAACCATTTTTTCATCAGACAGCACTATTTTTCTGCGAATAGTGGGGCTATTTAAAGAAAAATAGCGGCCGTATGATGGAACAAAGGGTGGCATCAAATGACTAAGTTATTGGTGCCGCGTTCCTAAAAGCGAGGTTCCGTGTTTTTCCCAATAGCCTAATTGCGCCTGCTGTTTTTTCAACGATTCATCCGGAATGCTTTCCTGGGCCCAGATTTGTCCGTGCGGATGCGGGTTGGAGCAGCCCATGATGGCACCTTTGTTTTCAAAAATCTGGACGTAGTTGATAAAGTCCATCGCGCCCAGGGTGCGGTATTCATCCACCCAGGCATCCACGACTTTTCGGATATCAGCGGTCGTCATTTCTGCCATCGTCAAATCGTGGCGCGGCGAAAAACAGATCACCCGCGCAAGGCCGCGTTCCGGTTTCGCCTGAAAAAACGGGCTTTGCCCGGCTTCCGAAAAAGCAGGGACCGGATCGGGCAACAACGCCGCAAAATCGTTGTCGAATACAAAAACGTCTGGGTAATCGGGAGTTTTTGCGCCGTTGGCCCGAATGTTCTCGGCACATAGGTAGCAGTTCGGGTCGTGCGTTGGACGGGTATCGGCAGGCAGTTTTTCGACCTGGCCCTGCCAGGGGCGCGTCGCCCGGTGGGGCGATACCAAGACCCAACTGTTGGTCAGCGGGTTGTAGCGGCGGTGCGGAGCGTCGTTCAGGTTCATCGTGTGAGGGCATTTAAACAACCTCTGTCCCGGCAGTCAGCCGAACGGGATAGGTTTTCAAGTTTATGTTAAAAGCCTTTCGGTAAGCGTCGGCGGTTGTTTGGGAAAATTGCTCCAGCGCAGTGGTTTTGACCAGGTTGATGGTGCAGCCGCCGAAACCGCCGCCCATTTGGCGTGCACCCAGCACGGTTCCGCACGGTTCGAAAGTACGCGCTATTTCCACCAGAAAATTGGTTTCGGGGACGCATACGGCGTATTCCAGGTTCAAGCCATCGTGGCATTGGAACATCAACGCGCCCAGTGCTTGCAAGTCATTGCGTTGAAGCGCCCCACAGGCCTGTTCGACGCGTTCAATTTCTTCGACCACATATTTACAGCGTTTAAAAATGGTTTCCGGCAATTCGTCGCGGTATTGTGTCAAAAAGCCGGGCGATACGTCGCGGAGGCTGGAAATACGAGAGTCGTGCTTTTTTAGTATCATCACACCTGCTTCACATTCTTCGCGGCGGGTGTTGTACTCGCTGTCCACCAAGGTATGTTTTACACCGGAATCAAACAGAACAAGGCTGTAGTCGGGTGCGTCGAACGGAAAATACTCAAATTCCAGGCTACGACAATCCAGTCGCACAACCTGGTTTTTATGCCCCATGACCGAGGCGAACATATCCATGATGCCGCATTTCATGCCCACGAAATGGTTTTCGCCGCGCTGCGCCAGCCGCACGATGTCCATTCGCGAAAGGCCTAACCGGTACAATTCGTTGAAGACAAACATCCCCCCGCTTCCAAGGGCCGCCGATGAGGACAAGCCAGCGCCCAGGGGCACATCACCGCCAAACACCACATTCATTCCGCCCAACGTAAGTCCATCTTTCCGGGCTTCGCTGATTACGCCGAGCAGGTAATTGGCCCAGATATAGCGTTCCTGAAAAACGGGGGTTTCATGGTCAGAAATAAAAAACTCCCCCAGATCGTGGGCAAAAAAAGCAAAACGTCCGTCGCCACGTCGTCCGGCGGCGATCCAAATGGCTTTGTCAATCGCAGCAGGCAGCACAAAACCGTCGTTGTAGTCGGTGTGTTCGCCGATCAGGTTGATGCGCCCGGGTGCGCGGACGATGCGTTCCGGCGGGACAGAAAAGCGGGATTGAAAATCGGATTTTAAGGCTTCAATATTCATGATTCGAAAAGCGGGACACTATGGCTCATTTTCATGGCCAGCCCCAACAAATGAACGGAGTAAATCCGAGCGTGTTTAGTTTTTTGTGTTTCGTGTTTTGACTGCCACAGTCTCTTCCACTTTTTTGGGGGAAAGCACCTATGTTTTTACTGAAGTACGGCAAAGGCCTTTTCTACGCCACCGACGCCACCGGCCGCTTTTACCCCATGCAGCCGCAACTGTCCTACCCCTACCCCACCGCAATCGCCTTCAAAGACAACGAGATATGGGTCGGCACCGATGGCGGTGGCATCTATACCCTCCCGTTGCCGCCCATACAGGCCGAAGTGTCCGCAAAGCCAACCTTTCAACACTGGCCCACTCCTTCTGACGGACAAATGCACCTTACCTCCGATGTGTTTTTTACGGATGAAATTCAGTTGGATGTGCTGGATGCGGCAGGCAGGTTAGCCACCTCTGTGTTGCTGAATCGGGACAGGTCTGGGATCTGGATTTCCCAACCCTTGCGAATGGTTTGTACGTTATTACCTTGCGAACGCCACTGGGCGTTTCAGCGCTGAAATGGTCAGTGATGCGGTAGTTAGCCGCGCCTCGGGACTTTTCATAGTGCCTTCCTTCCAGTCCCAAAGTTTCAACTAAGAACGCAGACAAAATTTCTCGCAAAGACGCAAAGTGTTCACCATCAAAACTTTGCGCCGTTGCGCCTTTGCGAGAAATTTTAAACTACTTTTTGCGAGCCACTTACCTGCGCCGTTATGAAAAAACACCTGCTCCTGCTTTTGCTGCTTTTTTGCGGCTTCCAACTGTCCGCTCAATGGCAATACCTGCCCGGTCCCGACGGCGGTTATGTTTTCAATCTGGAAACGGATGGAAGCATCCTGTACGCGCTCGCCCCGACCGGCATCTACCGGAGCGAAGATCAGGGCTATCACTGGCATTTTTTGCCGGGCACTCGCGGGGCCAGCAAAATGATAGAACGGCTTACGGTTGAAAACGGCGTTTTTTACGGCATCAGCACCTACAAAAAATTGTTGCGCAGCAACGATGGCGGCCAGTCCTGGCAACCCGTTTTACAAGAGCCCTTCCCCAGCCCAGGGCCGGAAGAATATTTGAAGAATGTGTTTGTCAAAGGCGACACGGTATTGGTCACCAGCACTTCCACCGTTTACCGGTCTGTGGATCGAGGGGAAACCTGGATTTCTACCGGCGACTTGTTGAATTTCAACCAGTCCAGAATTTTCTCCACGGGAAGCGATTTTTTTTCAGGGGGAAATACTCATTTTTACCGCTCTTCAGATGGAGCCCTTAGTTGGGAAAGGATTTTTGAATTTACCAACGACTTCGCCGTTGTCGGCGCAGTGGGCAATAAGCAATATATTCTGTACGACAATATGGAGAAGCTGGCCCGGAGTACAGATGGTTTCAGGACGTGGAAAAACATCGAGACCGATGTATTCTTTCCTCTTTTTGGCCCTTCTCATTACCCTTTGAAATTGGTGGGGCGTGGTGATACCTTGTACTGTATAGGTAAAACCACTGGTTCAGGTTGCTCCACCCTGTTCTGTTATTCAACCGATGGAGGAGATACCTGGCATGCTGGAAACGATGGAGATGAGCTGCCCGTCACGATGGATGACGTTGTTCTTTTTGACCAGCATCTGGTGTTTTTGAACACGCAAATGGGCATCAGCCATTCTACGGACGGTTGTAAAACTTTTACGACTGAACAATCGGGCCTGACCTCTACGGATATCAGCGGTATTGCCACACAAGGAAAAACGGTCTTTGCAGCCGGCAACAGGACGGTTTACTATTCGAAAAACGGCGGGCAGGATTGGAAAGAAACCGCTCCCAATACAATAACCAATCCTTGCGAGAAATTCTCTCAGATGTTTTCTACTCAAAAGCGCCTCTACCTGATCAAGAGATTCGGGGTGAAATTTTATTCGGAAGACGAAGGCACTTCCTGGAAGCCCCTGGAAACTGTAGATTTCTACCCTGTAGGAACTACCCGAAACGGTATTTGGGCTGCTGATTTCCAAAGTCTTACCCGGATTTTGGATGATGGAACAACTTCGACCATAGATTTAATAAACCTTCTCGAAGGACAAGGAATCAACTCTGTGGTCACTGCGGCAGATCACGTCATCGTGGTCGCTAAGGATCACTATTTGATTTTGAATGAAAATGGTCAACTCATACGCCAAATACCGGCTGCACCCTGCAATGAATTTTTTTTCATCACCGCTGAACAAATGCACTTCGACGGCCGCAATATTTTTTTCTTTTGTACGAACAACACCTATGTTTTTTCCGAAGGCGCTTCAGCATGGCAGCAGATTTATCCACAGGACTGGACGACCGGTATTCCGTTGTACCACAGTCCAATGACCGATATCGCCACTTATAAAGACGTTACATTTGTCGCATTGGACGGCAAGGGGATATATTATACCACAGATGCCACAGGCCGTTTTTATCCCTTGGATACGCCCTGCCCTGAGTTGCATCCACGGAAGATCTCCTTCAAGGACAATTCGATGTGGGTCAGCAGCGACGATGGCGGCATTTACACATGGGATTTGCCGCTGGTACAGATAGACGCTTCTGAAAAACCAGTCTTCCGATACTCACCCAACCCTTCCGACGGGCATTTGCACCTCGAGTCAGACGTGTTCTTCACCGACGAAATCCGGTTGGATATATTGGATATGGCAGGAAGACTGGCGATTTCCAAAGTGCTTCGGCCGGGACAAACCTGGGACCTGGATTTCCCGACGCTCCCGATTGGCCTGTATGTGTTGAGATTGCAGACACCGCTAGGCGTTTCAGCGCTGAAATGGTCGGTAGTAACGAAAGATTGAACCGTCTTCATGGTTGCAACCTATGTTGAGCAAGATCAAACCCCAAACTGCCTAAGGGTGATCCAGATGTTTCCACATCAGATGATCCCAGTCCGCTGTCGTCATTTTGCCAAAAATTGGATGCGCCACCTGCGTGATGCCGGACGTGCCTTGCTGTGCAAAGCGCTGCACCAGCGGGATGAGTCTTGAAAAATCGCCTGCAAAACCTGTGGCCTACTGTCCGATTTCGAACACGCGCGTCCATCCGCGAACGGATAACGTTCTCCATCTGAATGTTGAAAATTTTGATTTTCAACGCTTTATAAAACTGGCACAGGGTTGTGATTCATCCGGTATCATTCATCACTTATCCTTGAAATAGTGGATCGTCCGATACAGAAAAAAAGGTTCACCCCGCAGCGCATTGCACTCGGCCTGGGCATCGTCGCATTTCTGGTTTTTGCCGTGCGCACTTTGCTCAACGGCAATCAGAGCAGCCTCAATGTGAACCGCGAAAAAATCAGCATCAGCAAAGTGGAACGCGGCGTATTCGACGAGTTTATTGTCGTTACTGGTGTTGTACAGCCGCTCAAAACCTATCAACTCGACGCTATAGAAGGCGGCTATGTAGCACAAAAACTGCTGGATGGCGGCGCGACGGTCCGGCAGGGCGACCTGATCCTGAAACTGGAGAACCAGCGCTTGACCATGGAATATGTCAACCGCGAAACAGAAATGTACCGCCTGATCAACGAGCTGGAAAATACCAAACTCAGCCTGAAACAGAACAAGTTTACGCTGCGCCGCACCCTCTCCGAACTGGATTTTCAGATCCAGCAGGCCAAGTTGGACCATGAGCGCAACAGCAAACTGGTCGCCGACAAAGTAATCAGTCATCAAGAGTACGAACGCACGAAAATCACCTTCGAACGGCTCACCCAACAGCGGGAGATTGAGATCGAGAACCAGAAATTTCAGGAGGAAAACAGCCTGGTGCAGATCAAGCAGTTGGAAGGCACGCTGGATCGCACCCGCACCAACCTGACGATGATGAAACAAAACCTGGCCAACCTTTCCGTGAGGGCCCCTGTATCGGGTCTGCTTTCCCGGGTGGACGTAGAAATCGGCTCCAGCATCACGGCTGGGCAAAACATCGGCCAGATTGATGACCTGAACGGATTTAAGATGCGGGTGGAAGTAGACGAGCACTATATCTCGCGCATTTTTCCCGGGCTGGAAGGATCGTTCGAGTTCAACGGCGCAACCACCAAACTGGTCGTCTCGAAAGTTTATCCCGAAGTGCGCAACGGCCGCTTCGACGTGGACATGACGTTTGAAAAGAAAGTCCCCGACGGCATCCGGCGCGGCCAATCGGTGCCGGTGCGCCTTCAACTGGGCAAACCGGCTGAGGCTACTCTGCTTCCCACTGGCGGTTTTTTCAGCGACACGGGCGGCAATTGGGTATACGTGGTGAGCGAAAGCGGCACCAAAGCGACCAAACGCAACATCTCGCTGGGTCGCAAAAACCCGCAGTTCTTTGAAGTGCTTACCGGACTGGAACCGGGCGAACAGGTGATTACCAGTTCGTATGAAAATTTTGGAGACAAGGATGTGCTGAACTTGCAATAAGGAACGCGGATAACTCGGTTTGCCGCAGATTTCCGCAGATCTTTTAAATATTTCAAATCCGCGCTCACCCGCGCAAATCCGTTCAATCCGCGTTACACAATGATAAAAACGAATAATCTGCAAAAACTCTTCACCACCGACGAGGTGGAGACTACCGCCCTCAACGGCGTCAGCATCGAAATCCAGCCCGGCGAATTCGTGGCCATGATGGGCCCGTCCGGTTGCGGCAAATCCACGCTGCTCAATATCCTGGGACTGCTCGACAACCCCTCGGAAGGCGAGTATCATTTTTTCGGCACTGAGGTCGCAAAAATGAGCGAACGCCACCGCGCCAATCTGCGCAAAGGCAACATCGGCTTCGTGTTCCAGTCGTTCAACCTGATTGACGAACTGACGGTGTATGAAAATGTGGAATTGCCGCTGCTCTACCTGAAAACGCCCGCCGGTGAGCGCAAAAAGAAGGTAGAAGGCCAACTCGAACGCATGAACATCATGCACCGCCGCAATCACTTTCCACAGCAACTATCAGGCGGTCAGCAGCAGCGCGTCGCCATCGCACGGGCCGTGGTCGCCGACCCAAAAGTCATCCTCGCGGACGAACCGACGGGTAACCTCGACTCTACCAATGGCCTGGAAGTGATGAACCTGCTCACTCAGCTCAACCAGGGTGGCACGACGGTGATCATGGTGACGCACTCACCGCATGATGCAGGCTTCGCGCACCGCATTATTAATTTGTTCGACGGGCGGGTGGTGACGGAGAATTTTCATGTGTGAGGCCATTTGCCAGGGTAGCGACCTTCCATGGTAAGGAATCGGCGAATTTCAACCTGTTCCGGGGCATTGAACTGAAATAGTCGAACAGTTACTTCAGCAATAGCCGATTTTGGGAAAATCAGACCATCTGAAACTTCAAAATGGTCAGGCCAGTAGTCTATTCTGGGATTAAAAAAACGCGATAGGGTTCCATCTGCCAACATGCCGCCTATGTCATAACCTTTGTTGTTATTACAAATAGCGCAGCTGTAAGCGAGATTTTCGAAAATTGTCTTTCCGCCATGTCGTAAACTGAGGATGTGATCTATTTGACCACTCATAATCAAGTCGTCTTGATGGGTAAGGCAATATTCACAAGCAAAACCAGCTCTTTCTGAAACCAATAAGGAACGCGGCACCAATAACTTAGTCATTTTAGGTCAACCATTTTTTCATCAGACAACACTATTTTTCTGCGAATAGTGGGGCTATTTAAAGAAAAATAGGGGCCGTATGATGGAACAAAGGG
>Ga0335397_10013306_pt1 | contig 10022 bp, 4 predicted proteins | sample MAT04_FD_205740 | JGI IMG/M metagenome (GOLD analysis project Ga0335397, IMG submission 205740) | Freshwater microbial communities from Lake Fryxell liftoff mats and glacier meltwater in Antarctica - MAT-04 (spades assembly) (version 2) ...
AGTGTGGTGCTGCTGCTGACGCTGACCGTCACGGTCGCCGTGCTCGACTGGATCGCGGTCCGGGTCGGGAACAAGGGCCTCGAGTACGTCGCCAAGCCGGGCACGATGGTGCTGCTCATCGCGGCCGTCCTGGCCATGGAGCCCACCGACACCACGGCCCGCTGGTTCTTCGTGGTCGCACTCGGGTTCTCGATGCTGGGCGACATCTTCTTGATGCTCCCCGACCGCGAGCGGTTCTTCGTGTTCGGCCTCGGCGCCTTCCTGGTGGGCCACCTCGCCTACATCCCCGGACTCGTGCTGCTCGGCTTCTCGCCGGTCGCGTTCCTCGTCGGCCTGGTCCTCGTCGCCATCGCCATGGCGACGGTCGGCCGCCAGGTCATCAAGGGGGTGCAGGCCAACGAACCGAAGTTGGTCGTCCCGGTGATGGTCTACATGGGAGTGATCTCGGTGATGGTCGCCTCGGCGGTCGCCACCGGGAAGGTGGCCGCGATCGTCGGCGCCCTCCTGTTCTACGGCTCCGACACCCTGATCGCCTGGAACGGGTTCGTGCGGCCCTGGTGGTGGGCCAACGTCGCCATCATGGTCACCTACCACCTGGGCCAGATCGGCCTCGCCCTCGCCCTCGTCTGATTCCCTCGCTGCCCCCGTCCACCCAGCGGGGCCCCCAACCGGCTCAAGTTGCCACCCGCGTAGGTCGATGGACCCAGGAGGGGGGCCTTCCGGGTCGATCCGGAAGCGGACGAGGGAGATCTCCATGTCGGTCAACGTCACGCCGCGATCGCCCGGCGGCACCCGGCGCCGCCTCACGACCGGCGTTCTCGTCGCCGTCCTCGCCCTCGTGGCATCGGGCTGCGTCTTCGTGGCCATCCCCGGTGTCCCGACGAGCTGCACCATCACCCCGGCCAACTCGTTCTGGCGCTCGAACGTCTCGGCGCTACCGGTTCACCCCAGCTCGACGACGTGGATCAACTCCGCCGGGGCGACCAGGACGCTGAAGGCGGACTTCGGGTCGGGCCTGTGGAACGGCGGCACGATCGGCATCCCCTACAACGTCGTGCCCGGCACCCAGGCGAAGACCACGATCTCCTCGTGGTGGTACGGGAGCCAGAGCGACCGGGTCGGGTACCCGATCCCGGCCAACCCGAACATCGAGTCCGGGGGCGATCGCCACATCCTCATGGTCGACAAGGACAACTGCCGGCTCTACGAGCTCTACGCCGCCGAGCGGACCCCATCCGGCTGGAACGCGGGCTCGGGGGCGACGTGGGACATGCGCTCGAACGCCATGCGCCCCGACACCTGGACCTCGGCCGACGCCGCCGGGCTGCCGATCCTTCCCGGGCTCGTGCGCTACGAGGAGGTCGAGGCCAACGATGTCCGCCACGCCATCCGCATGACGGTCCCGGTCACCGCCAACACCTACCTGTGGCCGGCGAGCCACCAGGCCGGGAGCGGCGGTTCGTCGAACCTCCCGATGGGCGCGTGGATCCGACTCCGGGCGGACTTCGACGAGAACCTGGTCGATCCCCAGGCCCGGCCCATCGTGCGGGCGCTCAAGACCTACGGCGGGGTGATCGCCGACAACGGGTCGGCCTGGTACATGAGCGGGGTCCCCGACGATCGCTGGGACAACGACCAGCTCCGGACCCTGAGCCGGGTCAACGGCAGCGACTTCCAGGTCGTCGACGCCTCGTCGATGAAGGTCGCGAACAACTCCTACGAGAGCTCGAACGCGTCCTGACCAGCGCCGACGGTCGGTCGTCAGCCCGTGACGCGATCGACCACGATGATCATGGCGGCGTCGACCTCGCCGCGCACGCGCTCGGACAGGTCCGGCGGGTCGTCGGCCAGCGCGAACTGCTGCTCGAAGACATCGATGACGGTGGTGCCCTCGAGGTAGTAGTTGTGCTGGTACGAACCGATGGCCTGGCGGACCCCGTCGACCTCCTCCTGGGCGGCGAACCCGACGGTCCCCTGGTAGGGCACTGTCCCGTCACTGGGAACGACGGCATCGACGACGACGTACACCCGAGGCTCGCGCTCGTCCGCGCCCTCCTCCAGGTCCGCCCGTCGACACTCCGCGTAGGTGTCGCTCAGCCGGGACGCCAGGAACGCCTGCGCCGACGCAATGTCTGGGAACACCCAGGAGTCCGAGGCGACGAAGCGCGTTCGATCGCCCAGCTGCAGGACTCCGCTCTCGGCGCGGTTGGCGTCGTCCACCACGTCGTCGAGCTCGGTCGGACACGGCTCGTCGTCATCGCCGGACAGCGGCGCATCGGAGGGGTACACGATCCACTCGGGGCCGAGGTCCGCGATCGTCAGGTTGGCGGCGACGGCCTCGGCGGAGGGGGTCACCGGGGCGTCGGTGCCGTTCGGGGCGGTGGAACCAGGGCCGGGCGTCGTCGTGGTCGAGCTCGGGATCGACGTTGGCGCCGTGGCATCGGTGGCGCCGCCCGTGGTGCCCGAACACGATGCCGCTCCCAGAACGGTCGCGAGCAGCACGGCGGCGGACGCGCGCCGGACGGCGACGGAAGATCGATGGATCATGGTTCCACTCCCAGTTGTGACGAGTTGTCCGTCGCTCGAGCACTGAGAACCGCCGGATGCGCTCGCCAGCGCTCCGCTCCGTCGCCCGCACGACGTCGAGGCCGAACGGTAGCGCATCGCCCGGGGAGAGGACCGACGCTCCGGGGGGGGAAGCGGGGTGATCGGCGAGGAGGGCCTGGGAACGGCCCTCGCAGGGAGTCCGAGGGGCGGTCATGTTCTCGATCCTCGGGGACACGGTAGAAAGACCGGATGGCTCCTCGTTCCTCGCTTGCGCCGTCGCGCCTCGTGATCACCGACGTCGGACCCGTCGTCGACGGTGGCCGCCACCCGGTCAAGCGCGTGGTGGGCGAGCCGGTGACGGTGCAGGCGACCGTCTTCGCCGACGGCCACGACGAGATCCGCTGCGTGGTCTCCCACAAGCCACCCGGCTCGCGCTCCTGGGTCGCCGAGGTGGCGGTCGCGACCGAGCCGGGGCTCGATCGCTGGGCGGCGACCTTCATGCCGCTCGTCGAGGGCGTGCACCGCTACCGCGTGCTGGCCTGGATCGACGAGTGGGGGAGCTGGCGGCAGGGCACGCAGCGCAAGATCGACGCCGGGGTGGCCATCGACTCGGAGCTGCTCGAGGGAGCGGCGTTGCTCGATGCCGCGGCGGCACGACTGCCGAAGAAGGTGCGTGAGGACCTGACGGACGCCGCGGCCGCGCTCCGAGCGGGGGACACGACGCCGATGACCGACGTCGGGAGCCCCGATCGTCCGTCGCCCACCGACCTGGTGCACCGCTCGCTCGAGAACGCCGACGCGGCCACGTCCAAGACGGTCGAGGTCCTGGTGGAACGCGAGCGCGCCCTCTTCAACGCCTGGTACGAGCTGTTCCCCCGGTCGTGGTCTCCCACGCCCGGCACCCATGGCACGCTCCGCGACGTCGAGGCCCAACTCGCGTACGTCGCCGACATGGGCTTCGACATCGTGTACCTCCCGCCCGTGCACCCGATCGGGCGCGCCTTCCGCAAGGGCCCCGACAACAGCCAGGTCGCCGGGCCGGATGATCCCGGGAGCCCGTGGGCGATCGGCGACGACACCGGGGGCCACGAGGCGATCCACCCGGAGCTGGGCTCCATGGAGGACCTGCGCTCGCTCGTGCGGACCGCAGCGGCCAACGGCATCGAGGTGGCGCTCGACTTCGCGCTGCAGTGCTCGCCGGACCACCCCTGGGTCACCCAGCACCCGCAGTGGTTCCGGCACCGTCCCGACGGCTCGATCCAGTACGCCGAGAACCCGCCCAAGAAGTACCAGGACATCTACCCGTTGAACTTCGTCTGCGACGACTGGGAGGCGCTGTGGGCTGCGTGCCGCGACCTGGTGCTGCTCTGGGCCGCCCAGGGCATCACCGTCTTCCGCGTGGACAACCCGCACACCAAGCCGTTCGCGTTCTGGGACTGGTTGATCGCCGAGGTCCGCGAGCGCCACCCCGACACGCTCTTCCTGAGCGAGGCGTTCAGCCGACCGGCGATCATGCACCGGCTGGCCGAGGTGGGGTTCACGCTCTCGTACTCGTACTTCCCGTGGCGGGTCTCTTCGTCCGAGCTCCGCCAGTACTTCACCGAGCTCGCGACCCCGCCGTCGGTCGACCGGTTCCGGCCCTCGGCGTGGCCGACGACGCCCGACATCCTCCCGTGGCAGCTGATGGACGCTCCCCGGTCCGTGTTCGCGTCGCGCGCCCTGCTCGCCGCGACCTTGTCCCCGTCCTACGGGATCTACGGCCCGGCGTTCGAACTGGGCGAGAACCGACCGGCTGGCAACGGCAAGGAGGAGTTCGCCCGCTCCGAGAAGTACGAGGTCCGCGCCTGGGACCGCTCCGACCCCGAGTCGCTGCGGGGGTTGCTCACCGACCTCAACCGCATCCGGGTCGAGCACCGTGCGCTCCACACGCTGCGCACCCTGCACGTCCACGACTGCGACAACGACGCGCTGCTGTGCTTCTCGAAGACGAGCCACGGCGGTACCTCGGTCGATCCCGACCAACGCGCCGACGCCTCGATCCTCGTCGTGGCCAACGTGGAGGCCCGTGCCGTCCAGGCCGGAACGGTCACGCTCGACCTCGGTGCGCTGGGCGTCGACCCCGAGCGCGCCTACCAGGTCCACGACCTGCTCACCGACCTCTCGTACGTCTGGACGGGCGAACGCAACTACGTCGAACTGCATCCCGAGGTGCAGGCCGGTCACATCTTTCGCGTCACCCAGGCCTGATCGACGTTCGCGCCGACCTCGTCTGGCGCGCCGCGCCGCCGGGTATGCGTATGGGGTCGGGACACCGGCGCGGGGCGGTTCGGGTCCGCAGCACCACCACGTAGTGTTCGCGGCAGGCCGACCGACCGACCCGACCAGACCGACCGACGAGCCAGGACGCGTTCCGGATGCCCGACACCAACATCCCCGCCGACGACCCGCTTTGGTTCAAGGATGCGGTGATCTACGAGCTCCATGTGCGGGCCTTCGGCGACTCCGACGGCAACGGAATCGGCGACTTCGACGGCCTGACCTCGAGGCTGGACTACCTCCAGCAACTCGGGGTCACGGCGCTGTGGTTGTTGCCGTTCTACCCGTCGCCGCTGCGCGACGACGGCTACGACATCGCCGACTACGGGGGCATCAACCCGGTGTACGGCAACCTCCGGTCGTTCAAGCGGTTCCTCGCCGAGGCGCACCGCCGCGGCCTGCGCGTGATCACCGAACTGGTGCTCAACCACACCAGCGACCAGCACCCCTGGTTCCAGCGGGCGCGTCGGGCTCCGGCCGGAAGCCGCTGGCGGAACTTCTACGTCTGGAGCGACTCGCCCGAGCGCTACCCCGAGGTCCGGGTGATCTTCGAGGACTACGAGGGATCGAACTGGAGCTGGGACCCCGTCGCCGGCGCCTACTACTGGCACCGGTTCTTCTCCCACCAGCCCGACCTCAACTACGACAACCCCGAGGTCCGCGACGTCATGCTGCGGGCGGTCGACCGGTGGCTCGACATGGGGGTCGACGGCGTGCGGCTCGACGCCGTTCCGTACCTGTTCGAGCGCGACGGCACCAACTGCGAGAACCTCCCCGAGACCCACCAGTACCTGAAGGACCTGCGGGCGCACATCGACTCGAACTACCCGGGCCGGATGCTCCTGGGCGAGGCGAACCAGTGGCCCGAGGACGCCGTGGCCTACTTCGGAGACGGCTCGACGCGCAACGGCGGCGCGCCGTTCGACGACGGGTCTGTCGCCCTCGGCCCGGTCGGCGACGAGTGCCACATGGCGTTCCACTTCCCGCTCATGCCTCGGCTGTTCATGGCGCTGCGGATGGAGGACCGCTACCCGGTGATCGACATCCTCCAGGAGACCCCGGCGATCCCGTCGAACTGCCAGTGGGCGATCTTCCTGCGCAACCACGACGAGCTCACCCTCGAGATGGTCACCGACGAGGAGCGCGACTACATGTACCGCTCCTACGCCACCGACCCGCAGATGCGCGTCAACGTGGGCATCCGCCGCCGACTGGCGCCGCTGCTCCAGAACGACCGGCGCAAGATCGAGCTGATGAACGGCCTGCTCTTCTCGCTGCCGGGGACGCCTGTCATCTACTACGGCGACGAGCTCGGCATGGGCGACAACGTCTACCTCGGCGATCGCGACAGCGTGCGGACCCCGATGCAGTGGAGCCCCGACCGCAGCGCCGGCTTCAGCGACGCCAACCCGCAACAGCTCTACCTGCCGGTCATCATCGACCCCGACTACCACTACGAGTCGGTCAACGTCGAGGCCCAGGACCGCAACCCCAGTTCGCTGCTGTGGTGGATGCGGCGCCTCATCGCCCTGCGCCAGCAGCACCCCGTGTTCGGACGGGGCGAGATCGAGTTCCTGTTCCCGGAGAACGCCAAGGTGCTCGCCTTCCTCCGTCGGGACGAGAACGAGACCGTGCTCGTCGTCGCGAACCTCTCGCGCTTCCCGCAGAGCGTGTCGCTCGACCTGCACGAGCACCGTGGGTCGACCCCGGTCGAGCTGTCGGGTGGCAACGAGTTCCCAGCCGTTGGCGAGGGCCCGTACCACCTGACGATCGGCCCCTACAGCTTCTTGTGGTTCCAGCTCGATCCCAACCGCCAGGAGGCCCGGTTCGCGTCGACCGACCCGTCCGAGCTCGCGCACCTCACCATCGGCGACGACTGGCAGGCCCTGTTCAAGGGACGGGGCAAGGCGACGCTCGAGCGTGCGCTCCCGGCCTTCCTCGGCCACAACCGCTGGTACGCAGGGCGCCAGCGCGTGTTGCGGTCGGCCACCATCGAGGACGCGGTGCCCCTCGGCCGGACCCGCGCCGCCAAGGCCGGCGCCATGCTCACGATGGTGACCGCCGAGTACTCCGAGGGCGAGTCCGACACCTACGTCGTTCCCATGGCGGTCGCCTCCCAGGTCAAGGGCGAGTCCCTGCTCGCGGACCACCCGAACGCCGGCGTCGCGTGGCTCGAGCCCCGCGGCGGCGGTGAGCCGATGCTCCTGCACGACGCGTTGGTCGACCCGGCGTTCGCCGACGCCGTCCTCACCGCCTTCCGACGCAAACGCTCGTTCACGTCGCTGGCCGGCGCCGAGCTCACCCTCACCACCAATGCGGCGTTCCGGCGGGTGCTCAACGGGAGCTCCGCCGACGAGCTGGCGGCGTACATCCCGTCGGTCGAGCAGAGCAACAGCTCGGTCGTGTTCGGCAACCGCCTGGTGATGAAGACCTTCCGCCGCACCCAGGAGGGCATCAACCCCGACCTCGAGATGGGCGAGTACCTCACCGACGTGGCGGACTTCGCGCACATCGCGCCGCTGCTCGGGGCGATGGAGTACCGGCGCGGTCGCAACGAGCCCCGGACGATCGGGGTCGTCAACTCGTACGTGGCGAACGAGGGCGACGCCTGGCACTACACGCTCGACGCCCTTGGTCTCTTCTACGAGGCGGCGTCGAGCTCGGGGTCCGAGCTGCCGCTGGACGTGCCCCGCTGGTCCTCGATCCTGCACCTTGCGGAGGAGCCGGCCCCCGATGACGTGGTGGCGGCGATCGGCCCGTACCTGGACGCCGCGGAGCTGCTGGGTCGCCGTACCGCCGAGATGCACCTCGCGCTGGTCGCCGGCGACACCGACGCCTTCCGACCCGAGCCCTTCACCACGCTCTACCAGCGCTCGCTCTTCCAGTCGATGAAGAGCCAGGTCCGGCCGACGATGCAGCTCCTCCGCCGGGTGCTGCCCGATCTGGATCCGGCGGGCCAGGTCGACGGCGAACGGGTCCTGGCGCTCGAGGCCGAGATCGTCGACCGGTTCGCTGCGGTCACGCGCCACCGGATCGAGACCTCACGCATCCGTGTGCACGGAGACTTCCACCTGGGCCAGGTGCTCCACGCCGGGCGTGACTTCGTCATCATCGACTTCGAGGGCGAACCGTCGCGATCGCCCACCGAGCGCCGGATCAAGCGGTCGCCCCTCGTCGACGTCGCCGGGCTCCTACGGTCCTTCCAGTACGCGGCGTACTCGGGTTTGCAGGCCTACGCGGACCGCGGGCTCGTGCCCGCCGAGCAGTGGGATGTCTTCGAGGAACGGGCGCGGGCCTGGCAGCTCTGGGTATCGACGCGGTTCCTCGCCGGGTACCTGGGTGAGGCCGACGGCACCGCTCTCGTCCCCCTCGACGACGACGACCAGCTCGGCCTCCTCACCGCCTGCACCCTCGACAAGGCCCTCTACGAGGTCCGCTACGACCTCGCCCACCGACCGCCGTGGGCCTCGATCCCGCTCCACGGCATCGTCCAGCTCCTCGAGCCCGGCGCATGACCACCGTCGACGCGACCGACCCCAACCGCCAGGCCGCGCTGCGCTCGATCGCTTCCCAGGTCGGCATCGAGCTCGAGTACTGGGACGTCCAGGGTCACCTCCACCAGGCCGGCACCGAGTCGTTGCTCGGCGTGCTCCGCTCCATGGGCCACCAGGCCGACCACCTCGCCGACATCGACGCCCTGCAGGTCTCCCACGACGACGCTCGCGCCGTCGAGGTCATCGAACCGGTCGTGGTGATGGACCACGGCGGCGACCTGGTGCTCGTCGTGCGGCGGCCCGCATCCGTGCCGGCCGCCACCGTCGAGGTCGCCATCCGCCTGGAAGGCGGTTCGGGCGAGGTGGCCGTTCCGGTCGGCCTCGGGGATCGTCCCGGGCAGCCGACGACGATCGGGACCCATCGCGTGGTCGAGCACGAGCTGGTGATCACCAGCCGCGAGATCGCCGGGCTCCCGTTCGGCTACCACGACCTCGAGGTCCGGGGCCTCGGTCCCGCGCCGGCCGCCGCCCGCCTGCTCGTCGCACCCCGGCAGGTGCCGCGCTTCGGTCCCACCGATCGGTTCTGGGGAGCCTTCGCGCCGACCTACGCCCTCCCCGGTGGTTCGGGCATCGGTGCCCACCTCGGTGACCTCGGCGCGCTCGCCGAGCGCATCGACTCGGTCGGGGGCAAGATCGTCGGGACGCTGCCGTTGCTGGCGAGTTGGTTGGACGAGCCCTTCGATCCCAGCCCGTACTCGCCGATCAGCCGGGTGTTCTGGAACGAGCTGTTCGCCGACCTCGCCGCGCTGCCCGAGCTCGGCGCGCTCGACGACGCCCGCGCCAACCTCGAAGGGCTGGCCACCATCGGTCATGCCGCCAACGCCAAGAGTCGGCTGTTCGACTACCGCCACCAGTACGGGTACGTGCACGGCGTGCTCGAGGACCTGATCGGGGCCCACGACCGGTGGCCCGATCCGCTCCGGGCCGACTACGCCGCCTGGCGCGCGGAGCACCCCGAGGTCGAGCCGTACGCCCGCTTCCGGGCGTTCGCCAGCCGAACGGGCACGGGCTGGCACGGGTGGCCCGAGCGCCAGCGATCCGGCGAGCTCACCGATGCCGACGTCGATCCCGACCTCGTCGCGTTCCACACGTATGCCCAGTACGCCATGAGCCGACAGCTCCGGGGCCTCGCCGACGACCTGCGGTCGCGTGGCCAGCGGCTGTACCTCGACCTGCCGATCGGCGTCGGTGGTGACGGCTATGACACGTGGGTCGACCCTGGGGCCTACGCCTGGGGCGCCGGTACGGGTGCGCCCCCCGACGAGTTCTTCACCGAGGGCCAGGACTGGGGGCTGCCCCCCGTGCTGCCGACGGTGGCGCGCCGGTCCGGCCACGCCACGTTCGCGGCGGTGCTCCGCCACCACCTCTCGGTCTCCGGCGTGCTGCGCCTCGACCACGTCATGGGGTTCCACCGGCTGTACTGGGTGCCCGATGGTGCCGGCGCTCGCGGCGGGGTGTACGTCCGGTACCCGAGCCGTGAGCTGTACGCGGTGCTGGCCATCGAGGCCCACCGGCACGAGGCGGTCGTCGTCGGCGAGAACCTCGGGACGGTGCTGCCCGAGGTCACCGAGGCCATGGCCGACCATGGCCTCCTCGGCATGCACG
>Ga0335397_10013310_pt1 | contig 10021 bp, 5 predicted proteins | sample MAT04_FD_205740 | JGI IMG/M metagenome (GOLD analysis project Ga0335397, IMG submission 205740) | Freshwater microbial communities from Lake Fryxell liftoff mats and glacier meltwater in Antarctica - MAT-04 (spades assembly) (version 2) ...
AGATGCGGTTGACGCGTTCGTCATTGATGCCGTCAGCCAGACGATGCACAAGATTGTTTCCGTCGCCGCTGCCCCACATGGCCTCAGTGCCAAAGATGAATTGATCGCCGGGTTTTAAAGCCTGCCCGCTGGCACGTACATATTTCCACGGCCAGAATGCTTCGAGGCTGTACCCTTTGCCGTCATCCCATGTGCTAAAAGCAATTTCTCCCCCCGCCGCCGCCATGTCCGTCCCCATACGCTTGTCCAGGTCCTCCCGCCTCGGTCCGGTCTCCTGATCGCCGAAGCCACCGTGATGAACAAGCATGTACGGCTTTTTGTCCGGCGTGGAATAGAACAGATTCACGTGCATCTGATTCTCGTCGGCGGTGTGATCGTCGAAGATGATGCGAGCCTGGTAGCAGTCGGCCTTCCAGCTATTTGCAAAATCCTTGCCACGGGCGCCGTTCTGCATCGGTGACAGATCATTGTAGCGCGCCAGGAAATAGATCCCCTTCTGGTCCCACATCATGTGGGTCCAGACGCTGAACTTGCCGACGATGGTTGGGTTGTTGTAGCTCCACACCCCCGCCGAGAGATCCCAGTCCTGCGTCTTGCCGTCGATGACGACCGCACCCGGCGCCGGAACCACCGTCAATTCCGAGTTGAACGACATGCCCGTCTCGGCCGCTATTCCAAGCGATCCGATGCTCAACACCAGTCCGCATGCCATCGCGCAAAACGCGCCCATCAATGATTTACCACTACGCATCAATTGTTCCTTTAATCTGATAGAAAGAGTGTTTTTCAAAGGCTTATGTCTATTTGCCTGAAGTCGCCGGGGCAAACTGCAAACTACCCCAGGTGTGCGGCAGCAATACTGAACTTCCGGGCCGATCAACAACTATCCCTTCGGAGAGCCCGGCCCAATGCGCAGCACGGTCGCGGCGATCGCCGGCTTCGTTGGCCAACGCGATCGACACGTCAAATCCGATGGTCTTGCCCGCGAGATTGCTCAGGCCGAGGCTCGCCAGCGGGATCGCCACCTCCACGGTATAGGGAGTAATGCCGCTCTTGGGATCCTTCTGGTCAACTTGCCAGACGGCCTGGAGGCCGGGCACTTCCATGATCTGATCGAACCGGACCTGCGCCGCCGGCGAGCTGATCGTGCGGGGGTTCTGCCCGCCGCTCTTGCGCTGCCAGAATCCTTGCTGGAACATCTTGGTTCCAGCCGCATCTTTCACCTGTGCCATCACCACGCGCACGTCGCCTTCTCGGACCTCCGAGCGTGAACCACTCCAACTCGGACCAAAATAGGCGTCAACATAAGCGCCGCTCACGAACGGGGAATAGGGTAGTTCGCTGCCAGCGTTTATCGCGCCGTTCGGGGCATAGACGTTGTAGAACAGATAGAGGTTCGTCGCATCGTACATCGCGCGCACCGTTCCGACTTGCAGCCCATCCATCAGCACTTGCGCCCGCTGCGCCGCGGGGCGCCCGCTGTCGCCGCCCCAGTCGTTATCTTGGGCGTCGATCTTCATGGGCTGGCTTACGAAGGTGGCCTGATAGGTGGGATAATCCAGCGGCGAGACGCCATCAGGATCCCAAGGTTTAACGGCGGCCACCTGCTCAGCAGTCAGGGTGACCGTCGCGCCCTGCAGCGGCAGGGTCGTGGGCAGGGTCACCTCATGAATTGACGATTCTGTACCGGCCGCAAGGTGATACACCTTCCCGGTCTTTGGGTGACGGAAGATCAGGGTCGTCTGAATCTCGCCATACAGCACCTGATCAAGAGACTTGGCAGGCTTTCCGCCATGGTGATCGTGGAAGAGGTGCCCCATGTAGAGACCGTCGCTATTCCAGACCCACACCGGCCCGAGGGTATCACTGAGGAAAAGGGCGCCGTTACTCTCACCCGCCAGTGCCGCAGGATGATACATTTGTCCGGGCTGGGCACGGCCCGGCGCACGCCGCCCGATTGCCCAGAGGCACTCGCCGGTCTGTTTGTCGAAGCGTGCCAGCTTGGTGCGCCAGTTTCGGCCCGCCCACCACCCGAAACCGTCGATCCCGGGCAGGGAGGTCAATGGCTGGGCCGTCTCAGGCACCAAGAGCGAGTAGAACGCCGATTCGGTCTCCAGTGGCACGCCCATCATGACATTGGTCACCTGCTTCTTACCGTCACCACCGTTAAGATTTGGCGCCTGCAGCGGCGGTAAGTCTTCCATCATGGACCAATCATAAACCGGCACACCGCTAGCCAGGATTTCCTTCGGGCGAAGGATAGAGTCGACGAGCTTTGTTTCATTATCCCCGCTGTAGAATCGCTTGATGCGGACGACGAGGTCGGAGTCGATCCGGGCTTCCCAGACACGCATTGACCTTTCCAGATTCGCAGGGTTCTCGGTCAGGATCATCTCATCCATCGCCATACGGCCGTCGCCGTTGCGGTCGGCCCAGGTGACCCAGCTATTGGGGCCCCGGTCGTAGGACTGCTCAATTTTGTCGCCGGCTTTCCAGGAGCGGTGGTAGCCGACCATAGCGACAGGCTTGGGGCGGCTGTCGCCATCATACATGTAGATCACGCCGTTTTCGTTACCGCCGGTGTTCATGAAATAAGAGCGGCCACCGTGGCTGACGAAGTTGCGCGAGGAGTAGTGAAACACCGGCCACCGGCTGACTTCGCTGCGTGCGCCACTGAGCGGATTGCCCCCGTGCTCGTAGCTAAGAAGGATATCCTCCTGAAACATGCCATCCCAACCCTGGCTGTAGTGCCAACTGGGCTTCCATGTTTTTTTCTCCCAGTCGAGTTGATAGGCCAAGATGCTCGGGGCATCGCTGAAGGCGTCGTTGGCGACGACCACCTCGTCAGGCCGCCCGGGGTTGATGCTGTACGACCAGAGGCTCAGTGTGGGAGTAAACCACTCGCGATGTAGTTTCCCATCCAGCCCCCAGCGACTGGTGCGGGGAAAGCCGGTCGCTATATCTTGCACCCAGAGCGTCTTGCCATCAGTTCCGACGCACATGCCTGTGATGTTGCCCAGGGCATTGGATTCGAACTTCCCGTCAACGGGCGCGCCACCCTCCTTGCCGATCTTCATCAGCGGCTTGCCGTCGGTGCTGAATACGCCCACCTGACCTTTGTCGCCGCTCACATACAGCTTGCCCGCAGAATCAACCGTCATCGCGCTTGGATTGTCCAGCACACCTTCTTCAATCACGGTGCTTTCGATATCACCTTCGAGTGTCAACTTGAGGACCTTCTTCCCGCTGACGACCAGCAGGCGATCCTTCACCACCGCCAGGCCTTTGGGGGACGGAATTGCGATCTGCCGGCGAATCTTCCCGCTGGCCCGATCGATTACAAACAATGCATCATCATCAGAGATCGACGCGAACAGTGTGTCTTCGGTCAACGCCAGCCCGTCCATATGCGCCGTCCAGCGGCCGCGCCAGCGTGTCTCGCCTTGCTGGGCGTGCGGCTTGGTGGGCAACTCAACCAGGATCCTGCCGCGCGGCTCGCCAAGCTTATACTCGGCAATTTCGAGCTGCTTTTTCCCAGCGTTAAGAATGCCCAGATAGAAGTTCTTCTCGTCCATCGCGCCGGCCGAGCGTACATCCCACGGATAGAACGAGTAGTAGCGCATGGAGATGTTGCCGTCATTGTCCATCTGCTGGATGCCGGTGATCTGGTTGTCCTCGACGCATCCCCAGACCATCATGACGCTCGTGGAATTGGCACAAATGGCGGCCGGGCCACCTAGGTTGCCGCCCCAGTCGCCCTTGCCGTCGGGAGTGCGATACGGCGGGTTGCCGCTCTTACCGACCGTCATGACGTAATTCAGAGAAGGTGACTCCTTGAAGAAGATACCCTTGGCGGTGTATTTGCCAGGCGCGGCCGGCAGGCCCATGTCCGTCGTGCCGTCCCAATGGACGGTGCGCTCTCCGCGGCTCACCGGCTGAGCGTACAACAGGCTTCGCACCAAAACGCCCTTTTCGTTGTAGAGGGCCAGGCTAGCAAACCCTTCGTCCGGCGATGAAAAATTCACGGGCAGCCGTACTGTCCCCCCGACCGGCGCAGGCAGTTCCACAGCACTTGTAGCGTTAGTCTGGGCTGCTGCAATGGACGACCCCAATCCCATCCCCCCCGCTATCACCCAAAGTAATACGACGAAGCACCGTATGCCAAAACACATGTGCTGCTCCTGCAAATTTGAAAAGTAATGTTGTAAATCTAAAATCGGTATGAACCGAAAAGTGCCCGTCAAAGACAAAATGACCAGCGTCCCTTTTTACGTCCCAGAAACGTTTCCGCACTGTCTAATCAAAGCACCGCTTATCTCACACCGAAGATGATCCGAGCATCTCCCGCACCGTTGCCCATAATGACGCGGAAATCATAGACATTGTCGTTGCCGTCACTTGGCATGTAGATGGCGTTGCTCGGAATCGCGGTCTGGCCACCGCTCATTCCGCCATAGGGGGGGACAAAGCAATCAACCGGATTGCTACCCGAATCGTTCAGCGGCATCCAGATGACCGACCCGTCCACGCGGCAGACATTGCCGCCAGCCGGTCGATTCTTCTTCCTATCCCAATGGTTCGTCTCCACGGGGCCGCCATTATTGCCGGCCTCCCACCTGTTGACGCGATCACCCCAGAGCGCCGGATTGTTGCCGGGAATGGTCCCACCTCCCGCCCTCGACCGAATGGCGTTGCCGGCCCGGGCAAGCCGGTTAAGCTTCATGATCCCAGGGTGATAGAGGCCGTCCAATTCTCCGGGGCCGAATGGGAAGTGACTGCCAGCGTAAAAAGCGTAGCAGTTCCTGGCGTAGTATCCCTCTGGCCGTGGTGGTGCACTCGGGCAGATGAGCGAGCGAGGGGGAGCACCAATAAGGTTGTAGCTCACGCCGTTGAGGTACGCGTCGCTGGAAAGACCCCAACCGCCAGGAAATACTGAGCTCACGTTAACGTAGCGGCCGAAGAAAGTGGTCAGGGAAGTGTTGTTCCCAGAATAATCTCCCAAATAACCATTGACTGCCGAAGTCGACGGTCCACCCGACGGCAGCACATCTTTATGGTCGGCGGCATACATGAACGTAGCCAAACCAAGCTGCCGCAGATTTGACGCGCAAGCCATGCGGCTGGCTGCGGCCCTAGCGTTGGACAGCGCCGGCAGCAGGACCGAGATCAACAGCGCGATGATCCCTATGACGACCAGTAGTTCGATAAGCGTGAAACCACGACTATGAGATGCATTTCGCATGAGGCTGCTCCGAAGTGAGCGATTTGTCGAAAACAAAAACGGGTGCATCCAACGCATAGGAATGACGCGGTCGGACCCGCCGACACGGAAAATCTTTCGCCTGCGTCGCTCCAGATGCTCACCGATTCAAGTTGCAAGGACGAGTGCGTCACTGTTAGCCGCTATATTTCATCGTGCGATAAGAGTATGACAATAGCGTTTCCGGGAGGAACTGTCAATCTATTTATTGCCAATTCCACTCCCTCCACCAACTATCACGTATGATGCCAGCGTCCAGAAATACCAAGGATTTGTTGCCATCCTCGGCAGAGCAGCACGCATGCGACTGGACCAGCGACAGCCTCGAAGTGGCAAGAATTTCCGCCAACACGCGGAACAGGCCGTGGCCCCTTCGGCCCGCACGCCATCGACGCGACAGGTACCGCTCCGAGTCGATCGGGTTGAAGTGAAGGGTCAGAAGTCCCATCCTGCCGCGTTCCTATTTTACTTGAAGCCATTCCCTCATCCATGCAATCGACAATGAATATATTCACTCATTCACCCCATTGGCTTTGGTGCTCATCCGCCCGGCGAATCCACAACAACGTCGTCTGTTTTCGGCGGTTGGTGGATATCGATGGAGACGTCCCACAAGCGCTCATTCGAATCACCGCCGACGCTCGCTACGACCTCTATGTGAATGGCGAGTGGATTGGCACGGGTCCGGTCCGATCCTGGAAATCCCCCTGGCCGGTCGACGAGTACGATCTACGGGGCTTGCTGAGGCCAGGCGTGAATGCGATTTCCGTGCTCGTCCAGCACTGGGGGATCGCCACGTTCCAATACCTGCCCAGCGCCCCCGGGCTATTAGCCCAACTGGACTGGACCGATGCCAACGGTCCGAACCATCTTGAGACCGATGAAAACTGGCGCTGCCAACCGCACGAGGGCTATCAATGGCCCGTCCCGCGCATCAGTTGTATGCAGCCGTGGGAAGAGCAGTTTGATGCACGCGCTCTGCCCGGCGACTGGACCGCAACCGATTTTGACGACACACGCTGGCAAAACGCGGCACTGGTTTGTCGTTCCGGCGAAGGCGAGCATGCCGAGTTTGAACGGCGCGATATCCCGTTCCTGACCCGTCAGCCGGTTGATCCGGTGCGAGTCCTGGCGACCGAGGCGGTCCGTCCTGCTCGATACAGTTGGACGGTCAATCCGCGTGAGTTGCTCAATCCCACCGACGACACCGCCAACGTGCTTCGCGGGAAGATGCTGGTCCTAACACACATTCATAGCAAGCAGGCCCAGCGTATGGAGCTTCATCCGCCGCACGATCGGCCGCGTGCGCTGTGGAAATTGAACGGCAGGGAGGTCGCGTTCGACGACCGATCTCTCCAGAAAACGAACACCGGCGTCGCGCACGTGAAGCTGCATGCCGGCTGGAATGTACTGATGGGTCGCCTGCCGGAGGAAGAACACTACTGGTGGGCGGTGTTGAACGTGTGGACGGAGTCGCCTGTTCGTTTTGCGGCAACAAGAGAAGAGTCCGATTCGACGGCTTCGTGGCTGGCGATCGGCCCCTTCGCCAATGCACTCGATACCGCAGATGCCAGTGGCTCCGATGCCAACAGAGTCGCGCCGCTCGCCGGCATCCACGCGGCCATGGTGGATGCGTCGTTCATTCCCGAGGGCGCCACACAAGAGCGCCTGAATGAAATCTGGAAGAAAGGCACACTCGACCAGCCCGCGCCGTACGCACGTCCGATCCCGGCCGACATGGTGGCGACCGTCGACGTCTACGCACAATGCGCCTCCGAGCGTGTCGTCGCAACGAAGCAGCAACTGGTTGAGAACGTTAGCGCAATGATTTGCGATACCGCTGACTGGACGACCGTCCATCCCGCCAGGAATGCCGACGTACGCATTCTTTTCGATTTTGGCCGCGAAGTGGTTGGCTATCACGAGTTCGAAATCGATGCCCCGGCAGGTGCCATCATCGACAATCACAATTTCGAGTTCATTCAGCCCGACGGCAGAATCAATCTCGCGGAAGGCATGAACAACTCGTTCCGCTACGTCTGCCGCGAAGGTGTGCAGCGATACCGAACGCTTGTGCGACGCGGCTTTCGCTACTCGTGGTTCAGCTTCCGCAACTTCACCCGCCCGATCCGTGTACGGTTCGTCCGCGTATTGATGAGCACTTATCCGCAGCAGCGGGCAGGATCATTTTCCAGCTCCGACCCACTGCTGGACCGGATTTGGGAGGCCGGCGCGCACTCCGTGCAGTGCTGCTCGGAGGATACATACACCGATTGCCCCACCTACGAGCAGACATTCTGGGTGGGCGATGCACGCAACGAAGCGCTCGTGGATCTGGTCGCCAACGGCGATCCACGTCTGAGCGCGCATAGCTGGCGCGTCGCAGCCGGCAGCCTGGAACGATCGCCGATCGTGGAAAGCCAGGTTCCTAGCGGCTGGCAGAATCTGCTGCCCGCCTGGACATTTCTCTGGATGCGATGGGCGCAGGAGCACTTCGAGCTCACCGGCGACCGGAAGACCGCGCGCTACATGGTGACCAGGCTGCGGCAGAACTTCGCCGGCATGGAAAAGTGCGTCGGTCCCCGCGGATTGATTAACATCCGCGCCTGGAACATGTTCGACTGGGCGGCGATGGATACGCCCGCAGACGGCGAAGTCACTCACCTGAACTGCCTCGCCGTGCTGGGGCTGAACCAAAGCGCGGAGTTGGCCGAGAGCGTTGGCGCCAGAGCAGATGCCAAGCGATGGCGCAGCATGGCGGAGGCGCTCCGGCGGTCAATCAACGCGCATCTGTGGGACGGCAAACGGAACGCGTACGTCGATTGCATTCGCGCCGATGGCACGAAGTCACCCGTCTTCTCCCAGCAAACCCATACCGCGGCCTACATTGCCGGCATCCCAACCGGTGCGCGGATGGCACGAACGCGTGACGTCATGTTTTCCGCACCGCCAGGCTTCGTCACCGCGGGAAGCCCGTTCTTCATGTTCTTCCTGCTCGAAGCATATGTCCGAGAGAACCAGATCGGGCAGATGCTCGAAACGATTCGCCAATACTGGGGCGAACAGGTGAGGGCCGGCGCGACGACGTTCTGGGAGACATACGATCCGAACGCGGCGCGCATGACACGCAGCCACTGCCACGGATGGTCTGCCGCACCCACCTACTTCCTCACACGGTACGTGCTTGGCATCCAGCCCGCCGAACCAGGCTACAAGCTCATCCGCATCGCGCCCCCACCGATCGACCTTCGCTGGGCGCGCGGCCGGGTGCCGACCCCACAGGGCGCGGTGGAGTGCGAATGGCAGCAACTGGACGATCTTCTCTCGATCACGGTCAATGTGCCCACGTCACAGGAGATCGAAGTCGTCCTCCCCTACCCGGGAAAACTGGAAATCCTCAACGGCCGTCTGAAATCGCGAGCCAAACACAATGGATTCACCTCGCTGAAGATCGAGGGAAAGCAGATCAAACTGAAATTGCGTCGAGCGCCCAGCTCCGCGCGATAGGTCCAGCCTGATTCCCGGCAGAACGTACCCATTGCACTGGAAATGGTCGCACGTCCGGGCAATCACTGATCCACCCCGAAGGCTGCCTTTCAGGTTGATCGCGGAGCAACTTCCAGGTGCCTTCGCGCGGGCACATGAAATCGCCTTGGAGCGCAGGTTCGACAGCGGCATGACGCGAACGTCGTGGGGCATTCTGCCGACCGATTGGCGCACGCCCGAAGATGCCTACTATGGTCCGGTCGTGATTACTGAATTGCTGCTGCAAAGCCACGATGGCGTCATCCGATTATTCCCGTGTTGGCCTGTCGGTCAGCCGGCCGGGTTTGAAGGGTTGCGTACGCGCGGAGGGTTCGTGGTGTCGTCGCAATGGCTCGGCGAGAGTAGCGTCGGCGCGACTCGGATCCACAGCATCGCCGGCGAGACATGCCGGCTCCGCTGGAAGGACTCAACGCCGCCACAAGTACGACGCGGCGAGTCGATGGTCGCCGTCCGGGTTGTCGGGGAGGACATAATTTTCGATACCAAACCAGGAGTCGACTATGTCGTCGAATCCTGAGAGACAGGTCGACGTGCTCGTCGTCGGCGGAGGCCCAGCGGGCACGGTCGCGACGATCCAGGCGGCGCGGGCAGGTGCGCGCACGCTGCTGGTTGAAAAAAGCGGTGTACTTGGTGGAACGACCGTGCTGAACGGCGTCAACCTTCCGGGCTTGTTTCATGCGTGGGGAAAGCAGGTCATCGCGGGCATCGGATGGGAACTGGTCCTGCGTGCCGTCTCCGAAGCAGGCGAAAAATTGCCTGATTTCTTGAACTTCAAGGTTCCGCACAGTTGGCTGCAAGTCCCAGTCGACGAAGCGCTCTACGCGGCCGTTTGCGATGACGCGGTCGTCCGGTGCGGTGCGACACTGCTGCTTCATACGATGCCTGCCGCGATCGGCCGTGACGAGGGGCGGTGGCAGGTGACCCTCTGCACGAAGGAAGGACTGATTGCCTATCGCTCGCGGGTGCTGATCGACTGCACCGGCGACGCCAATGTTGTGAGTCTGGCAGGCTTGCCTCTGGACAGAAGCAATGCGCTGCAACCCGGTACGCTGATGCTGCTCGTCGGGGGGTATGAGTTGGCAACGCTCGACCTGGCGGCGATTCAACGAGCGTTCGACGCTACGGTAGAACGCGGCGAGGTGCTTCGGGCAGACCTTCAACATGACCATGATGCGGTAAGTCGTTTCCTTCGTTCGCGCGGGCAAAACTGCATGC
>Ga0335397_10013315_pt1 | contig 10019 bp, 7 predicted proteins | sample MAT04_FD_205740 | JGI IMG/M metagenome (GOLD analysis project Ga0335397, IMG submission 205740) | Freshwater microbial communities from Lake Fryxell liftoff mats and glacier meltwater in Antarctica - MAT-04 (spades assembly) (version 2) ...
GGCGCATGAACACCTTTCGCGAAAGCGAAACACGGCCGAAGCTGCGCATCGCTCCTGCGATAGGCTGCGTCGATGCGTCCCAACTCGCGCTTCCTATACCGTCGCGTTCTCCTGCCGCTCGCGGTGTCGCTCGTCGTCACCCTGTCGCTCGTGAGCGCGGCGAGCGCGCAGCGCAGCCTCGCGTACGACACGCTGTCGAGCGAGACACCTGGCGCGGTCTCGTGCGGCTTCTGCGGCGGTGAGAAGGCCGCGGTGATCTACTACGAGCTGCCCGGCGGTGGCGGCCTACGCCCGAGCGAGTTCCCGCTGCTCGTGCGCGAGCTCGTCGTCGCCGTTGCGAGCGCGGCGCCGGGAGCCGGGGGCGCGTGTGTCGCCGGTACCACGCCGCGCGACGGCCTGTTCGACGTCGCCATCTACGCTGGCACGACGGTCCCAACCGCGGTGAACACGCTCCCTGCGAATGGCGTCTGGCCCGGCGAGGTCGAGGTGACCGCGGCGACCGAGATTCCGCTCGCGCTGAGCATCTCGTCGTCGACGACGGTGCCGATGTTCGACGTGAACCTGCTGACCCTCGAGCTCGACGCCGCGGGGCTGCGCGTCGAGGCGGGCTACACGTATCTGCGCGTCGTGCTCGGCATCCAGCCGGATGCGTCGGTGACCTCTTCGACCTGCCCGGCTGGGCAGGGGCCGAGCGGACTGCCGATGCGCGACGACGCCCGTATCGGCCCGCAGCGCAACTTGATCTACGCCGGTCCGTCGGGGGGCTGGCTGTGGAACGAAGAGGCGGACGTCGGCGGCGACTGGGCCATTCGCCTCGACATTCGGCCGCTCGGCGTCGGCGCGGACGGCGGCGTGCCAGGCGATGCTGGCAGCAGCGACGACGCCGGGTCGGTCAGCGACGCCGGCGTGCCGATGGACGCGGCTACAGTGGATGCGGGCACCGCCTCGCCGCCCACGGAGTCCGACGATGGCTGCGGCTGCAGCCTCGTCGCCGCCGCGCGATCGAGGCCGGGCGCGCTCGTGCTCGCCGCGCTGTGTGTCACGCTCGCGCTGTGCCGATCGCGACGCCGACTCCGCTCGCCCCGCTGAAGGAGCGCCTGTTCGCCGAGGCGCGGGCGCTCGGCTTCGCGCGTGTGGGCATCGCACGCGCAGAGCCGCTCGGCGTCGAGAGCGAGCGCTTGCGTGCGTGGCTCGCGGCGGAGCGCCATGGCGTCATGGACTACATGGCCGAGAGCGCCGCGGCGCGCGTCGATCCGACGCTCGCGCTCGATACACCCGGTGGTGCGGGCCTCTTGCCGAGCGCGAAGAGCGTCATCGTCCTCGCGATGCCGTACGCGCGCGGGAGCGAGCGCGTCGGCCCAGCGCCGGGTCGCGTCGCACGTTATGCGCGTGGTCGCGACTATCACAACGTCGCCGGTCGCCGCGCGCGCACGCTCGCGAAGTGGCTGCGTCGCGAGGGCCACAAGTCGCGCGCGACGTGCGACACGATGCCGATCATGGAGCGCGCGTGGGCCGAGCGCGCTGGCCTCGGCTTCATTGGCAAGAACTGCTGCCTCATCGTGCCCGGCCTCGGGTCGCACGTGGTGCTCGCCACCGTGCTCACCAGCGCCGAGCTCACGCCCGATGTGCCGCAGGCCGAGCGCTGCGGCAGCTGCACGCTCTGCCTCGACGGCTGCCCCACGCGCGCCTTCGTCGCGCCGCGCGAGCTCGATGCGCGCAAGTGCATCAGCTACCTCACCATCGAAGAGAGCGCGCCCGCGCCCGAGTTGCTGCGCCCGCAGATTGGCGACTGGCTGTTCGGCTGCGACGTCTGCCAAGACGTGTGCCCGTTCAATCGCACCGCGCTCCCCGCCGAAGAATCGACGCGCGCGTTCGCGCCCGATTCGCGCTGGGACGCGCACGACGCCGCCGCGCTCTTGACGATGGACGACGCCACCTTCGCGACCTACGCCGCCGGCTCGCCGATTCAGCGTCCCGGCCGCAGCGGCATGGCGCGCAACGCGGCCATCGTGCTCGGCAACAGCGGCGACAAGCGGCATCTGCCGGTGTTGCGCGAGGCTGCGTTGCGCGATGGCGATGATGGGGTGCGTGAAGCTGCGCGGTGGGCTGTTGCGCGGCTTGGCGCGTAGCGCCCTTTGGGAACGGCGCCCCTGCCGGGTGTTGGCCATAAACCTCAATCGTGCGCTCCCGCGCGGGGAACCTCCCCACTCAAGATTCATCACTTCTTTTTGAGTCTCAATCGTTGCGCTCCCGCGCTGGGAACCTCCCCCAGCCCCTCGTTCGAGGGGGGCTTTTCCGATGGCGTCGGTGAGCGTCGCGTGCACTCGAAGCGAGGCGATGTGAGGCACCCCCAACCCCCTTGAAAAGGGGGCTTTCGGAGGGATGCTGCGCGGCGGGAGTGAGCCGGCATCGTGCTCACCCACCCCCCTTCGAGAGCTTCGAGAGGGGGCTTTCGAAAGAGAACCGCAACGTTTTACCCTTATCGCGCGAAGCTGGTCGTCTCGGTGAGCGGAGTGACCTTGGTGCCGTGTTCGAGCGTGCGGGTGACGACCGATATCTCGGCGAACTCTGGATTGCGTACGCCGACGGAGAGAGCGAGCGACAGCTGACGGGACTGCCCAAAACGTCACGCAGGTCAGCGAGCGTTTTGATGACTGTGTCGGCGCGCTCGCCGCAGCGCGCGGTGGGTTCGAGCGGCCTGTGCCGCTCAGCGACTTCAACGCCGCCGCGCTCAGCTCACTCCGGGCGTGGACGCGAGTAGAAGTTCGTATCGTAGAGGAACGCGCACTGACCCTCGCGGCACACCGCGTCGCCCCACGGACGCGGGACCGGAGGACACAAAACGTCCCCGCAGCCACCCACCGCGTCGGAGGCATCTTCCTCGGCCTGCGCGACCGCTCGCACGTTCACCGCGGTCGGTGGCTCCGTGCAGTTGCACACGTCGGTGAGTCCTACGAGCGCGCAGTTGGAGTCTTGCGCGCAGGTGCGGTCGTAATCTGCAGGGTCGAGATATGGCGGCTCACACGCTACAAACGCCGAGCCGAGGACCAAGAGTAAAGCGGCGCAGGTCAATGATGAGTTCATCGGCAAAGAGTATTTATTGAGCGCCGGCAGGTCAACTCGCGCTCACGCCTCGTCGTCGAGTCCGTCGTGAGGCTCGGCGCCGTCGCGCACGTAGATACCGTACGGCTCTTGCGCGCCCGATTCGGCGCTCGCGTCTGTCACGGCCTCAGCGACGGCTCGCGCGGAGCCACGACCACGGCCACGCGGACGCGGCGGCAGCGGGTGCGCGCGCGGGGTCGGCGCGATCGGGTTCTCGCGCAGCATCGTCTCCATCGCTTCGAGCACGTCGCGCACGCCCTCGCCGGTGGCCGCGCTGAACGGCATCACGGTGTGGCCGCGGCGCTTCATTTGGCGCTTCAGGTTCGGCAGCGCGGCTTGCACATCGGGCAGGTCCATCTTGCTGACGCCGATGATCATCGGGCGGCCGGCGAGCGCCTCGTCGAACTTGCGCAGCTCTTCCATCAGCGTGTCGAAGTCTTTGCCGGGCGCGCGCGTCGGCTCCGGGTCGAGCGTGATGATGTGAAAGAGCACGCGGGTGCGCTCGATGTGCTTCAGAAAGCGCAGCCCGAGGCCGGCGCCCTCGCTCGCGCCCTCGATGATCCCGGGGATGTCGGCGACGACGAAGCTGCGCGCGTCGCCCTTCGCCGTATCGCCGAGCCCGGCGACGCCGAGGTTCGGCACCAGCGTCGTGAACGGATAGTCGGCGATCTTTGGCCGCGCGCGCGACACCGCCGCGATGAACGTGCTCTTGCCGACGTTCGGATAGCCGAGCAGCCCGACGTCCGCGAGCAGCTTCAGCTCGAGGCGCAGCTGCCGATTTTCACCGGGCTCGCCCGGCTCACTGCGCCGCGGCGCGCGATCGTACGAGGTCGCGAAGTGCAGGTTGCCGCGCCCACCGCGTCCGCCCTTGGCGATGACGAAGCGCTCACCGACGGCCGCGAGATCGACGATCAGCTCGCCCGTCGTCGCGTCAAAGATCTGCGTGCCCGGCGGGATGCGCAGCTCGAGATCGACGCCGCCGCGGCCGTACATGTCGCTGCCGCGGCCATTCTCGCCGCCCTTTGCCTCGACCTTGCGGCGATAGCGCAGGTCGAGCAGCGTCGTCAGCCGCGTGTCGGCGACGAGCACGATGTCGCCACCGCGCCCGCCATCGCCGCCTGAAGGTCCGCCAAACGGGATGTAGCGCTCGCGTCGAAACGCAACGGCGCCGTTGCCGCCATTGCCTGCGTGGACTTCTACTAGGACTTCGTCGACGAACTGCACAGGGCGCTTGATGACACGGTTACTGTGCTGCCGCATCCCTGCGGGGCCTTCCTGCTTGCGCTGCGGTGAGGGCGCCCTGCCGGGTGGGCTCTTCCTCTTGTCCCTTTGGAACGGTTGCCCTGCCGGGCGGGCCTCCCCCTCCCAGCCTCCCCCTCGAAGGGGGAGGAGTTTTTCGTAAGTACGTCGTCGCGGTCGGGAAGCGTCGAGGGGCATTGAGGCCCTCGCTGCACATCGCAAGCGCGGTGAGCGAGGTCCTGCGGATTGTCTGGGTCGGGTAAGAGCTGGCTTTTTTCGGACGCCGACTGTGGCGTGACTGGTCACGATCGGCGGCCAGCCCCCGCCTCGCAGCAACCTTCCGAAAGCCCCCTTTCCAAGGGGGTTGGGGGTGCCTCACATCGCCTCGCTTCGAGTGCACGCAACGCCCACCGACGCCATCGGAAAAGCCCCCCTCGAACGAGGCGCTGGGGGAGGTTCCCTGCGCGGGAGCGCAACGAATGAGGCTCAAAAAAGAAGTGATAGATCTTGAGGGGGGAGGTTCCCCGCGCGGGAGCGCAGCGATTGAGGCTCAAAAAGAAGTGATCAATCTTGAGGGGGGAGGTTCCCCGCGCGGGAGCGCAGCGATTGAGGCTCAAAAAGAAGTGATGAATCTCGAGGGGGGAGGTTCCCCGCGCGGGAGCGCAACGATTGAGGCTCAACCCCAAGCCCGCAGAACCCGGCGCAGAGCCCCGCAGGGTCCGCGCAGCGCCGCGCCCCGCGCTCAGGGAATACCCACTACGGCCGTCGGCACGCGCACCCGCTCGGTGCCCGCGACGCCCGACTGGTAGACGATGTTGTCGCCCCAGCACGTCACGCCGCCGCCCGCCAACACGCACGCGTGACGGCCGCCGAGCGCGATGGCCGTGGCGCCGGTGACACCAGCGACCGCAACCGGCGCGTTCGAGCAGTCCGCGGTGTCGCCGCCGAACGTGCACGTTGCATGCGTCGCGTCGTCTCCGAGCTGCGAGTCGAAGTTTAGGCCCCAGCAGCGCACGGCGCCTGCCGCGACGATCGCGCAGAAGTGACTGCCGCCGCCAGCGATCGCGGTCGCGCCCGTGACTCCCGGCACGTGCACGGGTGTGTTGGAGTCGAGCAGCGTGCCGTTGCCGAGCTGGCCGTAGTAGTTCGCACCCCAGCACCACACGGTGGCGTCGGCGCGGATGACGCACGAGGCTTGGCCGCCGACCGCGAGCGCGCTCGCGTCGTCGATCGTGGCGACGGTGACGGGCGTCGTCGCGCAGTCGACGTCCGTTGCGTCGCGGCGGCACGCCGAGTGCGGGGTGACCGCATCGCCGAGCTGACCGCTCTCGTTGGTGCCCCAGCACCGCACCGTTCCGTCGTCGATGCGCGCGCAGGTGTGCGAGCCGCCCGAGTGCACCTCTTCGACGCCAGTGAGCCCAGTGACGGCGACCGGGAAGCGGCGCTCAGTGGTCGTGCCATCGCCGAGCTGACCGAGCTGGTTCTCGCCAAAGCAGCTCACGGTGCCGCTCGCGGACACGCCGCACGCGAGGCTGAACGCCGTGCCGAGCTGTACGACGCCGTCGAGCCGCGGGAAGTCTGTCGCGAGCCGGAACTGGTTGGGCTGTCCGGTGCCGGTGTTGATGAACTCGCGGCCCCAACATTTCCAGGCGCCGGCGGCGTTTCGCCCGCACGTCGTCGGGCCGAGATGCGCAGAGATGTACGCAGCGTCGTCGAGCCCCGCGACGACCACGGGCCGTGCTTGGCAGTCGGTCGGCAGTGCGTTGAAGAGCGGCGGGCAGCTCCGGTGTCGGTCGCTGCTGTCTCCGAGCTCGTTGAAGAAGTTGTCGCCCCAGCAGAGCACTTCTCCATTTTCGCGGCGAACGCAGTTGTGAACCAAGCCAGCGGTGAGCTCGACCAGCTCGCAGCCGGTGCATGCTGCGCTGCCCATGTCAGCGCCCGCGTCCGGGCGGCCGAGATCCGCGCCAAGGTCGGGCGTGCCGGTATCTGCGCCGAGATCTGCCATCGGCGCGACGACGTCGTCATCGCCGCATGCGCCGAGCGCGAGGGAGAGCGGAGCTGCGAACAGAAGTGCGAGCAGGCGAGTGTGGACCGAGCGGCGCATGGGGAACCTCGTGAAGGGGTGGCGAAGGAAGCACGCACGGCGCGATCCCAGGCAGCGACGGCGCGACGGTAGCGGACCTGCCGATGGCGCACAACCGGCTGTATGCTCCTGCCGTGGCCGCAGAGAACGTGCTCGGTATCGTGCGACGAACGCTGACGGAGCGCGCGTTGCTCGCGAGCGATGGTGCGCCGCACATCGTGGTGGTCGCGTGCTCGGGAGGCGCCGACTCTTGCGCGTTGCTGCTCGCGCTCGCTCGGCTGGCGCCGCAGTGGTCGCTGTCGCTCGTCGCGGCGTCGGTCGACCACGGGCTGCGCGCCGACGCCGCGGCGGATGTCGCGATCGCTGCGGCGCAGGCCGAGCGTCTCGGCGTGCCGTTTCGCGCGCTCACGGTGCAGGTGGCGCGCAGCGGCTCGCTGCAGGCGGCCGCCCGCGAGGCGCGCTACGCCGCGCTGCACGCGCTCGCGAAGCAACACGGCGCGTCGGCGATCGCCGTCGGTCACACGCAAGACGACCAAGCGGAGACGGTGCTCGCGCGCATGTTGCGTGGCGGCTCGGTGCGCGGAATCGGCGGCATCGCGCCGCGTCGCGCCGATGGCGTGATTCGGCCGCTGCTCGACTGCACGCGCGCCGATGTGCGCGCACTGGTGCGCGCCGAGGGCCTGCCGTTCGTCGACGATCCGTCGAACGACGATCGGCGCTTCCTGCGCGCGCGGCTCCGTGCGGAGATCGTCCCCGCGCTGCGCGACATCGATCCGCGCGTCGTCGCCCATCTCGCCGGCCTCGCCGACGATGCGCGCGCCGCGGATCGCGCGCTGCGCGGCGGCGCGACGCGCCTGCTGACGCGCGCCGGGCGTGAAGCACCGGCGATCGCGCTGCTCACGCCCGCGGACCCTGCGCTGCGCCGTCGTGCGCTCGCGCGTTGGGCGAGCGCGACCACCGGGCGTGCCTGCTCGCGCGCGCACCTCGAGGCGCTCGATCGCCTGGTGCAGACGGGGCGCGGCGAGGTGCGGCTGGTCGCCGGCTGGGTGGCTCGTGTGAGCGAAGCAAGGCTCGTCGCCGTGAGCGGATCGCCGCCACTGCAAAGAACAGCGGGCGACTCGCGAAATGGTGCTTAGGTTCCGACGGTGACGGCTGAAACAGTGATCGCTGAAACATCTCCTGCGTCCCTGCGTCTGAGTGCAGCGTGCGCAGCCGCTGCTCCGATCCGTCAAGTCCGCGTAAGCAAAGCCCGATCCATTGAACGCGAGGGGGGGGTATGCTACCCCGCCCAGAGTCGTCCACGGCCGCGCGAAGTGGTCGTGACTCGTGTCCAGCGCAGGCTGAACAGCGACTCCGAGCTCGTCATGACCGTAGGTCGCTCCGAGAGGTCCTCCGCCCCGAGGTCTCCCTCATGAGGTCGCCGTGAAGCAAAGCCACAAGACCCTGCTGCTCTGGGTCCTTCTGATCCTGATGTGCGTCGCGCTCTACAACGTGATCTCGAACGACGAGACACCACGTGCGGTGCCGTTCAGCGAATTCGTCAACGACGTGCGCGGCGGCCACGTGGTCTGGGTCAAGGTCGCAGCGCACGACTCGAGCGGCACGTATACGTACATGCACTCGCGCGGCGTCGGGGCGGCCCGAGAGCTCGAGACGAAGGTCGCGTACGGCATCGTCGGGGACGACACCAACAAGCTGCTGCTCGACCACAACGTGCGCATCACCTACGAGCCCGATGAGCAGAACAGCCTGCTCACCAGCGTGCTGGTGACGTGGCTCCCGATGATCGTGCTGCTGGTCATCTTCTTCTTCTTCATGCGCCAGCTGCAGTCTTCTGGCGGTAAGGCGATGAGCTTCGGCAAGTCGCGCGCGCGGCTGCTCAACGAGTCGCAGAACAAGGTGACTTTCGCTGACGTCGCGGGCATCGACGAGGCGAAGGACGACTGCGAAGAGATCATCGCGTTCCTCAAGGACCCGAAGAAGTTCCAGCGGCTCGGGGGTCGCATCCCGAAGGGCGTGCTGCTGATGGGCGCGCCGGGCACGGGCAAGACGCTGCTCGCGCGCGCCATCGCGGGAGAGGCCGGCGTGCCGTTCTTCTCGATCTCCGGCTCCGACTTCGTCGAGATGTTCGTCGGCGTCGGTGCGAGCCGCGTTCGCGACCTGTTCGAGCAGGGCAAGAAGCACGCGCCGTGCATCATCTTCATCGACGAGATCGACGCGGTCGGCCGTCACCGTGGCTCGGGCATGGGCGGTGGTCACGACGAGCGCGAGCAGACGCTCAATCAGCTGCTCGTCGAGATGGACGGCTTCGAGTCGAACGAGGGCGTCATCATCATCGCGGCGACCAACCGTCCCGACGTGCTCGACCCCGCGATCCTGCGCCCCGGTCGCTTCGATCGGCGAATCACCGTGCCGCGCCCTGACCTGAAGGGACGCCTCGGCATCCTGCAGGTGCACACGCGCAAGGTGCCGCTCAGCCCGCCGAACATCGAGCTCGAGATCATCGCGCGCGGGACGCCCGGCTTCTCCGGCGCTGATCTCGAGAACCTCGTCAACGAAGCGGCCCTGCTCGCGGCGCGTCAGGACAAGGACGCCGTGGGCATGATCGACTTCGAGATGGCGAAGGACAAGGTCATGATGGGCAGCGAGCGTCGCTCGATGGTCATCAGCGACTCGGAGAAGAAGACGACTGCGTGGCACGAGGCCGGGCACACGCTGGTCGCGCTGCTGCTGCCGAACCACGACCCGATTCACAAGGTGTCGATCATCCCGCGCGGCCCGGCGCTCGGCGTGACGATGTCTCTGCCGCAGGAAGACCGCCTCGGCGCGAGCCGCGAGTGGGCGCTCGACCGCATCTGCATGATCATGGGCGGGCGCGTCGCCGAGGAGCTGAAGTTCCATCAGCTCACGACCGGCGCCTCGGACGACATCCGCAAGGCGACGCAGCTCGCGCGCGCGATGGTCACCGAGTACGGCATGAGCGAGAAGCTCGGCCCGCTCAGCTTCGCCGACAAGGAAGAGGGCTTCATGGGGATGAAGCAGCGCGACTACTCGGAAGACACGGCGATGCAGATCGACGCCGAGGTCCGCGCCTTCATCGTCTCGCAGCATGAGCGCGCCAAGCAGCTCATCGGCGACAACATGGACAAGCTCGACGGCATCGCGAACATGCTGCTCGAGCGCGAGACCCTCGATCGCGAGGAGATCGACGCCATCATGCAGGGAATTCCTCTGCCGACGCGCGAGCGCGTCATCATCCCGACCTACGCTGACAAGCAGCGCAAGGAGAAGGACAAGCGCAAGGGTTCCATCTTCCAGCCGCGTCCGCGCGAGGTGCCGTCGGGCGGCTGATTCGGGAGCGACATGATCCGCGGGGGGGAGCCGACAGGCTCCAAGGCGACACATACGCAGCATGACGGCGCCGCCTCGGATTCCGAGCGCGGCGCCGCGCTGTCGTGCGCCTCCTCGGGCGCCGCGCTGTCGTGCGCCTCCTCGGGCGCCGCGCTGTCGTGCGCCTCCTCGGGCGCCGCGCTGTCGTGCGCCTCCTCGGGCGCCGCGCTGTCGTGCGCCTCCTCGGGCGCCGCGCTGTCGTGCG
>Ga0335397_10013316_pt1 | contig 10018 bp, 8 predicted proteins | sample MAT04_FD_205740 | JGI IMG/M metagenome (GOLD analysis project Ga0335397, IMG submission 205740) | Freshwater microbial communities from Lake Fryxell liftoff mats and glacier meltwater in Antarctica - MAT-04 (spades assembly) (version 2) ...
AATAAATATGTAAGCTCTTTTCAGCATCGGGGTTTAGCGGAAAGGATTTTAGATTTGTTAGTGAATGATGCTAAAACCCCGCTGGGACAAAAAAAAGCCTGCTGATAAAATCGGCAGGCTTTTTATTAAACGTCTAATAAGTTTTTTTCAAGTAACTCCTTACATCATATTAAACACTATTTGCAAAACCCGGATGTATAAAGAATACTTGACAAATATGCTCCTCCATTACAAATTTTTAAAAAAGTATGCATTTTTATAAGCTCACTTATCTTCGAAAACGGTACGAATAAATATTGCTTGTTTAAAGGTTGACAGTAAATAAACGGCCACTGTTGCATGCGATAATATATTTTTTTATTACATCCTCTCCGGCACATCTATCCCCAACAAACTCATTCCTTTTTTCAACACATTGGAAGTCATCATGGCCAGTTGCAGACGCAGTTGTTTTTTCTCCTCTGTTTCGGCATTGGCAATAGAATGCACGGTGTAAAAAGAATTAAAAGTCTTTGCCAGGTTAAACACATAAATAGCAATGGCAGAAGGATTGAGTTCGGTTGCAGCCTGAGTAAGTATAGTACTGAACTGCTCGAGCGCTACCACAATTTCTTTTTCAAGTTTTAACAGTGGCGCCGAAGCATATTCTTTTGTATCAACTGTTTCTTTGCGAAGTATGCTTTTTATTCTTGCATAAGTGTATTGAACAAATGGCCCTGTAAATCCGTGGAAGTCTATAGACTCCTCAGGATTGAAAATCATTTTCTTTTTAGGATCAACCCTCAGCAAATAAAACTTCATGGCGCCCAGGCCAATGATATTGTACAATTCATCCAGTTCGGCCGGGGTAAAATCTTTTACCTTTCCCAATTCTTCTGTGTGCCTGCGGGAAGTGGCAATCATTTCATCCACCAGGTCGTCTGCATCTACCACGGTGCCCTCCCTGCTTTTCATTTTACCGCCGGGCAGTTCCACCATCCCGTAACTAAGGTGGTAAATATTTTCAGCATTGGGTAATTGTAGTTTTTCTGCAATCAACTTCAGCACTTTCATGTGATAGTTCTGCTCATCGCCAATTACATAAATGCTTTGGTCAATGCCATACTCCTGGTACTTTTGTTGAGCCAGGCCAATATCCTGTGTTATGTAAACAGAAGTGCCGTCTTTACGCTGCACAATTTTTCTATCCAAACCATCTGCAGTAAGATCTATCCACACACTATTGTCTGCTTCCTGTTCAAAAACGCCTTTGGCCAAACCTTCTTCTACTGTTTTTTTGCCCAACAAATAAGTATTGCTTTCAAAATAGGTTTTGTCAAAGTCGCTGCCTATTTTTTTATAAGTCACATCAAAGCCCGCATATACCCAACTGTTCATTTTTTTCCAAAGTTCCATTACTGCTGGTTTGCCGGCTTCCCAGTCAAACAACATCTGCTGTGCTTCTTTCATAATGGGTGCTTCTTTCTCAGCCAGTTCTTTTGTGTTACCGGCATCTATCATTTCCTGCACCTGCTTTTTGTATTCATCATTAAACTTCACATAGTAATCACCTACAAAATGATCGCCTTTTGTGTGGGTACTTTCCGGCGTAGCACCGTTGCCAAACTTTTGCCATGCTATCATACTCTTACAAATATGAATACCACGGTCGTTTACGATGCAGCTTTTAAAAACTTCATTGCCATTGGCTTTAAGAATTTCGGCCACACTCCAGCCGAGAAAGTTGTTTCTGAGATGCCCAAGGTGAAGGGGTTTATTGGTATTGGGAGAAGAATATTCTACCATTACTTTTTTGCCATTGGCCGGCAGTGTACCGAAATGTTCATTTGAATAATTATCCTTTACTACCTGCTGCCAGAATTGATCTGCCACATTCAGGTTTAAAAAACCCTTGATAATATTGAAGCCGGTGAACAATGCCGGATGGTTATTTACGAGTGCATTCCCCAGTTCTTCTCCCAGCATTGCGGGATTTTTTCCTGTCTTTTTCAACAGAGAAAACAATACTACGGTGTAATCTCCTTCAAATTCTTCTTTGGTCTGGTTTACCTGGAAGTCTGCTGCGGTACATGATACCTGGTATAGATCTGATAGGCTTTTGATAACAGCCTGCTGTAATTCCTGTGCTATTGACATGCTGCAAAACTAATTAAATAAAAAATCAAAAATCTTTTCTCCCTGATTGGAGTTCAATATAATACCGCCGGAGCATAAGCGGATTTAACCGGTATATAATGTGGCTTATCCATCTTTCCATTACCCGTTATCAATTATTTACTTACTTTTGCGCCCATTTTTATAAATTATGATTAGTGTAAATAATGTAACCCTTGCTTATGGCAAAAGGGTGTTGTTTGATGAAGTAAACATCAGTTTCACAAAAGGAAACTGTTATGGTGTGATTGGTGCCAATGGCGCCGGCAAATCAACCTTTCTTAAAATTATAAGTGGAGAAATTGAGCCAAACAAAGGAACCCTAAGCATTACTCCCGGCGAAAGGATGGCTGTATTAAATCAAAACCAGTTTGCTTTTGATGAAGAAACTGTACTAAATACGGTGATGATGGGCCACAAAAAAATGTGGGAAGTAATGCATGAAAGGGATGCCATTTACAGCAAAGAAGATTTTACAGAAGCAGATGGACATAAAGCAGGCGAACTGGAACATGAGTTTGGCGAAATGGGCGGTTACACAGCAGAAAGTGATGCCGCTACCTTTTTAAGCGAACTGGGCGTAAAAGATGAATTGCACCAACTGCTGATGAAAGATATTGGAGCCAACCTTAAAGTAAGGGTTTTGTTGGCACAGGCCCTTTTTGGCAACCCGGATATATTATTACTTGATGAGCCTACCAATAACCTTGATGTGGAAACCATCAGTTGGCTGGAAAACTTTTTGGCCGATTACGAAAACATTGTATTGGTGGTGAGCCATGACCGTCACTTTTTAGATGCGGTATGTACGCATGTGGCCGACGTTGATAAAATGAAAATTAAAGTTTACACCGGTAACTATACTTTTTGGTACGAAAGTTCTCAGTTGGCAGCAAGGCAGGCATCTGATAAAAATAAAAAGCAGGAAGAAAAGAAAAAAGACCTGTTGGAATTTATTGCCCGCTTTAGTGCCAATGCCTCCAAAAGCAAACAGGCCACCAGTCGTAAAAAAGCATTGGATAAACTGGTGTTTGAAGATATTACTGCCAGTAACAGAAAATACCCCGGCATTATTTTTAAACAGGAAAGAGAAGCAGGTAATGATATTTTAAAAGTAGAGAACCTGTCAAAAAAGCTGGACGGCAAAACTATATTCAGCAAGCTTAATTTTGATATTCAAAAAGGACAGAAAATCGCATTTATCAGCCGGGATCCAATGGCATTGACAACTTTTTTTGAAGTGATTAATGACAGAGTTCCTGCCGATACCGGCACCTATGAATGGGGAACTACCATTACCACCGCATATTTGCCCAATGATAATAAAGAATATTTTGATGGTAACATCCTTAACCTGATGGATTGGCTTCGCCAGTTTGTACCACCTTACGTAAAAGATGTAGATGAAGATTTTTTGCGTGGGTTCCTGGGCAAAATGTTGTTTAGCGGAGATGAGATTTTGAAAAAAACTTCTGTATTAAGTGGTGGTGAAAAAGTAAGGTGCATGCTCAGCAAGATGATGATACAAAATCCGAATTTATTAATTCTGGATGAACCAACGAATCACCTTGACCTGGAAAGTATCATTGCTTTTAACGATAGCATGGTTTCTTTTACCGGCACAGTGTTGTTCACCACGCATGATCACCAGTTCATGCAAACTGTGGCCAACAGGATTATAGAAATTACTCCTAAAGGAATGATAGATAAGTTGATGACTTATGATGAGTACCTGGCAGATGAGCGGGTTAAAGAACAGCGGGAAGAATTGTATAAATAAAAAATAATACAATTTTGGCATGGTTATTACTCATTTGAAATCACAACTAAAAACAACAAGAATTATGAAAAAGCAATTATTAGCAATGGGTATTATTTTGTTAATCGGAATTGGAACTGCCTCAGCACAATCAAATGTTACTTCCCAAAGCTACACCACAGCATTGGGTGTAAAGTTTTATCCCGGTGCAGTAAGTTTAAAACATTTTGTGAAACCAAATGCAGCCCTTGAGGGTATTGGATATTTCTGGAACAGGGGTAGCCGTATTACCGGCCTATACGAAATTCATGGTGATATTAATAATGCGCCAGGTTTAAAATGGTACATCGGTCCGGGAGCTCACGTTGGTTTTTACAATACCAAATATGGTGGTGGTACTTCAGCAGGTGTTGATGGAGTATTAGGTTTGGATTACAAATTTAAAGGAGCACCTATCAATATGTCTATTGACTGGCAGCCATCTTTTGAATTTGGAGACAACTACGGTAATGGTTTTAATGGCAACTGGGGTGGTTTGGCTATCCGTTATGTATTTTAATAATATTTTTGTCTTAATAAAAAACCTGTTGGTAACAACAGGTTTTTTTATTTTAATACGATCTCAATTAGTAGTTTTGCCGGCAATTGCAAATGAAACAACTCATCACGACTATCATCGATTTTTTTTATCCTCCTTTCCGCAGGGTAATGCCGTTGCAAACTTTTAGGTATGCGGCATGTGGTGGGGCCAATGCCTTATTTGGATTAATCACTTATTTTATTGGATACCAATTTATTTTTGCAAAACGTGTTTTTGATTTGGGCTTTTTCGCCTTTGAGCCTTATAGTGCAGCACTTTTTTTGTCATCTGCCCTCACTTTTGTTATAGGTTTTATATTAAACAGGTATGTTGTGTTTACCACTTCCAACCTCAGGGGAAGGATACAGCTCTTTAGGTATTTCCTGTCTTTCTCGTTTAACCTGGTGATAAATTATGCGATGCTTAAACTCCTGGTAGAAATTTTACATTGGGATGCTTTGTTGAGCCAGGTGATTACTATTGCCTTTGTAATAGCCATCAGTTATTTTACTCAGCGTCATTTTACTTTCAGGGTAAAAAAAGATGGGATAGCAGAATTTACAGAACTGGAATAAGATTTTGAATTCAGGTTATTTTGCCCCTTTATATTCGTATGTTAAACGGAGCGTCGCCAATGAAGCTTCATCAGGGGTATTCAGCCGGTAAACAAAATCCTTTTTATGTCTGCCAACTGATTTTAATATCAGCATCTCCAAATTAATAAAACCAACGGATGCACTATTTTATCCTTTCAAACTATATTCCTGCCATTTTTGCACATTTTACCCCTTGGCACAATGATTGACAATTTACCTGCATAAACAATTAATAAATAAATACATATGGGAAAGATTATAGGAATTGATTTAGGCACTACCAACAGTTGCGTAGCTGTAATGGAAGGTAACGAACCAGTAGTAATAGCAAATGACGAAGGACGCCGTACAACTCCTTCTGTAGTTGCTTTTTTAAAAAATGGAGAACGTAAAGTGGGCGATCCTGCAAAACGTCAGGCAATCACTAATCCTCAAAACACCATCAGCAGTGTGAAGCGTTTTATGGGTCGTATGTTTAATGAAGTAACAGAAGAAACCACTCATTGGAGCTATAAAGTTGCAAAGGGTGACAATAATACGGTACGTATTGACATAGATGGCAGAATGTACACGCCGCAGGAGATTAGTGCCATGGTATTGCAGAAAATGAAAAAAACGGCTGAAGATTACCTTGGCCAGGAAGTTACAGAAGCGGTAATTACCGTGCCTGCTTACTTTAACGATGCACAACGCCAGGCAACTAAAGAAGCCGGTGAAATTGCAGGTTTAAATGTTCGCCGTATTGTAAATGAACCAACCGCTGCCGCATTGGCTTATGGTATGGACAAAAAAGGAAAAGACCAAAAGATAGCTGTGTTTGATTTAGGTGGTGGTACTTTTGATATATCAGTGTTGGAACTGGGCGATGGGGTGTTTGAAGTAAAATCTACCAATGGTGATACGCACCTTGGTGGTGATGACTTTGATAAAGTGATTATGGATTGGCTGGCAGATGAGTTTAAGGCTGATGAAGCAATTGACCTTCGTAAAGATCCAATGGCTTTGCAGCGTTTGAAAGAAGCATCAGAAAAAGCAAAAGTTGAATTGTCATCTTCTTCTGAAACAGAAATCAACCTGCCTTATGTAACAGCAGTGGATGGTGTTCCTAAACATTTAGTGAAAAAATTAACCCGTGCAAAATTTGAAGCACTGGCCGATAAATTATTTGAACGTTGCTTAAAACCATGCGAAGCTGCATTAAAAGATGCAGCCCTCAGCACTTCCCAGATTGACGAAGTTATATTGGTGGGTGGTAGCACACGTATTCCTAAAGTACAGGAAATAGTAGAAAAATTCTTCGGCAAAAAACCAAACAAAGGAGTAAATCCTGATGAGGTTGTGGCAGTAGGTGCTGCTATACAGGGTGGTGTTTTAACCGGCGAAATCAAAGATGTATTATTGCTGGATGTTACTCCGCTTGGATTGGGTATAGAAACCATGGGTGGTGTAATGACAAAGTTGATAGAAAGCAACACAACTATCCCTACCAAAAAATCTGAAACATTCAGTACTGCCAGCGATAATCAACCCGGTGTACAGATTCATGTACTGCAGGGCGAAAGACCTATGGCTTCTCAAAACAAGAGCCTGGGTATGTTTAACCTGGATGGTATTCCTCCGGCACCAAGAGGTGTTCCGCAGGTAGAAGTAATTTTTGATATAGATGCCAATGGTATCCTTCACGTAACCGCTAAGGATAAAGGAACCGGTAAAGAACAAAAAATACGCATTGAAGCAGGAAGCGGCCTTAGCCCCGAAGAAATTGAAAAAATGAAGAACGAGGCTAAAGCAAATGAAACATCGGATAAAGCAGAAAGAGAAAAAGTAGATAAGATAAACCAGGCAGATAGCTTAATATTCCAGACAGAAAAACAACTGAAAGAATATGGAGATAAAATTCCTGCAGATAAAAAAGGGGCAATCGAAACTGGTCTTGAGCAACTAAAAGCTGCACACAAATCTCAGGACATTGCCCAGATTGATACAGCCAGTACTGCCTTAAATGCAGCATGGACTGCAGCAAGCGAGGATATGTATAAGGCCACACAGGAAGGTGCAGCAGCCCCCGGAGCAGAAGAAGGTGCTAGTGCTACTCAGGAGCAAACTGCAAATGCAGGTGGTGAAAATGTAACCGATGCTGAGTTTGAAGAAGTAAAGTAAAAAGGCATTAATTAATTTAGTAATACTAACCAAATATTGCCGCCCCGATTTTTTCGGGGCGGTTTTTTAATTATTTAAACTACATACTAAATATTGTAAATCACCGTTTAACCGTTTAACTCTGAAACAATTAAACTTTAACTACATGCAACTGATGAAAAACCTCCTGGCTGTGATGGCCATAATCGTATTATTGATATCATGCTCCCGTTCTGTTACTGTTCAGCAGGCAGCTAACAACCATTATAACAAATGCAGGCCTATTCGTTGATATTTTTCCATTACTTTTCCTGAAATAATTTTAGTACTAATAATTGCTGGTAAACTATTGCCTGACAATTGTTTTTGTATTAGTGTATTCCATCAATACTGTATAGTGGTACTAATTTTGCAATACAGGTAATGAATATAGCCAGCAGGCAATTTTATTATCTAAAAAAGTTTTATGAAAAAGATGCAAAACGTATTAATCGTTTTTTTGCTGATAACAGGTTTGGCAAACTGTAAACCCAAAACTCAAACGGTAGCCACTACTCCTGTTGCTGCAGCAGAACTATCCAAATCAGATATTACGAATATTACCAACAGGGAAATAGCTGGATGGGAATTTGCAAAAACAAAACAGCTTGATAAATTGAAAGAAATACTTGCAGACGACTACATAGCCTTTTTTGGAAAGATAGTAATGAGCAAGACAGAAGTGTTACAATCCTTTCAAAACAGCAATATTAATGCTTATCGTTTGTCAAATATCAGGGTAAAAAAGCTGGCAGATAATGTAGCTGTAATATATTACGAAGCATTGCAGGATGCTACCGATCCTGAAGGTGACAGATGGGTACCACAGGTAGGAGCCTCTACAACCTATGTAAAAAGAGGTAATCAATGGTATTCCATTTTTTATCATGAAACAGCCATTACCCGTTAATCTGGGGAAAAAAATACACGTCTTTAACGATATTTAAAAAAAATGCCCTGCACATGCAGGGCATTTTTTTAAATATTTTTATTGATTACATCAAATCAAGGGCAAGGGCAAGAAAGGTTACATTAAAAGGAAGAATCATAGAACAGTATCCGCCGCCTATTGCATAAACACCAAAAAAAGCAACAACAGAAAGCAAAAATAATATCCAATATAGCCCGGTACGTCTCTTAGTAGTAGTCATAACTAATTTAGTTTTTGGCAAATATAAGGCAGATGAAATTAATGACTAAAATATTTGAAATAAAAACTTTTTAAAATTATAAATAGGCTATTTGTAAATTGCGTACTCAATACACGATGATGATCATAAATTTCTATGTTGGTTTTAGGTCGCAACACGGCCAATCGATTGCTTTAAAAATTGTTCCCGTTAATAAAAATATTACTGAAAAGGCCATTGAGTTCCCCTTAAGTTATTTAAATGAATCTTATTGGCATGTAGCCATAAAAAGATCAGCGTTAGCACTTACAGATGAATTTGAGTACAGTTACATTTACAGGGATGTGAATAGGGGGGAGGAAAAAACGTTTTGTAAAAACAGTGCTCTTTCGATAAAAAAGATAGAGGCAAAAAGGCTGGATATTATAGATGAATGGAAGGAAGACAATGTGTATGCTGATGTATTTTCCAGTAAGCCTTTTACAACTGTTTTTAACCAGTTTAAAGAAAAAGTAAAAGTAACCGATACAAAAAATGCTACCCATATCTTTAAAGTAAATGCGCCGGCTTTGGCCATGGGCAAAGTAGTTTGTATTATAGGTGCCAATAAAAAACTACAGGACTGGGATACAGAAAAGCCCTTGCTGATGGAGCAAAAAAAGATGCATTGGCAATTAAAAGTAAACCTTTCTAAAGAAGCATTTCCTATTGAATATAAGTTGGGTATCTATGATCTTCGCCTGCAGAAAATGGACTTTGAACCGGGCAATAACAGGGTGCTTCCGGTTTCATCAGATAAAGATACACTTACCATTCTGCATCATACTATCAATACAGCAAACAACCGCTGGAAAGGGGCAGGGGTAAACATACCGGTATCTGCTTTAAAATCTGAGCATAGCTGGGGCGTAGGAGATTTTACAGACCTTAACCTGCTAACAGATATCTCTAAAGCAACCGGTATAAGGCTGATACAATTGCTTCCAATAAACGATACTACTGCTACCCATACCAATAAAGATTCTTATCCTTACTCTGCCGTGTCTGCTTTTGCTTTGCATCCAATTTTTCTGAATGTGCAAAAACTGGCAACGGCATTATCTGTAAATTTTACAGAAGAAATGCTGGAGCAGGTAAAGGAATTAAATGCCAAAGATTCTCTGCATTACCAGGATGTGCTGGCCATCAAGAGTGAGGCCATCAGGTTATTATATCAAAAAGATAAAGATTCTTTTAAAGATGATTTTGATTGGTTTACCTTTTTTGATCTCAATAGGCATTGGCTGGTTCCTTATGCTGCTTATTGCTACCTGAGAGATAAAAATAACACAGCAGATTACAATACCTGGGGCGAGTATGAATCCTTCCGGGAAGATGCTGTGCAGGAATTGGTAAGTCCGGAAAATGATTTTTATGACGAAATAGCCATTCACTATTTCACCCAATATCACTTGCATTTGCAATTAAAAGATGCAGTGGATTATGCACACAAATCGGGTATCATCATCAAGGGCGATCTGCCAATAGGTGTGGGCAGGCATAGTGCTGATGCATGGATGTACCGATCGCTTTTTCATATGGACATGCAGGCTGGCGCACCGCCGGATGCATTTGCCACCAA
>Ga0335397_10013317_pt1 | contig 10018 bp, 10 predicted proteins | sample MAT04_FD_205740 | JGI IMG/M metagenome (GOLD analysis project Ga0335397, IMG submission 205740) | Freshwater microbial communities from Lake Fryxell liftoff mats and glacier meltwater in Antarctica - MAT-04 (spades assembly) (version 2) ...
ACCAGTATGCCACTCAAAACCCCGACACCCCTCTCACCATCGCCCAAACCCGCAAAGCCATCAAAAACCTTTTTCGTACTTTTGACAAAACACCCTTCCTCCCACAAAAGTGCAAAAAAGGAAAAGGACGGCAAAAAGGACACGCCCAACCTCGAAGGACAAAGTATCCCGTGCTCCGAAAACAACCCAAAAAGATTATAAGACTATCGAAAACATAGACTGGAACAGTAATTTATTAAGTCATTACCGACGCAAAGCCCAAGCAAACGCTGGAGGTGTGTCCAAAGTCTAAATTATCTTTATATTTCGCGTCTGATTTTTAATATCTCTTGAGTTGTGATAGGGAGTTTGAAACCTTTTTTAGCCAATCCGCTAATAAGTGGCTTATCGCCTATCCAAGGTTCAATGTCAAGAAATATACTAAGTGCGATTTGTTTTTATAATTCCAGTCGTACGTGTAGCCTAATTGCGTCCAGAGGTATTTGCTGTATAAATCGCATTGGTAATACCTGTCAATCCTGTTTTTATTGATCCAGGCAACATAAGTTGGATCCGCGTTGGCCGGAAAGCATAAACTACAAACCGAGTCGCCGGTTTCAGTGTCCGGGCATGGCCTAAATAGATCGGCGGGTCTGACCCATAGTTCCACAAAATAACTGTAAACGGAATTCGGCGGCAAGCCGAGCATTTCTTTTAATCGTTCATCGGGATTTTTGATTTTTTTTGTCCCCATTTTTTGCTATAATTCCGGTGCAATCGTTACCCAAATCTGGTAAGGTCCTGTATTATAATAAGACGAATCTAAATACTTTTGATAATAGCAAACATTTTGCTTCCAAGTAACCACCAGCAGGTAGTCTTCCCCATTGATTGATTTCCAGACCAGATTTTTATTTTGTTTGCTGGTCGAAATCAGCCTGTTGTAAATCTTGCTGGAATCGGGCGCCATGGAATTCAGGATGGCATGTTGGTACAAAACCGCAGGACGCTGCAATACCCTGCAGGATATGAGCAATGATAGAGCGAGGAGTACGGCCCAGGAATTGTTGTTTTTCATGCTGCTTCTACATGTATGCCGATATGCGACGGTTATTTTGACGCATTTGTGATATAGCAAAGATTGACAAACTACCGTTGCTAGTCAGCAATTTCCTCGCGCAAATACCTACAGCCGTAAGTTGCACGGGCGTGCTTATACCTCGGCGCAGCGGCGTGTGCTCGTGAGGGTCTTCGACCCGATACGTCCTGTAAAGTTATATTAAAAACTGGGCGTAGGCAGGTTTTCGGCAAAAAAGGAAATGAACCTTTCTTGCTTAAAAAACCAGCCGACGTCCAGTATTGCTAATGGCCTTATACTTTGGCAATGGTAATAAATTTTTCTGCACTGGTCATCGAAATACCGCAGCGTTTGGGCGGCGTGGTATCGTAGGTATTGCCGCAAGTTGGGCAAACAAAGTATTGCATGGACAAGGTATTCACCTGATTGCTTTGCAGCGCGGCTAATGCCTTGTCGTACAGCACTTTGTGTTTTTGTTCGGTCTTGTAGGCGTAATTCAGGCTGATCAGGGCCAATTGATTGCCCTTGGCATTGGCAATAAATTCCGGATACATGGTACTGATCTCATAGGACTCCCCGGCAATGGCATCCAGCAGGTTTTCCTTGGTCGCTTTTACTGTAAATTCCGGAGTCACCGTGGGGATCGGAGCGCTCATATCCTCCAGTACCGACCGGTGGTTATTGGCGTGAATATTTTCCGAAGCCGAAGCCGCTTTGAACATCATGGCGATCTGGGGGAAGCCTTCCGCTAAAGCCTTTTTGGAATAGGCGGCATACTTGGCGCTGGCCGTGGTTTCGCCCGTAAAGGCTGCTGTCAGGTTACCGATTACGGTGGCCTGTCCGTTCGCCGGGGCTGTTACGGCTGATTTGCCGTCCTTATCGTCGTCATCGCCTTCCTCCGTTTCACTTTTGGCTGCTGGGGTACTTTTTTGCGTAGTTGGCTCCTGCAGTTGGCCACTATTTTCCGAATTACTCCCGCAGGAGCTCAGTAAATTCAAGGCAAAAAGGGCTACAAAAACTGGAAAAATCAATTGCTTTTTCATGCTTACAATTTTATTTGTTTGAAATGTTGTTTGAATAACTGGTGCAAAGGTGGAGGGGGTCGCATCAAGGAATGCTTCGATATTTTTTAAAATTGCCTTAAAAACCGGGTGGGAATTTTTGAATTTTTACCTACTCGCCGATATTCAGTTCGACCCCGGCGGCATGTTTAAAAACCAATTGCCCGCCCAGATAACCGGTGCGGCCAACCGCTATGGTAGAAAGGGCAAAGCATATAAAAGCGATTACCCGGAGCCAGCGGTAGTTTCGCCGGAGCAATTCCCCCGCGATCCGGAATAAGAGGGCGGCCATCGTCAGCCAGAGGGTCGTTTGGGCGGCTTGTTGGTGCAGATCCATGGCTTTACCCAGGCTGCCTTCCTCGAGGCCTTCTCCGGCCGCATTTCCGCTAAAAAAAGCCGCCGCCACTCCGGCAGCGCCTAAAATCAATAGATAGAAGGCAAACTGCCGGAAAATGGCTTTGGAAAGGAATAGACCAATAATATCTGCTAAAAAGCCGACGAGTAATAAAGCGATAGGAAAGTGCACGACCATAGCGTGCAGATGGGTGGGCATGACCATAATTTGTGGGATGAATCAATGATTTAATACCACAAAATTGCCGCAGCTAACCTTTAAGTGTACTGCAGGTTTTCTAAAAACTGGCTTAAAATCAAGTCGGGAACTGGAGAAAAAAGGTGGTTCCGTGCCCCTCTTCGCTGGTTACGGCCAACTGGAGGCCTTGCAAAGCGGCCAGTTTTTTAGCGATGGACAGCCCCAGCCCCGTACCGGGGATTTTAGCGTTACGCGAGGCATCGGTGCGATAAAAGCGGTCGAAAATATGGGGTAGGTGTTCCGCCGGAATGCCCGGTCCGTCGTCCTGAAAGGCCAGCGTTTTGGCCTTTTGATCCCAGCTAATAGCCAGTCGGCCAGGCCTGGACCCATATTTCAAAGCATTGCTAAGCAAGTTGCCGACGATGATCTCCAGCAGACCCGTATCGGCGGCTACGATGGTTCCCGAAGCGATTTTCAGCGCAACCACGATTTGTTTTTCCACCAAAAGCGGTTGCCATTTTTCGAGCAGGATATGGAGAAAGCGCGGTAAATCCACGGGTTCGGCATTGATTTGCACCTGGCCGGCTTCCAGGCGCGACAATTGGAGCAGTTGTTCCAGCATTTTGCACATGCGGTCGGTTTCATTGAGTACCTGCTCTATTTTTTGCGCGTACTGTTCCGGTTCACGCGGTTTGCGGAGCAGCACTTCGAGCGTTCCGCGAATGCCCGCGAGAGGCGTGCGGAGCTCGTGCGAAATATCCGCCGTGACTTGTTTTTCGCGCCGCAGGCTGTTTTCGATGCGGGACAGCAGTTCGTTGATGGTGGTGGCCAATTTGTAGATTTCGTCGCGTCGCGGCGGCAAGGGCAGGCGGGTGCCGATATTATGGTCGTCAATGTCGTGGGCGGCCTGCATCAGCCGATGGATTGGGGCGATGCCCCGGGCGGCCGCAAAAGAAGAAGCCCCATAAAAAACCAGGGTCAGCAAAGGGAAGGCAAGCAGCAAAGTCAGGCGCAGGTTTTGCAGGACGAGCGCGGACTCGACCTGCGACACGCCCACGCTCAAATGGCCAATGATCTGTCCGGCGTGATTGAAAATCGGGAACTGACCCTGGCGGATGCGCTCATTATTGAATTTATTATTGAAGAAAAAATCGTTTTTAAGCGCATGATCGAAGGGCATGTGCTGGTCTTTCATGTTGGCCGACATGAAAACCAGGGCCCCGTGCCGATCGGTGATTTGCAGAAAAGTCGGGTTTACCTCCACCTCTTCGTGCTCCTTTTCATTCCATTCGGTAGAGGGCTGCAAAATAATGGAATCGTTGGTCCACTGCAAGGTTTTAAGGACGCCCTCTTTTTCCCCCCGGATATCGTCATCCAGGTGCTTGTAAGCGGTGAGATACACCACCATATACACGGCTATGAATACCACAAAGGTACTCGTGGCCGCAGCAACGGTCAAAAAAAACGCGATACGATTTTTGAATTTCAACTTCATGCGTCGTCGTTGATGCGATAGCCGATGCCCCGGATAGTCGTAATGAATGACTCCTCGGCACCCGGGTTTTCCAGTTTTTTACGCAGGAAATTGATGTACACGTCAATCACGGCGGTGCTGTGGTCAAAATTGATGTCCCACACTTTTTCGATGATGCGGGTGCGGCGGCAGACTTTCCCTTTGTTGCGCAGCAGATATTCGAGCAGCGCAAATTCTTTCTGGGTCAGTTCTATCACTACACCCGCTTTGGTCACCCGGTGTATATCGAGGTTCATTTCGAGGTCTTTATACCGAAAAACCGTTTGCTCGCCGGTCTGGCTGCGCAACAAAACGCGGATGCGAGCCAGCATTTCCTCAAAAGAAAAGGGTTTGCGAATAAAATCATTCGCCCCCGTTTCGAGGGCAAAAACCGCATCGTCCACGGTATCTTTGGCAGTGAGGAAAATAATGGGCAATTGCTGATTTTGCTTACGGATGGCGCGGCAAATTTCAATGCCACTCAGGCCCGGCAGCATCCAGTCGAGCAGCAGCAGATCGTACTCCTCCAGGTTGTCGAGGGCCATTTGCAGGCCTTTTTTGCCATTATCGGCCACATCCACCGCAAAACCTTCTTCTTCGAGGCCATCTTTAATGAAATTGGCGATGGATGCCTCGTCTTCTATCAATAAAATCCGCATGTTTTAGTCGTCGTCTTTTTCCCTGCCTTGCTCTGTGGGCGTTTGTGCCGCTGCACCGCTGCGAATCTCTGTATGCCGAATTTGCCCCCCCAGATAACCCGTGTAGGCCATCAATCCGAAAGTCGCTAAACTCAAGGCAAACGTCGCTCCGACCACTGCCTTTCGGCCGCCTTCTCCTTTGATAAAAAATGCGAACAAAGAGAAAACTCCCAGGGCTTCCATGACCCAAAACGCCAATTCCGCGGCTTCTTCGTGCTGCCCGATAATCGCCTCCGACACACCGGGCAGATTTTCCACGCTTTCCTCGGTGGGTTCGCCCGTCAGGAAAACTGGAATGGCCACCAGGGCCATAGATCATACTCCTCCAGGTTGTCGAGGGCCATTTGCAGGCCTTTTTTGCCATTATCGGCCACATCCACCGCAAAACCTTCTTCTTCGAGGCCATCTTTAATGAAATTGGCGATGGATGCCTCGTCTTCTATCAATAAAATCCGCATGTTTTAGTCGTCGTCTTTTTCCCTGCCTTGCTCTGTGGGCGTTTGTGCCGCTGCACCGCTGCGAATCTCTGTATGCCGAATTTGCCCCCCCAGATAACCCGTGTAGGCCATCAATCCGAAAGTCGCTAAACTCAAGGCAAACGTCGCTCCGACCACTGCCTTTCGGCCGCCTTCTCCTTTGATAAAAAATGCGAACAAAGAGAAAACTCCCAGGGCTTCCATGACCCAAAACGCCAATTCCGCGGCTTCTTCGTGCTGCCCGATAATCGCCTCCGACACACCGGGCAGATTTTCCACGCTTTCCTCGGCGGGTTCGCCCGTCAGGAAAACTGGAATGGCCACCAGGGCCATGACGACCCAGGTTAATAATGCCGCTTTTTTGGTGGGTTCGGATTGGGCGAAATAGCCGTAAGCCATAATGCCAGTGCCGAGAATCGTCCCAATAATGGGGAAGTGGTTGAGTAATAAGTGCCAATGTGTGCTGTCCATGTTCTGCTATTTTATTGGTTAAAAACTAAGGCAAAATTGGCCGTACGCACTTTATAGGCACCTTTGATTATGCTTAAGATTGGCTAAAAACCAGGGATCAATCCCGCCGAGCCACCACCAATTTCCCAAAAACCGCCCGCTCGCCCGGCGTTTCCATTTTCAGGAAATACTGGCCGTTGGAGATGCCCGACAAATCGAGCACGACCGGAGACAGCGGGATTTCCCCCCAATGCTTTTCCAAAACCCGGATGCCCAGTGGGCTGTACAGCGCAACCGAGGCCGGTTTACCCTGCCAACGTTCCAGGTTTATAAAAACCGATTCGCCTGCCGGGTTGGGAAATATTGGCACATCGGCGGTCTCCAATGGGCCATTTACGGATTGACGCGTAGCGGATGGCAGCGCACTTTGCCCGGCATTGATCGTCCACACCGCCTCGTCATCCTGGGTGGGGGTACAGTTGGCAGGCAGGGTACCGGGCTGCGAGTCGGGATCGGCGGGCGACTGCGACTGGGCAAAAGCAATGACTTTTCGCTCGGCGGTGGTGAGCGTGAACAACTGAATAATCAGGGTGCCGGACTGCCCTGGGGCCAGGTTGGTGATCGCCCAGCGCTGTTCTATATAGTTGTACGCACCAACCGTCGGAGCCGCCGGGATGCCCGCATACACCAGGCCAGTTGCCTGCGAAAAAGCAGCACTGGCGGGATTGGAACAAATACCCGTAAAAATCACGGCGTTCGTAACGGGTTGATTCCCAGTATTTTTAACCGTGTAGGTATAAGTCACATTACTATAAATCGGCACGGAAGTTTGGCTGGCAGTGAGCGTCAGTTCCAGGTCGGCGCCACTGCTGCCGGTACCCGTGACCGTGAAGGGTCGGGATATCAGGTTGTTGAGTTCATCCAGTTCGGCGATGGTGTTGTCGATGTCAACTTTCAGGATAAAGAAATAAGTGCCCGGTGCGAGATTGGCCGGTACTGCCATGCTGCCCGGTACGTTCGGAATCGTGCCAATGGGCGTGTTCCCGGTCTGAATCGTGCCTACCAATACATCATTGGCGCTCAGTTGCCCGTCCGTAGAGAGGTAAGCGCCGATGGTGTAGTTGCCAATGGCATGGGAGGTGCCACTGTTTTTCAGGTCGAAGGTAAAGGGCACGACCGCCCCCTGCGCCCCCGACGAGGCCGCCAGGAAATTGAGGAGGCTCAGGTCCGGACGGCTTTGCCCGCCGCCCGGCGCGATATGGATCGAATAATCCTCCACCTCCCCGAAGGCAAACATTTCGCAGGGCGTCGGGTAACTGCCGCGCTTCATGGCCACGCGCATCCGGGTCGTGAATTCCTGCGCAAAGCCACCCTGCACAAAAGCGGTGGTGTTTGCGGAGTGAAAAGGCGTTCCGTCGGCTGGTTTGGGCACCGTGAGGGACAGGAAGGTTTCGGTCACTTCCTCAAAAATGCCATTCTGGTTGTAATCAATCCAGATTTTCCAGTATTCGTCGTACGTGAAGTAGCTGAACCCCGTGCCGAGCGTGACCCCTATTGGGGAACCAGCATTCACGTTCAGCATATTAGCCGTAAAATCGGAGTATTGGCTTTTGCCGGAGGCGTGGTCCAGGTCGACTATTTTCACCTGCGCTATCCAGTCTTCCCAGGGGAAAAGGCCTTTGGAGGGACAGTTTGGCGTACCCGTGGGCGTCAGCTGCACGGCGGCTTCATCGTCTTCGTTGGGCGTTTTCGCGCCGTTATCGTTGCCGGGCGTACTGTCGGGGTCGCCGGGCGAGGCGGTCATGACCTCAAAAAAATCAATTTGCGGGGTGGTCAGGTCCACGATGAAGCCATTAAAAGAGAGCAAGGCTGATTGTCCTGCCGCGAGGCTGGGGATGGTCCACAGGCTGGTTTGGTTGCTGAACGCGCCCGCCGCAGCAACGATATTTTCATAAGCGGCAAAATGACCGTTTTTGTAATGCCGGATGGTGATGCCGGTCGCGGTCGCGGTACCTTTATTGAGTATAGAAATAGTGTAGGCCACCGTGGCGCCGGTGCCAATGGTGGTCGGGGAAGCGGCAGCCGTCAGTTCCAGGTCGGCGAGGTCAGCGGAGAGCACCGTAAACGGCACAATTATTTCATTGTCGCCCTCGTACAATTCCATGACCTGATTGGCAAAATCGGTCCGCAGGATCAGGAAATAATTGCCCGGAGCCGTATTCGTCGGGATGGTGAATGGAAGGAGCTGTCCGGGCAGGGGTACGATGCCTAAGTTGGGATAGGACAAACTGCCGACCAGCTGGTCATTAGGCCCCCATAGATTGTCAGAAGACAGAAAAACACCCACCGAAAAACCGCCTGAAACCGGCAGGGTGCCGGCGTTTACCAGGTCAAACGTGCTGTTCCCGGTTTGTCCGGGCGTGGCATTGGAGGGCACCGACCAGTTTTGAGCCTGCAAATTGATCCAATGCACGATGGTACTGGTGATGTTCACGTGGTAATCCTCCACCTCGCCGAAGGGGATAGTTTCACAGGGCGTCGGGTAGCCGCTGCGTTTCATGCTGACCCGCATTTTCACGTTTTGGAGGGAACCAAGTCCGGCAGGAAGGTGCAGCGCATTGACTAAATCCAGCGTGGCTTCCGGCGTACCATCGGCGGGCCGGGGGAGGATGCCTTCGGCGAATTTTTCATGGTCGTCAAAAATCCCGTCCTGGTTCAGGTCCAGCCAAACCCGGAAGTATTCGTCGTAGGTGAAATAACTGAAACCCGCCGAGAGGGAGACCGAGTACGTCCCGCCTGCGGTGAGGTGCAGCGTTTGGCCGGTAAAATCGGAGTACTGGCTTTTGCCGGACGCCTGGTTCAGGTCGTTGATCTTCACCCTTGAAATCCATTCGTGCCAGGGGAATTCACCCTGTGAGGGACAATAAGCCGTTCCGCTTTGCGCAACGGCGGTACTGTGCTGGAACAGCATCAAAACTGCCCACGAAAGCAGCAATCTGGGAGTTGTGCGCGGCTTGGTAAAGAAAGACAGCGATAAATACGGGAAATAGTTGCTGAACGCCTGCTGTAGTTCGGCAATGGTCATGCACAGAGATACTTGTATGTTCATGGCGGGCTATATTTCCTGCAAAATTCAGGCGGCGGCGGCTGGGCGACAATGACCTGGGACAGTACCCACCATGACCGACATCACCACGTTCAGCGGATATTTTTTCAACTTAAGCAACGTCAGCATAGATTCTTCTGATTTTCGATTATAAACTCGTCAAAAGTGGTCGGTTGTTTTTTGAGAAGGCATTCCACCCAGTCGGTTGTCTTTGGTTCTTTTTGAAACCGTGGCAGGTAATGCAGCATGATCATGACCAGAATGAGCATACTTGGTATTTTTTCCTTTCTTTTGGCCAAGTAAAATTGGAGCAGGTTCGGTGATTCGTATTGTATATTGGTATGAAGTCCCTGGCTGAGTTTTTCAGCCATTTCGAGGAAGGTCAGTTTTTCGTTACAAGTCAGTTCATAAGATTGATTTAAATGCTTTTCTGTTTCAGTAAGTATTTTCGCAGCCACTTCTCCAATGTTGGTAACATCAATCAGGGTGAATTTTGCATTGCCCGCAGGTAGAAATATTCTTTTATTTGCCGTCAGATCATGTCGTAAGGTGGTGGTGAAATTTTGCATAAAATAAGCGGGGCGTAAGAAAGTATAGGGGATTTTACTGGCTACGATTAGCTTTTCTATTTTATGATGCGGGATGATGGAACTATGCTCCACGCCTTGTACCGACAAAAACACAATATGCTTGATGCCGCTCCGGACGGCTTGTGCAATGAGGGGCTTAAAGTATTTCTTCACCTCGGAAATCTGAGGCGGTCGAAGCAAAAAAAGCAGGTCACAGTGGTCCAACGCAGGGCGGTAGGAGGCTAGATCGGTAAAATCGAAGTAGCTGTGTTTTATTTTATAGTCTTCTAATTTTTCTTTGTCCTTTTCCACATCCCTGATGCCCGCATAAATTTCCAGGGGCGGATCGAGTTGGAGCAGATATTTTATGGTCTCCATACCTACGTTTCCGGTCGCACCGGTAATTAAAACGTTTTTCATAATTATTAAGCCGACATTTCCCAGCCAAATATTTGAAAAAAGGATTAATCTCCATCTTTGTGGATGGAAAATTCATACAGCAGTAAAAGCCTTGACCACTTGGGCATCGTAAGTGGGATGATAGACGAATTAGGGA
>Ga0335397_10013324_pt1 | contig 10017 bp, 1 predicted proteins | sample MAT04_FD_205740 | JGI IMG/M metagenome (GOLD analysis project Ga0335397, IMG submission 205740) | Freshwater microbial communities from Lake Fryxell liftoff mats and glacier meltwater in Antarctica - MAT-04 (spades assembly) (version 2) ...
AGGCTGGTGGACCCGGCTCTTCATCAGAATCGCCATAATATGGTTTGTAGTTGCAGGGAACTCCACAGGCCTTGATCGCTTCAACTGCCATTTCCCGGACTCGAAGCGAAGGTTCGTAGCAACAGCCTTTTTCATTCATTTCATACGCAGTTTTCGCCAATGCGTTCAGAGTCTTTGCATCACAGCAGCTTGTGCAATGACATGCAGGTTCCTGCGGTTTTGTACGTTCACCACGCGCACGTTTTCGCACGTTCGATGCAGAGTTGCAGCATTGCTGCCACAGGGAGTCATCGCAGTCACCATTTTGGCAACTCTGGCAATTCCCGTTCTGGCCCTTGCTGTTCTGGCCCTTCGAGTTGCTGCCTTTGCCATTCTTGTTTGCGTCCGGATTACACGAGTGGCGTTCAAGCATGTCGCGCAGACCTTTTGCGGCCTCATAGCGAACTTCTTCCCACTTCTCCAGGTTTTTGTCTTCTGGATCGACTTTCAGCAGACTGACGAGCATTTCCTTCGCTTCAGGAAACTGCGTGCAGTCGAGATCTTTCAGATAGCGAATCGAACGCTTGCGATTCGGAATGTCCAGCTCTCTAGCGCGGATCTTTGAAGCGAGACCTTTAACTTCTGTCTCGGGAGACATATGGAAAGGCTTTTTCAGCAAGGGATCCTTGTTGAATCGCTTCAAAAACTCGCCCCATGGAGGCGCGCCTTTATCCTGGGCGCGACTTTCGGAGGTGGTTGCAAAAATCACAACCAAACCAAAAATCAAGTATTTCACAAAGTTGTGATGACCATGCTTGGACATCGCGGCAACCTCCATGTTGAACTGAATTGACCTACCCAGAGGATTATCGGCCAACTGTCAAAGTGTTTTGCACCCACGTCGATTCGCAAGACGACTTTTATTCAACTCGAATCGGTCGTATCGAATTGGTAAGTTTTGAGGGCACACAGACGCGGTTCAATGTCTTGACATCAGGCTACGCACCTAATACGAGGTTTCTATCGGCAGATTCTGCCGAAACCGCAGCTCGTGTGTTGCGACTATCGAATGCGAGTTCTGCTGCGAAGCAATATGTTGCCCGAGCGCATTGCAATTGTCACTGATCCTGACAGCGTCTGCTGGTGGCGGAAACTATTTCGTTGGTACCGACCACAGAAGTAGGTGTCCTTCCGAGTCGCCAGTCAACAATTGACCTGAAGAGGAGACATCAATTGCTGTTATCATCCCCTGATGTGCATTCTTTGTCCCTTGATCAATAAGTATGTCCCTGATGCGAGTCAGCGAAGGAACCGTGTCATCTGTGGATTCAGCCATTTGCCAGCGGATCAGTCGCCCATCAACGCCGCCAGTGATGATTTCATTCAGGTGGTCGTCAAACGCAATGGCGGTAATTCCCGTTCGCTGTTGCACCTGCGATTCAACGGTGTGGATCAGGTCGGACTTATCGATTGTTGAAATCAGTTTTGGTGTTTGAGTTGAAGTATCCCAGACTGCAGCAAAGCTAAACGTTTCACCGTTGGACTCGCGCCAAGCCACGCCACCAGCAGTCAGCAGCAAGTTATTCTTTGAAAACTGAAGCTGATTGAATCGGCATTGAATTCCTTCCGGTACAGGCAGATCCATGGGCACTGCGTTATTTTTGTCGAGTGTCCACAACGAAATTACACCATTTCGCAGCGTAGCCAGAGTCTTTGCGTCCGGGCTCCATGACAGGCTGTTGCCAAAATTCAATGATACGGCCCAATCGGGAACTTCAGACGTTTCAACTTTGGACTGGAAGATTTCCTGCAGCGGCGAAGGTTCAGTCGGTGTCCACAACCAAATTGCGAATAAACCTTTGTGATCGATTGTTGCCAGGCGCAAGTCATTGGCTGCAGGAGAAAACGCCGTATCGGCGAGAGGACTGTGGTGAACAACTCCAACTGGCAATCTGGCCAATGTTGCCCCATGGTTTGGACTGTCCTCATCGGCATCAAAAACACGCAGCGTCTCACTGGCTGTCGCAACAAACCTCTCGTCTGAAGAGTACGACGCCGTGACCGAATATCGAGCGTGTGATCGAAATTCTGCCGTGTGGACTCCAACAGAACCGTCTGCTGGCAAATTCCACAAGTGACTAACCCGTCCATCGAATGTCGCGATGCGGTCAGAAGTGCTGTCGTCCGCGACAGGCGCGAATGCACCTCGAATCGGCCGAGAGCCGCTTATCTCGCAGTTAAACTTGCGTTGAAGTTTCCATTCGGTTGTGTCAAAAATCCCTATGCTGCCGTCATATACCAGCATTAACTCGCTTCCGTCGGACGACCATGAGACGTCGTGACGAAATGCCAACTCTTTGTCATTCTGAGGGATCCGGATTGGTTGAGGCAGAAGCATACGCGTACCCTCATTTGACCAGATTATGACGTTCAGTTGTCCGGTTTTCGATCCGGCATCGTTCACGAGTGAAACCTCGGTCGTAGCGAATCGTTTGCGGTCCGGGGACGGACGCATTCGGATAATGAACGCCGGATCAATTTGTCCGACACTCCGCGGTATGGGCTCGACAATCAGTTCCCGACCTTGAATTGTCGATCGAAAAACCTTTCCGTCATACCCGGAACTGACAAGCTGCGTTTCCGATTCAAAGAAGATTCCCGACACCTGGTCACTGTTGTGCTGACCGTCGGCTGAGGCGACCACAGTCGCGTCTGAAGCGTTCCAGACGACCATTCTTCCGCGCCGCCCGGCAGTAACGAGGTTTGATTTGGACAGAGAAATTGCGACAGCCGTAATGGCAAAATTCGGATGTTGCCCCTTCAATTCGAGGAACGGAGCGGGATTCGGAGACTTCAGCAAATCCTCAGTTTTCCAAACAACTCCTTTGTGAAGTAACTTAGCTTCCTCAAGAGTCCCGTTGCCACTCGTTGAATCGGCTCCTCCCGCAAGGATCAAACTGCCATCATCAGAAACTGCAAATTCGCTGAACGAATATTCTGAAAACAGTCGGGAGCGTTCGAATCCGACACCATTTTCATCTGGAAGCGCATCCCAAGCCGAGATCGATCCAAAGTAGTCTGCACTCAATAACAGCTCGCCCTTCGGAGGAACAAACTGGATCGTAGAAATCTCGGAAACGTGTCCCTCCAGAAACATGTTTCGGGAAGGGTCAAACAGCAGATCTTTTCGCCCAATCATACTGGCAGTAAGAATTTCCAAACCAGTTTTGCCGTCAAACGCATGTGCTGCAAGGTCGTCTGCGCCTACGAGAAATCGTTTCGCATCTGGACTAAAGCGCGCTGAATAAATGGATTGCCCCTGCGTGAGTTTATATGGCTCAGTCCCGTCAGAACTCTGAACGATCGGCCCGCCAGCAAATGTATAGTCTCGTCCAGGGGCAACTGGACGTGGCTTGATTTGCGTTGCCTCGCGCGACAATCCAGATGCTGCTGATGCTTGATCGAGTCTCTGCTCAAATGTCTCACGAATTGTCTTAATGCGTCTGGCGAGTTCCGCATAAGTTGAAATCTGCCACGTGCGAATTGACTTGTCAGAGCTGACAGAAACCAGTCGATCGCCGTTTTCGCCTGCAAAAGTAAACGCTTTCACATCTTTCGAATGCCCGCGAAGGCACGCTGCAGTTAAACCGTTTTTAAGGCGATGTTTGAAAAGTGCATCTGCCTGACACGGCTCGTAGGTTTTTCCCTTCAAATCCCATATCTCCAGAAACTGCAGTCTGTGGCCAGTCGCGATACGAGGCACACCATGCAGCATGGAGTACTGCACAAAATCTACCGGGTAGGTGGCCCTCAGCAGTTCAACGTCATTGGACTCAGCGGGAGTCGCGAAAGAGAACTGATTCGCTGATGCGCCTGAAATTCGAGGTAGAAATACCACTGTGTCGGAATAGACGAGGCCCAGTTTCTTACCGTCCGGCGAAACAAACAATTTTCCAGGCGTGTCGGATACCTGAGGGTGTCCGGGGATACTGATTCTTCCCAACGCCGGCGCGTTTCTCGACAAGTGTTCCTGATCAAATTTCAGGGATCCATCGTCGCGCTGGAGCAATCGGAACTCAAAGCACTTCTGGTTCTCAAACTGAACGATCAAAGACGATTCATCCGGCAATAACACGATATCCCGAATTGTGAAGTCGACATCGTCACCACCCGTCAAACGCTGTCGCAGCAGCAGCCTCGATGAATCCGGCTTGACCGAGTAGATTTCCACGGTGGCTTCTTTATCACTGCCAACAGCATAGAAATGCCTGCCGTTGGGTGCGAAGAAGATCTTCTTCACGGGATGACCGCCGCCAGCCTTGCTTTGTTCGTCTGAGGCGACTTGCTGGAACTGCCCATTGTCTCGCAGCGTCCAAAACTGCTTTTCCGCTTGCGTGGCAAGACAAAAGCAACCACCGTCGTTTGTCACGGCGGTTTTGACATCGCCTTTCAGAGAGACGGGAATATTCTGTAATGGCGTGTCGTCGCTATCTATCGAAAAGACATTTCTGAATGCCACGAGAGATTTATTGATTCCCCCAAAGTAGGCCACGACCGTGTTACCGTCGGCGCTGATGCAGGCTGACGTCGGTTCGTTTGGCAAAGGGATCTGAACATTCCCGCCGTTTTTTTCCGCAGCCTCAATTTGCTTCTGAAGAACGACTTCGTTTTTCTTTATCAGCGGATTGGATGCGGATCTGGTCAATGCATCTTTCGCAATCCGGATAACTTCGTTGAAATCACTAAGTTGTTGAGCCGCTTCAATTTGTTTTGTGAAGCCCTCGTATTCATATTTGTGTTTGTCAGTCTTTGCCTGTTCGGCGTCTTTCTTTGCTTCTTCGGCAGCGGCTGATTCTGCTTCTGCCATGCGTTTGGCCTTAATGGCTTCGGCAGAATATTTCTCAGCGTCCTTTTCTGCAGTCAACCTGGCTTTTTTTGCGGCTTCGGCAGAACCTTCTGCCTCGGCGGCAATCAACGTTGCTTTGTTGACCTCATCAATCGCCTGTTTGACTTTAGCGTCGGCGTCATTTGTTGCCTTTTCTGCAGCGACGATTGCCTTCTCTGACATTTCCTTCGCTTGCTTTGCGTCGTCGTTTGCCTGTTTGGCTTTTTCCTCGACTACGACAAGGGTTCCGTTGGCGGCAACGAGCCTAACATTAACCTCGACAGCCTCATTCTTTGCCGCAACCGCTTCAATCCAAAGAATCCAGCAGTACAGCAATAAAGAAACAGCACTCACTGTTGTCACTCCCCATGTACCTCTGACTATGTTACGGATCAGCCGCGTCTTCTTAAGTTTTGCGATCACCGGGACAAAAGCCGGATCACGATTCTGTGCCACTACCTGCAGGCCAAGATCGATGTCACCTTTTTTTTGCGCGAGTATTGCATAGGCCAGACGCGCAGTTCGATCACCTTGAACAGCACGTCGATTGTCTGGCCATTTCAACAAGGCTTCTCCGTACAACGCGACGGCGCTCTGATAGATCGTATAATCTGAGACTGACTGCGAATCAACGGAATTCATAAGTTCTTCCGCACGACCCGTAATCCGGTATTCCCGAATTGCGTTTTGCAGGGCTTCCACGGACTGGAATCGATCGCTCACCTCCGTTGACATTGCCTTCCGGGCAATCTGCATCAATTCGCCCGAGTGCGTAACATCCTGCTCGATTTCGTTGTACATGACCGCTTCATAGACAGCGTGGAATTGTTCATCTGGCTGAGTCAAATTCCAGATACTCTTGAGCAGGTGAGGGGGAAATCCTTCCAGGATTTCGAACAGGATCGCGCCCAGAAGGTAAACGTCGCTGGCCGGTCCAACTCGATTCAAATCCACATCCAGCAATTCGGGGGCCATGTAGACTGGCGTTCCTGCCCCGCCACGAAAATCTACCAGTACGCTGCGGCGTTTCTCGAAACGTTCCGTCGTAATGGCCAGTCCCCAGTCCAGAACAACTACTTCTCCGAAATCCCCAACGACAACATTTTCTGGTTTCAAATCCCGATTGATGACACCTCGCGAATGAGCATAGGCAACGGCATCGCAAAGCTTCATATAGATGTCGAGATTATCTTCTACGGTGCGTTCCCGGATGGTTTCATTCCAGGCAACACCACTGACTTTTTTCATTGAATAAAAAAGTTTGCCATCTTCGGTACGTCCAAGATCATGAATCGGAACGATATTAGGATGTACCAGATTTGCTGTCACCACAGCTTCAGAAACGAACATTGCCTGGTCATGCTGCGCTTGAGTCGAATTTGGCTTCAGTGTCTTGATGGCAAGTTCGCGATTGAGCGACAGTTGCCGGGCTTGATAAACAATCCCCATGTTGCCTGCGCCCAATTGTCCAAGAATCTCATACTCAGGGGCATTGTCATCGACCGCCAATGCCGACTGTAGTCCCGTTGCCGATTCTGCGTTGGTTGGGATGGGATTGACGATCCCCGAAATTTGCCCCTGCACATCACGGCGATGAATTCTCAAATCCCAGGTGCTCTTACCCACAACCTGATCTGAATCGCGTGATCTCTGCTGCAGAATCACGGTCTTTTCGGACTCAGTGATCGATCGAATCCTGGACGCAAGCACCCGCTGATCGGACCCGGAATCTGCAGCTCTAGCAATTTGCACAAGCTCCTGCGGATCGGCGCGACGTGTCTGGTTCACGGCGGAAAAGCGTTCTTCTTGTGGTGCCGGTCGGTTTTGAGGTGCATTCTGTGCTGGCCGGTCCATGGGATCCGCTGTTTGCGTCCCAGAGGCAGACTTCTGCTTCGCGACGGTTTCAATCGCATTGGCTTTTGCCGAATCGACCGAATCTGTAGAAGGCTTTGTCGACTCCGGATCGCTGCCGAATGAAGCCACGTGAGTCCCGAAAAACTGCGTTTTGACGCCGGAATTGCGATCACGATCCGGGGATTTCGGCTGCGTCATGACTGACGTCTTTCAATCTGTAACATGCAGAATAGATCCCGCTGGGACAACGACATCGTTGCCCAGTGGGGGTAATCTATCCCGCATGTTGCAGATTTCTGCCTCTAAACGCCACTGAAGAAACCGCGATTTCCGAATTATTGCTTTAACGCCGTCGATTCAGGATTCTGTTCAGGAGTTGACGGCTTTTCGAATGAGCAGAAACCGCAGATCGAGATTGATTGAGCACAGCCGCAACTGCCAGCGTTGTTATCGTCGATGGTGAAAAGCTGGAATACGATTCGTGATTTGAATCCGAGGACTTGTCGTTCAACTCTGGGAGAACCGAACGCATCTGTCCGCCAGCCTCCGGATGCCGCTGGCCTCGATTCTCCAGGTTTCTATCAATCAGAGACGACTGCTCTTCGTCAAGTTCGTCCAAATCGTCAGAAGTATCCGGGCGTTGATGATTGAAGTCTTTATCAATAGGCATCGGAGTCAGTTTAAGCTCCTCGAATACAGAAGGCATTGGCTCTTTCGCAGGGAATGGCTGGCCATTTACAATGTCAAACTTCAATACAGGTCGTTCAACAGAAACCGGACCATTTTTCGTATGTTTTTCGGTAATCAGCCAGAGTACAAGGTTTGTCTGAGTCTGGAAGCCTTCACGCTTTACCCATTGTTTCAAACGAGCAGGCTGCAACAACAACTCGCCAAATTCATCCGGAATGTGCTCATATTTTTCGATGACCTCTCCGGTGACCCCGTCTCGCAATTGAAAATAGTCCTCCGACTGAGTTGGGATTGAACTAAACGGAGTCTCAGGAACTTCCACCGACGTGACAAGTACCTGCAACGGCACTACGACGTTTGCTACGGCCACTGGCGGTGCTGGAGGTACAGGTCGTGGAGGGTCCGGGATAATTGGTGCAAGGAATAACGTCGGAATCACAATTTGCACCAATCCATTTTCAAAATGGAAGTCCAGGTTCGAAAGTGTATTGTCGGTCACTGTTGCCACTGCGCGATCGACTCCTGGCTGAGTCGCATTGAACGGGCCTGCCGTCCCCGTACCAACATCATCGGTCGATGAGATCCTTCCGTTTAGTACGGCTTGAGTCGCAGCACCCTGGGTTATGGTGCTACCTTCGACAAGAATTGACTGATGTTGAGAAACACTGAAGTCAGCATTGAAAATTGGATTAGCGGCAGTAACAAACGCATTGAAGTCAGCTAATGAGTACGTGTGCGTAACGCTCTGTGTTCCTTGATTAAAATAAAGCGACTGTATTCGCAGGTCCGCCGTGTCGGCTGACCCTGTGTCAGGATCTCGCCAGTCAATATCGATTCTAAGGTTTTCTTCCCCAGCCACTCCGATGTTTATACTGAATGTAACTTGGTAGTTGACGCCGGATCGCACTACAGTTGACGTCAGCGGGTGAATGGAAAAGTCGAAAAAGGCAGTGCCCGCGACACCTGGCGCTGGACGTGTAGCAAATTGCCGGGCGACACCGCCATCCGTACGAAGTTCGACATTCGATCCCAGTGTGACTCCATTTGCGAGCGAAACCATGCCGTTTTGTCCGGGAGCAATCTGACTCGTCAGATTGCCTGACAATGTTAATGTATTGCCAGCGATTGCATTGATTGTCAGTGTCTGAGCAGGTCCGTTGCCATTCCGAAGCGTCACCACGTCATTCAATTGAAATCCTGTTGCATTCGTCAACTGAACCTGATTCTGCCCCGCGGTAGCCACTGCAGCTACCTGGCTGGATGTAACAACAGCCTCGATCGTGATCTTGTCGGAGGTGCTGCTACTTGAAGTGTCAGGGGCAAGATTTTCATCCGTTGAAATCACTACATTATTTGCAATTGCGATGCTGCCTCGCAGCGAACGAAGCGTAATTTGCTCACCGGGCGTAGCCGTGCTGCTGTCAACTGTATTGCCCGGCTGAGATGCCGTGATGTTCGCGTTAACAAGGACGTCATCCATTGCCAGAACGGCAATCTGCGAGGCGTCACCAGTTGCCGCAATCGCGACACTAACCGTCAGCTTGCCGCCAGAGGTCAGTGTCACGTCGCTCGTGTTGGTGATTCCGCTCGTCGTGGTACTCGCTGTCATCGCCGTGTCGGTCACGGTGCCGATGACCAGATCGTTGAGGTCGCGATAGCTGATCGTGCCGCTGTGGCTTGCCGCCAGAATGGCCACGTCATTATTGGCATCATCGAGATTGATCGCACCGGTGCCCAGCAGTTGCAGGCCGTTCGCGGTGATCACGTCGCCAGCGAACTGCGTGATGGTGCCGTTGACATTCAGCGTCAGATCATTGCCGCCGGTGACAGTGATGTCGTTCACTCCGCCGTCCGCTGCCACGCCGATCGTCAGGTTGCCGCCCGTGGTCAGTTTCACGTCGGCGTTGTTGTCGATCCCGCTGGTGGTGGTATTGGGTGCCATCGCCGTGTCCGTCACGGTGCCGACGGCTAGCGCGTTGAGGTCGCGATAACTGATCGTGCCGCTGTGGTTCGCCGCCAGAATGGCCACGTCATTATTGGCATCATCGAGGTTAATCGCACCGGTGCCCAGCAGTTGCAGGCCATTCGCCGTGATCACGTCGCCCGCCAACTGTGTGACGGTGCCGGTCACATTCAGCGTCAGGTCATTGCCGCCGATAATCGTGATGTCGTCCAGTCCCGCGGTGCCGACCGCATCGCCGATGGTCAGGCCGACCGAATCGACCGTCAGTTTGACGTCGCCCGTGTTTGTGATGCCGTCGGTGGTGGTCCCCATCGCCGAATCGGTGACGGTGCCCACGACGAGCGCGTTGATGTCCCGGTAGCTGATCGTCCCGATGTGGCTGGCCGCAAGCGTGGTGACGTTATTGGCGTCGTCCAGGTTCACCAAGCCGTTGCCCAGCAGTTGCAGGCCATTCGCCGTGATCACGTCGCCCGCAAGCTGTGAGACGGTGCCTGTGACATTCAACGTCAGGTCGTTGCCTCCGGTGACAGTGATGTCGTTCACGCCGCCGTCCGCTGCCACACCAATCGTCAGGTTGCCGCCGGTGGTCAGTTTCACGTCAGCGTTGTTCGTGATGCCGCTGGTCGTGGTATTCGGTGCCATCGCC
>Ga0335397_10013325_pt1 | contig 10016 bp, 2 predicted proteins | sample MAT04_FD_205740 | JGI IMG/M metagenome (GOLD analysis project Ga0335397, IMG submission 205740) | Freshwater microbial communities from Lake Fryxell liftoff mats and glacier meltwater in Antarctica - MAT-04 (spades assembly) (version 2) ...
CCGAACTCGCCGCCAGACGAAAGGTCCGCAAACGGGATGTTTGCTTTCACACCATGTCCGCCGAAGGCACAAGGGTGCAGGATGCCTATTTGTCTATCATCGAAACCGCCAAAAAACTTGGCGTCTCTGCTTTTGAGTACTTGACCGATTTTGTGGCAGGTACGAGAGAAATGATGCCTTTGCCCAAACTCATCGCGCTCAAACTATCCGGCAATCCCATTGTCAATGCTGCTTTGCAGATAAATCAAACAAACGTATGAAATTAAAATTGATTCCCGCAGCACATGAGCTCATATCGAATATGAGAGCCTTTTTCCAAGTAGGTGATACTAATCTCAACTATTTAAATGAAGAACCCCTGAGAGAGGAACTGTTCAGTTCTGTTCAAATGGAACGTTTCGGCAAAACACTGGCTACAAGACATAAATTAAGTACGAACCCTACAAAAGATCATTTGCTGAAACGGCTTGCAAACAATGAAGATAGCTTACAGGAAGTACGAAAACTTCTTACAGATTCAATTAAAAAAAATTACGAGGTAACGCCGGCTGGCGAATGGCTGATAGATAATTTCTACCTGATCGAGGAACATATTCTGATCGCTAAAACACATTTCCCAAAAAATTACAGTGAAGATTTACCCCAGCTTCTAAATGGTACATCTACGGGTATTACACGCAGTTATGACCTTGTTCTCCAGATAATTTCTTATAGTGATGGAAGAATAGACATTGAAAGCCTTAGCCGTTTTGTGGAGGCATATCAAACAGTTGCCAATTTAAAATTGGGTGAACTGTGGTCTATTCCAATTATGATTCGCCTGGCATTGATTGAAAACATCAGGCGTGTGTCTGCCCGCATCGCTATTGACAAAGTTGACAGGAACCTTGCGGACTACTGGGCAGAAAAAATGATTGACACTGCAGAAAAAAAACCTAAAGAACTGATACTGGTACTAGCCGATATGGCCAGGTCGAAGCCGCCGATTAAGGGCGCATTTGTTTCTGAATTAATTCGCCAGTTGCGCGGAAAAGGTCCTGAGCTTGCTTTACCACTTAGCTGGATCGAACTACAATTATCAGAAAGCGGATTAACGTGTACCGAATTGGTAAATGCTGAAAATCAAAAACAGGCTGCAGACCAGGTTTCTATAAGCAACAGCATTGGAAGTCTTCGATTATTGGGAGCAATGGATTGGAGGACTTTTGTTGAATCACACAGCATTGTTGAAAAAATACTGTTGCAGGATCATGATGGAATTTATGGGCTAATGGATTTTGCCACCCGTGACCGCTACCGGCATGTTGTGGAAAGCATTTCTAAGAAAAGCAATTTAAGCGAGGAGGAAGTTGCCCGCATTGCTATACAATTAATGCAAGAGCATTTATCGCCGCCAGGAAGTGATCAAAGTACTGCGCATGTTGGATACTACCTGGTAGGAGAGGGTACGGCACAAACAAAAAAGTTGGCAAACATGCGGGTGTCTGGTATGCAAAAGATGTTGCAGGACATAAAAAGGCATGCTTTCCCGGTTTATTTATTTTTAATTCTATTGATTACCACTGGTATAGGGGCTGCTATCTTTTTGAAAGTTTATTCAGAAACTAAAAATAGTTGGCTGCTCGGGGTAGTTGGGGTTCTTGCCTTATTATCTGCAAGCCAGCTTGCGATTTCGGTTGTTAATTTTTTTGCTACATTACTGGTTAAGCCAAATCTCCTGCCGAGAATGGATTATTCAAAGGGAATACCTCAATCCTCCAGTACGATGGTTGTGATTCCGACGATGCTTACAACTGTTATTGAAATAGAAAATTTATTAGAGGCGCTGGAAGTGAGGTTTTTAGCAAACAGGAAAGATCATTTATATTTTGGTTTATTAACAGATTTTACGGATGCTTCGCTTGAAATACTTCCAGGAGACCAGCTGCTTTTGGATACGGTTAAGAACGGAATTGAAGCGCTGAATAAAAAATATCAAAGAGAAAATAATGACCTGTTCTTTCTTTTTCACCGGCCCCGGAAATGGAATCAACAGGAGAATGTATGGATGGGCTACGAAAGGAAACGCGGTAAATTGTCAGATTTAAATTCCTTATTAAGGGGAATTACAAAAAAACATTTTTCTTTGATTATAGGTAATCAATCTGTTTTCCCGAAGATAAAATATGTTATTACATTAGATGCAGACACGCAATTGCCACTTAACTCCGCATGGAAGTTAATCGGAACCATGGCACATCCTTTGAACCGAGCCTGGTACGATGACAAAAAGAAACGGGTAACAAAAGGATATGGAATATTGCAGCCGAGAATAACGGTCAGCTTGCCTGACATAACTGGTTCCAGATATACCCGAATGCATGGAAATGAACCGGGCATTGACCCTTATACCCGTGCATCTTCAGATGTTTACCAGGACTTATTCGAAGAGGGTTCTTTCATTGGAAAGGGAATTTATGATGTTGAAATATTTCAGCAAGTGCTGGATGGTAAGTTTTTAGAAAACCGCATTCTTAGTCATGATCTTTTAGAAGGCTGTTATATCCGATCAGGATTATTAAGCGATGTACAACTGTTTGAAAAATACCCAACAACCTATAATGCAGATATGAAAATGCGGTTGCGCTGGATACGTGGCGACTGGCAGATTTTTTCCTGGATTTTACCATGGGTTAAAGGCCCGGAAAATCATTGGTGTAAAAATCCCATATCTGCATTATCCCGCTGGAAAATATTTGACAATACGCGGCGAAGCCTAGTACCCATTGCGCTCACAGTATTATTGTTAGTCGCGTGGCTTGTTCTTCCTTCCGCTTTATTCTGGACGATTGCAGTTTCCGGAATTATCGTTTTCCCCATGTTTGTTACCTCATTTTGGGATATCCTCAGAAAGCCAAAAGAGGTTGTATTAAAATACCACATTAAAAATTCTTTACAGAGTATCAGGGAAATTGCTGTAAAAACTTTGTTCATGCTCATTTGTCTTCCGTATGAAGCATATGCAAATTTAACTGCTATCCTGCGGACTATTTGGAGAATGAGCATCACCGGAAAAAATCTGTTGGAATGGAATCCGAGTTCCCATGTGGCACATGCAGATCAATCCAGTTTAAGAATCTCTTATTCATTGATGTGGATTGAACCCGTTCTTACGATAGTTGTGTTTGCGATTTTAGCGATTTATGCACCTGAAAAGTTGTGGATAGCAGGACCTGTATTGTTGCTATGGTCCATTGCTCCGTTTATTACATGGTATGCAAGTAAACCTTTAGAGAAACAGGTTGCCATCCTTACCAGTGATCAAAATATTTTTCTTCAAAAGCTTGCCAGGAAAACCTGGAGCTTCTTCGATTCTTTCGTTGTTGTTGAAGACAACTGGTTGCCGCCTGATAATTACCAGGAACAACCTGTGGCACTAATAGCACATCGCACTTCTCCCACCAATATCGGCCTGGCATTGCTCGCCAACTTAAGTGCCTGCGAATTTGGTTACATTACAACCAGCCAGTTAATTGAGCGAACAGGGAATACGATCAATACGATGAAAAAAATGGAACGGTACAATGGCCATTTTTATAATTGGTATGATACCGAATCATTAGCTCCACTTCATCCAAAATATATTTCTACTGTTGACAGTGGAAACCTTGCAGGCCATTTGCTGGTAATAAGACAAGGTTTATTGGCATTGCCGCATCAAAAGATTGTAAGCATAAAATTATTTGAGGGTCTTCGTGATACATTCCGTGTACTAATAGATACGATAGCTGAAAAAAAAATTAAGTTGGTAGAACAACTTGCCATTGATCTGGATGCAATTTGTAATACTGAAGTAACTGCTTTGTATGAAATACAAAAACTCCACGAAGATTTTGCAAAAAAAATGAATCCATTAGTTGAAAAACTAAATGGCGACCCAGCCAGTGAAACATACCGATGGAAGCACCTGCTTATTGAACAATCAGAACAGGTAAATCAACATCTTCAAATTTTTGCGCCCTGGTTATTATTGCAGTCTGCCCCTTCTGCATTCAACGTTATGGTCGTTTCCCCTGATGCAAACACTACGTGGAGTGAATTATTAAAAAAGGTAAAAGAATTGCAGGCGGAGCTGAATGCCAGGCAAAAAGAGAATAATACTTCAGATGAAAATCATTGGCTTGAATTAATACAGGCCGCCTTAACAAAATCAATTTATCAGTCAGTAGAATTAATTACTTCATCTGAGAAACTTGCTCAGCAATGCAATGCGTTAGCGGACATGGAATGGGATTTTTTGTATGATAAATCAAGCCACCTTTTTTCCATTGGCTATAATGTGCAGGAACACCGTATAGATGCCAGCTATTATGATCTGCTCGCTTCCGAAATAAGGCTTTGCATATTTGTTTGCATTGCGCAAGGAAAACTTCCGGAAGAGAGTTGGTTTGCACTTGGACGCTTGTTAACGAGGATGGATGGAAATCCAATTCTTCTTTCGTGGAGTGGTTCTATGTTCGAATACCTTATGCCGCTGTTGGTAATGCCGACCTACGAAAACACACTTATTCATCAGTCTTACAAAGCAGCAGTACATTGCCAGATTATATATGGAAAAAGGACAGGTTTGCCCTGGGGAATTTCTGAATCGGGTTACAATATGATCGATGCCGGTTCCAACTATCAATACCGTGCATTTGGCGTTCCCGGACTTGGGTTGAAACGCGGACTTGCAGAAGACACCGTAATTGCTCCTTATGCAACTGTAATGGCGCTGATGGTAGCGCCTGAAAAGGCTTATGAAAACCTGGAGCTGCTTAATAAAAAAGGACTACAGGGAAGATATGGGTTTTATGAAGCGATAGATTATACCCCATCACGCTTACAACGCGGGCAATCCAGTGCTATTGTCTATTCTTTCATGGCGCATCACCACGGAATGAGTTTATTATCCTTAGCATACCTTCTGCAGGATAAACCTATGCAAAAACTATTTGAATCGGAACCCCAGTTTAAGGCATCACTTTTACTATTACAGGAAAGGATTCCAAAAGCAACTTCCTTTTTTGCACACACTACAGACATAGCGGATATTAATTATGTCGCAAGTGGCAAGGAGACAAGGATACTCCATACGCCGTCCACCTTAATACCTGAAGTACAATTATTATCCAATGGAAAGTATCATTTGATGATAAGTAATGCAGGCGGTGGATACAGCCGGTGGAACGATATTGCCATTACCCGCTTTCACGAAGATGTTACCTGCGATAATTGGGGTACGTTTTGTTATATCCGTGATTTGGGAACTGAAACCTATTGGTCTAATACCCACCAGCCCACACTTAAAAAAGTAGATAAATATGAAGTAGCCTATTCCCAGGGTCGTGTAGATTTTCATATCTCCAAAAATAAAATAGAGGTCCACACAGAAATTGTCGTTTCGCCTGAAGACGATATAGAGATGCGCAGATTACACGTGACAAACCGATCCGGTATCCGCAAAACACTTGAGTTTACCAGTTATTCAGAAGTAGTACTGGCTTCTGCCGCATCGGATTTAATAGCACCGGCTTTCAGCAATCTTTTTGTTCAAACAGAAATTATTCCGCATCAAAATGCAATCCTTTGTACCCGAAGACCAAGATCTTCGGAAGAACAATCCCCGTGGATGTTCCATTTAATGGAAACAGAAAAAAAAGCTGCTGAAGAAATATCCTTTGAAACAAACAGGATGGCATTTATTGGTCATGGCAATTCGATCGTCAATCCGCAAGCCATGAACAATCCGGGCAAGCTTAGCGGCAGCCAGGGATCCGTTTTAGATCCCATTGTTGCCATCCGTTATAGAATTATCCTTGAGCCTGAAGAAACCATAACTGTTAATATGGTTACAGGCATCGCTGCAACGAGGGAAATCTGCCAGGGTTTGATAAATAAATACCAGGATAATAAATCGCACAAAGACCGTGTGTTTGAAATGGCCTGGACACATAGTCAGGTAGTCCTTCGCCAGATAAATGCCTCAGAAGGGGATGCGCAATTGTATGGTCGTTTGGCAAGTTCTGTGCTGTTTGCGAATGCTTCGTTTCGTGCTGATCCTGCCGTTCTCATCAACAACCACCGGCAACAATCCGGTTTATGGGGATATGCTATTTCAGGAGATTTACCTATCGTACTTTTAAAAATTGAAAACCAGGACAACATGCAATTGGTAAACCAATTGATACAGGCGCACGCCTACTGGCGTTTGAAGGGGCTCATGGCAGACCTGGTAATCTGGAATGAAGAGCATAACGTGTACAGGCAGGTTTTTCAAAACTACATACAGTCGCTTATACCTGCCGAATTAAATGGTACTAAGGGAGGTATTTTTTTAAGGGCCTCAGACCAGATATCAAATGAAGACCGCATATTGTTTCAATCAGTGGCCCGTGTTATTATTTCTGATGGTGGCGGGACATTTGCAGAACAGGTTAATAGAAAAGAGCTGGTAAGATTGACAGTTCCCTTTATTGATAAAAATCAAACGCATCCACGTTCTTTAGTAGCCATGCCTCAGCCAAAAGATATTATCTTTTTTAATGGGTTGGGAGGCTTTTCTCCGGATGGAAAAGAATATGTTATTATAACGGATCAAAATAATAAAACGCCAGCGCCATGGGTAAATGTAATTGCAAATCCAAATTTCGGAACCGTTATTTCAGAATGTGGATCGGCCTATTCATGGACTGAAAATGCCCACGAATTAAGACTTACATCATGGAGCAACGATCCAGTATCGGATACCAACGGAGAGGCTTTTTATATAAGGGATGAAGAGAGCGGACATTTTTGGTCTACTGCACTGTTGCCTGCAGGTGGTCGGTCGCCCTATATTACCCGTCACGGACTAGGTTATAGTGTTTTCGAACATATGGAAGATGGAATTTATACGGAGATGACCGTGTATGTTGATATGGTGTCGGCTATTAAATTCACCGTTTTAAAAATACGGAACCAATCAGGACGGCCACGTAAATTGTCTGCCACGGGTTATATTGAGTGGGTATTGGGCGATAAAAGGACGAAAACCGCCATGCATATTCATACAGAAATTGATCCTGATAGCGGAGCGCTGTTTGCAAAAAATCAATACAACACGGAGTTTAACTGCAGGGTGGCTTTTTTTGATGTTGATTATTTGAAAAAATCTTTTACCGGCGATCGCACTGAATTTATTGGCCGTAACGGCAATTTGCAGCGTCCCGAAGCCTTGTCTCGTTTAAAACTTTCCGGAAAAACCGGGCTTGCATTAGACCCTTGTGCAGCAATCCAGGTTCCTTTTTTTGTAGCAGAAGGCGAAGAACAGGAAATTATCTTCAGGCTTGGTGCAGGTCAAGATTCGAACGAAGCAAGGTTCATAGCCAAACAATTCAGGGGAACGCAAATGGCAAAAGATGCATTGGAAAAGGTAAAAAAATATTGGGAAGAAACCACTGGCGCTTTGCAGGTGGAAACTCCGGATGCTGCCATCAATATTATTACCAACGGCTGGCTTACTTATCAAACCCTCTCATCACGGCTGTGGGGCCGAAGCGGATTTTACCAGTCAGGCGGAGCATTTGGTTTCAGGGACCAGTTGCAGGATGTTTTATCGCTGCTTCATACCAGGCCAGAACTTGCCAGGGAACAAATTTTACTTTGTGCATCACGGCAATTTAAAGAAGGAGACGTACAACATTGGTGGCATCCGCCAGTTGGTCGCGGTGTACGCACTCGTATTTCAGACGATTATCTTTGGTTGCCGTTTGTAACTGCTAATTATATTAAGCATACAGGGGATATTGCAGTGCTGGATGTTTCAACCGATTTTCTCGAAGGACGCCTGTTAAATCCGGGAGAAGAATCCTATTTTGATCTTCCTGCCGATGCTCATACATCCGCTACACTCTATGAACATTGCGTTCGGGCAATTGAACATGGGCTTAATTTTGGCGTACACGGATTGCCATTAATTGGTACAGGCGACTGGAATGACGGCTTTGATAAAGTAGGTCAGCATGGTAAAGGCGAAAGTGTCTGGCTGGCATTTTTTCTGTATGAAATACTCAATAGTTTTGCAGTGACTGCCAGTTTGCACAACGATCTTGTATTTTCGGACACCTGCAAAAATGAAGCGAAGAAGTTAAAAGAAAACATTGATAAAAATGCCTGGGATGGTGAATGGTATAAACGTGCCTGGTTTGATGATGGAACGCCGCTGGGATCTAAAATTAATGAAGAATGTAAGATTGATTCTATTGCGCAAAGCTGGTCGGTTTTATCCGGTGGAGGAAATGAAAGCCTGGTTCATACTGCTATGGAATCGGCGTATAAAAATTTGGTACAAAAAGACGTGGGCATTATTCAATTGCTGGAGCCTGCGTTCGATAAGTCTGACCTGAATCCCGGCTACATAAAAGGATATGTACCCGGCGTAAGAGAAAATGGCGGCCAATATACCCATGCCGCAGTTTGGATGATCATGGCATTTGCCAGGTTAGGAAATAATCAACGTGTCTGGGAATTGTTAAATATGATCAATCCTGTTAACCATGGTAAAACTGCAGCGGAAATTGCCATCTACAAAGTTGAACCCTATGTTCTTGCGGCCGATGTGTATTCACGTGAGCCACATGCCGGGCGTGGCGGATGGACCTGGTACACCGGTTCAGCCGGCTGGCTGTATCGTTTAATTACAGAATCATTTCTTGGACTACAGCGGGAGGGAAATAAATTGAAATTCAACCCTTGTGTCCCGGAAGAATGGGAATCATTTAAAGCGCACTACCGGTATAAAAATACGGTCTATCATATTGAAGTGATGCAAATCCCTGCTGGTGAAAAAATGATGGTGACAGTTGATGGAGTAGAGCAGAAGGGAAATATGTTTACGCTTATAGATGATGGAGCTGAACATAATGTAGTGGTAGCGCAAGGCAAAAGATAAAAAGATCAGTGTTCCCAAACCCGAAAAATTTAATGCAATATCGTCAGTTGAGAGTGGACTATCGGGACGGTGTATTTCAGCCATTTTTTCCTTCTCACCGGGGAAGGCTGGGATTCTGCGCTTTGCAACAATATCCTGTTCTTTACCTTGATTTTCAGCCAGTTGTTCCATGTGTTCCCAAAATGAAGCACCATGATTGATTCTCTCATCACCTGGTCGCTAAAAAACCGCCTCATCGTTCTCTTGATTGCCGGGGGAATTTTCGCTTATGGCATTTACGCGGTGAAGAATACGCCGGTGGATGCCATTCCCGACTTGTCGGAGAACCAGGTCATCATCTTCAGCGAATGGATGGGCCGCAGCCCTCAAATCATAGAGGACCAGATTACGTACCCGCTGGTCAGCAACCTGCAAGGCATTCCGAAAATTAAAAATATCCGGGCCAACAGTATGTTCGGGATGAGTTTTGTGTTCGTGGTATTTGAAGATGCCGTGGACATTTATTGGGCGAGAACCCGCGTGCTGGAACGCTTGAATTACGCGCAACGCCTGCTCCCCGAAGGCATAACGCCCACCCTCGGCCCCGACGGAACTGGTTTGGGGCATGTCTATTGGCACACGCTTGATGCACCCGGTTATGATTTGGGCGAACTGCGGGCATTGCAGGATTGGTACATCCGTTTCGCACTGCAAACCGTGCCAGGGGTGAGCGAGGTGGCCTCGTATGGCGGATTCCAGAAGCAGTACTAGGTGGTGGTCGCCCCCTTGAAACTTAATTATTACGGCATCCCCATCATGGAGGTGGCTGAAAAAATAAAAGCGAACTCTAATGATGTGGGCGGAAGAAAGTTCGAGCAGTCCGACATCGGTTACTTCGTTCGGGGATTGCGCTGTTATAAAACCTAACTCTGTTGCATTTGAAACTTGAATCTGCGCTCCGATCGTGATTGACCGTGATATTGTGGTGGAGGTCAATCCGGAGTTATTGCCTGCGGTGCTGTTCGCAAAGGGTACAGTGAATATATCCAACAAGATTTGGTTGTTTTGCGGGATAACAAGCGGTTTT
>Ga0335397_10013326_pt1 | contig 10016 bp, 7 predicted proteins | sample MAT04_FD_205740 | JGI IMG/M metagenome (GOLD analysis project Ga0335397, IMG submission 205740) | Freshwater microbial communities from Lake Fryxell liftoff mats and glacier meltwater in Antarctica - MAT-04 (spades assembly) (version 2) ...
GCCCCGGGCAGCAGCCGCCAGTTGCCGATGCGCAGGTCGATGACGCCCTGCGCCGTGCCGTCCGAAGTGGCGGATATACTGCCGCTGGCCTGAACCCGCATCGGACCCCAGTCGATGCTGAGGTCTGCAATCTCGATCCCGGTCAGTTGCGGCAGGGTGTCGGCGGCATGCCGGTCGAGCGCCGCGCTGAGCAGCAGGTGGGCGTCCAGATGCAGGCGGGCGATGATCTCGGGCAGGTCGGTCGGCGTCACCAGCGGCGGCGCAAGGTTGGTGACCTGAAGCCCGATGCGGTGGCTGTTCAGCCGGGTCGGATCGGCGGCGGTCGACAGCACGCCGCGCTCCAGCCGCAGTCGGGGGCCAAGGGTCGAGGTGATGGCCAGCTGATCCGCCTCGATCACCACCGTCTGCAGCGCCAGATCGGCGTCCGGCGTGACCTGGACCGAGCCGCGAAACCGGTCTGACGTCACGCGCACGGATTGATCGGGCAGGGTGATGGTCTGCTCGCCCGGCAGCGCGGCGATCACATGCCATGGCTTCCACGTCATCGCAAAGACCTGCACGAACGGCGCGGCCCAGCCGATGCCGGTGGCGGGGTCTGTCACGCTTGGGCCGGTGACGGTCAGATCGAACCGGTTGGGAAAGCCCGTCACCGACACGTCCTGACGGCTGAGGGTCAACGCCTGCGGGCTGTCCAGCATCGCTTCGACCTGCGCGTCCAGCGTGGCTGACCCTGCGACCCAATACAGGCACCACACCGCGCCGAGCACGCCTATTCCCCAGATCAACAGCCGCATCCGTGCCTCTTTTCTTCGCCCCGCGCCTGTTGTCTACAGGGCCGGCAACGGGAGGGCCAGATGGCTGGGCTGTGGGTATTCGGTTATGGGTCGCTGATCTGGAACCCTGGGTTTCCGGTGGCCGACTCCAGCGTTGCGCGACTGATGGACTGGCACCGCAGTTTCTGCATGCGCTCGATCCACCACCGCGGGTCCGAGACGGACCCGGGGTTGGTGCTGGCGCTGGACCACGCGCCGGGTGCCGCCTGCGACGGGGTGGCGTTTTGCGTGGCGCCGGGGGCGGAAGACGCCACGCTTGCGGCCCTGCGCGAGCGGGAACTCGTGTCGGCGGCCTACCTTGAGGTGACGCTGCCGGTCACCCTGCGCGACGGGCGAACGGTCTCGGCGCTGTGCTATGTGATCGACACCGACCATGGCCAATATTGCGGCGGGCTGGACCTTGATGATCAGGCCCGGATCATTGCGCGGGCAGTCGGCGGGCGCGGCACCAACCGCGATTACCTTTTTGCGACGGTCGACCATCTGGCAGGTCTGGGCATCGCGGATGCCGATCTGGGCAGGCTGGCCACAAAGGTGAAGTCCTTGATAACGTGATTGCCTGCGGCCTTGGCAGACGCCGGGGGCCTGCTATTGTGGCCGCAAGCAGAACAAATGCGGCGGACCTGATGGACAGACCCAAGGCCAAGCCCAAAGCCGAGCCAACCAGCCAATTCAGCCAACCGATCCGGCAGATCGTGACGATGCTGGTCGCCACCGGGCTGATCGGGTTCGGCGCGTTCCTGATCGCGGGGCAGGTGGCCGACATCATCCGCACCAATCCGCTGTTGAACGGGTTCATCGCCGCAATCGGTGTTCTGGGGATTTTGACCTGCTTCTGGCAGGTGCTGATCCTGATCCAGTCGGTCAGCTGGATCGACAATTTCGTGCAGTCCCGCCCCGGATACGAGGCCAAGGACCCACCACGGCTGCTGGCCCCGCTGGCGCAACTGCTGAGGTCACGCAGCGCGCGGATGCAGATTTCCGCCTCATCTACGCAGTCGATCCTGGATTCGGTGGCGACGCGGATCGACGAGGCGCGCGATATCACCCGCTATCTGACCAACCTGCTGATTTTCCTCGGGCTTCTGGGCACGTTTTATGGCTTGGCCACCACGGTTCCGGCGATTGTCGATACGATCCGGTCTCTGGCCCCCGCCGAGGGGGAGTCGGGGCTGGATGTGTTCGGCAAGCTGATGACCGGTCTGGAAAGCCAGTTGGGCGGCATGGGCACGGCATTTTCGTCGTCGCTTCTGGGGCTGGCGGGGTCCTTGGTGGTAAGCCTGCTGGAACTGTTCGCGGGCCACGGGCAGAACCGGTTCTACCGCGAGTTGGAGGAATGGCTGTCGTCGATCACCCGCGTCGGATACTCGGGCGAGGGCGAGGGCGGCGAAACCGGGGCGATGGCGCAGGTGCTGGACCAGATGACCGCGCAGATCGAGGTCCTGCAGGCCATTCAGGCGGGGTCCGAGGCGAACCGCGCGGCGGGCGAAGACAGGATCGTGGCGCTGACCGAGGCAGTGCAGGCGCTGGCCGCCCGGCTCGAGGCGGATGCGGGGCAGGTGGGGGTCATGGTGCAGGCGCTGTCAAAGCCGCTGGAGCGGATCGCGGCGGGGCAGGAGCGGGGGGTCAAGGGGCAGGACCGCATCTCGCTGGGGCAGGAGCGGCTGATCGAGGCGTTGACCGGGGCCGAGGGCGGCGCGCATTCCGATGCCGAAAGCCGGATGCGGCTGCGGTCGATCGACGTGCAGATGCTGCGGATCCTTGAAGAGATCAGCGCCGGACGGCAGGAAAGCATTGCCGACCTGCGGGCCGATCTTGGGGCGCTGACGACGGCGATCCGGCAATTGTCGCGTGGACAGGTAGGGCGCTGAGATGGGCCTGTCGCGGCGCCGCGATTCCTCGATGATCTGGCCAGGCTTTGTCGATGCCGTCACCACGCTGCTGATGGTGCTGATGTTCATCCTGACGATCTTCACCGTCATGCAATCGGTGTTGCGCGAGACGATCACCTCCCAGGGGTCGGAACTGGACGCATTGACTGCGCAGGTGGCCGGATTGGCCGATGCCCTGGGGCTGGAACGCAACCGGACGGCGGCGCTGGAGACCGAAGTCGGGTCGCTGACCAACAGCCTGCGGACGGCGCAGGCCGAGGGCGCACGGCAGGCCGGGCTGGTGGCCGATCTGGCAGGGCAGTTGACGGCGCGGACCGGCGAGTTGGCCGAGGCGCAGGGCCGGATCGCCAGTTTCGAGGCGCAGGTGGCGTCTTTGCTGGCCGAGCGGGACGCGGCGCGCGGCGAGGCGGGCACGCTGTCGGCCTCGCTGGCCGAGGTGCAGGCGGCGCAGGCGCTGCTCATCTCGCAGAAAGAGGCGCTCGACATTGCCTTGGCGCGGGCGCGGACCGAACTTGACGCGGGCGCCGAGGCGGCACGGCTGGCGGCGGCGCGGTCGGATGCGCTGGAGGCGATGGTCGCCGATCTGCGGCAACAGGCGGCGGAAAGCGACCTGTCGCTGGCGGCGGCGCTGGCGGCCCTGACGACAGCCGAGGCGCAGGTCGCCGATCTGACCGAGGCAGAGGCCCAACTGGCGCTGGAGCAGGCCGCGGCCGAGACGCTGCGGCAGCGGCTGGCAGGGGTGACGGCGCAACTGTCGGCGGCCGAGACAGAGCGGCTGGCCGACATGGCGGCGGCCGAGACGCTCCGCGCGCGACTGGCCTCGGCGGATCAGGAATTGATTGCGATGACGCTGGCGCTGGAGGAACAACGCAAGCGGGCGGAAGAGACGCTGACCCTGATGGCGGCGGCAGAGGCGGCCGGAGAGCAGGCCAAAGGCCGGTCGGCAGTGTCGGCGGGGCTGCTCGCGGCGGCGCGCACGGTGCTGAGCCAGAAGGATGAGGAGCTGATCGCGGCAGCGCAGAACATGGCGCTGTTGAACCAGCAGATCGCCTCGCTGCGCGACCAGCTGGCGACGCTGCAGGGCCTGCTCGACGCGTCGGCGGCCAAGGATTCGGCGGCCAATGTTCAGATCGACGCGCTTGGCGGCCAGCTGAATTCGGCATTGGCGCAGGTGGCTTCCGAGCAGAAGCGGCGGGCCGAGCTGGAGGCGGCGGAACGCGCGCGGCTCGAGGCGGCAAATCAGGACCTCGAGAAGTTCCGGTCTGATTTCTTCGGGCAACTCAGTGCTGTGCTGGCGGGGCGCGAGGGGGTGCGGGTGGTCGGGGACCGCTTTGTGTTTTCGTCCGAGGTGCTGTTCACGGCCGGGTCTGCCAATCTGGCCCCCGAGGGCCGGGCCCAGATTGCGGGGGTGGTGCGAATCCTGCAAGACGTTGCCGACCAGATTCCGGGGAGCATCGACTGGATCATCCGGGTCGACGGTCATACCGATGCGATCCCGCTGTCGGGGGCAGGGGCGTTTGCCGACAACTGGGAACTGAGCCAAGCGCGGGCGCTGTCGGTCGTGCGCTACATGCAGGATGAGTTGGGCTTCCCGCCGCAGCGAATGGCGGCGACCGGGTTTGGCGAATACCGGCCCGTGGTGGCGGGAAACAGCCCGGCGGCGCTGGCGGCGAACCGGCGGATCGAGTTGAAGCTCACGGAACGCTAGGGCGATCTTGATGCGAAAAGCCAGGGGGCTGTCAGCCCCCTCTGCCTGCGGCATTCACCCCCTGAGGATATTTCGGTCAGCGTGAATGTGCCCCCGGGAGGTGCTCCGGGGGCGTTCTGGTTATTCCGCTGTAAGAAGCGGTGGCTTGGCGCCTGAAAGGCGCGGCTTTTGCGGCTCTTCGATGACCAGCGAAATCGCGTCGTCCTTGAGGACCACATGCACCACGCCGCCCTTGATCAGGCGTCCGAACAGAAGTTCCTCGGCCAGCGGTTTCTTGATGTGCTCCTGGATAACCCGGCCGAGAGGCCGCGCGCCCATCTTGTCGTCATAGCCGCGCTCGCCGAGCCACATCGCCGCCTCGGAGGTCAGGTCGATGTGCACGCCGCGGTCCAGCAGTTGCGCCTCGAGCTGCATCACGAATTTCTCGACCACCTGCAGGATGATCTCGCGGCCAAGCGGCGCGAACGCGATCACGGCATCCAGGCGGTTGCGGAATTCGGGGGTGAAGGTGCGTTCGATGGCGGCGGTATCCTCGCCGGTGCGGCGGTCGCGGCCAAAGCCGATTGCGGATTTCGCCATGTCGGAGGCGCCGGCGTTGGTGGTCATGATCAGGATCACGTTGCGGAAATCGACCTGGCGACCGTTGTGGTCGGTCAGCTTGCCGTGGTCCATCACCTGCAGCAGGATGTTGTAGACATCCGGGTGGGCCTTTTCGATCTCGTCCAGCAGCAGCACGCAATGCGGGTGCTGGTCGATGCCGTCGGTCAGCATGCCGCCCTGGTCGAAGCCGACATAGCCCGGGGGCGCGCCGATGAGGCGGGAGATGGCGTGTTTTTCCATGTATTCCGACATGTCGAAGCGCAAGAGTTCAACCCCGAGGATCGACGCCAGTTGCTTGGCCACCTCGGTCTTGCCGACGCCCGTTGGTCCGGCAAACAGGTAGTTGCCGATCGGCTTTTCGGGTTCGCGCAGGCCGGCCCGGGCCAGTTTGATGGCCGAGGACAGCGCCTCGATCGCCTTGTCCTGACCGAACACCACGCGCTTGAGCGTCTTTTCCAGATCGCGCAACACTTCGGCATCGTCCTTGGACACCGATTTTGGCGGGATGCGGGCGATCTTGGCGACCACAGCCTCGATCTCTTTCGGGGTGATGGTCTTGCGGCGTTTGCTGTCCGACAGCAGGTGCTGCGCCGCCCCGGCCTCGTCGATCACGTCGATCGCCTTGTCAGGCAGTTTGCGGTCATGGATATAGCGGGCGGCCAATTCGACCGCCGACTTGATCGCGTCGTGGGTGTAGCGCAAGTCGTGGTGTTCCTCGAAATACGGCTTCAGGCCCATGAGGATTTTGACGGTGTCTTCGACCGAAGGCTCGTTCACGTCGATTTTCTGGAAGCGGCGGGCGAGGGCGCGGTCTTTTTCGAAATGCTGCCGGAATTCCTTGTAGGTGGTTGAGCCCATGCAGCGCAGTTTGCCGCCCTGCAACGCCGGCTTCAGCAGGTTGGAGGCGTCCATCGCCCCGCCCGAGGTGGCCCCGGCGCCGATCACGGTGTGGATCTCGTCGATGAACAGGATCGCGTCGGGGTGATCCTCCATCTCTTTGACGACCGCTTTCAGCCGTTCCTCGAAGTCGCCGCGATACCGGGTGCCGGCCAGCAGCGCGCCCATGTCGAGCGAAAAGATCGTGGCGCGCGACAGGATGTCGGGAGTTTCGCCCTTGACGATTTTCCACGCGAGGCCTTCGGCGATCGCGGTCTTGCCGACGCCCGGGTCACCCACCAGCAGCGGATTGTTCTTGCGGCGGCGGCACAGGACCTGGATGCAGCGTTCCACCTCGGCCTCGCGGCCGATCAGGGGGTCCACCTCGCCCTTGCGGGCCTTGACGTTCAGATCGACGCAATACTTTGACAGCGCAGACTCCTTGGCCTCCCCCGCCTCGGCCTTGGGGGTTTCCTGATGTTCGTCGGCACCCGACACCGGTCTGGGTTCTCCGTAGGACGGGTCTTTCGCCACGCCATGCGCGATGAAGTTGACCGCGTCGTAGCGGGTCATGTCCTGTTCCTGCAGGAAGAAGGCGGCGTTCGATTCGCGTTCGGCAAAGATCGCGACCAGAACGTTGGCCCCGGTCACTTCGGTCCGGCCAGAGGATTGCACATGGATCGCGGCACGCTGGATCACGCGCTGGAACGCGGCGGTCGGCACGGCTTCGGAGCCTTCGACCTCGGTCACCAGCGTGGACAGGTCGTCGTCGATGAAGTCGACCAGCGTTTTCTTCAGCGCGTCAAGATCGACCGAGCAGGCCTTCATCACGCGGGCCGCGTCGGGTTCGTCGATCAGCGCCAGCAGCAGGTGTTCCAGCGTGGCGAGTTCATGGCGGCGGGCGTTGGCAAGAGCCAGCGCGCCGTGGATGGCTTGTTCAAGCGTGGTCGAAAACGATGGCACTTGCGCGTGCTCCTGTCCTGCGGGTCGGATGTGCCCGTTGGGGGCGCTGATCCAACCGTGGCCTCATAAGATTAAGCTTCGGTTTTATTCGGTCGACTGCAAGTGATATTTGGTCTGTCCTGCGATTTGACGAGGGGGTGCCGGAAAAATTGATCACCGCGGATCAGAACTTGTCCTTCCGCGACCGGATTTCGGCAAAGACCTCGTCCTCGGGCGTATCAAGCAGTCCGGTGGCGCTGCGCAGGGCCGGGGTGTCGCAGCGGAAGTAGGGGTTGGTCGCCAGTTCGCCCGCCAGCCGCGAGGGCACGGTGGGGCGGCCTTCGGACCGGGCGATGGCGACGCGGGCGATGCGGGCGGCCAGCGCCTCGTTGTGGGGGTCGAGGGTGGCCGCGAAGGCGAGGTTGGCGGCGGTGTATTCGTGGCCCGAGCAGATCAGTGTCTCGGGGGGCAGGCGGGCGAATCTGCGGAACGTGGCGTGCATCTGGGCGGGCGTGCCTTCGAACAGGCGGCCGCAGCCGCCCGCCATCAGGCTGTCGGCGGTAAAGGCGAAACCCGAGGCGGCGAAGTGGAAGGCGATATGGCCGATGGTGTGGCCGGGGGTGTCGATGACCGTGCCGGTTTCCGGGCCGACAGTGACCGTGTCACCTTCGGCCAGCGCGCGGGTCAGGGGCGGCAGGCGATGCGCGTCAGCGGCGGCGCCCAGAACATCGGCCCCGGTGGCGGCCACCAGGTCGGCCACGCCCTGCACATGGTCGGAATGGTGATGCGTGATCAGGATCTGCCGCAGCATCCAGCCGCGATCGGCCAGCGCCGTCAGGATCGGGGCCGCCTCGGGTGCGTCGATCAGCGCGGTGTCGCCGCTGGCGGCGTCGTGGATCAGGAAGGCATAGTTGTTTTCAAGACAGGGGACGGTGACAAGATCGAGGGGCATGGCGGCGGCCTTGTGGGCACCAGAGCCATGGCGCTGATGCGGCAGATGGGTATGATTGCGACAACACTGACCCAAGGGGGCCACGCCTGCAATGCATCTTGATGTGCTGGACCTGCGCAACTTCTATTACCGCACTCAGCTGGGCCGCGTTGCGCAGCGCGCGATCCGCGATCAGGTGACGGCGCTGTGGCAGCCGACGGTGGGGCAGACGGTGGCGGGCTTCGGCTTTGCCGTGCCCGTGCTGCGGCCCTATCTGCCCGAGGCGCGGCGGGTGATCGGGCTGATGCCCGGACCGCAGGGGGTGATGCCCTGGCCCGCGGGAGAGACCAACGTATCGGTGCTGTGCGAGGAAACCGCGTGGCCGCTGTCGACCGGGTTCGTCGACCGTCTGATCCTGATGCACGGGCTCGAGACGTCAGACAGCCCGTCGGCGGTGCTGCACGAGGCGCACCGGGTTCTGGGGCCGGGGGGGCGGGCGCTGTTCATCGTGCCCAACCGGGCGGGCCTGTGGGCGCGGCGCGACGGCACGCCCTTCGGCTATGGCCGCCCCTATTCGTCGGGTCAGCTTGAGGCGCAGTTGAAGCGGCACGCCTTCACCCCCGAGCGCAGCCTGACCGTGCTGTTCGCCCCGCCGAGCCAAGGCCGGTTCTGGCTGCGCACCTCGCCGTTCTGGGAACGGATCGGGCGGGCAGTGCCCTGGCTGGCGGGCGGGGTTCTGATGATCGAAGCCAGCAAGCAGGTCTACGCCCCAACCCGGGGCGGGTTGGGCGCCATCGTGCGCAAGCCGCGCCGGGTGCTGGAGGGCGTGGGTCAGCAGGTTCCCGTCCCCACGCCCCTCACGGGCGCTAGATGATACGGACCTGCGTCCCGATCGGGCAGACCGCGAACAACTGCGCGATCATCTCGTTGTAAAGCCCGATGCAGCCATCCGACGACCGCCGCCCGATCTTGCGGGTGTCATGCGTGCCGTGGATGATATAGGCGGGCCAGCCAAGATACATCGCATGGGTGCCAAGCGGGTTTTCCGGGCCGGGTGGAATCGGTTTCCAGTCGGGAAAGCGTTCCATCTGCGAGGCGGTGGGCGTCCAGGACGGACCGTCCTTCTTGCGGACGATTTCGGTATAACCGCGCTTGGTCAGTTCGTCCGAGATCGGCACCGAGGTCGGGTAGATGCGATAGGTGCTGCCGTCGGCGTTCCAGTAGTGCAGCGCGCGCGACACTGTATCGGCCACGATGGTGGCCTTGCCCAGGGTTTCGAAATGGTCCTGCCAGTCCTGCATCCGGAAGCTCGAGACATTGTTGCGGTTGGTGCCGCCCGTGCCGTCTTCGGCGGCGCGCAGGATCGACGGCATCATCAGGCCACCGGCAGAGGCAAGGCCAAGCGCCAACGAGGCGCGGCGGGTCAATCGTGGGGACATCTGGCTGCTCCTGCCATGTTTTGTTCTTTGCTGCCCCCAGTTGCCCGGATGCCCCGGCAAAGGTCAACCCGAACCGCCCCCCGGTCACGCCGTGTTGACCGCCCCGCCGCCGCAGTGCGGCACATGATTCCGGTGACGGAAACCGGACCACCGGCCCGCCTGCACCTTGCCTGCATCTTGCCTGAACCTTGGCAGTTTCCGGGCCGGCGACAGCGCAGGATGTGCGGCCGGGAAAACCGGCGAAAGACAGGTTGCGCAACCCTGTGCCATTTGCCGCATCGGGGATGAAAAATTGCCCTGCCTACACGGTTGCGGCATTGCAGCACCTCTGCTAGAGACGCCTCGAAATCAACAGACGCAGGCAACCATGTCTGCGCCATCGGAGCCTTCTGATCTGCGCGAAAGTGCAGGATTGGCGGGCCCGTGACAGCGGAAGGGTTGACGTGTCCGAACCTGCTTCGATCTCTTCCGGCATCGCTGCGCGCTATGCGCAAGCCGTTTTCGATCTGGCCAAGGAAAGCGGTGCCCTGCCTGCACTGGAATCCGATGCACTGGCGCTGCAGGCAGCCCTAGGGGAAAGCGCCGATCTGCGGGCCGTCATCGCCTCGCCGGTCATCGCCCGCGATGAGCAGGCCCGCGCACTGGCCGGTGTGACGGCGAAGATGGGGGTGTCGACGCTGGTCGCCAACACCATCGGGCTGATGGCGCAGAAACGCCGGCTGTTCGTGCTGCCGCAGATGGTCAGCGACGTTTTGTCGCGCATCGCCGAGGACAAGGGCGAGGTCACCGCCGAGG
>Ga0335397_10013328_pt1 | contig 10014 bp, 8 predicted proteins | sample MAT04_FD_205740 | JGI IMG/M metagenome (GOLD analysis project Ga0335397, IMG submission 205740) | Freshwater microbial communities from Lake Fryxell liftoff mats and glacier meltwater in Antarctica - MAT-04 (spades assembly) (version 2) ...
GAGTGCCGGTGAGGTCGATCCTCGCGTAGCATGGAGGGAATGCGCCGAACCTTCGTCGCCCTCGCGCTTGCTTCCCTCGTCTACGGGGGCTGCTCCTCCTTCGGCGAGGACTCGTCGTCGCCTGCCGACGGCGGCGTGAGCGTGCCTCCGGAGGGCGGCATCGAGGCGGAGGCGAGCGTCGACGGCGACGCTGCCATCCTGAGGTTCTGTCCCGTTGCCGGAGCGGTCTTCTGCAGCGACTTCGAGGCGGGGAGCCTCACCCAGGAGTGGCTCCCCACCGCGACGCCGACGAGATTCCTGACGCTCGAGCAGCTGCCGGGCGCCCACGATCACGTTCTGCGCGCGCAGCTCGGCGCGGAGAGCGGCATGCCCGGCGGCAAACCTGCGGTCGCCGAGACACTCTCGAAGCGGTTTCCGCGAAGCGTGAGCGTCCGCTACGCGCTTGACCTTCGCGTCGATCAGCAGAGCGCCGGTCAGTCCATCGAGATCGCATCGCTGAAGACGACGAACGCCGTGTCGACCACCGCGTTCCACATCGGAATCGTCGGCAACGACTTCTTCTTCGGGGAGTATGCGAGTGGCGCGGAGGCGGGCGCGACGAAGTACAAAGAGAGCCCCATCGGGACGATCGACGCGAAGTGGCACCGTTTCGAGGTCGATGTGTTCTACACGGGCATCATCGAGGTCGAGGTCCGTGTCGATACCGCGACGGTCATCTCGCGTCGCCAGACCACGGTGAGGCCGATCGCCGAGCCCACTCCCGAGGTCGACCTGACCGTCGGCGTGAGCGGGGTCCGCAACGTCACCGGAACCGTCGGCTACGCGATCGACAACGTCACGTTCTCCACGCTCTGACTCGGGTTTCGCCCTTTTCGTGATCGGTGCGTGAGGAGATCGGCGCGTGAGGGTCGGGGTCGGGTGCAAGGTCGAGGCTGCGGCTGGGGCCGAGATCGAGATCGAGGCCGGGCCGGGCCAGAGGCCGGAGTCGATCGATCTCGCGGATTGATCGGTTGCCCCAGCCCCAGCCCCAGCCCCAGCCTCGCGGCCGGGCCCAGCCCTGACCCTGCACCCGACCCCGACCGGCGCTGTGTCGCGCAGAGAGCAGACGACACGTCGTCCGGCAGGAGCCCGGACCTCCACCTCCTACGCGCACGTCGCGCGCCAGGCCGCAGACGGCCTGTCACGCGCCCTGCGCTGGGGGTCGGTGAAGGTCCGGTCTCCCGCCGGACTCGTGGAGGTCATCATGCATACTGCACGTTTCGCTCACAGCCGTCTTCTCGCCTATGAGGTCATCCTCGAGGCTCTCGTTCGCGGAGATGCAGTCGCACGCGCGCTACCTCGTGGGTACGCCAAGCTCGCCGACCAGCTACGTCGCGCGTTGCTTGGCGCATTCTTGCAGTTCGCCGAGGGCGCCGCGCGCGAAGGCGCGGACCGCAAGGCACGGCTCCGTCGCGCACGCGCCGAGGCCGGCGAGGCCGCAGCGGCTCTCGATGCCGCTCGCGCGTTGCAACTCGCGCCGGCTGGGGAGCCCGAGCACATCATCGCGTTGCTCGACCGGCTCGCCGCCATGGCAACCGGCCTCGGTCAGCTCGGCCCGCAGTAGCAACCAGCGGCGGCGCGGTCTCCGCGCCGCCGCTTCGCTGCGTGCCGCAGCGTCCTTCGGACGGCGCCGCTCATCGGCTTGCTCTGCTCATCGCTCGTCCTCTGGTTTGCCGACGGCATCTACGCCGACACCATCGCCGCGCCTCCTTTGCGTCCCCGGTACCAACACAAGCGCGGCTTCGCCTTCGTCGACGTTCTACGTGCCGCTCACCGCGTGCTCGTCAGAACCGACGTTCTTGATCCACGCAGCTATTCCGATGACTTGCAGCAATCGGCGGCGCTACGCCCACGCTTCGCGAGATCTCACCCCGACCGCGCCGCTTAACGGCGAAGCCCGAGTCAGAGTCGAGGCCGTTCCGGCGAAGGGCCGCGTACGACGACACGTCAGGGCTCGGCGGTGCCGAACGTGTCGCACGCCTCGATGGTGCCGCGCTCGTAGCCACGCTTGAACCAGCGCGACCGCTGCGCGGACGAGCCATGCGTCCACGACTCGGGGTTCACGCGACCGCTCGACTGCCTCTGGAGGCGATCGTCACCGATCGCCGCGGCGGCACCGATGGCCTCGTCGATGTCGCCCGGATCGAGGATGTTCTTCTCCTCGCTCGCGCGCGCCCAGATCCCCGCGAAGCAGTCGGCCTGGAGCTCGAGCCGCACGCTGAGCCCCTCCTCACCGCGCCGCTGGCCGGGTCTCGCGTTGTGGACCTTGTCGCTGATGCCGAGCTGGTGCTGCACGTGGTGGCCGATCTCGTGCGCGATGACGTACGCCTGCGCAAAGTCTCCCTTCGCACCGAAGCGCTGCGCGAGCTCGTCGTAAAATGCGAGGTCGATGTACACGCGCTCGTCGGCGGGGCAGTAGAGGGGCCCGCTCGCGGCCTGGCCGCTGCCACATGCCGTCTGCGTCGCGTCGGTGAACATGACGAGCTTCGCGTTGCGGTAGCTCGCGCCGCGCTCGGCGAACAACCTGCGCCATGTGGCCTGCGTGTCGTCGAGCACGAACGCCACGAACTGTGCCTTCTTGTCGCTGGCCTTGACGCCTCTCACCGGCGCGCCGGTCGTCGTGGTGTCGCTCGAGCCACCGAACAGCCCGGAGAGGCCACCGCCCCCTGCGACAAGAACGACGCCCACGAGGAGGAGGGCGATGAGCCAACCGCCGCGCATGCGAAGCAGGAACGGGAGAAACCCGAGCAGCCCGCCGAGCCCGCGGCCGCTGCCGCCTGATCGCCTTCGGTCGATGACGTCCGGGCTCTCGTGTCCTTCGTCCCATCGCATGCCGCATCCGCGTGCAAGGTACCGGCCAGGAAGCGCTCGGCCTCGGGGGGTGACCCCCGATCAGGGCGGGACCGGGCGGCCGAGGGACTTCAGGACCTCGTCGGGGAGGTCGCTCTGGAGCACGTCGGCGCCCGAGGTGAAGAAGTCGAGGTACGCCTTGCGGTCGACGCCGGAGCGCACGCCCAGGTCGGCGACGAAGACGTCCGTGAAGACTCGAAGGCCCGCCGCGTGGAGCTCCGACACCCCCTTCGGGAAGACCTTCGACGAGATCTCCACGAACACCGGCGGATGGCTCGCGTACTGGGTCAGGATCGGCGCGACGTCCTCGATGGCCTGCACGCGAGGCATGATCATCAGCTTCGGCTCCAGGGCGAGCGCGCGATCGATCTTCGAGCGGTCGTCGGTGTCGAAGACTGCCCAATCGAGTGCGTCCGCCTTCTTGATGGCGTCGACCATCGCCTCGACGCGGTCTGTCTTGTTGGCGTCGACGAGGACCAGCGCTCGGCCGCGGCACGTCGTCAGGAGCTCCTCGAGCGTCGGGATGCGCTCGCACGAGAAGTCGCCGGCGAAGCGATCGCTCTTCACGTGCAGCTTGCGGAGCTCTTCGAAGGTCATGCTCGCGACGTCGCCCGTGCCGTCCGTCGTCCGGTCGACGCTCGTGTCGTGCACGTTCACGATCACGCCGTCGGCCGTCGGACGCGGGTCGGTCTCCACGATGTCGACGCCCAGCGCGATGCCCGCACGGTACGCCGCGAGCGTGTCCTCCGGCGCGATGCGTCCGAGATCGCCGCCCGCGCCGCGATGCGCCGAGACGAAGCGGCCCGCACACTTCGGATCGCGAAGGCACTCCGGCGCGCTCGCCGCTCGTCGAGCCAGCGGCGGCTTCGCGAGCGACGTGCAGTCGAAGAGCGCCGGGTCGATCGGAGGAGGGAAGGCCGCGTCCTCGTCGCTACCCGCATCGGCAGGAGCCGAGGGCGTCGCGCTGCGGTCGCTCGAGCAGCCACCCGCGAGCGGCGTCGTCGCGAGCGCGGCCAGCCCGATCGCCGCCAGAAGAACGACCGACGCCGACGGCAAGATGCGCACGCGCCGACTCTACCGCTGCCGCGGCGCGAACGGCAACGACCGCCTTTCCACCCTGGCGGCCCCCTGAGACCCCCCGGGGAAGGTCGGCGGCCCTCCGGCCGTAACTGGGCAGGAGAACAGTCATGCGGCACGCTCACACCCTCATCACGGCGCTTTCGTTCGCACTCCTCGTCGCCTGCTCCGGGAGCAAGGCCACGGAGCTCGACGCGCCGTCCGGAACGACGCCGGGCACCGCCGTCGACCCGGTCTCGGCCTCCGACGACCCCGCCGCGCCGCACGCGCTCGGCGCGATCGTGCTCGGTGAGAGCCACGCTTCCGAGGGGGCGTCGAAGCGCATCGTCAGCGTCACGTTCGTCGCGGATGCGGTGGCGAGCCAGGCCGCGCCGCACGTGCGCGTCGTCGCAGGCTGCGAGCTCGCGCTCGGAGCGAGCTCGGAGGAGCCCTCGAGCGACGCCTCGTTCGAGGCCGGAACGATCGTGATCGAAGGCGGGGCGAGTGACATCGCGCTCTCTCCTCCGTATGCCTCCGAGGCCGACGAGACGGGCGCGCCGTTCACGTCGGGAGCGAAGCTCGCCGTGCAGGGCTCGGGCGCTCGCGACGTCGGGTTCGAGCGCTTCGAGGAGACGTTCACCGCGACCGAGCTGCTCGTCGCGTCGCCACCGCTCGCGAAGCTCCCACGCACGAGCGTGTTCAGCACCGGCGCGCTCCCGATTACCTGGATCGCGGGCAGCGATCAGGTCGTCGTGACCGTATCCGGCAAGGGCGGCGTCCTCCGCTGCAAGGCCGATGATGCGACCGGTCACTTCGACGTTCCGCGTGAGGTCGTCACGACGGCGCTCGGCGGCGCCGGGAGCCTCGTCCTCTCCGTGGCGCGCGAGCGCGTCGAGGTCCGCAAGGGCAAGAAGACGAAGGGCATCGACGTGCCGCCCGCCGGCTGGCTCTCGCTCTCCACCACGTCGACCGAGACCGCGTCGTTCACGTGCTCCGGCGCCGAGTGCACGGGCACGACCATCGCGACGTGCCAGGACTGCCGCACCTCGCTCTGCAAGACCGAGTTCGACGCCTGCACCGCCGACGCAACGTGCCCGTTCCTCCGTACCTGCCTCGACGCCTGCACGACCAGCTCGTGCCGGAACGCCTGCTTCGCGAAGTGGCCCGAGCCCGCCGCGAAGACGAAGAACGGTGCGCTCTACAAGTGTCAGTGCGTGAACAAGTGCACCTCCGAATGCGCGGGGGAGTGCTCGTGAAGCTCCGCGTTTGAGCTTGCCATGCGCCGGCGATGCGCGCCGCGGAGACGGAGCACCAGCAGGAGGGCGAACACGACTCCGAGCGCGTCCTCGACCGCGCCGTGCGCGGGCTCGCCCGAGGCGGAGCATCCGCCTGCAGATGCGGGCTCGGCGTCGCGATCGCCGGTCGGCGTCATCGCGGTCGGTCCGCTGGTCGCGGTCGCGGCGGCCGGCGGCACCACGGCGGACGCGCTGCCTGCGGGGTCTCCGCTGCCGCTCGCCGTGCCGGCGGGCTTCACCGCGCTCGGGTCAGGCTGGCCCTCGAGCCACGGCGTCGCACCGGCCTCGCTGAACGCGCGCAGCACGAGCGCCTGGTTCTCGCCGAGCTGCGCGTAGACCGCGTGCGCCGTCGCGCCGAGGCACGTGCTCGCGGCGTTGGTCGCGTCGCGCGGCAGACCGTTCCCCGCTCGCGACGCCACTCCGACGACCGCGGCGGGGGAGGTGAGCATCGCCGCCGTCGCGCCGGCCGCGCGCGCGAGCATCGGGCTGCCGCTGTCGCCCGCGCACGCGGACTCGCCGACGAGGAACTCGGCGCTCCCGGCGCCGTAGCGCGCGTCATCGGGGAACACCATCGGCCCTGCGCCGACGAGAGCGAGGCCGGTTCGCTGCATGCGTTGCGCGGGAAGGGCGCCGATCTCCGTGATGCCGAAGCCCACCGCCGTGAGGACGTCGCTCGCGTGCGGCGGCGCGAGGCGAATCGGCGAGATCGGCGTGGTCAGCGAAGCATCGAGCACGACGAACGCGAGATCGTGATTGCAGATCGACGCGGCGTCGTCGACGACGAGCGACTTGCCGCGCGCGCTCGCGTTGGTCTCGAGCGTCGTGTCGGGGGCGGCGCCGTTCGCGGTCGCGTACAGGGCGAGGCTCGCGGCCGGACGATCCCCGTGGAGCATCGCTCCGACCACCGGCGAGCCGTCGGAGCCGCACGCTGCGCTCGCGTCCGTCGCCGACACGCAGTGACGTGCCGTCAGCGCGAGGTTCGGAGCCACCAGGGTCGCCGTGCAGAGGCCCACACGCACGCCGTTCTCGAACCGTGCCAGCGCGACGACGGAGTCATGCTCGGCGCCGGAGGCTGCTCCGCCCACGATCGGCTGGATCACGCGGCCCAGGTGGTGCTGCTGCTCCTGATCCTCGACATGCCCGGTGCACGCACAGAAGGCGAGGCTTGCAGCCGTCAGAACGAGCCGTGCGTCCGCGCGCAGCGTCGTCTTCCTCCTGGGCTGCAATCGAAGGAGGCGCACGGATGTCCTTCTTCGCAATGCCCGGTCCCACGACCCTTGCGCGTACGTGGATCTCCGCAGACCTGTGGGAGGACCTGCGCACGCGGCGACGAGCCGTCGTCTCTCAGAGCGTGTCGAGGCGCTTGCCGTATCCGACGAGCGCGTCCTTCACGCGCATCGCGGCCTTCGTGCGATGCATGTCGGCACGGTAGAGGAGACAGATCGTGTCGGGGATGAACGGCAGCGACGCGTGCAGTCGAACGAGCCTGCCCTCGTGCCCGTACGCCGCGACGCGACGGGGGATGAGCGCAGGGCCGATGCCCGCGAGCGCGAGGGCCTTCACGAGCTCGAGGTCTCCGCACACCAGCTTGCGCATCGAGAGCAGGCCGGCGGCCGCGAGGTGGTCGCACAGCTCCTGGCACTGCTTGACCCTCCCGGCGTAGATGAGCGGACCCGCGAGCAGCCGATGCTTCGCCGCCATGAAGGCCGGGTCGGCGCTGTCGACCCAGGAGACACGCTCGGTCGGCGGCCCTGCGTCGTCGTTCTCCGCGGCGGCCTGCGCCAGGAGGGCGGCGAGCGGACGTGACGGGGGAGGGGCGTCCTCTGCGACCATCACGTCCATCGCATCGTGGAACAGCTCGACGATCACGAGGTCGGGATGGGGATGCGGGTTCACGACGATGCCGAAGTGCGTGCGCCGCTCGATGACACTGTCGCGGACTGCCGCGCTCGATTCGTTGTGGAGGAGGAGCTCGATTCCGGGATGGTCGCGAAGAAAGCGCGCCATGAAGTCCGGGAGGAAGTAGGCGCCGAGCGACTCGTTCGAGCCGATCACGAACGTCCCGGTGTCCTCCGTCTCGAGGCCTCTCACGCGCTCCTCGGCGTGCTCGAGCAGGCGGAACACCTCGGTCGCGTGCTTCAGGAGCTCCTCGCCTGTCGCCGTGAGGCGGACGCCGCTGCGCTCCCGGAGGAACAGCTGCGTTTTCAACTGCTCCTCGAGGCTCTGCATCGCCACGGTGAGCGTGGGCTGGCTCACGTGGAGCGTCTTGGCCGCCGCAGTCATCGAGCCGGACTCTGCGATCGCGGAGAAGTAGCGGAGGTCTTTGAGGTCCATCACGCCGGGTCGACCTTATCACCGATGCCCTGAATCAGAGGCAAACCGAGCGACATAGGCGCGCCCTATGGCGCCCATTGCGAGCCGCTAGTTCCCGACCTGGGTTCATGGACGCATAGTCCTTCTTCGAGGGGACGGCGGGGAAGCGAGCACGCCGCGACCGGATCTCGGCATCGGGATGCCGCGGCGCAGCCACATCACGTGGCCGCGTCACGGGACCGGTGTGCTCGCCCTTTGTTTGCCCGCCCCTCGAGGAGGACACCGAATGAGAAGCTACCGAACCAGCCTGCCTGCTGCCGCCGCCGTCGCGGCCACTGCGATCATGCTCCTGAAGCTCACGGGCTGCGGCGGCAGTGATGAAGGGGCGAGCGAGGGCGTCAAGCCCCCGGTCGATCAGGCCGACGCCGCGCCCGACGCGCCGGACGGTCCGCTCTCGATCGCGCCGGGACCGAGCCGCGGGTCGGCCATCGCGATCTCGGCCGACGACTCCGTCGTGGTCGCGGTCAATCGCGATTCCGGCTCGATCACCGTCTTCAAGACCACGTTTCCCGAGGACGGAACGCCGGCCTCGCTCGCGGTCGTGGCCGAGGTGCCGGTCGGCGCCGAGCCGTGGCAGGTTGCGCTCTCTCCCGACGGCGATACGGCGTACGTGGTCGTGCGGAAGGATCAGAAGCTCGTGAAGGTGAGCGGCCTCAAGAGCACGCCGGTCGTCGCCGGCTCGGCGGCGGTCGGTTCGGAGCCGACCGGCCTCGCGCTGACCCCGGGCGGCTCGCGCGCCTGGGTTGCGAACTGGGTCGACGGAACCCTCACGGGCGTCGACACGAAGACGATGGAAGCAAAATCGACGGTCGACCTCAACGCCGCGCTCGTGGCGTCGAAGCTGGTCGGTGACGTGAAGCCGCGCCCTGCGCTCGCTCACCCGCGTTCGGTCGCCATCACGAACAACGGCGACGCGAACGAGGACGACGAGTCGATCTACGTGACGGAGTACTTCGCGCAGCGCGTCGAGGCGGAGGCCGACGACGGCGCCAACGCGGACGTCGCGAAGAACGCGGTCGTCTACAAGGTGAAGCTCTCGGACAAGTCCGTCTCGACGATTCGCCTCGCGCCCCTCGCCGACATGGGCTTCAAGGACAACGCCGGCGGCGCGGCGGGCTGCTATCCGAACCAGCTCCAGTCGATCACCATCCAGGACAAGTACGCGTACGTCTCGAGCATCTGCGCCTCGCCGAAGGGCCCGATCGGCGTCGTCACCACGGTCGCGCCGGCCGACGTGTCGAACGTGAAGACCACGACGCACGGCGTGGTCAGCGTCATCGACCTCACGAGCGACAAGGAGGTCACGGCATCGACGGCGAGCCTCCACGCGAAGTTCGACGCGGAATACACGAAGCGTGCCGCGGCCGACGACGCCACACGGCGCTATGCCGCCGTTCCGTCGGACATCGGATTCGTGAAGGGTGGCGGTGTCGCCTACGTCGCCGCGAACGGCGCCGACTCGGTCTTTCGGGTCCAGTACGACGTCTCGCAAGCGAGCGGCATTGCCGAGGTCGGCGCGCCGAGCAACGTCTTCATCAACCTGAGCCCCGCAGGCATCGCCCCCGAGAAGAGCGGCCAGAATCCGATCGGCATCGCGACCTCCAACAGCGACAAGCACAAGCGCTTCGCGTTCGTCGCCAACGATGTCACGCGCAATGTCACGGTGATCGACTTCAACACGCAGGCGGTGGCGGGCGGCGCCGCGGCGCCCAGTGCCTTCGCATCGGCGGCGATGCCGACGGCGGGCTCGCTCGAGGACAGCGTTCGCAAGGGCAAGCGGTTCTTCGACACGGCGACGGGGCGCTGGTCACTCAAGGGCCAGGGCTGGAACGGCTGTCAGTCGTGCCACATGGACGGTCTGACGGACAACGTGACCTGGTTCTTCGCGCGTGGCCCGCGCCAGTCGGTCAGCCTCGACGGGAGCTTCTCGAAGAAGGACAAGAGCGACCAGCGCATCTTCAACTGGACGGCCATCTTCGACGAGGTCGCCGACTTCGAGGGCAACACGCGCGGCATCTCGGGCGGCGTCGGTGCGATCGTGTCGCAGAAGGGACCCCCGCCGGACGTCGCGCATCGCATCACGAATGCGTCGCACGCCGGGCTCTCGGGCGCGTCGGAGGACCTTGCGGACCCTGCGAACCCGCTGGCCCTCGACCCTGCGCCGGTCCTCGACGACTGGAAGAACATCAAGGCGTACGTGCAGAGCATCCGCCCGCCGCGCCGTCCCTCGAATCTCGACGGCGCCAAGATCGCCGCGGGCAAGACGCTCTTCGCGAGCGACGGCAGCTGCAACGGCTGTCACGGCGGGGACAAGTGGACGATCTCCAAGCGGTTCTACCAGCCCTCCCTCGACACGACGAACGCGCTCAGCGCCACGGCCTGGGTGGCTCCGGCGGGCTTT
>Ga0335397_10013333_pt1 | contig 10012 bp, 10 predicted proteins | sample MAT04_FD_205740 | JGI IMG/M metagenome (GOLD analysis project Ga0335397, IMG submission 205740) | Freshwater microbial communities from Lake Fryxell liftoff mats and glacier meltwater in Antarctica - MAT-04 (spades assembly) (version 2) ...
CTGGCGTCTGGTCGAACGTCGCCTCGACTTCCACGATGCACGCGACCACACTGCGCTCGGACCAGGGTCGGATCACCGCGAGCTGATCGCCATCAGTCCTGTGAATGTCGTTGGTGAGGTCGCTGGAGTACTGCACGCGCTTGGCCTCGTCGACCTCGTTGACCGGCTGCAGCTGCACGACGCGTCCCTTCAGCTGTACGGAACTCAAGTTGGGCACAGAGGCAGCCGTGATCGCAACGGGGGCATTCGGCTGCAGGTTGTCGAGCGTGGTTGCGTCGTCGGCGTCGACCAGCAATCTCACGCGCACTGGTTCGCCGTCCATCACCGTCAGGCCATATCCGCGCGAGGCGTGCGGCCGCCCGGTCGAGTCCGCGCCCCCCACCAACAATGCGCAGCCGGAGTGGAGCATTCGGATCAGCGCCTCGTCGAACACGCTCCCCATCTCCTTCGTACAGCGTTGGCTCCCGCAGGTAGCGGTTTCTTAGCAATTGCGTACTGACTTCTTCGGAGCGACGTGCTGCCACATCAGCGCACGATTGGCGGCGTCGCCACGAGCGACCCGACCAACACAAGAAGGAGGCACAAATGACCATCCTCGAACCCTCCGCCACGCAGCGCCTACGCCCGGTGGCCTTCGACCTCTACCGCGACATTCACAAGGCCATCTGCATCGAACTTTTCGCAGCGGTTGGTGAAGCAGGTCGTCTCGATCCCGCCGATGAGTGCGGCGTGGCCGCACTCGGCGACCAGGTTCGCCAAGTAGTGCGGTTCCTGCTGGAGCACGCCGAGAACGAGGACGGCGCAATCCAGCCGGTGCTCGAGCTGAATTTCCCCGCACTCGCCGCTCGCGTCGAGGCGGATCACCACACGCCCGATACCCGCATGGAGAGCCTCATCACACTGGCTGACGAGGTTCGCCAGGCGACGTCGCGCCGAGCATTGGTGAACGAGTTGTACATCGAACTGGCGGCCTTCACGAGCGACTACCTGCGGCACCAGGACTTCGAAGAGTGCGAGGCGAGCCAAGCGTTGGAGTCGGCCGTCGGCTTCGAAGGCTTGCTGGCGATCCACGGCTCGATCATCGGTCAGATGCCACCGCAGGAACTGATTGCCAGCTTGTCATTGATGTTCCCGGCGATGAACGTCGACGACCGTACCGACCTGCTCGGCGGTATGCGCGCCACGGCGCCTGCCGAGGTGTTCAGCGGCGTGTGGAGCCTCGCCAAGTCGGTGCTGACGTCCGACGAACACCGCGCCGTGGCTGTCCGCCTCGGCCTCACCTGATCCATCTCGCCTCACCACACATCAACCAACAACCAACAACCAACAACCAAGGAGCCAACAATGAAAATCATCACCCGACACACCACCCGCCGCGCCGGAGTGTTCGCCGCCGTCGCCCTGTGCATCGCTCTGCTCGGCGGTCACCTCACCGCCCAGGCCCACGAGGGTCCCACAGCGACGATTCGTCGGCGCGCCTGACCAGCGCCCAACGCACGGTCGTCCGCGAGGCCACCTCTCGATATCGAAACGTCGACACGGCAATCGCAGAGGGCTACATGCCAACCGAAAACTGCTCTGCGCTACCCGGCGTCGGCGGGATGGGCTACCACTTCGTCAACCCGGTGCTGGCCTCCGATGCCCGCATCGACCCCACCCAGCCCGAGATCCTGCTGCACACCAAGGACGCGAAGGGACGGTTTCAGCTCGCCGGGCTCGAGTGGTTCATGGCCGACGGCGACCAGGACCTCTCCACCGACGGCGACCGACCGACCGACACTGTTCGGAAACCCGTTCGATGGTCCGATGCCGGGTCACGAGCCCGGCATGCCGAACCACTTCGATCTCCACGCCTGGGTGTGCGTGAACAACCCGAGCGGCGAGCTCAGCGCCTGGAACCCAAAGGTCGCCTGCCCATCGCCGGCGGTCTGACCAATCGCAAGTCGGCCGGGATGGACCATCTTGGTCCGTCCCGGCTGTCGCGCGGGCACCGTTTCTCGGGAGAGCTACCGGCACACGGCCATGCAGTTCACGAAGAAAGGGATCAGATCCGAAGCATCGCTACGGATCCGAAGTACCACTACAGGCCTTCGGCCAACCCGCCGCCAAGGGCTGCCTGCAGCTGCGCAAGCTTGGTACGGAAGCGGCCGAGCTGAACTACCACGGCGGCCGGGCCGGCGCCGCCCGGAGTGGTGCGCCGCTGAACAGCCACGCCGGGTGCCACCAGTGCTGCCGCATCAGGCCCCAATTCAGGGTCTGCAATCACCAGCTCGCGCAAGGTGCCCTCGCCAGCGAGATGCCGACGAACCAGCACGCCCACGATCGCGTGCGCATCGCGGAACGGCGTGCCGCGCTGTACGAGCCATTCGGCAAGGTCGGTGGCCGAACCTGTCTCGGAGTCTGCCGCGGCCTGCATGCGCTCCGGGATCCACGTGGTGGTGGCGATCATGCCGGCCATCGCTCCCAGCGCCAGCGAGATCTGGTCGACCGCGTCGAACAGCGGCTCCTTGTCCTCTTGATAGTCACGGTTGTAGGAGAGCGGAAGGCCCTTCATCGTCGCGAGGAAGCCGGTGAGATTGCCGATCAGGCGTCCTGCCTTGCCTCGCGCAAGCTCGGCGATGTCGGGATTCTTCTTCTGGGGCAGCATCGAGGAGCCGGTGGCGTACCCGTCGTCGAGCGTGGCGAAGCCGAACTCTTCCGTCGTCCACAGCACGAACTCCTCGCCGATGCGTGACAGGTTGATGCCGACGAGCGTCAGTGCGAACAGAGCCTCCGCCACGTGGTCGCGAGACCCAACAGCATCCAGCGAGTTCTCGAATCGAGCGGCGAAGCCCAACTCGTGCGCCGTGAAGTCCGGGTCGAGTGGCAACGATGAGCCGGCAAGGGCGCCCGCACCGAGCGGAGACACATCGATGCGCTCCAGCGCGTCGAACAGTCGCTCGACATCGCGCGACAGCGCCCAACCGTGCGCGAGAAGGTGATGGGCCAGCAACACGGGCTGGGCCCGCTGCAGATGCGTGTAGCCAGGCAGATACACGTCGCCGGCGTCGACGGCCCGCTGCAGCAGCACTTGCTGCAGGTCCACAATTCGCTGAGCAACACGCAGCAGTTCGCGCTTGAGCCAGCGTCGAACATCCATGGCGGACTGGTCGTTGCGGCTACGACCGGTGTGCAGCTTTGCACCGGCCGGCCCGGCCAATTCAGTGACGCGCCGCTCGATCGCTGTGTGAATGTCTTCGTCGCTGACGACGAAGTGGAACGTGCCCCCGGACATCTCCTTGGCGACCAGGTCGAGGGCCGCAATGATCGCATCCCCCTCGACTTCGGTGATGATGCCGACATGAACGAGGCCGCGGACGTGCGCGACCGAACCAGCGATATCGTCCGGCCAAAGACGCTTGTCGAACGACAAGCTCTCGGTATAGGCCATCAGCTCGGCAGCGGGGCCGCCCTCGAAGCGGCCGTGCCACAACGCCTTGCCGGTCTCGCCGGATAGTTCACTCACGACAGTCCCGCCACGTCACGAAGGCGGGCCGACAATGCCTCGCCACCCATTGTTTCCTCAGCCACACACAGCAACGTATCGTCGCCCGCGACAGTGCCCAGCAGTCCGTCAATTCCGCTGCGATCGAGCGCCGAGGCGACCACGTGGGCACAGCCGGGAGGCGTCCGCAAGATCACCAGATTGCCCGAGCACTTGACCTCCGCTACCCACTCACCCAAGACGCGGCGGAGCTGATCTTCTGGCGCCAACCGCGCTGGCTCGAATTCCGGGATGGCGTAGACCGTCTCGCCACCGGGCACCCGAACTTTGACAGCGCCGAGATCTTCGAGGTCACGCGACACCGTGGCTTGTGTCGCCGCGATGCCCTCCACTGCGAGCAGATCGACGAGCTGTGGCTGGTTGGAGACCGCATGCTTCATGACGAGCTTCGAGATGGTCTGTTGGCGTTGAACTTTCGAACTCATGACAGCGACCCCATGTCAGCGAACTCCGAGCAGAAAGGCAAGCGCCCCGCGGGCTGCGTGCATACGGTTGTGTGCCTGCGCGAAGGCCCGGCTGGTGGGCCCGTCAATCACTTCGGCCGAAACTTCCAACCCGCGGTAGGCAGGAAGGCAGTGGTAGAACGCTGCACCGGGTGCAGCCTGCGCCATCAGCGCGTGGTCGACGGTGTAGCCCTCGAAGGCCCTTGAGCGTTCCTGCTTCTCGGCCTCCTGACCCATCGATGTCCAGCTGTCGGTGTGGACTGCTGAGGCACCGGCGACGGCCTCGGCCGGCCGGTGCACCTGAGTGATCGCACCGGGCCCGAGCGCATTCACCCGTTCGAGTTCTGCATCATCAGCGTGATAGCCAACTGGGCATGCCAGCGCCAACGTTGCGCCGAGCATCACGCACGCCTCCCCGAGCGAGCGGGACACGTTGTTGTAGTCGCCCACATACGCAACCTGCAGACCGTCGAGCGAACCGTGCACCTGCTGCATCGTCAGCAGGTCTGCAAGAGCCTGTAGCGGGTGCGAATGATCGCTGAGCATGTTGACGACGGGAACTGGGCTGGCGGCCGCCATGCGGGAAACGATGTCGTGTGAGAACACTCGTGCCGCCAGTAGCGCGTGGTACCCAGCCATCACACGCACGATGTCCTCCACCGGCTCGCGAACGTCGAAGCCGACCTCCTCGCCGCGCGTGTACACCGGGTGGCCGCCCAGCTGGAAGACAGCCATCTCCATCGATTGGCGGGTGCGGTTGGAGGGCTTCTCGAAGATCAGCGATGCACCCATCCCGGCAAGAACGTGCGGAAGGTCCGGTTGTTGAGCGAGCGACAGGATCGAGCGCAGTTCGTCGGCCGTGAAGTCGGCGACGTTCAACAGATGACGAGTCATGAGATGAACTCCTGCAGTACCGAGCGCACGATGCCCACGGCCTCGTCGATCTCCGTCGTGGTGACATTGAGTGGGGGCGCCAGTCGCAGCGCGGTGGCCGTGACCGCATTCGTGACCAGACCTTCCTCCAACAATCGTGAGTACACGATTTTGGCTTCGATGCCCTCCTCCAGCTCCACTGCGAGCAGCAAGCCAGCGCCGCGCACGCTGGCCACACCGGGCAGCTCAGTCAATTTCGCTGACAGCTCCCGTCCGCTATCGGCAGCCAGTTGCGGGGCGTTGATGCGACGCATCTCACCGAGCACAGCACTGACCACCGCGGTGGCAATTGCGGTACCGCTGTAGGTACTGCCGTGGTCGCCGGGCTGGAAAACTGCGGCCACCTCCCGCTTGGCCCACATTGCGCCCACCGGGAATCCGTTGCCCATCGCCTTCGCCATCGTCACTACGTCGGGCACCACACCAGCGTGCTGGAAACCGAACCATTGACCGGTGCGACCGAAGCCGGTCTGTACCTCGTCCATCATCATCAAGAGTCCGCGTTCGTCGCACAGTGCGCGCACGTCGCGGAGGTATTGCGGGTCGGCCGGCAGGACGCCGCCCTCCCCCTGCACCGGCTCCAGCAACACCGCCGCCACCGATGGGTCGATGGCGGCCTCCAACGCGACGATGTCGTTGAACACGACGTGACGGAACCCGTCAGGCATCGGCTGAAATGGCTCGTGTTTCGCGGGCTGGCCGGTGGCGGCAAGCGTGGCGAGCGTGCGTCCATGAAAGCTGCCATACGCACTGACCACGGAATATCGCCCGCGGCCGCCGAACTTGCGCGCCAGTTTCAGCGCCGCTTCGTTGGCCTCAGCGCCGCTGTTGCAGAAGAAGATCTGACCGGCGTGGCCAGTGGCCTCCGCGAGAAGTGCGTTGACTTCCACCGCCGCGTGGCCGGCAACCGGGTTGGCGAAGAGATTGCTGACGTGGAGCAGCACATCGGCCTGGCGGGTGAGCGCGTCGGTGATCACCGGGTGCGAGTGCCCGAGCGAAGTGACCGCCAGGCCGGACAGGAAGTCGAGATAACGCTTGCCGTCTGTATCCCAGAGTTCGGTGCCGCGACCCTTGGCGAACATCACCTGGGGCGCACCAAAGACCGGAATGAAGGGGCAATACTCAATGCCCTTGTCCGTTGGCGCGCCGGCGGCATCGAATGCGTGTGCGCTCACTCGACCATCGTTCCTATCCCCTCATCGGTGAATACTTCCAAGAGCAACACGTGCGGAATTCGACCATCGAGAATGTGCGAATGACGAACACCGTTTCGTACTGCGTGCACACAGCTCTCGACCTTCGGGATCATTCCGCCGGCGATGGTGCCATCAGCCATCAGCACATCGAGTTCTGCGGGAGTGGTCTGACGGATGAGAGTCGAAGGATCGTCGAGCACTCGCCGCAAGCCTTCGATGTCGGTGAGATACACCAGCTTCTCAGCACCCAGCGCTTCTGCGATTGCACCCGCCACCGTGTCGGCGTTGATGTTGTAGGCCTGCCCATCGGCATCGGTGCCGATGGTGGCGACGACCGGGATGAACTCATCGTCGAGCAGACCGCGCAGGATCATCGGGTTGATCGACTCGACATCGCCCACGTAGCCCAGTTCCGGGTCGCGGGCAACGGCACGGATGAGGCCCGCGTCCTCACCGCTGACGCCAACAGCCAGCGGGCCATGCACATTGATGGCAGCAACCAGCTGCGGGTTGACTTGCCCGATCAGCACCATGCGTACGATGTCGACAGTCGCCGCGTCGGTGACGCGCAAACCGTTGCGGAACTCGGCCTTCTTGCCCAGCCGAGTCATCAGGTCACTGATCTGTGGCCCACCGCCGTGCACCACGACGGGCCGCATGCCCACCTGATGCATCAGCACGATGTCTTGCGCGAACAGTGCCAGCGCATCGCTGTCGCTGGCGCCGGCAAGTGCGTTGCCGCCGTACTTGACGACCACGACCTGTCCCGCGAAGCGCCGAATGTACGGCAATGCCTCCACCAGCATCGCTGCCTTGTCTGCCGGCGATGTGATCACGGGTACAGCCCCACCACGGACAGTCCGGCGGTCTCGTCGAGCCCGAGCGCAACGTTTGCTGCTTGCACGGCGCCGCCGGAGGCACCCTTGGCGATGTTGTCGAGCGCACACAGCGCCATCACCGTGCCCGTGCGTTCGTCGTAGCGGGCGGTCAGGTGGGCCGTATTGCTGCCCAGCGTGGCTTTCGTCGAGGGCGACGCTTCGTCGACGACGATGAATGGCTCGTTGCGGTAGCTCTCACGCAACGTTTCCAGCAACGACTCCGTGGTGACAGTTGCGGCGGGACGCGCGTAGCAGGTGGCCAGCAGACCACGGCTGAGCGGTGCCAGGTGGGGCGTGAACAGCACCTGCGCGCCAATCTCTTGCTCGATCTCGGGTGTGTGGCGGTGGTCCAGAAGACCGTACGCGTTGACATCCGCGTCAACCGTGCAGAACAGCGAGGAGTGCTTGAGGGCGCGGCCCGCGCCGCTGACGCCGGTGATGCTGTTGACCACGACGCCGGTTGCCTCGATGAGCCCAGACCGGACCAGCGGGGCCAACGCCAGTGTTGCCGCCGTCACGTGGCACCCGGGGGTTGCGATCAAACCGGCGCCCACGATCTCAGCGCGATGCAGTTCAGGCAAGCCGAACACTGCCCTGGCGAGCATCTCGGGCTGGTCATGAGCGAATCCGTACCACTTCGGATACAGGGACGCGTCCTTCAACCGGTACGCAGCGGAGAGATCAACCACGCAGCCGACAGAACCGACAAGCTGCGGGGCAAGCGCCATGCTGGCTTCGTGTGGGAGACCCAGGAACACCAGATCGAGGCCAGCCGCGCGCTCGAGCTGGAACTCCTCGAACATCAGCGACGGGTAGCGCCCGGCGAGGCTGGGATACAGCGACGCTGCGCGCGTGCCTGCTTGCGTGTCACCGGTTGCGTACACGACCTCGAACTCAGGGTGCTGCGCGCACAACCGCAGCAGTTCGGCGCCGGTGTACCCGGACGCTCCAATGATGCCGACTTGAACCATGGCGCATGACTATACATAGTCATGCATTGTCATGCAATGAGCAACCGCCGACGAGAGACCGGCGAACATGGGCCAGAATGATGGCGTGAGTACGCCTGACTTTTCCGCAGATCTTGCCTCCTGCAAGGGCAAGTTGTTGGTCGCGACTCCCCCGCTCACCGATCCGAACTTCGATCGCACCGTCGTCTACATGCTGGAGCACACCGGTGACGGGGCCGTTGGCGTGGTACTCAACCGACCCACCGATGAAGACGCCCCCGGCGAGTTGTACGCCTGGACCGACCACATGAGCCCGCCCGCCACGCTGTTCAATGGTGGCCCCGTTGATGTATCCGCGCTGATCGCGCTCGCAAGGGTGACCGGGGCCATCGATGGCTCGTGGAGCGAGGTGGCCGAAGGGCTCGGCTCGATCGATTTGATGTTGGACCCGTACGAAGTGGCAGCGGGGGTGCACGCGCTACGTGTCTTCCGCGGCTACTCGGGTTGGGGCGCGCAGCAGCTCGACGAGGAGCTGAGCGAGGGTGCGTGGATGGTGCTCGACGCCGACCTGACCGATGTGTTCTGCACTACACCAGCCGACCTGTGGCGAACCGTGCTGCGCCGCCAAGGCGGACGCCTCGCCTGGGTAGCCAACGCCCCCGACGACCTCAGCGCAAACTGAACCGCTGAACGGGCGAGCGCTCAGCCGCGAAGCGTTACGCCCATCTTGGCGGTAGCAGCCTCGACCTTGCCACGAACGGTGGCCACGTCGTCTTCGGTGAGCGTGCGGTCAAGTGCCTGAAGGCGCAAACGATACGCAAGGCTGCGAGTGCCGTCGGGTAGCGCGGTGCCGCGGTACACGTCGAACAGCGACAGGTCGACGAGCAGTACACCCGCCGCCTGGCGAATGCCCTTTTCAACTTTCTCCGCCGTCACGCGATCCGGGACGATGAACGCCAGATCGAGGTCGCTGGATGGGAAGCGGCCAGTCGCCTTCCACTGCGGCACCTTCGGCTCCGAGCCGAGCAACACCGTCAGGTTCAGTTCCAACACGGCGACTCGCTGCGCGATGTCGAACGCGTCGGTGACGTCGGGGTGAATCTCGCCGACCGCACCGATCGCGTCCTTGCCGAGCGACAACGTCGCCGAGCGCGCTGTGTGCAAGCCGGCGGGCACCGTACCCTGATCGAGGCGTGCGCCCCATCCCATCGCCGACGCAAGCTCGCGCCAGATTGCCACCGCCGCAGTGGCATCAGCGCCGGCGAGCACCATGCCGAGAGCTTCGTACTCCGCCGGCAACACCTCCGTGCTGGGCGGGTACACGTGTCCGATCTCGAACAGCGCAACACCCGGCCGGCGATGCGACTCGTTGAACGAGACGGCCTTCAACAACCCGGGACGAAGCGAGGTACGCAGAATGTCGTCACCCACGACCAACGGGTTCGCGAGGCGAACAGCCTCGCCGGGAAGGCCCGCCATGGCGAGCTCGTCGGCAGCGAGGAACGGGTGCGGCATCGCTTCGCTCACACCGAGACCGAGGAGCACGTCGCGCAAGCGGCGACGCCGCTGTTGCACCCCACTGAGACCACCCGGCAGCGTGCTCTTCGGGACTGTCTTGCCGAGCCGGTCGTAGCCGTAGTGGCGGGCGACTTCCTCGATGATGTCGACTTCCTGCGTGCAGTCCGGGCGCCACGAAGGAACCGTCACCTGCAGTTCTTCGCCTGCACCGGCGACGCCGAAGCCAATCGGTGTGATCAGCGCGCCGATCGCCGCCGCGTCGAACCAGGAACCGAGCAATGCGGTGACCCGAGCGGGGCGGACGGCGAGCGCCGTCACCCCGGGCAGGAACTCCGTGCGGGCGTCGACCATGCCGGCGTGCACGACAAGATCCGGGCACGTCATCGAGAGCAGTTCGACGAAACGGGCGACACCGCGTTCGATGCCCAGCGGGTCGGCACCACGTTCGAATCGAGCAGACGCCTCGCTGCGCAGACCCGATCGAACGACACTGCGCATGATTGCCGTCGGCTCGAACCATGCCGATTCCAACGCAATCGTCGAGGTCATG
>Ga0335397_10013338_pt1 | contig 10009 bp, 6 predicted proteins | sample MAT04_FD_205740 | JGI IMG/M metagenome (GOLD analysis project Ga0335397, IMG submission 205740) | Freshwater microbial communities from Lake Fryxell liftoff mats and glacier meltwater in Antarctica - MAT-04 (spades assembly) (version 2) ...
CCCAAGGCCCCCCCCCCCATGACCTCCCCCCCGGCGGCCGGCGCCGCCCGGCCACGTTGGACACTGTCTAAAGATCGACCCGACGCCCCCTGACGGGGGCGTAGCATCCCGTCCATGCACTCCACTCGCAACGACCTCCCCGCCGCGACCCGCGAGAAGACCGTCCGGCTGCTCAACGCGCGCCTCGCGGACGCGCTCGACCTCTACCACCAGAGCAAGCAGGCCCACTGGAACGTGAAGGGGCCCCACTTCCAGGCGCTCCACGCGTTCTTCGACGCGCTCGCGGCAAACGCGCTCGCGCACGCGGACGAATTGGCCGAGCGCGCCGTCGCGCTGGGCGGCATCGCCGAGGGTCGGACGCCGCAGGTCGCGAAGGCGTCGACGATCCCCGGCTACCCGGCGTCCGCGGTCGCGGGCCCCGAGCACGTGAAGGCCGTCGTCGCGGGCCTGGCGACGTTCGCCGCGGCCTGCCGCGAGGCGATCGACCTCACGACGAAGGGGGGGGACGCGGTCACCGCCGACCTGTTCACGAGCATGACCGCCGCCGTCGACAAGGACCTGTGGATGGCCGAGGCGAATCTGCAGGCGAAGGTCTGACCGAAGCGCTCGACCCGCCGAGGTCCTTGACCTGCCGAGGTCCTTGACCTGCCGAGGTTTTCGACCTGCCGAGGACTTCGAACCACAACGCGAGGCCCGTCGGCGGGCGCGGGCCCACCTCGCGCGGCGTCGCTTGCACCCGCGGTGAATCCGAGCGCGGCCCTACCGGGGCCCCCCCCCGGGTTCACTGCCGCCGGGGTGGATTCCTTCGGCCCCGGGGGGCGCTGTGATAGCGTCACGAACTTCCAGGTGCCCCTCGCACGGCCCCGGGACCGCCCCCTTGCTTCGGAATCGGACGCCTCGGCGTCGGGGGCGGTCGGCCAGGCCCCGCGCGAGGTTCCCCTGGCTTGCGACCGGGTCGTAGGCCCCTCGCGCCACGTCATGGAACCTCTTCGAATGCTCAAGCGGCTGGCGGAATGCCAGCGGGTGATCGGGTACGCCTTCGCCGACCCGATGCTCCTCGAGATCGCTCTCACCCACTCGTCGGTCCGCACCCCGGACCGCGAGTGCAACGAGAGGCAGGAGTTCCTGGGCGACAGCGTCCTGGGACTCGCGATCACCGAGGAGCTCTACAAGCGCCTTCCTGACCAGCAGGAGGGAGAGCTGACCCGCATCAAATCGGCGGTCGTGTCCCGCGGCGCGCTCTATCGCGTCTCGACGAAGTTGGGGCTCACCCGCTTCATCGAGGTGGCGAAGGGCGTGGCGCGCCGGGAAGAACTGCCCGTCTCGCTCACGGCGAACCTCGTCGAGAGCATCATCGGCGCCGTCTACCTCGACGGCGGCTTCTACCCGGCGCGGGAGTTCATCCTCCGCCACCTCGGTCCCGAGATCGAGGACGTCTTCAACGACCGGGTCCCGAAGAACTTCAAGAGCCTCCTGCAGCACGAGGCGCAGCAGCTCCTCGGTTGCACGCCCGCCTACCGGAGCATCGAGGAGGAGGGCCCGGACCACCGCAAGGTGTTCACCGTCGCCGCGATCCTCAAGGGCACGGAGTACGGCCGCGCCACCGGAATCAACAAGCGGGAGGCCGAGCAGGAGGCCGCGCGGCACGCCCTCGAGGCGCTGAAGTACCGCGGCCGCCGCCGGCGCCGCCGCCTACCCGAGCTCCGCGAACGCGATCCGCGCGAGGTCCGCGAGACCCGCGACCCGCGCGAGACCCGCGACCCGCGCGAGACCCGCGACCCGCGCGAGACCCGCGACCCGCGCGAGACCCGCGACCCGCGCGACCGGGGCGCACCCGACCCGCGGGACCGCGACCGCGACCGTGTCCGCACGATCGTGCGCCAGAGCAGCGACGCCGACGACTGGCGCGAGTGGGCCGAGGGCGCCGCCAAGCCGACGGCGCCGACGGACTACGCGATCGCACCGGAGGCCGACGAGGGCTTCGTGGACGACGCGGGCGGCTCGCCCGCGCCGGCCGCACCCGCCGCGTTCGCGCCCGAGTTCGACGCGGACGCCCCTCCGTTCGACCGGCCGGGTGCCGCGGCGCCTCGATCGGCGGGCGACCCGAGCGGCGACGCCCCGCGGTCCGACGGCGACGCGCCGCGCTCCGACGGCGACGAAACCGAGGGCGACGGTCGCCGTCGTCGTGGGCGCCGGGGCGGTCGCGGTCGAGGCCGCGGTCGTCGTGACGACGAGGGCCCGCCGCCCGCGTCGGGGACCCCGTCGGGCGTCGCGCCCGAAGCCGACACGATCACGCCGTTCGAGGGGGCATCGTTTGACGGGTCGGGCGACGAGATGCCGCCGCGGGGCGATGCGTCCTCGACGCCGGCCGACGTGCCGGCCGCTTTCGTGGACGGGCCCGAGCCGTCGTCGTGGCCGGACGGTCCGAGCGAGGCCGAGCCCGCGCCGCGTGAGCGGCGTCCCCGGGGCGGCCGCGGTCGAGGACGTCGTCCGGCGGCCGACGCCGTCCCGGCGGGCGACGCGCTGGCCGGGGCCGCGCCGGCAGACTTCGCGCTGAGCGACGCGCCTGCGGCGCCCAGCGATGCTTCGCCCGCGACGCCCGCGCGTCGGGGTGGCGGCCGCCGCGCGGCGGCGCCGAAGGCCGACCGGGCCCCGACGTCCGGCGACGCGCCCGCGCCCGCCGCGGAGCGTGCGCCGCGACGCGAGCGGGCCGAGCGGCCCGCCCCCGCCGCGAAGGCCCCGGCCGCGAAGGCCGAGGCCCGGAAGCCGGAGGCTGCGCAGCCCGAGGCCCGGAAGCCCGAGGCCCGGAAGCCCGAGGCGCCGAAACCGGCGCCGAAGGCCGCACCGTCAGGCCCGGCGTTTGGTGCGGGCGTGATCGGGGGCGGGGCGCCTCCGCCGCCGGCCCCGAAGTCGTCGGTGGCGCCCGAGGTGAAGCCCACCGTCGAGGTCGAGGGCCGTCGCAAGGCGCCCGTGCCCCCGACGAAGCCGCCGACCGGCGGCGGGTTCGGCGTCGGCCTCTAGACCGCAGCGCGTCTCCTCCGACCTCCTCCGACTTCCTCCGACTTCCTCCGATGCGAGGCCCGGTGCATGCCGGGCCTCGCGTCATTCCGGGGCATCGGCGGGCCCGACGATCTGCAGGTCGCGCGTCTCGCCGTCGGCGCTCGTGAAGGTCTGGAGCGCGGCGGCGGCCTCGGCCTCATCCGCCTTCCGTGGACCGCCTACCTCCCCCCGCCGGAGCGGGCGCGGTGGGCGCGGCGGGCGCGGGTATCATCGGCCCGTTCGTGACCGCTGACCGCTCGGCTGCGCCCTTCCCTGACCCCGCCAGCGTGGCGGCCCCCGTCGCGGGCCTCCTCGCACGGAAGCGGTCCGTCCGCGTCGGGGGCGTCCACGGCGGCGCCGTCGGCCTCCTCCTCGCCGGGCTGCGCGCCCGCGTGCCCGCGATCCTCGTCGTCACCCACGACGCCCGCGCCGCCGACGCCGCCGCCCTCGACGTCGCCACGTTCGCCCACGACGACGCGCTCGCGTTCCCGGTGTGGCCCCACGGCGCCGGCCAGGGCCCCCCCGACCCGGACGTCCTCTCCGCTCGCGTCGCCGTGCTCGACGCCGTGCGCACGACACGCGAGGCCCCGCCCGCGACGGCCGCCGGGCCTCGCGTCCCCGCGAAGGGACCGACGGCCCGCGTCGTCGGCCCGCTGGCGCCGGTGATCGTCGCGCCCGTGGGCGCGCTCGTCCAGGACGTGCCGTCGCCCGTCGTCGTCGAGCGCGCCGGCCTCGTGCTCGCGCTCGGCGCGACCCACGCGCCCGGGTCGCTCCTCGAGCACCTCGCGCTCTCGGGGTACGTGCGCGTCGGCGCCGTGGAGACGCCCGGCGAGTTTGCCGGCCGCGGCGGCGTCGTCGACGTGTTCCCCTACGGCGCGAAGACGCCCGTGCGCCTCGACTTCTTCGGCGACGTCCTCGAGTCGGTCCGCGTGCTCGACCCCGCCACGAACCGCGTGGGCGCCGGCCTTGAGCAGGTGCGCCTGCTCTGCCTGCCCCCCGACCGGGTGCGCGACCCCGCCGCCGACTCGGGCCCCTGCACGATCCTCGAACACCTGCCCGCCGACGCGCTCGTCGTGCTCGTCGAGCCGTCGGTCGTCGCAGGTCGGCTCGCCGTGGGCAAGGGCGTCGCCATCGCGGGCGACCGCGTGCGCTGGAAGCGGCTCGACGGGGCCCTCGCGGGCGCGCGCCGCCTCGACCTCGCCGCGCTGCGCCTCGGCCCCGACGGCGACCTCGACCTCGACGTCGGCACGCTGGAGGAGGTCCGCGGCATCGCGGAGCGCGCCGAGCGCGCGAGCGCCGCGCGCAAGGGCCCGACCCGCGTCGACCCGCAGGCCCTCGTCGCCGAGGCGCTGCGGCGCCTGACCGCGCGCGCCGACCGCATCGTCGTGTTCCACCGGGCGCCGGGCGAGGAGGAACGCCTGCGCGAACTGCTGCCCGACGCGCCCCTCGCGTTCGCGGAGGGCTCGCTGTCGGCGTCGTTCCTCCTCGCGAAGGAGCGCGTCGCGTTCCTCGCCTACGACGACCTCGCCGACCTCTCGCTGCGCGAGCGACGGCCCCGCGGCGTCGCCGGGGCCTCGCGTCCCCTCCAGGACTTCCTCGAATTGGAGGTGGGGGAGCCGGTGGTGCACCTGCACCACGGCATCGGCGTGTTCCGCGGGCTGGCGCCCCTCGAGGGTGGCGCGCAGGCCATGAAACTCGAGTTCTCCGAGGGCACGACGCTGTTCGTGCCGGTCGCGCGCATCGACCTCGTGCAGCGCTACGTCGGCACCGGGCGGCGGCCGCGACTGTCGAAGGTGGGCGGCACGGAGTGGGCCGCGAAGAAGGCGAAGGTCGAGGACGCGGTCCTCGAGTTTGCCGAGGGGCTCCTGGAGGTGCAGGCGCAGCGGACGCGGCGCGTGGGCCCGGCCATGAAGCCGCACCCGCACTGGCAGGACGAGTTCGAGCGCTCGTTCCCGTGGAAGGACACCCCCGACCAGGCCTCGACCACGCTCGCGCTGCGGGCCGACCTCGCGGGCCCGCGCCCCATGGACCGGCTCCTGTGCGGCGACGTCGGGTATGGCAAGACCGAGCTCGCGCTGCGCGCGGCGTTCCTGGTGGCGACCGGGGGCCGTCAGGTGGCGGTGCTCGTGCCCACGACCGTGCTCTGCGAGCAGCACCGCCGCACGTTCGAGGCGCGGCTCGCGTCGTATCCGGTGGTCGTCCGCGCGCTGTCGCGCTTCCGGACGCCCGCCGAGCAGCGCGAGATCGTCGCGGGCCTCGCCGACGGGTCGGTGGACATCGTCGTCGGCACGCACCGCCTGCTGTCGAAGGACGTGAAGTTCAAGGACCTCGCCCTGGTCGTGGTGGACGAGGAGCAGCGCTTCGGCGTCGAGCACAAGGAGAAGCTGAAGGCGCTCAAGGCCGACGTGGACGTCCTCACGCTGACGGCGACCCCGATCCCGCGGACGCTGCACATGGCGCTGCTCGGCATCAAGGACATCAGCAACCTCACCACGCCGCCGCCGGGCCGGCGGCCCATCGAGACCAAGCTCGCGCGCTTCGACGAGGCGCTCATCCGCGAGGCGGTCGTGCGCGAGCTCGACCGCGGCGGCCAGGTCTACCACCTCCACAATCGCGTCCACGACCTGCCGGTGGTGGTCGGGCGCGTCCTGCGGCTCGTGCCCGACGCGCGCGTCACGTCGATCCACGGGCAGATGGACCGCGACCTCGTCGAGGAGCGCATGCTCCAGTTCGTCCGGGGCGACGTGGACGTGCTCGTGTCCACGACCATCGTCGAGTCGGGCCTCGACATCCCCAACGCCAACACCATGGTCATCGAGGACGCGGAGCGGTACGGCCTCGCCGAGCTCCACCAGCTCCGCGGCCGCATCGGGCGCGAGCAGCGCCACGCCCACTGCCTCCTCCTCGTCGACAAGGACCGCTCGCTGTCCGAGGAGGCCGCGCGCCGCCTCACCGCGATCGAGGAGTACAGCGAACTCGGCGCCGGCTTCCGCATCGCCATGCGCGACCTCGAGCTGCGAGGCGCCGGCAACCTCCTCGGCGCCCAGCAGTCGGGCCACATCGCCGCGGTCGGCTACGACCTCTACTGCAAGATGCTCGCCGACGCGGTGCACCGCGTGCGGAAGGACCCGCCGCGCACCGGCGACCCCGCGACGGTGGACGTGGACGTGCCGTGCGGCCTGCCGCCCACGTACGTCAGCGACGCGCGCGAGACGTTCCGCCTGTTCCGGCGCGTCTCCACGGCGCCGACGGCCGAGGTGCTCGCCGACCTGCGCGACGAGTTCACCGCGCGGTTCGGGCCGCTGCCGCCGGACACGCAGCGACTCTTCCTCTACCAGGGGGTCCGGCTCGCGGCCGGCGCGATGGGGGTCGGGCGCGTCGGGTCGGCGGAGGGCGGCGGGCTCGTGGTCGAGGCGCGACCGGGGACCGACGCGCTCGACCGGCTCGCGGCCCGCAGCGTCCGCGTCCGTCGGCTCGCGACGCCGGGGACGGCGTACGTGCCGCCCGAGGACGGCCCGCCGGGCCGGACGCTCGTCGCACGGCTCGAGGCGTCGCTCGTCGATCTCCTCGCGAAACTCGGCCCGGACCGCGCCGGCCCCGGGGCCCCCGGCCGCGGCGACGCGGGGACGCGAGGCCCGGGGGACGGCGCGCCGCGCGGGGCTCCCCCGCGGGTATCTTCCCGCCGATGACGTCCTCCCGTTTCTCCCGGTTCTCCCGTTTGCGCGCGTGGGCCGTGCCCCTGCTGCTGCTTCCGGCGCTCGCGCCGGGCGCCGCGCGCGCCGAGGACGTCCCCGGGGTCGGCGTGGCGCCGGCGGGGTCCGACAGCCGGACGCTCGACGCCTGGCTCGCCAACGTCTGCGGCGAGACGGTGACGCGTCGGATGCTCGTCCGCGAGATCGGCGAGAAGGAGCCCGACGAGCCCGAGGTCGCGTACGAGCGGCGCCTGCGCGACCGGCTCGTGCTGCGGACGATCAACGGCGTGATGGCCTGGAAGGCCAAGCTCTTCGGCCTCGACCCGCGGCCGTCCGTCGTGGACGAGATCGTGGCGAAGGAGGCGGAGGCGGCCGTGAAGGCGGCGCGCGAGCGCGATCCGGGCATCACGTTCGAGGCGCTGCTGCGCAAGCGTGGCCAGAGCCTCGACGAGTTCAAGGCCCTGCTGGCGCGCGAGCTCGTCGTGCAGAACTACTGGTCGATCCTGGTCAACGGGACGCCCGGCAAGCGCGCGCAGGTCGACGTCGAGCCGGCGCCGGCGGAGTGTCGTCGCCTGTACGAGGCGCACCGTGCGGCGTTCGACCAGGCCGCGGGCGTCCGCGTGGCGAGTTTCTTCGCGTCGCCCGAGACGTTCCTCGAGGCGTCGGGCGACAAGTACGAGGCGGCGGTCGAGGCGGCGCGCGCGCGCGTGACCTCGCTCGCGGCCGAGGTGGCCGCCGGGCGCGCGCCCGCCGACGTGGCCAAGGCCCGGGGGCTCGAGACGGGCTCGTGGAGCGCGTCGCCCGCGGAAGCCTGGGTCGAGAAGGGCCGCGGCGGCACCTCGATGGAGGACGTCGACGCCTGGGCGTTCGACCCCGCGCGTCGCGTCGGCGACACCAAGGTCCTCGACGGGCCCCGCGGGATGCTCGTCGCGTACGTGATCCTCGCGGTGCGGCCGTCGCAGACGAAGACCTACGAGCAGGCGCTCCCGGACGTCATGGGCCGGATCCGGTCCACCCGGATGCGCCGGTTCCGCATGCAGCACATGCTCGAGGTGATGGCGTCGGCCCCCGTGAAGCCGGCCGCGCTCGTGGAGGAGATCTCCGACCAGCTCCGGACGCAACTGCAGCGGTTCGACGAGGACCCCGTGGACCGCGAGATCCGGCTGCGGTGAACGACGCCGGCGAGCCTGCCGCCCACGACGCAAGGCCCGGCCCGGCGCGCGACGGGACGGGCCTCGGGTCGGCGGCCGAAGGACCTCGGGCCGCGATCGTACCGATCGCCCCGATCGCCCCGATCGCTCCGATCGCCCCGATCGCCCCGATGACCCGGATGGCCCCGGTCGCGGGGCGGCGCCCGCGTCGGCGCAGCGACCTCGCGATCGTGGCGCTCGCGGTGCTGCTCGCGCTCGTGCCCGCCGCGGCCTACGTCGAGCGGCTCGCGCGCGGGACGCCGCCGACGACCGAGCCCTACCTCTTCCCCGCCGACGCACGCGCCCGCTTCGAGGCGCTGCGCGACCAGGCGGCCCGGGGCCTGCTGTCGCTGCAGCAGCCGGGCGGCGGGTTCCCGCCGCGCACGGACACGGTGGACATCGATCCCCTCGACCGGGCGGAGGCGACGGCCGGCGGGCTGGCGGGGCTCGCGGCGGCGTGGCGGCTCGGGTCGCGCGTGCCGGGCCTCGAGGACGGGAGGGGCCGGGCGCGGCGGACGCTGACGCAACTCCAGTCGCAGTCGGGCCAGTTCGGCGTGAGCCGGCGACCGCGGCGGGGGGTCGGCGTGAGCGCCGTTGGCCTCGGCGTGATCGGGCTCTGCCTCGTGAACGACCCGGCCGACGCGGCGTACCTCGAGTCGGCCGGCCGGGCGCTCGTGTTCCAGGCGCAGATGGGGACGCTGCCGAGCGGGTGGGTGCAGGCCGTCGCGGCGCGCGCGTTGGCTCAGCTGGTCGAGAGCGGGCGGCGGACGTGGCTCGGCGACGACCCGGTGTCGATGATGCCGAGCCAGGCGATCGAGCTCTCGCGGCGGGTCACCGACAGTCACGTGGCGCAGGCGCTGGTACTCGAACTCCAGACCCGACTCGGCGCCCCCCCGGTTGACCTCCCGAAGGCCGTGCTCCGGCGGCTGATCGAGTCCCCCCCGGAGTGGACGGGACTCGAGAGCGACATGGGCTCGTGGGTGATCCAGGCGTGGCTCGCCGCACGGGTTTCGGGGGGGGAGGCGTGGTTCGCGAACGCGCTGACGGAACTGGAGAAGGCGCCCGCCGCGTCCGGGGTGGTCGAGGGCGACTATTACGGCAACCCCGTTTCCCGGACGGCCGGGCTGCTGCTCGTGTTGTGGGAGGGCGGCGGCCGCCGCCCGATCGGGGCGCCGTAAGGGGGCCGCCGCTCTACGCTTACGAGCGTCGAACCGCTGGCGATCTCGTCCGTTGTACTGGAGTGTACTGGAGTGACGTCGGGCCCTAGAATGCGCCGCTCGGACGGTCCGAAGGCGCCCCCTCGACCGGCCCCCCGTCTGTCCTCGGCGACCTGAACCCGGTCGCCGAACGGAGATTCTCGACCGATGGCTCGCACCGAACGGACCGAACACCAGCCGCAGTTCCTCGAGCAGGGCGGCGACTTCAACGACCAGCTCTACAAGGCGCTCCGCTCGAGCCCGTGGTGGATGATCTCCATCGCCTTCCACGTGCTCCTCGGCGTGATCTCGAGCCTCCTCTCGTCCGACGTGGGCCCCGCCGCGAAGGGGCTGTCGGTGACGACGAGCCTGAGCGCCGCCGAGCCGCCGCCGCTCGAGGATCCGCCCCCGACGCCGGAAGAGACCGAACAGATCCAGCAGCAGGACGTGGTCGCGAAGGAGCCGACGGTCAAGGACGCCGAACTCAGCGACCACAACGAGACCGACAACGACATGCCGAACGAGGAGTCCCTCGGCGAGTTCGGCATCTCCGACGCCCCGTTCGAGGGCCCGGCGAACAACGGCCTCATCGGCATCGGCGGCAGCGCCGGCGGCGCCTTCAAGGGCCGCGGCGGTAGCCGCAACCTGCGTGCGGGCGGCGGTGGCAAGAAGGCCGACGACGCGGTCGAAGACGCCCTCCGCTGGCTCATGGCGCATCAATCGTCCGACGGCGGCTGGGAGTGCGAGGGCTTCCGCAAGTGGTGTGACGGCAAGACGATCTCGGGCGAGGGCCCGGACGGCGCCGGCAAGGCCCAGTACGACGTGGGCGTGACGGGCATGGCCCTGCTCGCGTTCCTCGGCGCGGGCTATACGAACCGCTCGGACGGCCCGT
>Ga0335397_10013339_pt1 | contig 10009 bp, 7 predicted proteins | sample MAT04_FD_205740 | JGI IMG/M metagenome (GOLD analysis project Ga0335397, IMG submission 205740) | Freshwater microbial communities from Lake Fryxell liftoff mats and glacier meltwater in Antarctica - MAT-04 (spades assembly) (version 2) ...
AATATGTTCGGAACTATTCTGACTCGCCGGGAAAGTCACTTGTACGTAGCTATTTGGTTCTATATCGCCACTTGGGTTACAGTAGCGGTGCTACACATCGTTCGGAGTTTGGAAGTGCCTGTTTCTTGGACAGAGAGTTACCCCATCTTTTCAGGGGTACAAGAAGCTTTGGTGCAATGGTGGTACGGACACAATGCCGTGGCATTCTTCCTTACCACGCCTTACCTCGGTATGATGTACTACTTCATGCCGAAAGCTGCCAACCGCCCGGTTTATTCCTACAAACTTTCGGTCATTCACTTTTGGGCCCTGATTTTCATCTATATCTGGGCTGGTCCGCACCACTTGCTCTATTCCACCCTGCCGGATTGGGTTCAGTCGCTCGGAACCGTGTTTAGCATCATGCTTATTGCGCCTTCCTGGGGGGGTATGCTTAATGGCTTGCTGACCCTGCGCGGTGCTTGGGATCGTGTGGCCAATGACCCGGTGCTCAAATTCATGGTCGTTGCGGTGATTGCGTACGGCATGGCTACTTTCGAAGGGCCGATGCTCTCTATTAAATCAGTGAACGCCATCAGTCACTTTACCGACTGGACGATTGCGCACGTGCACGTTGGTGCCCTGGGTTGGAATGGCTTCCTCACCTTTGGTGTGCTGTATTGGATATGGCCACGTATGTACCGCACTGAACTGTATTCTAAGCAGTTGGCTAATGTTCACTTCTGGATTGGCACCCTTGGTATCATTTTCTACGCGGTGCCTTTGTATTGGGCTGGCTGGACGCAGGCACTCATGTGGAAAGAATTTACGCCAGAAGGCACACTTGCCTGGGGTAACTTTTTGGACACGGTTAAGCAAATTATTCCAATGTATGCCTTGCGCATCGTAGGTGGCACCCTGTTTTTTGTGGGTACATTGCTAGGCGTGTACAATTTATTCAAAACAGGACAGCAGGGGTCGTTTATGGCCAACGAATCTGCGGAAGCACCTGCACGGGAACGTCATCCTGTAGCACCAGCGGGCGAATACTGGCACCGCTGGATTGAAGGCCGTCCGATGCAGATGTTGTTGTTCAGCACCATTCTGATTGCAATTGGCGGTATCGTTCAGATCCTTCCAATGGTATTTGTAGAAAGCCAGGTGCCTAAAATTTCTACGGTGAAACCGTACACGCCACTTGAGCTCACAGGTCGTGATATTTATATTCGGGAAGGCTGCGTAGGCTGCCACTCTCAAATGATTCGCCCGTTCCGAGATGAAACCGAGCGTTACGGAGAATACTCCAAATCAGGGGAGTATATTTACGATCGTCCATTTCTCTGGGGTAGTAAACGAACCGGGCCAGACCTCTGGCGCGAAGGAGGTAAATACCCCGACAGTTGGCATTACAACCACATGATGGATCCGACCATCATGTCTCCCGGTTCCATCATGCCTGCTTACCCACACTTGCTAGAGGATAAACTCGATCTGAGTGATTTGCCCTCTAAAATCAATGTATTGCGCAAGTTGGGCACACCTTATTCAAAAGATTTTGAAAAGTATGCGGTGAGTAACGCTCAAGAACAGGCGCAAATAATTGCGAAAAACCTCGCTAGCCAGGGCGTAAAGGATGCGCAGATAGAAGATAAAGAGATCGTGGCTGTTATTGCTTACCTGCAACGGCTCGGTACGGATATTAAAGTTAAACCAAAACAATAGTTGGGAAGCTTGGGGTACTGCTCGGCAGCATCCCAACACCTAACCCATCTCATCAAATTCAACAACAAATACAATGTATAAATATCTGCTTGAATCAGTCGACGGAATACAATGGTTCGGCATAGGATCGCTGCTGTTGTTCTTCTGCACTTTTTGCTTTGTAGCTATTCGCGCCTTTATCTCCAAAAAGGAGGATATGGATCGTATGGCGAACCTGCCATTGGAGGATTAATACCACTTTTAAACTTCGAAGGTTCTTAAAATCTTCGAGGTTTCGAAAAGCGAAAAAATTCAATAAACATGACATCGAAAAAATATCTGCCAACGCTTTTACTACTCCTCACCAGCTTGACTACTAGCTGGGGGCAGGCAGTAACCCCCCCACCAACCAACGTGGACGGGTTTTCAAATCTAATGACCACGGCTTTTTTGATCACGGCTGTTGTTTTGTTTATCCTGGTTATGGTGGTTGTGGTACGCACCAATGCTTTGCTTACCAAACACTTGATACGGCTTGAATCAGAAAAACATGGTATTGCATTACCCCTTGAATCTACAGAACCACAGCCAGTGGAGGAAGACTATTTTTCGAAACTGCGCAAAAAATATTGGGAAGATCCGGTGCCACAAGATCAGGAAACCAGTATCACGCTTGATCATAATTACGACGGCATCCGGGAGCTCGACAACCACTTGCCGCCATGGTGGGTCAATATGTTCATACTTACTGTTATCTGGTCCGTAGGCTACATGTGGTACTACCACTGGGGTGGGGATGGCGTAAACCAGGCCGACGAATATAAAACGGAGGTAGCCACAGCTAAAAAAGAAATTGCCATGGCATTGGCGGGCAAAGCCAATGACATGGACGAATCCAGTGTGACCTTACTCACGGATGCAGCTTCATTGAGCGATGGTGAGTTGACTTTCAAATCGGTATGTGCAGCCTGTCATGGTCAAAAAGGCGAGGGCACGGTTGGCCCGAATTTCACCGATGAATACTGGATTCATGGTGGCGGCATTAAAGATTTATTCAAGGTTATCAAATACGGGGTGCCTGAAAAGGGTATGATTTCGTGGGCTTCTCAGTTGAAACCTGTTGATATGCAGAAGGTGGCCAGCTACATTTTGACCTTGAAAGGTACTAACCCGCCAAATCCTAAAGCACCGCAGGGAGAGATTTGGACAGCAGAATCAGCAGCAGTGAAAGACTCAACAAACGCTAAGTAGGCGTGAGCTTGGCGGGACTGTTTCATTGATTTGAGGCAGTCTCGCCATGTACTATTAAAACACGAGCTATGAATCAGGAAATTCTTAATACCATAATCGAAGATAACGAAGATTACCGCGACCATCTCTCTACGGTTGATGCGCGGGGTAAACGTGTTTGGCTTTATCCAAAGAAGCCCTCCGGGCGCTACTACAATATGCGTACCTGGGTAACGCTGGCATTTCTTGTGGTTTTTATCGCCTTACCGTTCATCAAAGTTAATGGCGAGCAATTCCTGTTATTCAATGTGCTAGAGCGAAAATTTATCTTGTTTGGGTTGCTGTTTACCCCTCAGGATTTTCACTTGTTTGTCTTGGCGATGCTGACGTTCATTGTGTTTATTATCTTATTCACTGTGGTATTTGGGCGACTGTTTTGTGGTTGGGTTTGTCCACAAACGGTATTTATGGAAATGATTTTCCGAAAAATCGAATACTGGATAGAAGGCGATGCAGGGGAACAACGCAAACTCGCCTTGTCTCCCTGGACGGGTACTAAAATCCGGAAAAAAGTATTGAAACACACCATTATTTATGGTCTGGCATTGGTGTTTACCAACTTTTTCCTGGCTTACCTCATCAGCATGGATGAGGTGATAAAAATCATTCAAGAGCCGATAAACCAACATTGGGGCGGCTTTGCGGCCATGGTGATTTTCAGTGTCGCTTTTTATAGTGTGTTTGCTATTTTGCGTGAGCAAGTTTGCACGACCATCTGCCCTTACGGTCGCTTGCAAAGTGTATTGCTGGTAAAGGATTCCATTGTGGTGGCTTATGACCATGTGCGCGGCGAACCCCGTACGAAGTTGAAGAAAGACAAAGGGGTAAGTTCCAATGTCGGAGATTGTATTGATTGCAATCTTTGTGTTGCTGTTTGTCCCACAGGTATCGATATTCGAAATGGTACACAACTCGAATGCACCAACTGCACCGCTTGCATGGATGCTTGTGATTCTATTATGGAAAAAGTCAATCGGCCACTGGGACTCATTCGATACGATTCGATGACTGGAATAGAGTCAGGGAAACGAAAGATTTTTACGCCAAGAGTGTATGCCTATACAGGCGTATTATTGGCATTGCTGATCCTGGATGTATTTCTTATCGCCCGGCGTGGCATTGTGGAAAGTATCATCTTGCGCTCGCCTGGGCAGCTTTACCAACAGAAAGACGATACCCACCTGACCAATTTGTACACCTACGTCCTGATCAACAAAACCACGTACGATATACCTGTTAAGTTACAAATGACTTTACCTGGTCCGCACATTCAAATGGTTGGTAAAGAGCCCGGCATCATTCCTAAAGGGGGTAAAATAGAGGGTGCATTTTTCGTGCTAATGGCTGAAAACGAACTTCAAGGCCGTAAAACTCCGATTGTTATTGAAGTCATTTCAGATGGCAAAAAAATAGACGAGGTCAAGACTAATTTCATGGGAATAAACGGCCCATTACCCAAAATGGAAAAGGAGCACGAAGAGAAAAAAACAGATGACGACGATGATCACGAACAAAAAAAGAAGGAAAAGGATCATTGATTAGGAACGCATCAAACTATAAATTACCGTAATTGGTTAGCCTCCAAGTGTTTTTTGCCACTAATTGCCACTAATTTGGATAACAAACTTGTATTAATTTGTGCAAATTAGTGCAATTAGTGGCAAAAGTCAAACGACCTAACCAGTTACAAATCACCAAAAACATGAAATTTAATTGGGGTACAGGCATTGTGATTTTCTTTATCTTTTTTGCTGCGAGTATGACCTTTGCAGTCGTATCTACCACACGGTATCCACCGCAGTTGGTGCAAAAAGATTATTATGCGCTTGATTTGAATTATCAAGACCGCTTGGAGAAAAAACAAAACACTGCGACGCTTATGGCGGCACCTTTGATAGATTTCAATGCATCGTCCAAGCAGATTCAAGTGAAATTTCCGGAGGGAATGATCGCTCAAACAGGCACAGTAAAATGCTATCGTTCTGCCACTACACGGGAAGACTTTTCAACCGTAATTGCCAATGCCTCAACCTTGGATATCCCAGCTGAAACACTTACCGCTGGCCGCTGGCATGTTGAGCTGGATTGGATAGATGCCAACGGGAAAAAGTATTTTTGGGAGTCGGCCATTGTTGTAAATTGAGGAACCTGCCCCTCTTCCCTGGGGATAAATACCGCTTCGCTTTGTCAAAATCTTTCGCAATAAAAAAGTGCTTTTTGGGGTGTACTCACCCTCCTTCCTGCCCGCCTGCCGAGGCTTGACGGGCAGGAAGGCTACGACGGGTAAAAACAACGTAAATGACCACAATCCTCCTCACGGCATTACTCCTCGGCTTCGCCGGTAGCCTCCACTGCGTGGGGATGTGTGGCCCATTGCTGCTGGCACTACCGCTTGATGCAAGTGGCAAGTGGCAGGTATTGCGCCAAATGTTGGTGTATCACAGTGGGCGGATACTGACCTATGCCGTATTAGGGGTGCTTTTTGGCCTCTTGGGCAAGGGTTTGGCTGTGGCTGGGTTTCAAAAAATACTTTCCATCGGAGCGGGCGTTTTTATGCTTGGCATGGCCTTCATGGCTTGGCGGTTTGAACGTTTGGTTACCGCTTTGCCAGGTTTTAAGGCATTTACACATCAGGTGAAATCAGGCATTGGAAATCTAATGCGACACAATCCGAATGGCAGTACCTTCTCGATTGGCTTGCTCAATGGCTTGCTGCCTTGTGGAATGGTCTATGCCGCCATTGCGGGTGCTCTTGCGACAACCGGAGCTTTGGAAGGCGGACTTTTTATGGCCGTCTTCGGCTTTGGGACTTTGCCACTTTTGCTAATGGTGAGTCTATTTGGTCGATCATTCGGAGTTTCTATTCGGCAGAAAATCAAAATTGCTCAACCAATTTTACTCGGATTAGTAGGACTGATATTGTTGCAACGGGGACTAAATCTAGACTTATCTTTGTTTGAATCTTCCGTGCCTAAAGCTGGGATGGATTGTCACTGAAATTAACACACAATAGGTGTTTTTACACCTACGAGTTGTAGCACACATTAAAAATCATGCACAATATTCCCCCCGAGCTCCTTCAACGTGTCGAAGAAAAATTCCAAGCTATCGGCCAAAATCCCAACACCCACCTCGAAGGACTAGTCTGGGCAAAACCAATCACTTATTGGGACTATATCCAAACTGACGCGCTGCTGAATTTGCAGACACAACGTAGTACGCTACCCGACGAAATGGTGTTCATTATGTACCACCAAATCAATGAGTTGCTGTTCAAAATGATCCTCTGGGAAATTCAACAAGTGTCGGAATGTAGCGCATTAACCACCGCATTTTTTGCTGAAAAGCTGAGCCGAATCAGTCGTTATTTCGACATGTTGTCTAACTCGTTCACCATTATGGGCGACGGCATGGACGTGGAACAATACCTGAAATTCCGCAATACACTCACTCCCGCAAGTGGTTTTCAAAGTGCTCAGTATCGAATGATTGAATTTTGTTCCACCGATTTAATCAACCTGATTGATTATCGTTTTCGGGCTACGATTGACCGCGACACGCCGTATGAGCACGCCTACGATCATCTTTACTGGCAAGCCGCAGGTAAAAACCACGATACGGGCGAAAAAAACACCCTCATCCAACTTTTTGAAGCCCGCTACAAAGCAGAGTTTTTGCGCACCATGGAGGCCTACAATGAGAAAAATATCTGGGCTAGATTCCGTCTATTGCCCGCAGCAGATCGCGCAAACCCGGAACTGGTGAATGCTATGCGCCACTACGACCACACGGTGAATATCACCTGGGTAATGGCCCACTACAATGCTGCCCGAAAATACCTCGAAAGCAAAGGCACTCCTGCTGAAGCAACTGGTGGCAGCGATTGGAAAAAGTATATGCTGCCGAAGTACCAGCGGCGGATCTTTTTTCCGGAATTGTGGAGTAAGGAGGAGTTGGAGCAGTGGGGGGAAGGGCTGGTTTGATTTTTGATTTTTGATTTACGATTTTTGATTTACGATTTACGATTATTTTGATCCAAAGAAGGGGTGATTCATGTCGTTTTCGGATCTTGATAATCGTAAATCCAAAATCGTCATTCGTCATTCGTCATTTGTCATTCGTCAATAATTTCCGCCCGCCCTAGGAACCGCAATCTTTCTTGAATTTCAGACACTGAAGGCAGCAGCCCAACATAATCAGCAGGTAAAGTGGTGGTCAGGGTATAAGCAGCTACGCCAATGGGGTGGGTAGCACTTTTCAGCGCATATTCTACAATCGTTTTGTTTTTGGAGCGACAAATGATGATGCCAATTGCGTCGTTTTCGCCGGGCAACTTCATTTGCTCATTGAGGGTAGTCAGGTAAAACTCCATTTTGCCCTTGTGTTCGGGTTCAAATTCCCGCACTTTAAGGTCAATTGCAATGAGGCTGCGCAGTCGACGGTGAAATAGTAATAGATCAATCTTGAAATCCTTGCCACCCACTTGCAGAAAGAATTGATTGCCAAGAAATGCAAAATCGCCGCCCATTTCAATCAAAAACGCCCGAATGTTTTGCATCAACGCCTGTTCCAATTCACGTTCGGAATGTTCTTCGCTCAAGCCTAAAAAGCCGAAAGTGTATTCGTCTTTCACCGCTAGTTTCGCCTGAAGCCGGTATTTTTCTGGCACGGTCTCGTCAAAGTTGGTCTGGTTGGTCAGGTATTTCTCATAAGACTGGTTGTCTATATGGTGAAGAAGCACCGCTTTCGTCCAACCATATTTGCGGGTCATGCGGAGGTAGAATTCGCGCTGGAGTTGGTCTTTGCACTTCTCGAAAATGTGCAGGTTGTGTGTCCAACCAACTTCTCGCACCAATGGTGCGAGAATCTCATTCCCTTCATACGCCATGTAAAAATTGCGCATCCGCCAGAGATTTCCTGTTGAAAAACCTGGCTCGCCCGGAAATTCGAATTGAAGTTCGTGAGCAAGATTTTCGACGATGCTTTTGCCCCAGCCATGCTGGGCTTGTCGCTCAACGATAAGTTGGCCGAGCTGCCAATACAAGCCAATCAGTTCTCGGTTGACCGCCCGCAACGCGCGGTATTGGGCTTCTCGGATCATTGTCTTCACTTCGACAACGAATTGTTGAAAATCAGGGGTGCTGAGGTGTTCCATGTTTTGTATCAATTTATTTGACACAAATATACAAAAATTATTAAAATAACAAAACAAAAAGTTTATTTTATGATAAGGAACGGTGTCAAAATAACTTCCCAATTTCAGGGCAATTATTTTGGCGTTAGCCAACTATCTTTTGAGGCGAATAGTGGGGCTGTTTAACGAAAAAGATATGATGGATGGCAGCAAAAGAATGGTGTTAAATTGGGAAGTCATTTTGACACCGTTCCTAAGCCAGGCAGGCAGGAAAATTTTGAGCCGAACGAATAAGAAAGTCTATGCTGCCGAAGTGTCAACGGCGGATTTTTTTTAGGAGTTATAGAGTATGGAGGAGTTAGAGCAGTGGGGAGAATAAGCATGAACTTGATTCTTGATTCAGCAAAGTATTTTATTCCTCTTATTCAAAAGTTAGTTTTATAACCTGTTGTTTATTAAGGGTGTTTGCCGTCAAACGCAAAAAGTAGAAACCCGCGGGCAAATTCCCTCGTTCAATGAAAACTGCAGGATAATTTGTTTTTCCTTCCTGCATCATTTTGCCAGACAAATCCATTAGTTGAAATTGAAATTCGCAACTAGATAATGCTTTATTTTTTATCCAAAATCCCTCTAAAATAGGGTTCGGAAAGATTTGCCAGGTTTCTTCGCTTTTGAGAAAATGCGTACTTAAAGCTTGGCAATTTATTTTAGTACCACTGGCCCAACCCAATGTCCAATCTATATCCCAGAAGGCTCCTGCATAAGGAACTGGTTCAAAAAATGGATCTTGTAGCTGAGGCGAAATTGAAAATGATGCTCCGCCAGCCAATAGAGAATTAATAGCAGGAAGCGGGTTTCCTAGTAGCCAGTTTGGAGTTCCAAGGTTATTAGCATCAGCGAACCACTGATTACCCCAGCCAGGCGTATAGAACCAAATAGTAGAAGGGAGATCAGCTGCAGCAGTGGTTGGGCCGCCCAAAAAAACGTGCTTAAATTCGGTGCTATCATTTTGATTAGATAAACGCACTCCTCCTGTAAATTTACCAATCACTGCAGCATTGAAAATGGATGTTTTCGAATTTCGACGCAGAAAAATTGCCTGTTTATAATTGCTCGAGGGTGCATTATCAGGTAGCAAAACAGTCAAATTGGAAATTACAGCCTTTGTAAAGGGCTCATTTTGGGTTCCAGCCTGATCATTTTGACTATCTATAGCATAACTATTGGTCCATGTTGAGGCAGAATTTCTCAAAGCATAAACGAATTGAATTTTCCCGGTATAACCTAAAATAAAATCGAGGTCTTCATCGAAGTTGTTTTGTAAAAAAAGATAGCGGGCATTCACGGTGCCACCATAAAATCCAATTCCATCACCTTCTGAATGACTTACTTTAACAAATTCAAGGATAGTTCCATCACCGACGCCAGCAAGACTTAAACCACGATTACTCGCCTCAACTGGCTCATAATTCCTGCCTCCGCCTTCAATGATAACGTATCGCAAGATGCCACTGGTGTCGTTTGGACTAGTTCCTCCATAAATCGAGTCAGGTTCAACGCCTCCCCCAACAATATCATAACAAAATTGAGCTAATCCAAAACAATTCGTCGGAGCCTTCCCCAATAGATGTAACCCACCCCAATGACTATCAATCAAATCGCTAGAATCAGAGGTGAAAATAATGGGGTGTTGCAAAGTGCCATCCGCAATTATTTTTGAGCCACGAGTAATCACAAGCGCTCCAAAGGGGGCCATTGCAGAGCCTTTTATAGTTGTTCCTGGTTGAATGGTAAGGGTTGCGTTGTTCTTTACCCTTATGACGTTTTTTAAAAAGTAAGTGGTATCGCAGCTCCAGACGGTATTACTGCCGATATCGGAAACGATGATCGCAGACTGAGCCGACA
>Ga0335397_10013343_pt1 | contig 10008 bp, 9 predicted proteins | sample MAT04_FD_205740 | JGI IMG/M metagenome (GOLD analysis project Ga0335397, IMG submission 205740) | Freshwater microbial communities from Lake Fryxell liftoff mats and glacier meltwater in Antarctica - MAT-04 (spades assembly) (version 2) ...
CGTCCTGGTTGGCGCTCACGAGCGTGCTGTCCTGGGTGGGTGACTGGTTCGAAAGGAAGTTCCCCAGGCCGTAGGTGACGTACTTGTCGCCGATTTTCTCGCACGGCTGCACCACATGGACGTGGTCACCGACGATCAGATCGATGTTGGGATCGGCGAGGAGGTCCTTGGCGAGTTGGCGTTGCTGGGCGTTCGGCATGTGGACGTATTGATCGCCCCAATGGATGCTCATCACCACGAACTCGGCCCCACGCGCCTTCATCTTGGCCGCCTGCTCGCTCATCCCTTTGGCCCCGAGCAGCGGCCACAGGAAGTTCTTGAGCCAGGGCGCCTCCGTGGGAACCTGCGTGTTGGGCCCGGCGTTGTTGTAGATCGTGTAGGTGTATGCGAGGTGGCCGATCTTCACGCCCTTGGCCTCGTAGATCGGTGGGTTCTCTGCTTGCTCCTGCGAGCGGGCCGTGCCCGTCACTTTGAGCCCGTTCTGCTCCTGCACGTCGATCGTGTCCTGCAGCCCTTTGAGCTCACGATCCATGAGGTGGTTCGACGCGTTCTCGCAGCCGTCGAAGCCCGCCCCTTTGAGTGCCGCCGCGATCTCCCTGGGAGCATTGAAACTCAAGGTGCGCGGCACCGTGAGGTTCTTGTTCACGGGTGAGATCGGCGTTTCCTGGTGACAGATGGCCACATCAGCAGCCGAGATCGTTTCCCGCACGTCGTCGAACATGGGGTTGAAGTCGTACGCCGTGGTGCCGTCGGCGTTCTTGGTCTTGGCGTTGGCGGCACCGCTCTGAATCACGTTGTTGTGGAGCAGGATGTCGCCACTGAACGCCATCGAGAACGATCGTGGTGGCCGCGTGGTCGTGGTGGTGGCTTCCTCGTCGGACTCTTCTACTTCGACTGGAGGAGGCTGGAGCTCGGGAGGGAGAATCGACCCCTTCGAATCGGTCGCCGGTGTGCGGGCCGGCTTGGCGCTGTCGTTGCTCACCAACCCACAACTCGAGATAGCGAGTGCCCCGACCGTACATACGGAAAGGACGACAGGGGCCAACGTTGACCGGGGGGAGCGCATCACGCCCCTGTTCGTAGCACGCCCGCTCCCTTCCACGGGTATCAGGCGTTGCGCCCCACGCTCACGACTTCCAGTGGTTCCAGTAGGTGATGTGTTCCACCGGACCTCGTGCCGCGGGTTTGAAGTCGGTCCCTTTGGTGTACGCCACCGGGATCAGCGCGGCCTGCGTGACATCGGCCGGGATGCCGAGGAGCTCCGCTGCTTCGGTCTCCTGGGCGAGGTGAAGCGTGGTGTAGCACGACCCCAACCCGCGGGTGCGCAGCGCCAGTTGGAAGCTCCACACCGCGGGGATGATCGAACCGTAAAGGCCGGCCTGCCACACCGGTGCGGGGTCGGTGACCCGCCCCTTGATGCAGGGGATCACGAGCACCGGAACCTGCTCCAGGATCTGCATGAGGTAGTCGGCGGAGTCGAGCACGTTGTTGGTCTGGTTGTCGAGCGCGTCGCGGTCGTACATCGAGAGATAGGTCTTGCCGAATGTGCGGTAGAGGTCGGCCACCTTCCCTTTGGTGTCGTCGTCGTCGATCACCAGCCACCGCCAGCCCTGCGCGTTGCCTCCCGTGGGGGCCTGCACCGCGAGTTGCAGGCACTCGAGGATCACCTCACGCGGCACGGGCCGTTCGAGATCGAGGCGCTTGCGCACCGACCGTGTGGTGGACAGCAGGGCATCGGTCTGACTGAGGTCGAACTCCATGCACGCGGTCTACCACGGTTCGACGCCGCCCGCCCTAGTCGAGCCGGGAACGCAGGGTGCCGGCGCCATCGCCCGACAGGTCGTCGAGGGCAACCGTTCGTCCGGCGATCGACAGGAGGATGGCCTCGGCCGTTCCGGAGACCGATGCGCCGTCGTCCGGGCCGGCCGACCAGTCGATGTCGGTGGCCGTGAAACGAAGGCCGTCCACTCGCTGCCTGGGAACGATTGCCCGGCTCCCACCGGCCAAGCCGTCGAGCACCAGCACGATCGGGTCGGTCGGAAAGACCCGTTGGAGCCCGAGCGGGCGGCGGATGTCCTGGCCGTGGATGAGCACATCCGTGAGCGGGGCGATAGGCCCGGAGCCCGGCGGGGTGAACCGGTGCTCGGCGTTTGTGCGAAGGCCCGCCACAATCTCCGCTGTTGGCTGCTCGGCCACCTCCTTCGACAGCTTCGTGTTCGCCTTGTCGAAGTTGAACCCGCAGGTGAGCATGCCGAGCGCGAACTTCGGTAGCGGTACCACCATCGGCATCAGAAGGTGACCCGCCACCTCGCGAACCGTCCACGCACCGCACAGGCTCGGGGTGCTCCACTGGTTCGGCGTCAGCCCTTCCAACACATCAGCGAGGTCCCGTCGCTCTGCGGCCACCACCCGAAAGATCTCGTCGTCGTTCATCGACGAGACCGTAGCCACGGTCGTCGCCATGCTCTCCATGGCCGGTCGCTGGCCCGAGCGCTCTACTCTCCACGGCCGTGATGCGCCTGTCGTTCCAACCGCCGAAGCTCCTCGACGCCTACCCCTTCGCCCATGCCATCCGGGTGCGTTTCGCCGAGACCGATGCCATGGGCATCGTGCATCACGCGTCGTACCTCCCGTATCTGGAGGAAGCTCGTGTGGCGTACCTCCGGGCCATCGACCACCCGTACACCCGCGTGCGGGAGGAAGACGGGATCGACTTCACCGTCATCGAGGCCTACTGCCGCTACGAACAACCGCTCCGCTTCGACGACGTTGTCGACGTGCACGTCATTCTCGGCTCGCTCACTCGCACCACCTTCCAACTCGGCTACCTGCTCAGCATCGAGGGCGAACGACGGGCCACCGCCGTCACCGTGCACGGATGCGTCACCCCTACGGGTCGCCCGGTGCGGGTTCCTGGTTGGATGCACGACTTCGCCGCTGCCGCGGTCCCTTCGTGACCTGACCCGCCCTACGCTCGCCCTCGTGCGCGCCGTCACCGTTGCCACCCTCTCTGGCGTGAGCCTCCTGCTCGGCGCGTGCGGGTCGCCATCGGCGCCCACGGCCGCACAGGCATCCGACTCGCGGTCGCTCCCCGATCAGTCGGATCGATCGGTCCTGGACGGAACGATTCCCGCCGTGATGACGCCGTCTTCGGACGGCACCACCCCGAACGCTTCAGCGATCGATCCCCCGCCTCCGGCTTCCTCTCCCACAACGACCTTCGACACCGAGCGATTCACGGCCGTCAACCAGGCCTTGGCCCAGCGAGTTCGTGCGTCCGGCGTGGGTGGATACGTGCTGATCGCGTCGAAGGGAGCGACGCTCCACGAACACTCCGTCGGCGGGGTGACGCGCACCACCTCCCTCGGCGTCGCTTCGGCGGCGAAGTGGCTCACGGCGGCCACGCTCCTCACGTTCGTCGACGAGGGAATGATCGGGCTCGACGACCCCGTGTTGCGGTGGCTTCCCGAGTTCAGCGACGGCAGCGGTTCGCCCATCACGGTTCGCCACCTGCTCACCCACACGGCCGGCATCCCCGATCCGTCGTGGCTGTGGGAGGGAAGCCGCACGCTCGTTGGTGGGGTGCAGGAAATCGCCCGCGGTCCCCGGCAGTTCGAGGCGGGCAGTCGTTTCACGTACGGCAACGCCGACTACTACGTCGCCGGACGCCTGATCGAAGTGCTCGGCGGGGCCGACTTCGCGTCGGTGTTCCGACGTCGGATCGGAGCCCCGTTGGGTATGGGCGCCACCTCGTGGCCGGGCGCGCCCAGCGCGCCGAGCCCTGCCGCCGGTGCCGTCACCACCGCAGAGGACTACTCCCGTTTTCTTCAACTCCTCCTCGACGAAGGGGTTCGCAATGGGAACCGGATCCTGTCCGTCGCATCGGTCGCCGAGCTCATGCGAAACCAGGTGGCGAATCACGACCTCTCGGGCGACTACGCCGTCGGGATCACCAAGATCCCGCGGTACACGCTCGGTGGCTGGCCGGATGTGGTGGACGGTGCCGGCACCGGAGTCATCGTGAGTGGAAACGGCGGACGCGGGTACTACCCGTGGATCGATCGTTCCACCGGCAGCTTCGGCATCGTCGCGGTGCAAGACGACCGCGGCGCCACGGTTGCGGTTCCCGCGTCGCAGCTCGTGGCCGCCGTATCGTGGAACGCGGTTCGAGACTGATGCCGCAGACCCACACAGCGGATCACCTTCGATGGAACCACAACATCCACTACCACCGGGTGCTGATCGGGGCGGTGCCCATCGGAGCCGATCGGGTGCTCGACGGGGGGTGCGGCGAAGGGGTGCTCACCCGGGAGCTGGGCCGGCGCGCCCGCACGGTGATTGGCATCGACGTCGATGGGCCGAGCATCGAGCTCGCTCGATCCGCCCGCTCCGAGCCCACCACCCACTACGTGCTCGGCGACATCCTCGACCCGTCGCTCGACCCCCCCACGTTCGCCGTCGAGTCGTTCGACGCCGTGGTCTCCGTGGCCACCCTCCATCACATCGACGCGGCCGCCGGGCTCCGGCGCTTCGCCGAACTGGTCCGCCCTGGGGGCGTGGTCGCCATCGTCGGGCTCGCCCGCTCCACCACTCTCGGTCTACCGGTCGACCCGATCGACCTGCTCGGGGCCGTCGCGACTCGCTACGAGAAACACGTACGGGGACGCACCTTCTGGGAGCACCGCGCGCCCATGGTGTGGCCCCCGCCGGTCACGTATGCGGAGATGCGAAGGATCAGCCGCGACGTGCTTCCTGGCCGCACCTTCCGCCGGCACCTGCTGTGGCGTTATTCGATCGTGTGGACCAAACCCGTCGACGGCTCCTGACGCGTCGGATGTCGTCTGACGGCCCCGGATCAGGCCGCTGATCAGGCCCCGGGCCCTGGCGCGGGCCTGGGCCTGGTGCCGGTGGTGACGGGTTCGCAGATCACCACGGGGATCTCGCGGTCGGTTCGGGCCTGGTAGGTGTCGTACTCGCCGTAGATCGCCACGAGCTTGGGCCAGAGCTCGGCCTTCTCATCGGCGGTGGCGGTGCGGGCCACCATCTCGCGACGGTCGTCCTTGATCTCGACGGTCACGTCCGGGTTGGCGGTGAGGTTGAGGTACCAGAGTGGGTGTTTGCTCATGCCGCCCTTGCTCGCCACGAACACCACGGCATCGCCCTCGGCGAGGTAGATGAGGGGAACGGTACGCACCTCGCCGCTTTTCCGGCCGGTGGTGGACAGCAACGCCACCGGTGCGCCCCCCACGAACGTGCCGCCGATTCTCCCCTTGGTGCGGCGGTAGGCCCACGCATTCGCCCGGGACATGAGCTTGATGAACGGCGTGCCCCGCTTCTCCTGCTGCGGCGTCCACGGCTTGGGTTCCTTGGCCATCGGCCGAGTGTACGGGTGCCCCAGCCCGTGGAGGCCTGGTGCGGACGTGCCAGCCGTACGACAAGGTTGCGTGCAGGTTTTGTGCGTGGCAACGTCGATTTCGCACGGATTCTGCACTTAACGTGACCTTAGGTGCAGATTTCGTGCGGAAATACTCGGGTGAGGGCTTGGCTCCGAAACCCGGTGACCTTGTCCTCACCTCGCAGACTCCACGAAGCACGATTCGGACCTGGACCAAAACCGGGTTGCTTCACCGTGTCAAGGCAGGGGTCTACGTCGCGAAGTCGCCGAGGACAGCGCTCCTCGGAGAAGCAGAGGTCAAGGCGGCGTTGCGACGATCATGGCGAGCCGTCCTGACCCACGAAGTCCCCGGCCCGATCGTGGTGACCGACCGATCCGGGATGTCCGGCGCGCCGACCGGCGACGGCGAGCTGTACATCGTCACACCAGGGCGAGAACGACGTCTCGTGATCAGACTCCCCGGCTTGACAATCCTGACCCGGGACGGTGCCCCACCGGACGACCGAGACGTTCCGCTGGTCCCGGAACGAGTCTGGGGCGCGTCGCAAGCCCGGGCTCTGATCGAGAACACCGCTCCGTCACGGCGAACCCGCAACGGGGACCTGCCAAGGACACTCAGCGAGACGGAAATCGGTGACTGGATCGACAGGATCGTTACGGGTCGAAATGGTCCCGACAACCTGCGTTACGTCCGCACCGAAATCGACCGACTGGCCGCCACCGGCAGGTTTCCCGGTACCGATCCGGCCGTACCTTCGCGTCTCATCGGCGCCGCACTCGGCACCACCGACGCCGACACCCCGTCCCGGAGGCTCACCACCCGCATCGCCGGTCACCCCTACGACGCCCGCCGGATCGAGCTCTTCGATCAGTTTGCCGACCGCCTAGCGCGTACATCATCGACGGTTCTCCCCCCGCCGGACCCAACCCGCTCGGCCCTCGTTCCATTCTACGAGGCCTACTTCTCGAACGTCATCGAAGGAACCGAGTTCACCATCGACGAAGCGTTCGACGTGGTGTTCCACGGTGCCGACTTCGCCCGTCCCGATGACGCTCATGACGTTCGAGGCACATGGCAGGTCACCTCTGATCTCAATGAAATGTCCCGTGGCGCGACCGACGCCGACGAGTTCTGCGAGCTTCTGCGCCTGCGTCATCGACTCGTGATGTCGTCACGTACGGACAACCATCCCGGGGTGTTCAAAGACCGGGCGAACCGTGTCGGCGGCGTGGATTTTGTGGCGCCGGATGCCGTCGAGGAAACACTCCGAATCGGCTGGGCGATCCTTGCGAAACTGGAAGACCCGTTCCACCGTGCCTGCTTCGTCATGTTCCTCGTCGCCGAGGTCCACCCGTTCCTCGACGGCAACGGCCGGGTGGCCCGCCTTTTCATGAACGCAGAACTTGTCGGCACCCACCAGCACCGAATCATCATCCCTACCGTGTACCGCAACAACTACCTCGCCGCACTCTCCGGACTGTCGAATGACACCAATCCCGACGCGTTGGCACGTGTGCTCGGCTTCGCACAGCGATGGGTCGCGGCGGGGGACTGGGACGTGCGCGTCAACGCTGAGCGGTACCTTCATGCATCGAACGCGTACCGGGAGCCAACCGCCGAACAGGCAGGTGAAGCACGCCTACGGATCCCCGACCCCGCAGACCTTCACCCCGTCGACGGGGACGACCCCCGATAGCTCACTCGCCAGCGTGCCAACACTGCCATGGTGTCCGGTGCGGCATCAGGCATCCACGCCGAGCGACTCCGAAGGGCCGTACCTCCTCAACCGAGGATGCCCCGGTGGCCACCCGTCCTCCACCGCCGGCCGATTGGCGGAGACGCCGATCCGGTCGCCGAAGCCGATCCGATGCTGACGAAGGCGGTAGCGCCGCCGGCAGCGGCGGATGAAAGCATCGTCACCCGACACGGGACACTACGGACGTGGGCGGCAATGGACCGCCCTCGAGTCCGGGTGTCCCGCCAACGGGATGCTCACACGACCCGCGCTCGGCCCAGGCCGGCACCCGTAGAGTCGGGGGATGATCGACGTCGGCTTGGCCCTCCCCACGATGGCGACCGGGTGGACCCGTCGCACCTGGATCGACTGGTGCCGCACCATCGACGACGGCCCGTTCTCCAGCGTGTCGTGTGGCGAGCGGATCACGTTCCACAACGTCGAGATGCTCACGACGCTGGCCGGCGCCGCCGCTCTCACCGAGCGGGCTCGGGTCTTCGTCAACCTGGCCATCGCCCCGTGGCACGCCACCACGCTGCTCGCCAAGCAGCTCGCCACCCTCGACGTGCTGTGCGACGGTCGGCTCGATGTGGGCCTGGGCGTGGGCGGCCGCGAGCAGGACTACGCCTCCCTCGGCGCCTCGATGGCTCGTCGCCACGCCCGCCTCGACCAGCAGGTGGGCGAGATCCGCCGCCTCTGGGCGGGGGAACCGGCTGTCGATGGCGCTCCCCCACTCGGTCCACCGGTGGTGCAACCGAACGGACCCCGCCTGTTGGCCGGGGCGATGGGGCCGAAGGCCACCGCCCGCGCCGCGTTGTGGGCGGAAGGCGTGTCGGGATTCAGCATGAGCCTCGATCCACGCGAGATCGGCAAGGCGGTCGACCTCGCCAAACTGGCCTGGACGGAGGCCGGACGCGATCAGCCGCCCCGGATCGTGATCGCCTGCTTCTATGCGTTGGGCGCGGACGCCCCGGCGGTGCTGCGGGGGTTCACCAACGAGTACCTCGCCGTGTTCGGCCCCGAGGTCGCCGACGCCATGGCGGCCACCGCCACGCTCTCGTCGGTGGGTGCGCTGACCGACGCCCTCGAGGCGGTCCGCAATCTCGGCACGGTCGACGAAGTGGTGCTGGTGCCGGCCACCGTCGACCTGGCGTGCGCCGAGCTGGCGGCCGGCGTGGTTGCCGGCGTGATGGCCGAGCACACCGGCGCGTGATGCTGACTGCGGGCCTACGACGTGCCGCTCAACGCGTGGGCACGAGCTCCTGGGCGTTGGCCCACAGCACCCGCAGGCGTTGCGCCGGCGTGAGGTCCTTCACCTCCACGAGGTAGTCGAGCGGCGCCGGCATGCCCTCGATGTGGGGCCAGTCGGAACCGAAGAGCACACGATCGGCCCCCATCTGCTCCACCACGGTCGCCACGTCGTCCTCCCAGAACGGGTTGATCCACACGTGGCGCCGGAAGATCTCCACGGGATCATCGGCGAACCAACCCGGCACCTTCTTGGTGATCGAGCGAAGCTTGCGAAACAGATCACCCAGGAACTCAGCCCCGTTCTCGACCGACGCGAACCGCAGGTTGGGGAATCGAGCCGGCAGGTTGCTGAGCATCATTGCCAGCATCCAGGTGTGAATCGCCTGCTCGATGGCGAAGAACTTGATCGACGGGCCGAAGCCACCCTGGAAGTCTGCGGCAAAACCGTCTGGGGCGTAGCCATCGGACGACAGGCCGCTGTCGCCGGCATGGAGCACCACGGGGATTCGGGCCTCGTTCACCCGGGCCCAGAACGGATCGAAGGCAGGGTCGAACGGCGAGAGGCGGCCAACCGCAGTGATGGGTGCCGTAGGCAACATCACCAGCAGGCGGGCACCACCCGTCAGCGCCCACTCCAGTTCCTCCACCGCACCGGCAGGATCGGCGAGGGTGATGTAGGGCGCCGCCACGATCCGTGGGTGGTCGAGGGGCCAATCGTCGGCCAACCACCGGTTGAAGGCCCGGAACGTGGTGGCCACGGCGAAGGGGTCGTCACGCAGCGGCGTCTCGTAGACCATGCCGAGCGTGGGGAACAACCAGCACGACGCCAAACCTTGCTCGTCGAGGGTGGTGGTGCGGGCCGCTGGCTCGCGGTAGGCGGCGCGGATCGGCTCGTGGTCGCGTAGCAACTCCAGCGGGTTGGCGTTGTCGGGGTTGCCGCGGAAGAAGTCGGCCAGAACCCCCGGCTTGGAGATCGGATTGAAGGTGGCGTTGGTGACGGCCCGGCTCACCCGTCCACCGAGCACGTGATACTTCCGGCCGTCGATGTCGCACCACTGCACACAACGTTTGGCCACGGCGGGGTCGAGATGCCTGGTGAACGCGTCGAGCGCCTCGTAGTAGTGGTTGTCGGCGTCGTGCACCGGATGGTCGAGATCAAGCGCAAGGTCTGCCATGCCCAGAGGGTAGAACCCCCCGCCCGGGTCGCGCCCCCCTCGGGCCGAACTCGCGCCCCCCTCGGGCCGAACTCGCGCCCATTCCCGAACTGGGCACACTTTCTGTCGCTAGCGCGCCGAAAGGTGTGCCCAGTTCGGAGTGTTCGCCTTGGCCGAAGACGACGCCAGGCGACGGCGACGGCGACGGCGACGGCGACGGCGACGGCGGCGGCGGCGGCGGCGTCAGGTTCAGGCATCAGGCGTTCGGACAACGGATGCGGCAGCGGCACGAAGGAGCGATTCGTCGGCACCGTCGAGCACCGCGTCATGGGCGGCGACGGTGAGCTTGATGTGGTGCTCGTCGGCACCGGCGATGGCGTGGTCGAGCAGGACGGTCCACGACGGCGTCGCCCGTTCGGGCCCTCGCCGCCCGTCGGCATCAGCCGTTTCGGGTGGCCGCACACCGGTGGAC
>Ga0335397_10013344_pt1 | contig 10007 bp, 10 predicted proteins | sample MAT04_FD_205740 | JGI IMG/M metagenome (GOLD analysis project Ga0335397, IMG submission 205740) | Freshwater microbial communities from Lake Fryxell liftoff mats and glacier meltwater in Antarctica - MAT-04 (spades assembly) (version 2) ...
TGCACCAGTCGCACCCGAGCTCCCGGAACCACCAGAGGTAGCTGTGTTACCAACCGTGACCGCACCAGAACCACCCGAGTTACCCGAATGGCCCGTCGAACCCGACGACGATGTCGCCACCGGCGACGCCGTGACGGCAACCCCGGCCGGCTCGCTGGTCGTCGTGGTGGCGTAACCATCAGACGAGTTGTTGTCAGACCAGTTGTCACACGGGGAGCAATCGTTCCCGGAGATCACGACCCGGATATGGCCGTTGGCTGCAGCCGACGACTCACCAGAGCCACCGGAGTTCCCGGAGTGACCGGTCGAACCCGACGTGGCGTCAGTGCTGTTCGACGCCGAACCGGTCGAACCGGTGTCGCCGCTCGAACCCGAACCAGTCGTCGTCGAAGCCGGCGACGTCACCGTCGCAGCACCGCTGTTCCCGCCAGTGACTGCGGAGGTCGCCGAGCTGGAACCGCTGTTCCCGCTCGCTGCCTGTGCTGTGGACGTGCCGGAAGCGTCGCCGCTGTCTCCGCCTGAGGCGGAGACAGCAACGTCACCAGAACCTGAGTCGGCGCCATCGGAGTGAGCCTCGCCAGAGGAGGCGACGACCATGGTGGCGGTCGGATGTCCGCTTGTCGCGTCGCCGGTTGTGGCATCGCTAGTGGCTTGTCCGGCGTGACCGCTCGTTGCTGTCGCCGTCGGGGAAGTCGTTGCCGCACCTGTTGAACCAGACGTACCACCTGTGGTTGTCGCTGTCGTCGACGACGAACCAGATGTCGCTGACCCCGTCGTTGTGACCGCTGATGTCGCCGAACCCGTCGAACCCGACGCACCCGACGCACCCGACGTTGCGTGATCACCAACCGTGACCGCACCCGACACGCCAGTTGCACCCGAGTGGCCCGTCGCACCCGACGTGGACGTCGCTGTCGGATCACACGTGATCGTCGGCGCCGAACCACCATCAGACACGACTCGCACCTTGCAGGTTGCGTGCGACGACGAATCGCCAGAAGCACCCGAGTTCCCGGAGTGACCCGTCGAACCCGACGTGGCGTTCGTTGTGTTCCCAGCCGAACCAGTTGAACCCGTCGAACCAGAACCACCAGAGGTTGTTGTCGTCGAAGCCGACGATGTCACCGTCGCGCCACCTGACGATCCGCCCGATGTTGTAGCGGTCGTTGCGGACGACCCGCTCGAACCCGACGTCGCACCAGCTGACGACGTTGCTGCTGAACCACCCGAGGAACCACCATCAGCCGACGCCACAACCAGCGCACCGTCATACGAACCAGAACCGAACGCTGACGCATCAGCCAAACCGCCCGAACCCGACGTCGCGACCGACGACGGACCGGCCGTCGCAGCACCCGTCGAACCAGAACCGTTACCGGTCGTCGTTGCCGACGTCGATGACGAACCAGACGTAGCAGAACCATCAGTCGACACCGTCGACGACGCAGCACCCGTCGAACCCGACGAACCCGAGCTACCGGACGTCGCAACATTCGACACCGACACGCCACCCGACGCACCCGTATCGCCAGAGTGACCCGTCGCACCCGACGATGATGTCGCCGTCGGCGTGCAGATGATCACGAAGTCACCGGTGATGGTGACGTTCTGGAAGATGATCGTGATGTTGCAGACCGCCGAGGCACTCGAGTTTCCGGAGTTGCCGGAGTTCCCGGAGTGGCCGGTTGAACCAGACGCAGCGTTGGTGACGTTCGAGGCGGATCCCGTCGTCCCGGTAGTGCCGCTGTTGCCCGACCCGGTGGTCGTCGTGGCCGCAGAGTTCACGCTGGCCGTACCCGAACCTCCACCAGAGGTTGAGGCTGTCGTAGTACTTGCCCCACTTGATCCGCTGGTGGCGGTCGCCGAACCCGATGTTGATGCGTCGCCTGAGGAACCGCCTGCGGCGGAGCCCGCTGTGGTCGCACCCGAACCTGAACCGCCGACATTCGCAGCCGCCAGTCCGCCCGAACCGCTGGTCGCCGTGCCGCTCGGTGTTGTGGCCGCGGCACCCGACGCTCCCGAAGCGCCGCCGTTGGTGGCTCCGGTGGTCGCTGTGGAACCGCTGTTCGTTGTTCCGGCGGTTGCGACCTGTGCGGTCGCTGTGCCGGTCACACCCGAGGCGCCCGACGCTCCCGAGGCGGCCGTGTTGCCCACCGCGACGGCCCCGGATGCACCGGTGGTCCCGGAGTGTCCGGTCGACCCAGACGAGGACGTCGCGATCGGGTCGCAGGTCACGGTCTGTCCAGCGATGGTGGTGTCGGACACGACCATGCGGATGTTGCAGGAGGTGTTCGCCGACGAGTCGCCGGACGATCCGCTGTTGCCGGTTTGTCCTGTGCTGCCGCTCGTGGCGTTCGTCGAATTGAGGGCCGAACCCGAAGAGCCGGTCGAACCCGACGATCCGCTTGTGGTGGTTGTTGCAGCGTTGGAGTCGACGGAGGCCCCGCCGGACGGCCCACCGGCGGTGGTCGACGATGTGGTCGACGTCCCGCTCGAGCCGGAGTTGGTGGTTGCGGTGGCACCAGCGTCCGCTGCTCCAGAGGAGCCGCCAGCGGCGCTCGCTACGGCGCTCCCGCCGGAGGAGTCCGGTTCAGTTGTGGCCGACGCACTGCCGCCCGCAAGGGCGAGCCCCATGACGACCGCGACGAAAAATGTGAACAGAAACGCGAGCGCACGACCCGGTCCCGATGGATTGGAATCCGGGGCGTGGACTCCGGGTCGAGATACGACATCTGGTGACATGGTTGCTCCTCGAGGACGAGCGGCGAGCTCGGCAATTCGTGTGAGAGCACCATGTGTCTGTGGGTCACAATGGTCAATGGATCGAGCCGGTTGTTCCAATTTCTGTCACACGTTGGCGCGATCACGCCACCGATCGTGAGGCCTCAACCGCTCAGAGGTTGCCTAGGTGTCCTCAGGACGGTGAACGTGGTGTCTCCTTCACCATCTCTGCAATGACGTTGGCTGATCGGTCCAACGGCGATAGGGTGATGTCCATGGCGTTCCAAGGTCTCCTTCTTCTTCTGTAGGCGAGCACTTTCTCAGTGCTCGCCGAAGCTCCTGTGCCCTCGGGCCGGGAGCTTCTGTCGTTTTCGAGTCCGGCGCCCACACTCATCTCCTCCACAACCTTCCAACACAATCTCCCAACACGACGCACGCGAAAGATCGGTGATCCCGATGCCACCTCAGCCAGCCACCTCCAAGCACATGCCGTTCGAGAAGTATCGGCCGTTCGACCCCGTCGAGCTGCCCGATCGTCGCTGGCCCGACGCCAAGTTCACCAAGGCACCACTCTGGTGTTCGGTCGACCTTCGAGACGGCAACCAGGCGCTCATCGACCCCATGGATCCCGAGCGGAAGCGACGAATGTTCGACACCCTCGTCGCCATGGGCTTCAAGGAGATCGAGGTCGGATTCCCCTCCGCCAGCCAGACCGATTTCGACTTCGTCCGGCTGCTGGTCGAAGAGGATCTCATCCCTGACGACGTCACCATCCAGGTTCTGACGCAATGCCGCGAGGACCTCATCGAGCGCACCTATGAGTCCATCGCCGGCGCCCCCCGGGCCATCGTGCACTTCTACAACTCGACGTCGGTTCTGCAACGACGCGTCGTCTTCGGTCTCGACAAGGCCGGTGTTACCGCCATTGCGGTCAACGCCGCGCTGCTGTGCCGCAAACTCGAGGAGACGATTCCCGAGACGATGGTTCGCTACGAGTACTCGCCGGAAAGCTACACCGGCACCGAGCTCGACTACGCCGTCGAGATCTGCGACGCCGTCGCCGACGTGATCGAACCGACCCCCGAACGACCGTTGATCATGAACCTGCCGGCGACCGTCGAGATGTACTCGCCGAACGTTTACGCCGACACCATCGAGTGGTTCCTGCGCACGATCCGAAATCGCGATTCGATCGTTCTGTCACTGCATCCACACAACGACCGTGGGACCGCCGTCGCAGCTGCGGAACTCGGCGTATTGGCTGGCGCCGACCGCGTCGAAGGGACCCTCTTCGGCAACGGCGAACGCACCGGCAACGTCGACGTGGTCACCCTGGCGATGAACCTGTTCAGCCAGGGCGTCGACCCCGAGCTCGACATCAGCGATATCTGGGCGTTGCGACGCACCGCCGAATATTGCAACCGGCTGCCCGTCCACGATCGCCATCCTTATGTCGGTGACCTCGTCTACACCGCCTTCTCAGGGTCACATCAGGACGCCATCAAGAAGGGGTTCGCAGCCCTCTACGCCGAATCCGAGGCGGCAGGTCACGGCCGTGACTATGAGTTCTGGGGCGTGCCCTACCTTCCGATCGACCCGGCGCACGTCGGCCGTTCCTACGAGGCGGTCATTCGCGTCAACAGCCAATCCGGCAAGGGTGGCGTGGCCTACATCATGGAAGAGGAACATGGCTTTTCGCTCCCGCGACGACTCCAGATCGAGTTCTCCCGTGACATCCAGGCCATCGCCGAGGACACCGGAACGGAGATCACCCCGACCGCCATGTGGGCCGAGTTCTGCTCGGTCTATCTGCCGGAGGCTCCGTCGATCGCGCTTCGATCGCACGAGCTGACGACCGACGATTCCGGCACGACAATCACGGCGCAAGTCGTCGTGGACGGCGAGCCGATGTCGATCAGCGGCTCTGGCAACGGGCCAATCGCCGCATTCGTCGCCGGAGTCACAGAAGGACTCGGTACAACGCTCGATGTGACCGACTACCACGAGCACGCCATGGGTAGCGGCGCCGGTGCAACAGCGGTCGCCTACGTGGAGACGATCGACGACGATGGCGTGACTCGCTGGGGAGTCGGCACCGATCCCAACATCATCACCGCGTCGTTCCGTGCGGTGCTGTCAGCGGTCGAACGAATCCGATCAAGCTGATTCAGTTGCGGGGGCAGCTCAGTACCGAGCGGTGGCCGTCACCCGACGAACCAACGGCTCGAAATGCTCGAGCGGCAGCGTGTCGTAGTCGGGATCGAAGGCGATCTGATCCCACTCATCAGCAAACTGCTCGGCCAACGCGAACCACTCCTCGCCGCGGTACTGCTCTCGGGCGTCGGGGTTGCCTCCGAAATGATGGAAGTAGTGGCGACCCTGAAAGTCCTGGTGTGCCTTGATCATCCAGTACACCTCATCCCGCACATAGGGCTTGATGATTCCAGCGGCGATCTCGGGATGGTTCGGCACGCTGATGGCCTTGCCGATGTCGTGGCACAGCGAGGCGAACACCACTTCGTCATCGGCGCCGGCCCGCTCCGCCAACGTGGCGGTCTGAAGGCAATGTGTCAGCTGGTCGGTGATGAACCCGTCGACAACCACCGACAGGCTCTCCAACAACATCAAGATACGGTCGGCCACACGACCCTGATTGGCCATGTGTTCGACCCCGATCGCCGACCACTGTTCGACCGTGGATTCGTCCATCCGACGAAACTGTTCGATGGGAGCGGGGTCTACCGCATGTGTGTCAGGAATGTTGGTGTCAGGAAGAACGGACATGACGACAGTTTCGCGCCGAACGAGCCGTAACGACACCTTTGCGACACCACAGGCGTCATGCGAGTCTCGCATTCGCCGCGAGCCGCGTCGCAGCGCAGCTATCGCTTGGTCGTCCGCGGGACTCTCACCCGCAGCCGCTCGAGTTTCAACGCTTTCCCGAGCGGAGGCGAATGCACACTCAGGTGGACGTCGGCGTCGAGTTGGCTGGCGGCAGCAAGCGCCTCGACGCTGAGCATGTTGAGCCGGTGGCGCTGGCAGAGTCGAGCGATCGCCGGCGCCAGGTCGCGAAGGCTGATCGAGCCGATGTTGTCGGGCAGATGCACGGGACCGTGCAACGCTCGCTCGCGCAGCGAGGGCGGCAACTCAATGAATGGTCTCGACAACGATCCCTCGCTTCCGCTGACAGCAAGCACCGCTTGGCAGAGGCGGAGATACCAACATCCGGTGGTGAAGCGCTGCTTCGAAGCGAGCGCCTTTGGTGCCTCGCCGAGGAGGACTTGGCCGAGCAGGTGGTCGTCGATCAGTGCAACACTCACTCGGTGGCCAGCTCGTCGTCACCGAAGCCAGTCCGAGCGAGCGCCCAGATCTCGTCCGTGATCGCCTCCAACACGCGTTGACGCATCGCCTCCGGGCCGCCCGGAACGATCAGGACCGCATCACCCAGATCGAGAAACCCGAGATCTCCGCCCTCATCGAGCCCCCACCGGTGTCGGGCGGAGGACCGAAGGCTCATCTGGCCACGGGGGGACACGCGGAGATCACCAACGGTTGACCTGTGTTCAGGCTACAAGGCGAAAACGATCCTTGCCTTGGATCAACGAGAGGGCGCCTTAGGCCGGACCGGGAAGACCCTGGTGGTGATCCATCATGTCGGCCATGACGATCTCGATGAAGTCGGCCACATCGGGAGTGACCCCGCCCGGCACACCGCCGTAGATGGCACCGCTCGCGGCCGGCTCGCCATGGTGGTCCTTGGCATACTGAACCGCCGCCGCCAGATCGTCGGACCACGAGTCGACGACACCTGGCTGAGTCTGCGGCCGAGTCACACACATATGGATGGCATCGGGATACTGCAGGCCGTTCATCCGCCAGCCGCGCTCGCGCAACGCGTCGTTGACCAGGTAGATGTCGAGTTCGTCCGACGCAATCGCAAACAGGAATGTCGGCGAGCCCAGCAGCTTCAGCTCGGAATGGGAACGCACGGCATCCTGCATGGCGAAGGCAGTCTCGAAAATCGCCTTGGCATAACCCAGATACCCCTCGGCGCCGATGGCCATCATCCCGGCCCACGTCGCGGCGAGGAGTCCGGAGCTCCGAGACCCGTCGATGCCGGGGGAGCAGTATTTACCGCCCGTCCAGTCGGTCATGAAGAAGTACTGGGCATTGCGGAGCGACATGTCGCGGAACATCAGCACCGAGGTGCCCTTGAAGCCGAACGCGTACTTGTGGGTGTCGGCAGAGATCGACGTGACGCCGGGCAGCCGGAAATCGAACACCGGGATGTCGTAGCCGAGCTTCTGCCCCCACGGCAGGATGAACCCGCCGAGGCAGCCGTCGACGTGCAGGCCGATCCCACGCTCCACCGCAAGGGTCGAGAGCGCCTCGATCGGGTCGACGGTGCCGTAGCCGTAGTTCCCGGCCGATCCGATCATCGCAATCGTGTTCTCGTCGATGTGCGCCGCCATCTCGGCCGGGTCGACGAGCGTCGTCACCGGATCGACGGCCACTCGTCGCAATTCGATCCCGAGAAGATGGCACGCCTTGTCGAACGCCGGATGACCGGTCTCGGGCTTGATCACGTTGGGGTTCGTGATGCCTCGTCGCTTCTTGGCATCCTCGCGGTAGGCGAGCATCGAGTGCAGGATGCTGCCGCTACCCCCGCTCGACACGAGGCCGACTGGTGTGCCGTCAGCGATGGCCTCGGCGTGCATCAGGTCGAGGGCCATGGCGATGATCTCGCCCTCGAATCGTGTGCTGCTGGGGCACACATCACGCTGCAGCGCGTTCATGTGGCCGTACAGGGCGTAGGCCTCGGTCATGAAGGCGTAATGGTCGCGATCCCCGCAGTACATGGAGCCCGACACCTTGCCGTTCTCCCAGGCGCTGTCCTCGACACCAGCCATCTCAGCGAGCTCGGTCATGATGGCGCCGCGATCGCGACCTTCCGACGGCATGCCTCGCACCACGGTGTACTTGTCGGCGTAGGGGTAGTAGCTGCTCATGGGTCGTCCCTCTGTTGGTCGCCGCCGCTTCGACTGCGGCCTGATCCTATCGATGCGTTCGGTCCGCTTCGAAGGCGAGGAACAGTCGGCTCGGATGTGTCAGGCGAACGATGATCGGAGCGCCATCAGCAACTCGTCGAGCAGATCTCGTCGCGCAACACCGACCCCAAGCGTCCAATCAGGCACGATCACCTCGGCGATTCCGACGTCACGCCATGCCCCCACCACGTCGACGACATGTTCGATAGGCCCAGCAACAGCCGCCCGCGGCTGGTTACGCGCGACGAACTCGTTGGCCGCGGAAGCGGATGACGTGACACACACCAATGCCTGGCAACTGCGAGCGATCGTTGCTGGGTCACGATCGATTGCCGTGCACCGTCGATCGAGCTCCGACGATCGCTCAGCAATCGTGTCGGGCAACCCCCACATGTTCCACCCGTCGGCATGTCGCGCGACGACGCCCAACATCCGGTCGCCCTTGCCGCCGACGATCAGAGGGATCGGCGCCACCGGCTTGGGCTCCGAGACGGCCTTCGTGAGCTGATACCACTCGCCATCGATCGTGGTCGACGGCGTCTCGAGCAGCGAACGCACTGCGACGAGGTACTCCTCGAACCGAACGACCCGCTGCCCGGGAGCAGGCAACGGCCATCCATACTGAACGTGTTCATTCACCTGCCACCCGGCGCCCAACCCCAGTCGGATCCGACCCGAGGTCACATGGCTCATGGTGGCCGCCCAGTTCGCGACAACCGCCGGGTGCCGGTAGCCGGCACCGAGGACCAGCGATCCCAGCTCGATGCGGTCGGTCAATGAACCGAGCGCTCCCAGCGTTGCCAAGACCTCATGTGTCGGTGTCGACTCGGAGCCGAAACTCGTGCCATCGCCCATGAAATGATCCGCGACCCAACATCCGTCCCAACCGGTGGAGTCGGCATGGGTCGCAACATCGACGATCTCGAGCCAGCTCTGCTGCGTGGTCGGCCAGATCGAGAAGCGCATGGATCAGAACGTAGTGTTGGCGGCCGTGATCCCGGCTCCCTGTTTCGCCCACCTCGGCGCAGCGACATCCTGATGCTCGAAGCGAAGTTTCCCCGAGGAGGTCGATGGCTCCTGCCGCTGCGAATGCGGGCGATGGCTATCGCCGGCGTTGCGGTCCGATCAACGCACGCATGGGCGGCGAGGGTCGGCGCCATCTGGCCCGACACTCGTGAGGCGTCGGCCTTTGGTGGCTTCGGGGCCGGCAGCCTGATCTGCTTTCCCGGCGATGCACTCGTGAACCCGGCGGGCATCACCATCGGCGAGGCCACGCTGATTGCGCCGCACGTGGTGTTGTCAGCCGGATGGGGTCCGGGACAACTCGGGATCGCACCGGACGTGCTGAAGCTTGGCGATCGTTGCCTCGTCGGCCGAGGATCCAGCCTGATTGCCCACGAGCGGATCCATATCGGCGACGACGTGTGGACCGGCCATCACGTCCACATCACCGACATGAACCACGGCACCGATCATCCAACGCAGCCCATCAGCCAGCAGTACGGCGACCCGCGACCCATCACGATCGGCTCGGGCTCCTGGATCGGCCACAGCGCCATCATTCTCGCCGGCGCCACGATCGGACGCGGGTGCGTCATCGGCGCAGGCAGCGTGGTGACCGGCGACGTTCCGGATCACTCGATCGCAGTCGGATCACCGGCACGGGTCGTTGGCCGGACCGGTGCCGCTGGTCCGGGCCCGGAACACCTCGCCCACCTCGCCGACGAAAAGTGAGTGGACGACACAACGACAAACGTCCGGACACACGAGACTCGTGGGCCCGGACGTTGAACTGACGTCGGTTGGGACTCAGCCCCAAACGGTGGAAGGAGCGGTCAACAAGCCGGTGAGCGAGTCGACCAGTTCCTCGACGCGTTCCACGCGCCGGTCCTTGGCCTCGGGCTTCCGGTCCTCATAGTTGGCGATCTCGGACAATCCGAGGAACATCACCGATGAGCCCAACGTGAAGCGCCGGATCTGAGCGCCCGGCGGCAAGGTCGGGCAGAGCGACAAGAAGAGAGCCTGGAACGGCTCGAATGCCTCGGGGATTCGACCATCGATGATCCGCTTGAAAAGATCCTGAGTGGGGTTCGCCTGCGCTTGGCTCATGATCCGCAGGTATGCGGCTCCGCCGTCTTCGTCGTCGAGTCGACGCGCCAACGGATCGACGATGCAGGCGACAACTTCGCGTGGAGTGGGGTTGGTCGGCAATTTCGCCAACGACTCCCGCACGTCAGC
>Ga0335397_10013347_pt1 | contig 10005 bp, 8 predicted proteins | sample MAT04_FD_205740 | JGI IMG/M metagenome (GOLD analysis project Ga0335397, IMG submission 205740) | Freshwater microbial communities from Lake Fryxell liftoff mats and glacier meltwater in Antarctica - MAT-04 (spades assembly) (version 2) ...
TAATGGCCATAGTGCGATTGCCGGACGAATTTCTGAGCTGCCTGCGCGGCAGCGAACGGCGCAGGATTGCAGAACCAGCGACACCAGCATTTCTGAGCTGCCTGCGCGGCAGCGAACGTACTCGTTCGCTACCTTGGGCGCGGGTGCGTTTTCTGAGCTGCCTGCGCGGCAGCGAACTCTCGCGCGGTGGGGTCGCAAGCCCCTGCCAATTTCTGAGCTGCCTGCGCGGCAGCGAACAGCAGTTTGATGGGGTCGCGCAGCGACATGGCTTTCTGAGCTGCCTGCGCGGCAGCGAACTAGATGAATGCTGCAAAAGCCCCTTAGATTTCAACGCCCACAGATGAAAACAGCGCCGGCCACCCTTTTCTGAGCGCCGGCGCAAGGTACTGATTTTGTTGGGACAGAGCTGGCGCGCCGATTAAAGGGTCAGAACCAGGGAATGGTGCAGTCCTGACCCAGGCCGTAGGCGTTGAACCGGCCGTGGATGGGTTCCGACTGCAACGAACTGAGTGCGATAAACATGCAGAACGGTTGGCCGGTGCTCAGGCTGCGCAGGTGCACGTAAGGCAGGTTTGGCGTATGTGCGGCGGAATCTGGAATGGCACGGGCAGCCTGCTCGGCTGTTTCGCCCTTGCGCTGCATTCGCCGTCGGCGCAGGCGTTCGGCATTGGTCTTGAACTGCCTGCGCCGTACAACGCGGTGTGCCGCCCCGGCGGGCACGGGCGTGGTGCCAGTGCTGCGCACGTGGTCGCGCACGCTGCGCATCCAGTCGCCGGCCAGCAAGCCGTGCAGTACTGCCTCGTCGCCGTGCAGCCGCAACGTCTCGCCGAGGTTGCGCGGGATCACGCTGTACTTCGGGAAGCTGACGCCAATGCTGTCCAGACGCTGCTGCACCAGTGCGCGGTGCAGCTTGTCGTACAGCGCGCCAAGCAGGGGCGGTACACCGGTTTCCGTATCGGGTACGACGGTAAGGTCGACGTAGTGGGAGGTCATCGCATCAGCCCGCCTCGCCGAACACGCCACCGCGGATCAAGGTGGCAATGACAAAGTGCTGCTGCGCAAGATCCGGTACTTTGTCCTTGATGATCCATCCGTCGAGGAGGCTGTAGAAGTCGAGCTTTTCCTTCGGCTGCCGCCACGCTTTGCCCTGCGTGGTGACCGAGCCATACGGCTCGACCGCAATCGGACCATTCTCAATCGCGCCGGTGTACCAAGTGTCGATTGTGCGCAGTGCGTTGCCGATCTTCTGCGAGTGGATAGCGGCCACGTGGTTCACGTGATACAGGGTCTTGCTCTTCTTGCTGGCACCCTTGTCGAGAATGAGTTCCTGCGAGGGAAAGACTTCCTGCCCAGAACCGATCCGCACGAAAGCGGTGACCTGCAGCAGCACGTGCGACTGCCCGCCCAGACCGCCAGCGATCAAGACGCCCAGCGCTGCCAGCGCCTGCGATTCAGCGGCCGGCGCACTGAGGTCGTGCAGCGATTGGGCGAGGCCATCGAAAACCCATGTCGTGTCGGCCTGCCCCGCCTTCAGATGGGCGATGCGCACCTCCACCTGCTCGGCACCGATCCGGTTGCGCCACAAGTAGCGTCCGCTCGCGAGGTTGGCCGCGTAGCGGCGCGCGAGTTCGGCAAAGCCGTTGCCCTGCACGTAGCTGCTGACAGTCGCCTGAAGTTTGCTGCGGTAGCCAGCATCGTTGCAGGCAGATGGCGCGCCGGTGCCGCCGAGCACGCGCAGCGAGAACTGCACTTTCAGCGTGTCGGCGTCGGCCGGCAGCGCGGCGACATCGACGGTCTGCAGGTTGGGGTTCTGGATTGCGGCGTCGAGCTTGGCGGCATCCTGTCCGCTGGACTTGAGCCGGTTGGAGATAGTGCCGCGCACGGACTTCTCACGGATGGCGACGGCATCCCAGGCGCCGGCGTCGTCGCGGTTGGCCCAGACGCCAGAATAGAACAGTGCATCGGAAGGATCGAGCTTGCGCTCGAAGGCGAGGACGGAGGCGGTCTTCAGTTCGTTGCTCATCATGAAATTCCTTGTCGTTCTGAATGGTCGAGTGAGGTTCAGAGCAGCCCGACGGGTTCGTCGGCCGGGCGGTAGTCGTTGCGACAGCGATAAAGCCCCGCGTCGGGATGGCTGTCGGCGTACCAGAGCAGTTGTTGCGGTGAATGCAGGCGATGCGGGCCTACCCATTCGCCTACCGAGTACAGGCTTTCAACGAAGCGAAACGGCGTTGTGGAGTCACGGGCATTGGCGACGCTGCCGGCTGCGTGCACTGGGCCGATCGCGCCATAGCCGACCGGAATCGGCACTACCCAGCCGCGGCCTGTGCGGTCGTGTCGCCAGCCGCCCTTGCCTTCGTTCGCATTGGAATCGTGTTGCCAGTTGATTCGCGAGATGGACAGCCAGGCATCGAGCCGCGTTGCATCCGGGCGATTTGCCTGTACCTCGCGCAGGCGCTGATCGACCAGTTCATCGCGAGCCACCAAGGCCGAGCCCGGCAGCAATCGAACGCAGACCTCGCGGAAGGCCTTGCGACGGTCGTCATCATCACCGGTCATATCTGCAACCCATGGTTGCAGACGCCGCACGCCAGAGCTGCTTGGCAGTACGACCGTGCCACCAGCTACCCGCATCCCCGCAAGAATCTCCAGCATGGTAGCCACATCGGCGTTGCGGTTAGCGGTGTCCCAGAGGTCGGCGTGGACGGCCAGCACCACGCTCAGCTCCAGATGGATGCGGCCTTCCTCGACGATGGCCGCGGTGCTGCCGTCCTTGTCCACCGGGTTGCGGGTGAGCCGGAAGGCGTTGACGAAGCCGCCTTCCGTGATCTGCTCCTGATGGTCGTGGCAGACCACACCGACGGCTTTGAACGACAGATCGAGCCCCGCCTGGCGCGCCTTTCGCTCCAGCGCCCAGCTGAGACCGAGGAACGCGGTCATCGAGGGAAAGCCATGGGTCAGCGGGCTGGAGATCGCATTGGCGTTCTGCACGCGCAGGCGTGGCAGCACCAGCAGGTACTTGAAGGGTGGGCAGGCACTCATGGCGCACCTCGCGTCGCGCTTCGCTGCAGCGGTACGGGCCACGCAACGTCCAGGATCACCTTGCGCGCCCAGTGATCGTGCTCGGGCAGCGAGACCGTCACCAGCCCGGCATCGCGCAGGCGTGCATTGAGCCAGTTACCAAAACGCGCTGCGATCTGATCGGCCCAATCGCCCAGGTGGTAGTCCTGCTTGAAGACCTGATCATCCTTCAGCCACTCCGGATGTTCGGGCTCGTCCCGATCCGGCAGGTCGATACGGTCGGGGTCAAGCCAGAGTTGTTCGCACAACGGCAAGCGGCAGGTTTCGTCTCGGGTCCAACCAGCAGGGTAGCGGGCGCGGACAGTGACGCCGAACAGGGCCAACTGTTCGGCCAGGTTCTCCACGTAGCGATCCCGCTGGTCGCGAATTTCCAGTGTGCCGGGTTTGTCCTGCACCGACAGCAGGAACTGCGCCAGCGCCATGACCTGCTTGCGCACGTCCTCGAACCACGAGAACTCGTCGAGCGCTGTATCGCGCTTGAGTAGTTGCGCCGGCCGCTGCTGCCATGCGGGCGGCGGCAGCGAGGGCAGCAGGTAGTTCACGCCGCCACGCTCGCTGTTGAGCTGGGATATGTTTTGCGGCTTGGTGCCGCCGAGCTTGCGCGCAACGAGGTTGCGGTAGTCACGGTAGGGCACCGCGAATGGCGCTTTGTCGCGGAAGGCATGCCGCGCCTCCTTGTTGGTCTCGCCGAAGCGCGCGTCCTGGATCTCTGCGTGAACCGCATGAACCAGACTGCTGGAGAACATCGGCTGGAGCAGGTGGTACCGGTCGTCGTGCTGCGGTTGCTCACCGATCAACCAATAGACCTGTTTGGCGAGCGGGTGGGTGGCGGGCTGTGTATCTTTTCGAACGAGCCCTTCGAAGGCCTGCATCCAACTGTTGGCGAGCTCGGGATCGTCGGACAAGGCGGCGCGAAGATCATCGTCGCCGACTTGCACCCAATCGACAACGCGCCTGCCCTCGACCTCGACCTTGAGGAACTTGAAGACGTCGAGTGCCGCTGCGTTTCCAACAACATCCTCGGCATAGTCCGCGCCTAGCAGATGACTACCGATCTCCGCACGCGCAGGCAGTTCGGCTGGAGCGACATGCAGGCTGCTGCCACGTGCATCGGGATGCGTGGCCTTGAGTACATGGGTGACGGCCTGAATCTGTCCAACCCGGCGCGCGGCATCGGCCAGCCAAGTCGCATACTCGTACTTCAATGCAGTGTCTGCATCGTGCTCCTTGCCCTTCAGCTTGGCCTCGCGCCGGGTTTCGATGAAGCTGGCGATGGCCGTGCGGAAGCCTTTTGCTCTCTCATTGAGTTCCGACATCTCTATACCTCCCTTCCTTTGCCCAACGGTTTTGCAGTCATAGGGGCAGCACGTCTCACCGAACGAGATCGCTCAGACGCCGTGGGCATCTGACGGTCGACTGACGATAGCTCGTTGCCGCTGAAGTGACTACAATGCATGCAATGCAGTCACAGAAGGAGGCTGACCGGATGGCCACCATGACAATCCGAAACCTCGACGACGATGTGAAGGCGCGGCTGCGCGTGCGCGCCGCCAAGCGCGGCCATTCGATGGAGGAAGAGGCCCGCAATATCCTGCGCGATGCGGTGGGGGTGGAAGCCAACGCGGGAACAGGGGCAGCGCTGGTAGCCGACATCCGCAGCTTGGTCGAAAAGTTTGGTGGCGTTGAGCTCGAACTGCCGACCCGTGGGGCGATGCGCGAGCCGCCAGAGTTCGGCGGATGATTGTTCTCGACACCAATGTCATCTCCGAACTGTTCAAGTTTTCGCCCGCACCGCAGGTGATGAACTGGCTGCATCAACAGACGGATGTTGCGGTGTTCACTACCGCGATAACCCGCGGCGAGCTGCTGTTCGGGCTGAACATTCTGCCCAATGGGCAGCGCAAGGCCGCCTTGCTTGCCGGCCTTCTCGGAATTTTCGAGGTACGGTTCCCGGCCCGCGTGCTGGCCTACGACAGCGAGGCCGCCGATGCGCATGCGGCGCTTGCAGCCGAACGACGCGCCAACGGACAGCCCATCAGTCAAGCCGACGCAATGATCGCCGGCATCGTGCGCTCCCGAAGCGCTCAACTGGCCACGCGCAACGTGCGGGACTTCGAAGGCTGCGGCATCACGGTGGTCGATCCTTGGCATTGACCCAACTCATCGCTCAGGAATGAATCCTAGCCACGGGTGCCATCGCCAGCCCTGATCGCTGTGCGGCACCTCGACAGCTGACAGTTTTTGGGCCGCTTTCAGCAGCGTGAGATCCATGCCTTCGGCGTGCTCCCCAAGCAGTTCGAGCAAGCGCTGCTCGGCGATCCCGCCCCAAGCGCTGATGCCGGGTGCAGGTTGCAGATCGATCAGGCGCAGCAACTGCGGTACCGGTACGTACAGCTCGCGGCCGCGATACGCCGGGTCGGATTCGACGCGATGCGCCACCAGAGCCTCCTGCTCCGCATCTGGCAGAAACACCAGCGTCGCGCGCCGCTGGTTGTCATCGCGAAACGGCTGCTGCTGCTGCAGTAGCCCGATCAAGGCAGCGTGCGGGTATTGCCAGCATGGCGCGGCTTCATCGCGCTCCAGGTAAGGCGTACTGGCAACGCGGCCGATGCCGGACGTTACCGCCTGGTCCGTTCGCGGCATTGCGCTGGCCTCGATGCGCTCCTGTTCGAGGTCGACGAGATTGGCACGCGGCTGCCGAGCGGCGGACGCTCGGGGACGGATACGCGGCACAGCGTCGACCACGCGCAGCTCGTCTTCGGTCATCAGGTTACGCAGGTTGTGGCTCTGCAAGCGGTACCGGTCGTTGGCTTTCTCGAAGCCAGGTTTTTCAAAGGCAAGTGAATTGCTGCCAGCGCGCTCCAGCGCCTTCAGATTTTTCTCGAACACCACCAGATTGGGAGCTTCATTCGGCTGCCGGCGATGCCGCTGCACGCGCCCGGCCAACTGCACCAACGAGCGCATCGACGATGGCTCGACCACTGCCCAATCGGCATCCCAGTCGCGACCGACCTCGCACACGGGCGAGGCCAGCACGACGAATACATGTTCGCTGTCGGGGTGCGCATCAATGGCGCGGCGCACCTCGGGCAGGCGGTAGACGGCTTGCGCGTCACCGCGACGGTTGAAGACACGGTCGAGCAGGTGTTCGATGGCGGAGCGCTGCGCCAGCGGAAAGCGCGCGTGATAGGCGCACAGGTGAATGCGTACGCCCTCCGGCGCACCGAGCGCGTACAGCGCGCGCGCCACGTCGAACAGCGGATCGATATTCGCCATGCGCACCAGCCCGAAACTCACACGCTGGTCCGAAACAGGGTCACGCGCGGCCTGCGTGCCGTGCAGCCTCAAGCAGGCAGCTCGCACGTGCGCCGCGAAGACGACACGGATGGGTTCGGGTTGTCTTTCGCTGATCTCCATTGGCCACAGCTGCGCGCGACGCAGCGCAGGCATGTCCGGACGCCGCAGACGGGCAACACGACGATCCACAAACTGCGCGTGCGCGGTGGCAAACTCCGCGCCCTCGGTATCGGCGCCGCAGACAACCGACTGCACGCCAAACTCGTCGACCCACAAACAGGGAATGTCGGCTCTCTTGACTTCGCTACGCGCCTCGCCGCGATTGCGCAGAAACTCGCTACGCCCGGCCCGATACGCAAGGAACATGCCCTGCACCAGCGCCGGCGGCAACGTGGCCGATGACAGCACAACCCGAGTACCGAGCAGGCCGGCCCAGCGCACCAGCCGCATCAGTGCAGGCAGATCATCCAGGTCGTAGTCGTCGATCTCGTCCAAAACCAGATCGGCGCTCATCAGCCGCAGCATCGGCGCGATTTGCCGCCCGGCGCGCAGTGATTCCGTGGCGGGCACCAGGTGATCGACGGTGCAGACCAGCATCGGTGCCGATACCAGGCGGCGGATATCCGCATCGGCCAGCGCGCGCGACAGCAGCGGATGCTCGGCGATATTGCCGTCGTACAGCACGTGGCTGTCTTCTTCGATCAGCGACTGCACCGACGCCGAACCGCTGGTCTCGGCCTTGTCCTCGTAGAACTCGAACAGTGCCCGGCTGGCTGAGCCGCCGACCAGCACGGCGAGCTCGTCGTCGCCCAGGTGCAGGTCGTGGCGATAGCTGCGCCCGGTCTGAAGGGTGAGCGTACGCAGGCCCAACGCGTAGGTGGCGCGAAGGCCTTGCTGCGGATCAGCGAGCGCGTAGAGGATGCGGGCATTTGCCAGCGTCTTGCCGCAGCCGGTGGAGGCCATGTTGACGACGAAGGCGCCGTATAGGCGCGCCGACTCGCGAATGGCTACCGCCGCATCGTAGGCCTTGTCCTGCCATGCGAACCGGGCATCGCCGCTGCGCTTGCGCAGGCCTCGATGGTTTGCCAGACGCGGCAGATGCCGCTCGAATCCAGGCAAGGCATGCGCGACCAGACCGGCCGAATGGCCAACTCCGAGCAGGTGTTCAAGAAGGGATTGATTCTTCACCGATTCTTCGGTGCGGCGATCCATGCGAGTGTTGGCGAACAGAGTCTGGCCTTGTTGAAGAAAGGCCGAGCGTGCGGCCACTGGCTTGTCGGCCGTGTCGACACCCAGGCGCGAGTAGTCGTGGTCGGCGAGCATCAGGCACAGCCGCGACAGGTGCATCACATAGGGATTGCCGAGAAAGTCGGCACGCACGTCGCGACGCGCGCTGAGATCCAGCAATCGACGCGCCACCCTTGCTGCCTGCTTGCGCCACTCGGCGTCCAGGGTTGGCAGCTCGGCGGCAGGCTCCCAATACGGACGGGCCTGAGTCGGCGTACCGGGAGTGGATATCTCATTCCAGTCATGCGCGACGTGATCGAGCGGTGCGTCTAGCCAGGCCTGCTCGAAGCGACCGACGCGCTGGCCCCACCAGGCTTTCTTGCCGCTATCAGGATTCGGCGGCACTGCCGGAAGCCGGTGGTGGGTCACGACCAGCCAGCCGACGGCAGCCGCCAGCGGTGGCAGCTTTCGAAACGGATAACGCTCAACCGGATCGACGCCGTCGCGCTGATAGCGGCCTTCACCCAGCCATTCATTGCGCTCGTAGAGGGTTGCATCGGCCAAACGCCGCAACCAACCCGCATCGTCGTCGCTGCCGACGAACGCCTGGAACATTCGTAATGACACCCACTCGTGGCGGTAGAGATTTCGCTCGGTGCGCTTGCCTGCCAGGCGTTGCTGAAAAGCGATGCTCGCCTTGCCAAGGTCGTGCAGGAGCGCGGCAAGCTGCGCCAGCAGCCGGATGTCCTCGGCACTGTGCCAGTCGTTCTCATCTTCCCGCCGCAGCACATTGCGCTCAGTGGTGTTGGTGGGCACGGCACCTTCAGCATTAAAGCGCCGAGCATCGCCGATAATCCATAGGAGCTCTGAGTGGTCGCGACCACGAATCCAGTGGCAGGCGACAGCAGTGTTCTTGCGTGCGGTCTTGCGCAGCAACTTGCGCAGGGTATCGAGACCGGCCTGGGTGATCGGGGTCTGCCAGGTGCGGTCGCCGCGGCGCTCGGCGAACTGATCGAGAATCCGCCGCGACTCCGACAGCGCCCGCTTGTGGCACTGCGAGACGAGCAGCACGTTCATGCGCCGCTACTGGCTGTAGCGCCACTGGCTTTGGCCGCAGTCTCCATCGCGATGGCCTTCAGCGTGTCGATCATGAAATCAAGCGATTCGCTGCGGGTCAGCGCTTCGATGCAGTTGCGCCGAAACTGTTGCTCGTCGTCGCCGCGCATGGCAGAGAGAAACGCCTGCGGCAGGATGCTGGCGTCCTTGACCAGATCGGCCACGTCGAACACCAACCCGCCGCGCCGCGTCTTGCCGTGCAGCACCGCAAGTCCATGGGGCAGGCCGAGCACCCAAGTCGCAGTGGCGCCGAGGCCGTAAGCCAGATAGTTGCCATGATCAAGAAAGCGATTGGCGGGGTCGCTGCCGCTGCCCCGCTTGGCACGCGTGAACTCACCGTAGTTAACTGCGTCAACGGCGAGCTTGAACAGGGCCTTGGTCAGACGCGCCTCCTCTGTGAGCAGTGCGGTGGTGTCTTGCGCCACGCCGATCTGCCGAAGGCTGCGCGAAGCGAGCGCTTCGAGTCTGGCAGCATCGGCGCGGAAACCCGACTCCCGCAGCACGCGCTGCGTCCACTGCTCGCGTAGCCGCCCTACCCGCGCTACCTGGAAGGCCTTGGCAGCATACAAGCGCAAGTCGTCATCGAACCAGAAGCGCACCCACGCCTGCAGATATTCGGTCGGTCGGTACTCGCTCTGCGGTGTTAGCCAGGCGACCTCAACATCGACCTCGTTGGCCGAGAACAGCGGTGTACCGCCGCCCCCACAGAAGCCCACCAGCACACCCGCCTTGGCCAGTTCACGCATCGCGGCCTGGGTGATGGAGGTGCCGGTCCCGAGGAGCATGCTGGTGGTGTTGGCGATCGGGATGTTCCAGTACAGCGATTGCTTGCCTTGATCGGTGACGTACTCGACGCGCCCGCCCTTGACCAGGACGCGACAGTGTTCCAGATAGTAAAGATTAGCCCGCTTCGAGTGCAGGATGGTTTTCAGATCGTTGGGTGAGATGTCTTGCATGGCCCTCGCATTGAACCTCCTTGCACGTGGCGCCGCAATAGAGTCGGCGACCGTGGCGAAAGCGGATTACGTTTGACTGCGCGGCCCTGCCCTGTGGGCTAAGTTCAGGCTTGCCTGACCTGGGCTGACTCGCGGAACGCTGTCAGCGTACTGCCGTCCACAGCTTGCCTTCGGAGAACACCCGCCGGCCTTTTCGACACTTGGCTAGCGCCGCAATCGGATCGCACGGCTGATACCCACCAGCGCCTACTCGCCATACCCGGTCAGCTCCAGATAGCCCTCGGCGGTGACCGCTTGGTCGCCGCGCCGACCGCGCGCGTCGATCGCA
>Ga0335397_10013349_pt1 | contig 10004 bp, 13 predicted proteins | sample MAT04_FD_205740 | JGI IMG/M metagenome (GOLD analysis project Ga0335397, IMG submission 205740) | Freshwater microbial communities from Lake Fryxell liftoff mats and glacier meltwater in Antarctica - MAT-04 (spades assembly) (version 2) ...
ATTGGCTCGGCCGCGTGCTGGCGAGATCGCCTCGGGCTGGGTGCGCTCGGTGCCGGTTTCCCGGGTGGCTCTGGTGGCGGGCGCATTCGGGCTGGGGCTGCTGCTGGCGTCCGTGCTTGGGCATCGGTCGGAGGCTGACAGGGACTGATGTCCGCATCGGTGCGCAGGTACCTACTGCGCTGGCCAGTGATTACGATGAAGTTGCCGGAGTCATTGCTGCAACTGTTGCTCGCTACCGAGTTCCGCGGCGGCGCGGACGATCCTCCTCCCGTTTGAAATGGGCACACGCGGCCAGATCAGTCACGCCAGCCAAGCCAGCGGAGGATCTGGAGGTATCAGCAGCTCCCTACGGACAGGAACAAATGCACTCCGACCGACAGCCTGATTCGAGCCAGCTCACATTTGGTTTCCGCTCACCTCGATATCAAACGTGCTGTTACCCGGCCCAGCCGGCTGCGTAGTGGCAATCTTGGTGAGCCCGTCCGCTGCGTCCAGTTGTCGGCTGAACATATTGATGCGCCGCGAAACGCCCAGCGCTTTCTCGGAAAGAATCGGTTCTCCCAGATCGGGCGCGACAGCAGCCACGCAGTGTCCGAAACTGAGGGGATTCAAGGCCAGGTTGCTCGAGACGAACTGCGGCATCAGGAACGGATTGTCCCGGTCGACGTTGAAGGGGCATTCAGCGATCCAGTTGGCAGTGGAACCAAGAGTACGGACCTGGTAGCCATCCACCTTTGGCGGAAACACGATGAACGGCGTTACCAGCATCTTCTTCTGCACAGATGGATTCACTGTGGTGTCTATGTGCTCGACACAAACGCACATCCGTGCAACAAAGGGGTAGGTGCAGCCATGGTCCCTGATGGAGTCTCCGGGGATCAATTCGACACTGCACAAAACAGCATCCCCGGGTTGCACGTCTAGTTTCAGGTAGATGGGCAGCAAGTTGGTCGCGATGTCAACGGCTTTGGTGTTGGCCCACCATTCAAACCATACCCAATGGCTGGTTTTCCAACCGGCCACCTTGGTATGTTTAATTCGCTGCATGGTACCGATCTGCGGCAATGCCGAATCGTAATAAGCCGCATGCCCATTAAAGCCGATCCATACCGAGCTGCGAAACTCCTGGGACACCTGGAAGGAACCCGACCTTGCCACGTCCGGCTCTTGCCAGGCTCCAACGACTTGCGTGAGAACGGACCCGTCGACTGCGCGAATCGTCGTTCCCGACCAATTCGGACTGCGCGACTGGCGCCCCGTGCCGTTGAGACGGGCCCAGTCGTCGAACCGGACAGGTCCGGCCAGCGGATTGGCCAGGAACAAGCGGTCGTTTCTGGGTCCATTCCTCACCGCGGCTCTCCGATACTCGGTGATGCCACTGCTCAGGCGGCTCCAGAACGTCTGCAGTTCGGGCAAGTTAGCACCCGGCGGCTCCGGCAACCAATAACGGGCGCGGGCACCAGCGTCATTGAACAGATCAGCGGATGGGGTGCTCGCTGTCGGCTGGTCAGGCAAGTTTGGATTGGCGTGCCAGTGTCGGGGGCAGATCGGCTGCACCATGCTCAGACCCATTCCAGGCTGGCTTGGCGGACCAACTCACGGTAGATCGGCATGTCAACGACATAAGTCGGCGGAATGCCAACGCCATCGACCGCCTGGAGCAGAATCTCGTCATACACCTTGTTTGCCAATTGCCGCCCGCCGATGGAGTCTGAGGGGTAATGCAGCCCCGCAATCTCACGGTTTCTCGCGATACGCCGGGACAGTCGTTCACCCGCCGAAGCCATCGAATTGAGAGAGTTGGCGGAACCGCCTATCGGCGTGACCGGCAAGACCGACCGCAGACAGCGAAATACCAGTTGTGCCTGCGTCGCATGTCCGCTGGGGAAGGCGGCATGCCCGGGTGTTGCGACAGGTGGTAACAGGCCCGGAAAAAGCTGCGCTGGCCGGACCCGCTTGTACTTGTTCTTCCAATACTGGCAGCAGAACAGGCCGATCAGGCTGGCGGACTGCACGACCTTGCAGGTGGCAGGATGTGAAACTGAATGGAAGGACTGCAGGTCCATGAAGTAGGTCAGGAACTCGTTGCTTTGCGAAACAATTTCGGACAAGGCATCTGGCCGCTCGTCGACGTAGGCCCGCATCAAGCGGTCGAATTCCCAGTCCGAAGGCTGCGGTCCCTGGGCGGCGGTGCCGCTCAAGGTCGTGAAAGTTGCCGGGGTGCCAGCGGCACCGAGCACGATCTCCACGCGCTGACGGGTGAGGTTCGGCCCGCGTCGATAGATGGTTCCTGAGCCAAGCGGCCCTGCCGCATTTTCTTCCCCAGTTTTGATGGGTGATTGCTGCCGCCAGTTTGTTGCCGAGAACTCCGCGAGGACCTGCCAGCCGGCAAAAAAGGGGTCTACCTTGCGATCTTGAAAGACTGTGGGCGGGCCGATAGGCGGACAAACAGGCGGGAGGCCGGCGCCAGGCACGTGCCCCACACGCGCCATCTCGACGTCCGTGTCCTTGACGAAGGGCAAGTCCACACGGTCCGCGATGATCAGCCCACCGGCGCCACCGCCGGAAGTACTGCCTGCGTTTCCGGCATTGGCTGTGTTGGCAGTATTGGCCGTATTTGCGGTGTTTGCGCCCATTGCAGTGTCTCCTCCAGTTAGTGGTCCAGGGTCGGTGAGGCAATCAATCGGGCAATCCGGCTTGGCGCAGGCGTCCGATCCAGGTGGACAGCGTCTCCCCTTTGAACGGGCACCGCTGCACATAACTTGCGAGTCGAAATTCTGGTTGGACCCGCAACAGCTGTTGCGCCACACCCCGCGCCTCATCCATGCGCTGCAACGCAACAAGGCTGGCGATCAGGCAGCGCAAATTGAAGGCAACACCGGCATTGCGACCGTCCGCCATGCGCGCAAACGCCACTGCCTCAGCATAGTCCCCATGGATGTAATACGCCTGCCCCAACACACCCTCGTGCCAGAAGCGGCGGGCATCGACCGGCGACAGTCGCAGACCCTGCTGGCCCCGCGCGACCGCCAATGCCCCCTGGCCCAGGTAACCACAGGTAGCGCAACTCATCGTGTAGGCAAGCGCTGAATTGGGACCGGCGTCAATGGCACGGTCCAGGTACATCATCGCCTTGTCGAAATCATGCAATAGAAAAGACTGGACATGCCCGTACACCGCCAGCGCCTGTGCATCGTGTGGATTGAGCTGGATCGCCGTTTCGGCCAACCTGGACGCCTCCTTGGCGTCCGCGGTAGGGTCGGTGGACCACCCCTCGCCGACACGGAAAACATGCCAGTAGGCTGCGTAGGAAAACGCTGTGGCGTAATGCGGATCCAATACCATCGCCTGCTGCAACAGGCCACGGGCATGGGCTGCCGAAACAGTGTCGATATGGAACATCTGGTCGATCGCCTGCAGCACCAGGTCGTAGGCTGTCATGTTCTGCGGATGCTTGCGCATGGCGCGCATCAGCTCGCGGGACTGCACCTGGGGTGCGATGGTCCGGACTACATCCAGGGCAATGTTGTCCTGCAGTTCGAACAGGTCCTTCAGCAACCCATCATGCCGGTAGCTGCGCAAAACCGTTCCCGTTTCAGGTTCTGACAACTCGGCCGTGACCCGCAGGCGCCCGGGGGCCCTGTGCACACTGCCGTGCAGAACATATCGCACCCCCAGTTCGCGCCCGACGCTGCGCAGGTCGACTCCGTCTCCGCCCAGACCCAAGGTGGAGCCACGAGCGATGACGAAGAGTTCCTTGAAGCCCGCCAGCATGTGGATGATGTCGTCGACGATGCCATCGGCAAAATAGCCATCTGCATCGCGCCTCAGGTTTTTGCGAAAGGGCAGCACAGCCACCGAGGGCCGAGCCTCGTCACCAGGCGGCAACTGCCCTGGAGACAACACTGAACCAGCGGCTGGACGCAAACAGTGCATGCGAACCGGTCGCGCAATGTTGTGCAGGTATAGATCCCCCAGATCGACTAGTTCCGCGTCGCCGGTATCCTGCAATCCATCTGCCACCGCTTTTGACATCGCGACGCCGCCCGGGGGAGCATAGGTCTGCATGCGAGCGGCAACATTGACCACATCGCCATACACGGTGCCGTCACTTTTCTCTATCAGGTCACCCGAGTGCACACCGATCCGAAACCGCATGTTATGCCCGGTGGCGATGGACACGGCGTTGACTTCCAACTCCTTCTGCACGGCCATGCCGGCAGCAACAGCGGATACACCAGAGGCAAACATGGCCAGGATGGAGTCCCCGGTCATGTCGATGACCCGGCCCTCACGGGCCACGATATGGGAGCGGAAGATCGAACGTGCCTTGTCCAACGCAATGACAGTTCCCCGGGCATCCTGGGACATCAAGCGTGAATACCCCGCGACATCAGCAGCGAGGATCGTTGCACTGTGCGCCTCAAGGTCCAGTTCAGTCACACCGGAGTGCCTCCATCGAATGCAGGAAAAGCCCGCCAAGCATGCTAACCCCAAGTCGGGAATCGAGCAACGTTTGCATCACCCCCCAGGCGCTTGCCGCAGTGCCGGCCCAGGACAGCTTCAGGATTGAAGCTAGATCGACACCAGCTGCCGCACCCCATTGGCCTGCATCTCACTGCCCTGGCCGCGCGCAATGAACTCGCCCCGCTGCATCACCATGTATTCGTCGGCCAGTTCCTCGGCAAAGTCGTAATACTGCTCTACCAGCAGGATCGCCATAGTGCCGCGATCGGCCAACAGGCGGATCACCCGACCGATGTCCTTGATGATGCTGGGCTGGATGCCTTCGGTGGGTTCGTCCAGGATCAGCAGTTGCGGCCGCGCTGCCAAGGCCCGGGCGATGGCCAACTGCTGTTGCTGCCGGCCTGACAGATCGTCCCCGCGCCGGTTCAGCATCTGTTTGAGCACCGCAAAAGAATCGTACAGCTCGGAGTCGATCGGGGTGCTGGCGCTCTTGGTGGCCCCCCTCAACATCAAAGGGGACATTCGAATCTGGTCAAAAGGGGACACCACGACTTTTCGCTGTCACACGCTGTTGTCCTCGTTGACAACAGAGACGGATGTTGGCACACTCGACAACATGAAGGCCACTGAGCTACTTAGGCGACGTGTCTCATTCAGCGAAATAGCCTTTGCAGAACTTGTCCTTTGGCAGCTTCCGGCGCCACTTCCAGGCTCGGCATACAGCGCCAAGTACCGGCTGGCGTCTGTGGTCAACGGCGTCTGCGTACTGAGATATGACGACGAGTCGGGCAAGGGCGATCACAGACATTTCAGGGCCAAAGTGTCCCGTTACTCCTTTGACGGCGTCGACAAGCTTCTTGCGGCATTCCAACGCGACATCGAAAGGATCCATCGTGAAGACAGTGACTCTTGATGTTCGTCCACCCGCCGAGACGATGGTTGACTTTGCTCAGGCTTGGAAAACCGGCAAGGGGTCGAAGACGGACAGAATCTCCTTCGCTAGCCCCGAGCTACTGTGGAAGGTTCTGACCGCCAAACGGTGGGAGTTGCTCAAGGCACTGTGCGGTGCAGGCCCGGTAACCATCCGGGAAGCAGCACGCCGTGTGGGCAGAGACGTCAAGGCAGTTCATACTGATCTCTCCGCCCTGCTCTGCGCCGGTGTTCTGATTCGCACCGAGTCCGGTCAAGTTGAGTTTCCCTACGAAGCGGTCAAGGTCGAATTCCTGCTTCAGGCAGGATGCACGCAGGCGGGTTGAATGACAAAGGACAGATCGCACGAAGCCGCGATCTGAGCCGGCTGTTGGGCGAGCCCGAATTGCCGCATCTGCCGCCGTACCCGTCATGCAGGTGAAATCCGTCGAAACAACGTCACGCTTCGAACGGGTTCAGCAGCGGCACACCAAAGCCTTTGAAATCAGCGACATTTCTGGTGGCCACAGTCAGACCGTGAATCCTGGCGGTAGCCGCAATCATGGCGTCTTCGTACACCGTGTCAGACAGCCGATGCATCAGCTGCGCCCAAACCCGAAAAGCCGCTGCGTCCATCGGAAGGACGTTGCAGGAAGTGGCAACCAGTTCCAGCCACGCCACGATCTCCGACGCCTTCGCCAGGTCCTGTTCGCGGGTCAGCTCAATGCCTGCCTGAATCTCACCCATCGTCACTGCGGAAAGGTACAGCTGCACATCTTCAAGTGCACCCAACCAAGCCAGGACGCCGCCGTGCGGCTTGGGTTTGCGAAGCTCGGACACCACATTCGCGTCAAGCAAATACATCCAGTTCAACCCGCTGCAAGTGGCTTGCGCCTGCGGGCGTGACCTCGGACAGGCAGAACAAGATCGTGGCGCCCTTGCTCGGAGAGCAGAAGTTGCTTCAGCGAAGGCCGAGCTGCCGCCTTTAGGCGTCGCCACTCGTCCACCGGAACCAGAACTGCAGCCTCCAGAGCCTCTCTTGGTCACCATCTGGGGGCCTTCTGCCAGACAAGTCTCGAGGAACTCGCTGAACCTCGCTTTGGCGTCCTGAACGGGCCATGCCTGCATAGGACACTTCCAAATGACCGGGTTGCTGACCAGCTTAACATCGCTCCGCACCGCGAGCCCCTGCCCCTGACCCCTCGAACTGCGGATGCCACCGGCGAATGCCCCCCATCGCCATCCATGCCGCGGCAGTCCGCGTCTCCACCCCCATCTTCACGTAGATGTGCTCCAGGTGCTTCTTGGCCGGGGCCGGGCTGCTGCCCAGGATGTCGCCGATGTACTTGTGGGTCTTGCCCTTGATGACCCACTAAAGCGCCTCGGCCTCGCGCGCGGTGAGCTTGAAGCACAGGCTCAGCGCCTCGGTCACGGCCGCGTCGTTGACCCGCGCATGATGATCAGCCAGTCGCCGTCCTGCTGACCCTCGTTGGCGTCGTCGCCGGTCTGCTGGTGCAACCGGAAGGTCAGCCGGCGCGAACCCTTGGCGACGCTGAGGCGGGGCGGCTCGATCTGCGCGCGCGCATCGGCCTGGGACTTGTCCAACCATTCGAGCACCAGGTCGGGCACAAATAGCTTGGTGAAAGTCGGGTTCGCACCCAGCGCCTGCAACTGGCCAGCGGCAGCGCCTCCTTGGGCTTGATGGGTTTGGTGACATAGTCGACGCCGCCGGCCGCAAAGACTGTGACCAGGTATTCGGTGTCGGTTAGACCGGTCATGAAGATGATCGGAATGTGGGCGGTCGCTGCCGATGCCTTGAGCCGGCGCGCCACCTCGAAGCCATCCATGCCGGGCATCATGGCGTCGAGCAGCACGATGCCGGGCCGGGCCGGGCCGGGGCCGCACGCTGCAGTGCCGCCTCGCCATGGGTGGCCACCTGTCGCCGCGGCGCGCGTCCAGGGTGCAGCCTAGCGAACAGGTCGCGCCCTGGCAGGCCGGGCAATGCGCCATGTTGGGCCCTTCGTAGTCCCGCTCGCACAGGACGCAGCGTTGCATTTGGTAGCGCTGGTAGACGCCGCCTTCGGGTGGCGGGCTGGTACGCGCAATGCAATGGCGCCCGCGCGTGGCCCAGGCGCTCAACCCCAGGGGCTTGCTGACCACCAGACCAGCCACCAGGGCCAGCGAGCCGCCGTAGGCCGAAAGCCCCGGGGTCGACCGAGAAGGCCACGACATACGGCACGCACAGCATCAGCGGTACCCCTGGCTCGGCGGGATGCCCAGCGCCAGTTCCAGCGCATAGGCCATGACCGCCGCATCCAGCGCGAAGAAGATGATCACCCCAGTGGCCAGGATCGCCCACAAGGCACCGCCGGCTCGCCGGCTGGCGGGCCGGCCGGTGGGGGGGAGGAAGCATTTGTCACGGATTGCATGCGAACGAGGGAGCACCAGGGCCATTGAAACTGTCCACCAGCCTGCAGGTTCTGTGCCACCCGTGGCGCACAATGGTGGAAGCTTGCCGTGGCATCAATCTTGCTGGTGTTTTCAGTGCACGCCCTGCGTCGCACCCCGTTTAGAGAGAGAGACAATGGAACTGACCCCCCGAGAAAAAGACAAGCTGCTGTTGTTCACGGCCGCGTTGCTGGCCGAACGCCGCAAGGCCCGCGGCCTCAAGCTCAACTACCCCGAAGCGATGGCGCTGATCAGCGCGGCCGTGATGGAAGGCGCCCGCGACGGCAAAACAGTCGCGCAACTGATGAGCGAAGGTCGCAGCGTGCTGACCCGCGCCGACGTGATGGAGGGCATCGCCGAGATGATCCCGGACATCCAGGTCGAAGCGACCTTTCCCGACGGCACCAAGCTGGTCACCGTGCACCAGCCGATTGTCTGACCCCACCCAGGAGACCCGAATCATGTTCCACCGAATCTTCCGCAGTGCCATTGCTGCGCTGGCTTGTTGTGTGCCTCTGTGGGCAGCCGCCCACACCGGCGCCGACGCCGGCAGCCAACACGCGATCGGCTTCCTCGACGGCCTGTTGCACCCCCTGACTGGCGCCGACCACCTGGCGGCCATGCTGGCAGTGGGCCTTTGGAGCGCGCTGACCGCGCGGCGCCTCTGGCTGGCGCCATTGGCCTTTGCCGGCATGCTGCTGGTCGGGGCATTGGCCGGCCTGGCCGGTCTGGGCATCCCTGCCGTGGAGCCCGTCATCGCGGCCTCGGTGCTGGTGCTGGGTCTGCTGGTGGCCAGCCGCACGGCGCTGCCAGCCATCGGTGCTGCGGCGCTGGTGGGCGGGTTTGCCCTTTTCCATGGTGTGGCGCACGGTGCCGAACTCGGAACCGCGGGTGTGGTGTGGTGGCCGCTGGCCGGCATGCTGCTGGCCACAGCCGGCCTGCATCTGGCAGGGCTGGCCTTCGGCCTGGCACTGCGCCGGGGCAACCCGTGGGGGCCTCGCGTGGCCGGTGGCCTGGTCGGGCTGTTTGGCGCCGCCCTGCTGCTGCGGATGGTCTGAGCCATGATCCCCGGCGAAATCATCACCGACGGCCCCGACCACGCGCTCAACACCGGGCGGCGCACCCTCACGGTGGTGGTGCGCAACACCGCCGACCGTCCGATCCAGGTCGGCTCGCACTACCATTTTGCCGAAACCAACGGCGCACTGGGTTTCGACCGCGTCGCAGCCCACGGCATGCGCCTGAGCATTCCCTCAGGCTCGGCCGTGCGTTTCGAGCCCGGCCAGCAGCGTACCGTCGAACTGGTCGAGTTCGCCGGCGACCGCCGGATTTATGGCTTTCGCGGGCTGGTCAACGGGCCGGCCAACAGCAACCGCGAAGGGATCTCCTAATGGCCACCATCGGACGCCGTGCCTATGCCGAGATCTTCGGCCCCACTGTTGGCGACCGGGTCCGCCTGGCCGACACCGAGCTGCTGATCGAGGTCGAGCAAGACTACACGCTGCGCGCCGGCAGCTATGGTGAAGAAGTCAAGTTCGGCGGCGGCAAGACCATCCGCGACGGCATGGCGCAGTCGCAACGCACCCGGGCCGAAGGGGCGGTGGACTGCGTCATGACCAATGCGCTGATCCTCGACCACTGGGGCATTGTCAAGGCCGATATCGGCCTGCGGGGCGGGCGTATCGTGGCCATCGGCAAGGCCGGCAACCCGGACACGCAACCCGGCGTCGACATCGTCATCGGCCCGGGCACCGAGGTGATCAGCTGCGAGGGCAACATCGTCACCGCTGGCGGCGTCGATTCGCACATCCACTTCATCTGCCCGCAGCAGATCGAGGAGGCACAGGCCTCGGGCGTCACCACCATGCTGGGCGGCGGCACCGGGCCGGCCACCGGCACCTTTGCCACCACCTGCACACCCGGCCCGTGGAACATCGAACGCATGCTGCAGGCGGCCGACGCCTTTCCCATGAACCTGGGCTTTCTGGGCAAGGGCAATGCGTCTCTGCCGGCAGCGCTGCACGAGCAGATCAATGCCGGGGTGATCGGCCTCAAACTGCACGAGGACTGGGGCTCCACACCAGCGGCCATCAGCAACTGCCTGGATGTCGCCGATGCCACCGACACGCAGGTGGCCCTGCACTCCGACACGCTCAACGAAAGCGGCTTCGTCGAGAACA
>Ga0335397_10013351_pt1 | contig 10002 bp, 10 predicted proteins | sample MAT04_FD_205740 | JGI IMG/M metagenome (GOLD analysis project Ga0335397, IMG submission 205740) | Freshwater microbial communities from Lake Fryxell liftoff mats and glacier meltwater in Antarctica - MAT-04 (spades assembly) (version 2) ...
TGCCCCCCCCCCGGACGGAACGCGGACGGCGCGACGGCCGGGGGCGTGGTACGTAAGGCCCCCCCCCTCCGGAGCCCGCCCCCCCCGCATGATCGATCAGCCGCCCGGACCGCTGGGCTCGGGGACGCCGGCCGACCCCCGCCTGGTCGTGGAGTCCTGGCTGGCCATCCCCGCCACCGACGGCTGGCGCCTCCTCGTCCTCCGCCGCACGCCCCAGAGCGGCGGCTTCTGGCAGGGAGTCTCGGGCCGCGTCGAGGCGTTCGACCGCTCGCTGCGCGACGCCGCACTCCGCGAAATCCGCGAGGAAACCGGGCTCGCCGACGGGATCGAGATCATCGACCTCGAACTTTGGACGACCTTCCGCGGCCCCATGTCGGGCGCGACGTTCCGCAAACGAAGCCTGGCCGCGATCCTGCCGCCCACGGTCACGGCGACGTCGGTGAAACTCTCCGACGAACACGACGCCGCGGAGATCCTGTCCATCGTCGACGCGCGACTGCGCCTGCGTTTCCGGCCGAACCAGGACGAACTCGACGCGCTCGAGCACCTGCTCGCGACGCGAGGCCCGGCAACCCGCGGGCCGTAGGCCGCGCCCCGGCACCCGACCGGTCGCGCCGCGCCCCGGCACGGAACGACACTTCCGGCGCCCCGACACCGAACACAGGGTCGTCGGCGATCCCTGAAGCGGCCCCGGACGTCACGAGGGCGCGCGGGGCCGCGCGGAAGCGCGCCGACGGGAGGACGGCGGCAGAGCCGCCGGCCGTCCGAAGTCGCCGCCCATGCCCCCCATCCCGCCCTTGCCGCCGCCAACACCGCCGGACCTCTCCTTCGGCTTCTCGGGGATCTCGGAGATCACGGCCTCGGCGATGAGGAGGAGGGTCGCGATGGACGTCGCGTTCTGCAAGGTCGTGCGCACGACCTTCGTCGCGTCGATGACGCCGGTCTTCACGAGGTCCTCGTCGGTGATCGGCAGGTGCGCAGGCTCGAGCGTATCCGTACGAGTTCGCACCTCCCGCCGGAGATGACGCTGCGCACGCTCGACCTTGCAAAAGTGCCGACAAAGGTGACGTGCCGGTTGCAGGCGCTGTGCGAGGGAGCGTCTCCTGCGAAGGCGGACAACTGGGTCGCACTCGGGCCTCCCGGCCGCGGCAAGAGGACGCAGGCGCTCGCGGTCGCGGACGGCGACGGCGACGGCGACCTCGAGCTCGTGACGGTTGACGGGGGCGTCTTCAGCATCGACGTCTACGACAACCCCGGAACGCGCGCGGCGTTGCCGCTACCGCGCGGGGACGGACTGCAGATACGTGGCGCCCTCGACACCGCCGTACCCGTAGAGCAACGCGCCGCCCCCCGAGACCCACTGCAACTCGCCGAGCGGCGCGCCCTCGTCGGGGGCCGGCGCCAGCGGCGTGTCCCGGACGTGCCCGTCCTCGAGATGGAGCACGCGCAGGCGCACGTCCTTGCCCGCCGCACCCCATCCGCGCGCGGCGCCCGGGCCGACGAAGAACGCGACGCGCCGTCCCGCCGGATCCAGGCACGGCCGTCCCTTCTCGACGCCGTCGTCCGTCACCGCGCGGACGATCCCCGTCTCGGCGTCGGCCACGTGGACGTCCATCCTCCCGTCCCACGGCTGACCGAACCGTTGTTGTCGCGGGGCCATCGCGACGACGTAGGCGCAGGTCCGACCCGCGGCGTCCCAGACGTCACGGCCGCTGCGTCGGTCCGGCGCGCGGTCGAGCCACGGGAGTTCTTCGAGCACGACGGCCCGGTCCCGCACGACGTCATAACAGCCGACCCGTTCGAAGTCGTCGGCGCCGTGGTCGCCGTTGCGGATGTACCCCAGGCGGAAGAACAAGCGGTCGCCCGGGCGCGACCACGCCAGGTGCGCGTCGAACAGGTAGAGGCGGTCGGTCACCTCGTCGAGCGGGCGTCCCTGCGGCGTGCGGTCGAACGCGAGCCGTGCCGCGTGTCCCGCGCCGTCGGTCACGTAGACCGCGCGTCGGCGCATCTCGCCGGGGAGGCGCGGGTGGACATCGGTGCGTTCGGCCAGGAAGGCGAGCCGTCGCCCGTCCGCCGTCCAGGCCCACGACGACGCCACCTCGCCGTCGAGGAAGCCCCCGAGGCTCGCGCCCGGCGGCGGCCGTACGTCGGCGGTCGTCGTCGCACCGGTCCTTGCGTCGAGGAACGTGCCGTCCGACAGCACGAGGGAACCGAGCGGGGTCCAGGCGACCGGAAGGCGCGCCCCCCCGCGCATCGGCTCGTTCCCCACCGTCGGGGCCCAACCGGGCACCGCCCACGCCGCGCGCGAACCGACGTCGAGGACCCACAATTCGGGGATCAGCGGCTCCGATCCCAGGCCGCTCCAGAGCGCGCGCTCAGCGCGCGGGACACGCGTCCCGGTGATCGTGTGCCAGCGCGTCGACGACAGGAGCCGACCGTCGGGGGAGAGGAGGCCGGCGCCGTCGGTCAGGCGAACGCAGCCCGCCGGCAACGACGGCACGTCGGCCGCTCGCGGCGGAAGGTGGACAACCTCCTCCTGCGCGACGGTCGCGGGGATCGGGAACGGCGGGCCGCACCGGCCGCGCGCGCACGCACCCGACGAGGCTCCCGCGACGCCGAGGACCGCCACGGCAAGCAGCGAACATCTCATGCCCCCATCCTCGCACGGGCTGCCCGCGCCGCCCGACGTCGCGTCGGCGGTGGCCCGCCGCAAGACGACGGCCGCCGGCGTACGGCTCGGCGGCCCTCACCGTCGCTGCGTGCCGTCGCCGTCGTGGGCGGGACTCCGGCGGCGCACCGCTCCGCGTCGGCGCGTGCACGGCCTCCCCGTCTCGCGTCCACGTCCCAGGCGTCGCGGCGGCCCGGCTGCGAGGGGAAGGAGGGCCAACGGCGCCCGGGCCTCGCGTCGTCAGGCCGGGAGCTTCCGGAAGACCGAGATGTGGTTGGTGGACGCCCGGCCGAAGGGGGCCTTGCCCCACGACGCGTACCGTGCCTCGGGCACGAGGCCCGCGACTCGCGCCATCAGGTCGAGTTCCGAGGGCCACACGTAGCGGATCGCAATCGTCCGCGTCGTCACCCGGCCTCCGTCGATCGTGACCTCGCGCGTGTCCACCCGCTGTCGCACCGCGTCGTGGACGCTCGCCTCGAGGCGCACGCCATCGGCCAGCACGCCCTGCGTGCGCAGCGTCTGGCCCCGGTCGAAGCGCAGCAGGTCGGGGACGAACGCCTCGACGACGAGGCAGCCGCCGGGGCGCAACCGCGCCGCGGACCCGCGGATCGTCGTGAGCTGGTCCTCCTGGGTGAGCAGCGCGAGCAGCGTGTTGAACGCGACGAGCACGAGGCCGTAGTCGCGCCGCGGCGCGGGGACGTCGCGGAAGTCGGCGACGGTCACGGGGATCCGGTCGCCGCCCGGCTTGGACCGGAGCCGCTCGACCATCGCGCGCGACGCATCGATCCCATGGACCTCGAGCCCGGCCGCGACGAGCGGGAGCGCGAAGCGGCCGGTCCCGATGCCGAGTTCCAGGAGCGGGCCACCGGACGCGTGCTCGACGAGGAAGCGCACCTCGGCGCCGTCGGGCTCGATCGGCCCGAACCGGACGTCGTAGTCCGCGGCGAAGGCATCGCCGTACGCGGCGGGGTTGTGGCTCATCGCGCCCACCCTACGACACGAGGCCGTCCGGCGAGAAGCGGGCCCATGCCGGGCCGCCGGCTTCGTCCCACGCCAGCCCGGGCGCCGTCCGTGCGACCCACGCCGAGAACGCGGCCCCTACGTTCGTGAGGAACGCGGTCGTCGAGGCGCACGTGCGCGCGTCCCTCGCGTCGAGGAGCGTCCCGACGTCGTGGAGACCCGATGCGGCGGCTCGAGGAAAACGGGCGGACGCGCCGGACCTCGACGTGGTCCGCGCGCACCGCGACCGACGCCCCCGGCGCCGGCGGCGACTGCGATGGCGATGGCGCTCGAGGCCCCACGGCGGACACGACGCCCCGCCGGTCGACGCGATCTGACGGCGCGCGCGACGCCACGGCGGAAGACGACACCACCGAAAACGACACCACCGAAAACGACACCACCGAAAACGACACCACCGAAAACGACACCACCGAAAACGACACGGCCCCGGACGTCACGAGGACGTCCGGGGCCGCGAGGAAGAACCGCAACGGAACGGGATCGCGCCGACGTCGAGCGCCGGAGCGGCTGGGCGGCGGCAGCGCCGCCGGCCGTCAGAAGTCGCCGCCCATACCGCCCATGCCGCCCATGCCCCCCATCCCGCCCCCGGCACCGCCGGACATCTCCTTCTTCTTCTCGGGGATCTCGGAGATCACGGCCTCGGTGGTGAGGAGGAGCGTCGCGATGGACGCCGCGTTCTGCAGCGCCGTGCGCACGACCTTCGTCGGGTCGATGACGCCAGCCTTCACGAGGTCCTCGTAGGTGTCCGTCGCGGCGTTGTAGCCGAACGAAGCCTCCTTGCCCTCGCGCACCTTCTGCAGGACGATCGATCCGTCCACGCCGGCGTTCTCGGCAATCTGCTTGATCGGCGCCTCGAGCGCCCGACGCACGATCCCGATGCCGACCTTCTCGTCGCCCGACGCCTTCAGCGTGTCGAGCACGGCCGCGGCCCGCACGAGCGCCACGCCGCCGCCGGGGAGGATGCCCTCCTCGACCGCCGCGCGCGTCGCGTGCAGCGCGTCCTCGACGCGGGCCTTCTTCTCCTTCATCTCGGCCTCGGTGGCCGCGCCGACCTGGATCTGCGCCACGCCGCCGGCGAGCTTCGCCAGCCGCTCCTGGAGCTTCTCCTTGTCGTAGTCGCTCGACGTCGTCTCGAGCTCGCGCTTGATCTGCGCGATGCGGCCGGAGACGTCCTCCTTCTTGCCGCCGCCGTCGATGATCGTCGTCTCCTCCTTGCCGATCAGCACCTTCTTCGCGGTGCCGAGGTCCTTGAGGTCGAGCGTCGCGACGTCGATGCCGAGGTCCTCCATGATCGCCCGCGCGCCGGTGACGGCCGCGATGTCCTGGAGCAACGCCTTGCGGCGGTCGCCGAAGCCCGGCGCCTTCACGGCGCAGACCGGGAACACGCCGCGCAGCTTGTTCACGACGAACGTGGCCAGCGCCTCGCCCTCGACGTCCTCCGCGATCACGAGCAGCGAGCGTCCGCTCTTGGCGACCTTCTCGAGCAGCGGGAGGATGTCCTTGACGTTGCTGAGCTTCTTCTCGTGGACGAGGATGTACGGCTTCTCGAGCTCGCAGGTCTGCTCCTCGACGTTCGTCACGAAGTGGGGCGACGCGAAGCCCTTGTCGAACTGCATGCCCTCGACCCACTCCACCGTCGTCTCGAGGCCCTTGCCCTCCTCGACGGTGATCACGCCGTCCTTGCCGACGCGGTCCATGGCCTCGGCGATCTGACGGCCGATCTCGGGGTCGTTGTTCGCAGCGATCGTGCCGACCTGCGCGATCTCCTTGCTGTTCTTGACCGGCGTCTTCATGGACTCGAGCTTGGCGACGACCGCGGCCACCGCCTTCGCGATGCCGTTCTTCACGCCGATGGGCGAGGCGCCCGCCGCGACGTTCTTGAGGCCCTCCTCGAAAATCGCCTCGGCCAGGACCGTGGCCGTCGTCGTGCCGTCGCCGGCGACGTCGGAGGTCTTGCTCGCGACCTCCTTCACCATCTGGGCGCCGATGTTCTCGTACGGGTCCTTGAGCTCGACCTCCTTGGCCACCGTCACGCCGTCCTTCGTGACGGTCGGGGCGCCGAAGGACTTCTGGATGACGACGTTGCGGCCGCGGGGCCCCAGCGTCACCTTCACGGCACGGGCGAGCTGACGGACGCCGGCGCGAATGCGCTCACGGGCGTCTTGGCTGTAGGCAATCTGCTTGGCGGGCATCGGTGCTTCTCCGGGTTCCTGGGGTGACCGTCGTTCGGTGCGGGTTGGGTGCGGGGGGGGGCCGGGGGCCCTACTTCTTCTTCGCGGGGGCGGGCTTGTCGGCCTTCTCGGCCTTCTCGGCCTTGGCGGCGCCCGTCCAGGGCGCGTCGTCGAGGACGCCGAGCAACTCGTGTTCGTCGAGGAGCAGGAACTCTTTCCCGCCCTCCTTCACGGTCGTGCCGGCGAACGACCCGAAGAGGACGCGGTCGCCCACCTTCACGCTCATGGGGACGCGCTCGCCCTCGTCGTTGAGCTTGCCGGCGCCGACCGCCACGATGCGGCCCTCCGTCGGCTTCTCCTTGGCGGTGTCGGGCAGAACGATGCCCCCGGCCGTCTTCTCGAGGGACGCGAGCCGCTCGACGAGCACCTTGTCCTGCAGGGGCTTGATCTTCGCCATCGTTGCTTCCTTCCCGGGCACCGGGCCCGGCGTCGTCGCGGACCGCCCCGGAGGGCGACGTCCTGGTTTCCGTCCTGCTGCTGACCGTCCACCAGCCGTCGGCGTCAGTCCCGGTCGGCCAAGCGCAGTGCGAGGAGCACCGCGCTCTGTTCGGCCGGGAGGGGTAGCACCGTCGCCACCCCGTCGCTGAGCGCCGTCAACCAGAGTTCCTTCGTGGGTCGCTCGGCCAAGAGGACGAGCCGACCCGCGCGTCGAGGAGGACCGGCCGGCCGTCGGCCGCCCGCGTCCCCCGCGACGTTTACGCCACCACTGACCACCGCATCGACCGCCAGACCGACCGCGAGACCAACCGACCGGGCGCCCGTCGAGGAGTTGCCCTCCGGGCAGACGGTGCGCCAAACTTCCTCGCCGCCCACGCGATCCAAGTCGCGGTCGAGGAACGAGAGCGCCTCGGGCGTCCGCCGCAACCACTCGACCGCCTCGCGGCCGACGGAGGTGACGAACGTCGAGAAACCCTGCCCCCGGATCCATCCCGCCAGTTCGTCGCGGAACCGCAAGGCTCGCACGCCGACTAGGACGGGACGGTACGGAGACACTCCCCATAGAAACAAAGCGAGTGCCACTGACGCGCGGATCGCCAGACGGCAAGGTTCTTCTCAAAGCCTTGCCTGACAATGGCTTACAACGTCTGCTTCCGCCGAGACAATCCCCCCGGGTCGCCGAAGGCTGCCATCCTGGCAGTACCGTCGAAGCCCCACCGACGAGAGGATGACACTCTGTCACCGATCGAACGGCCCCGGCGATGGGCGGATCCGCCGGGCCTCGCGTCCCCGCGCCGGGGGGTCCCGGCCGTGCGCGCGTCCCCACCCCGACCTCGTGTCCGGCCCGCGTTCTCTCCCCCGCGCGTGGGTCCCCGTTATGAGGGGCGGTGTTGTGGGGGGTCGGGGTTGTGGAGGTCCGCGCGGACCGTCGATTGGATCGCCCCCCGGGATCGCCCCCCGGCTCCGACTCCGGTCGCACGGGGCGGTCAACGCGGGGGGTCGCCCCCGGGAGCTAGAGCCCCCCCCCCAAAGCCACCCGAGACGGACTCACGGGTGGCGAGAGGAGGGGTGTCGTCGACGACCCGAACGCGCGGGGCGCCGCGCGGTCTACGGCTTGTTCTTGCCCGCGCGCTTCAGCTTCTCGCCGGCACGCTGGATCGCTTGGCCCGTGGACCGAGCCGCGGACTTTGACTTGTCGACGACCTTTCCCGCGAGGTCCTTGGTCTTGTTGGCGGCCTTGTCGATGCCGGCCTTGGTCTTGTCCTTCAGATCGCTCATGGGGTGGTTCCTTTCGGGAGGGCGAGTTCTTAGATGCCCGCGCGGATGAAGGGATCACATGGGCCCGAGGCGCGGATCGGTGGGTGCCCGGCGCCGGGCACCCTCCCCTCATGCGGACGGAGGGCGGCCTGCGCAGGTGGACGGGCGGGCTGGTCGAGGGGTCCCAGTGCAGGTGCAGCCCGTTCGACGGAACGGTCGGGTTGGCAAGCTCCACCCTCCGTAGGACCTTGGCACCCCTTGCCTGCGCCGCCATGCGTGGAACAGGGAAGCGGTTCACGTTCGCATCCACACCGACCGGAGAGTTCTCGACATCGTCGTGGAGGATCACGTCGGACGGCGTGGCTTCGATCCCTGGGAGCGATGCCTCGTCCAGCAGGAAGACGCGGCCACAAGGCGGTGCAGGGTGCGGGGGGAGGCCACGTAGAGGCCCTGGTCGAGCAGGGTGGCGGAGATCTCGGCCAGCGCCTTGTCGACGAACTCCGAGGCGTGCAGGATGGCGAGGGCCTGCTCGCGCTCGGCGGGCGCCAGGGCGCGGGGCGACGGCGGTTTCGCGGTGCACCGCGGCCCGGGCTGCGGCTGGCGGTGACGGTCGAGGGTGGCACGGGCCCCCCCGAGGGCGGACGTCGCGGCGGCGACGCCCATCCCGGCGGCCAGGGTCTCGGCCGCCCTCACGAGTCGCTCCCGACGCTGGCGGGCGGGTTCAGGGGGATTCCTAAGAGTTCGGAGGTCTCTTTTGAATCTCGAGACAGAGGTTCGCCCTCTCGAGATGGCGGCGCAGCCGCCCGTTCTCGCGACGCAGCGCGACGAGCTCCTTGGCCTCGGCGGGGGCGGCCTTGGGCCCGCGGGCGCGCGCGGCGAGCCCCGCCAGGGCGCCGCGTCGGCGATGCTCGCGCCACTTCGAGAGGTGGCCGAAGTAGAGCCCCTCGCGGCGCCGGACCGCTCCGATCTCCCCCGGGGCGCGACAGGCGTCGACCTCTTGGCGGACGCGGAGCTTGAACGCGGCGTCGAAGGAGCGCCGCCTCGGGCGAGGGTGGACCTGCGTCGGCGGCGGGGAGCGGAAGCGGAACGCGGAGCGGAACCAGACGGAGAAGACCTGCGCACGGGAGAACCTCCCCACCCTCGATCCTAAACCTCAAGGGGGTGGTGCCTCAACTCACGTTGACAGGGAAGGCAGCACCTGCTCTGCCCCACGCCGCGCGCCCAAGACCGGAGCGCAAGGCCGGTGCCGCGCCGCCGAGCCGCAGGAGTCACTGTAGCGCCTCGATGAAGGGTCGGATGACCTTCGCTACACGACAGATCCGCGCCTAGCGCAGCAGGTCGTCCACCTTGGCGCCCCTGCGCCGCAGTTACCTCTCGGGCGCGCTCATCGATGACACAGACGGCCTGCCTGTCCCCGCGGGGGCGCCACCGCGGAAGGGCCGTATTCCAGGACTTGCACTCACCGCCTCTTGACGCAAAATGTCGGCATGAATCGCATCCGTGCCTAAAACTCGCACCATCGACGCGGGCCCCAGCAGGCCCTGGCTCGGCTTCAGGCGGCCGGGATCGGAGCCTTCTTCCGCCCCGCTGAACTCGACCGCATAGGGGTCACGCCCAGCCGGCTGCGCGCGCTCGTTCGCGCCGGCCTCGTGGAGTGGGTGCGCCGCGGGCTCTACCGCATCGCGGCCGCCGAGCCGACCGAGAACTACGCCCTCGCCATGGCCTGCGCGCGCGTGCCCCGCAGCATCGTCTGCCTGCTCAGCGCGCTACGAATACACGGGATCGGCACGCAGTCGCCGAGGGAGGTCTGGCTGGCGATCCCCCACAAGGCCCAGAAGCCTCGGCTCGCGGAGCTGGCCACCCGCATCGTGCGGTTTAGCGGCACGGCGTGGACTCTCGGAGTGGTCCCGACGGCGTTCGAGGGCGTCAAGGCTCGTATCACGAACCCGGCCCGGACCATCGCGGACTGCTTCCGCTTCGAGCACCTTGTCGGCCCGGAAGCCCCCATGGAAGCGCTCCAGGACGCGCTGCGGCAGCGCAGCACCACGATCGCGGAGCTGGGGCGCATGGAGCGCGCACTCCCGTCACGCCGACTTCGGGCGACCCTGGACGTGCGATCCCTGTGGGCCCGGACCAGGCCGCGTCGGTCAAGGCACGCCTCCTCGCCCGCGCGGAGCATGAAGGCGAGGAGTTCGAGAAAACCCTGGCCCGCTTCGCGGCAGAACGCCTGCTCGATCGGCTGGGCGCCTCGCCCCTGCGCGAGCGTTCCGTCCTCAAGGCCGCCGCCCTGCTCGCCGTCTGGCTCACGAACCCACATCGCGCCCCACGCGACGTCGAGCTGCTCGCCAGGTACTGCGTTGTTCTGTGTGGGTTGAGGTTCGGCGA
>Ga0335397_10013353_pt1 | contig 10002 bp, 8 predicted proteins | sample MAT04_FD_205740 | JGI IMG/M metagenome (GOLD analysis project Ga0335397, IMG submission 205740) | Freshwater microbial communities from Lake Fryxell liftoff mats and glacier meltwater in Antarctica - MAT-04 (spades assembly) (version 2) ...
CCGGCGACTTCTACACGACGGCCGCGAAGGCCCTGCTGAACAACGACCTCACTCCACAGCAGGTGCAGAAGGCGTTCATGAAGGAGACGCTGCGGGTGACGAACCGCCCGCTGACCGCGCTGACTCAGACCGTGAGCGCGCTCGAGAAAGTCGAGTGGGCCGATGACGTGCTGGCCCACCCGGCACCGCAGGTGCTGGTCTTCGTCGGCGTCCAGCGCGAGAAGGGTGAAGCCTGGGGCCACTACGTGGTGCTGACCATCTTGCTCGGCGGCGTTGCGGGCGGGCCGCAGGCCTGAGTTTCGCCCTCGTCGCTGTCTCGGTTTTCGCCGCCGCGGCGCCCATCGACCTGGCGACGGCGAGCCCCGATGCCCCTGCGCTGGAAGTGGGGTGGCGCGACGGCATTCGCGCGAAGGGTGGCGGGCGGATTCGGATTCTCGGCGACGGCGACGACACGGGCGGCGGCTTCTTCGAGTTCGCAGGCTTCATCGAGCTGCACAACGAGCCCGGGTACCACGGCGTCATTCCGTACGCGTACTGGCGCGGGCGGTTCGCGTTCGAGGCGGGGTACCGGTTTCACTTCGGCGGCACGCGGCCGTGGACGCTGCGGCTCACCGGCGGCGTCGAGCACGAGTCTGACCACCCGACTGGGCCGAACGTCCGGGGCGCGACGCCCGATGTCGGGTTCGTGAACTTGAACGACCTCCTCGCCACGGTGGGGGTGCGGCATGGCGTCATCGCTCCCACCCACGCAGCTGTCACGGCGCGGCTTCACGCGGTCACCTGCACCCGCGACCAGGAAGTCTGCGGAAGGGGCGGCGGGCTCGCTGGCGATGTCGGGTTCGAGGCCGAGCTCTCACTCGCCCAGGAGCTCCGGCTCACCGGCTGGTTCCAGAAGTGGAGCCTGTTCGCCGCGCTGTGGGGCCAGGTGACGCTGCCGACGAACCTCATCTTTCCTGGCCGCCGCGCGTCGGTGCGGCTCGGCGTCATCCGGCACCGCAGCGCCGACAGCTTGTCCTTCTTTCTCCAGGCCCTTGGGGGCACCGACGTCGGCTACTTCCGGCAAGCCGACGTGCTGCAGCTGGGCGCCGGCCTCGCGTGGGCGATGAACAGCCCGTGAAACTGCGGCTCGCCGGTAGACAGGCCGGCTCGGGGCGGAGTCCGAACGGCCACCGCTGCGCCATACCGACGCCTCAGCGGCGTCGCCGCCGAAGGCGCGAGGCGTGAGCCACGACGTCTACCAATGCACCAACTGCGACGATGAAGAAGGCGGTGAGTGCCGGCGCCCACGTCGACGGGTTCCACGGCAGGCGCCCCGACCACTGAGGAATCATCGCGGGCAGCGCATCGGCGGACGCGGCGATGGCGGCGAGCATCGCGGTTCGCGCCGGGCCGTAACGACCCTGGAGCAGATGCCCCAGGCCCGGGAAGACGAGACCGAGCGAGACGGCGGCAAGGGTGCCGACGGGCCGGTGGCCGCAACGGGCCATCGGAGCTCGGCACGCCAGGCACAGCCAGCTCAACGTGCCAGCAACGACCGCCCTTCCTTCTCCGCCACTTAGTCGCAGGCGAATCGAGTCGGGCCCCGCACGTACGCCGAGGTCCGCAGGCGCCACCATCAATTGGTCCGTCTGAAGCTCGAGGAAAGCGATGTCATCGATTGGAGCTCCGAAGATCGAGCACCGCGCCAGCAGCAGCCGTTCGGTCGTCCGAATCACCAGATGTAGTGGTGGAGCCAGCGGCTCGAGCAGGCCGCTTTCCTTCGCAAACTCGGCTGCGGCAAACAGCTCGTCGCGCACGGGGCTCCCTGCAGGGCGAGCGAACGCGCACCAGGCGATCGTCTCACCGAGCCGCATCGTCATCGGCCGCGGAGCCTCGGAGCCCAGCTGCAACAAGAACGCTTCACTCGCGGCCTTGCTGCTGCGTTGAGAAACGAAGAACCGCAGCCCAACGAATCGCACGCTCAGAAACGCCGTCGCAAGGGCGGCTACGATGGCCACTCCCTGCCCGGCCATTCGCGCCCCCAGTGCAGCAGCGATTGCGGAAATCCCTATCGTCGACCCGAAGAGGCCGAGGAAAGCGCGCAGGTCGGGCCGCACCACCCTTTGCCAGATTGCGTTCAGGCGATCCTGTGCGCGCGCAGGCGAGAGCACTCCTGACTGGCGCGCGACCAGCAGCAGCACGATCAGCAGTCCGCTCGACATCAGCGTTCCCCACCGACCAATCGATTCGAGTCGAGAGAAAGCAGGGCGCCGCGCACGCATTTCATCGAGCGCGTGGGCCAGCGCCGCATCTCCAAACGGTCGCGGCACGCCGGACTCGAACTCGTAGATCTGGGTCATTCGGGTCGAGGCCACCAACAAGGTGCCCCGAGCGGTCAGGCCAATCTCTCCACTCATTTGATCGTTCTCGAACAGCTCTGCGTGCTCGGGCTTCAACGATTCCATGTCGCCGTACGATTTCAACGCGCCGGCTTCGACCCCGAAGAAGGCACAGTCGGCCTTGGTGTTTCGACACTGCGCGACGGCGATGCGGTCACCTTCGCCAGTCGTCAGGTCGAGCAGCTCTCGATAAGCCGTCTGGTCGTGGTTCGCGGTGACCATCGCGCTCAAGGCGTCGATTTCTCCGGGCAGCACGTCGAGGTTCGCGTCGAACGCCAGCGGCTTGGCACGCCAGGTTTCGGCGACCAGGAGTCCTGACCCGTTCTTGCCTTTGAAGCGACTGAGGCCGTTCGGGTACTTCACGAGAACCGACCTCAGCGTCTTGCCCTGTGCGTCGACCAGCCGCAGCCGATGGGCGATCGTGTCGGCGATGACGAGGTTTTCGCCCAGCGGCAGGACTTCGAAGGTCGCACCCGGCTGAACCTCGAGCGCAATCGTGCGCAAGAACCGGCCTTCCGACCCAAAGACATCGACCCGATGGCGGCCGGGATCCGCCACATAGATGTCCCCGGCAATTGATGAGCTCAGATTCGAAACCTGGTCGAACACGAATGGACGCCCCGCAGCGTCCCTCAGCCGGCCGGAGCAATCGCCGAGGTCATCACAAAGCCAGACGACGCGATCGACGGCGATCACCACCTGATGCCCGGAAACGTGAAGAGCGGCGACTCCTCGCGTTTCGCCTTCTTCCGAAGCCGCCCAGATGCTCAACCCGGAGGTAGAAGCGATGAACAGCGTGAACAGCGTCCCTGCGACAATCGCTGCTGGGCCGGTCAGCTTCATTTCTCTACGCCTGCGAACGGCACGGCCAAGGTCAAATAGCCCAGCATGGCTTCGGTCTTGGTCACCGTCAGTGCCGTCTCTTCACCGTTCCTCGAGACGAGGAAATTCACAGGAGTTCCGATCGGCATGCTCAAGGTCGAAGCCCCACTGACTTCGAGGACGACGTCTCCAATCTTCATTCCACCGCGCTCGGCGGGCTTCCCGGGGAACACCTCGACAATCACGGGCCACATCGAGCCGACCTCTGCTCTCAGCCGTGCGGGCAGAGGTCCGGTCGTCACGAAGAACACGTCGGAGATCTGCTTCCCCGTGCCCGGCGGATAGCCCGGAACATCAACCTCTAGAGAACGAACCCGGTACGCATTGCCGCCCAGGTCTCGTTGGGCCGCCTTGACGTCCAGCGGGGCATTGCCTCGCGCTTCGAGTGCCGCCAGTTCGTCCGCATCGTGAAAGTAGGTGATCGACCCGAGCTTGACCGCCGTCAGCTGGTCGATGGGCAGTTTGCTCTCGGCGACCGGGCTTCCCTGCAGACCTGAGGGCGCCGGCCCCAGTCGTTCGATGACCGCAGGAAAACGCGCGTGCTGGTCTCCACCACCCAATTCGGCGCGCATCGCGTGAACCCGCCACGCAATGGCGCCGCCAGTCAGCGCACAGCCCACTGCGATCACCAGCAGCTTCTTGCCAAAATCGGTCATCTCGCCCCCCGCGCAGCAGGCTCGCACGTTCCAATTTCGCGGGTATGTCGAAACGCACGGTGCGGAAAGGTGTCCCCGGGGTTCAACGGCGGGGCGCGACCGTTCATTGCTCCAGGCCAGCCTGCCCTCTCATCGCATCGGCGCGTTCCTCTTGACGGCGGTGCTGCTGACGGCCGGCCCGTGAAGGTCGGAGAGCTGACCTTCGTGGTGAGCCCCCGTCGACACGAAGGCGTTGTGGGCCGGTACGGAAAGCGCAGCTCTTCACCCAACCCGACGCAGGTAAGTGAGTCGCCGCCAACTGGTCAAAGGCCCGCGGCCCGAGTAGCAAGGCAGGTTCCTTTCGGAGGTTATTGCGCACATGACCACGGCTGCTGCAGGCCCTTTCCGTCACACCGTGAAGCTGGATCAAGTGGACCCCGGGCTCGCGTTCCTGAACGTTCACCTCGAGGGCCCGCTGGACGCGAAGACTGCGCAGACGGTCGCGGCCGATGTGTCGACCCGCATCGACGCGCTCTCGGGCCGGCCGTTCGGGTTGCTGATGGATTTGCGCCAGGTCACCACGTGTGACGAAGGCGGCGCCGGAGCGATGAAGAGCATCGAGATGGGCGCTGCGAACAAGGGGCTCGAGGTCGTCGCGCACCTGGTGAAGCAGAAAGAGCTCGTCGTCGAGGCCCGCGCCGCGACGCTCGAGGTCGGCGCCGAGAACATGTTCGGCACTTTCGATGACGAGTCGGCTGCGCGCCGCTTCGCCAGCGGGCTGAACCGGGTGACCCCGTGAAAATCGACAAGACGCCGGGGATGATTCCTGCTGCGCCGGTCGCCAGCAAAGCGCCGGCCGCGCCTGCAGCAGCCACCGCTCCCACGCCGATTGCCGGGGGAAAGGGCTGGTCGCCGAACACCGTGGGTCCCGCGGGCAAGTCACCGCCTGCCATCGGTGCCGGCCCCGTCGCGAAGGGTCCGAGCCTCGTCGACAGTGAAGTCGCCCGCCTTCAGAAGGCGATGAAGGGCATGGGCACCACCGAGAGCGTGGTGTTCGAGGTGCTCGAGAAGAACCCGCCCGCGCTGGTGGCTGCGATCGCCACTGCCTTCGAGGCGAAGACGGGCATGACGCTGCGCAAGGCGTTGAATGGTGAGCTGTCGGGCGCCGACCTGCGCCGCGGCCTCTCGAAGCTGGACGCGCTGCACGTGCGCCCCACCGACACCACCGGCACGTCGGGCATCGCCGAGAAGGTGATCGAGCTGCGCAAGCAGGGAACCATCAGCGAGTCGGAGCTCGTCAACACCTACGCGCCGACGACGAACAACAAAATCGACCTGCTGATCCAGGGCGACACCGCCTTTCCGCGAATGATGCAGGACATCGACGTCGCGAAGGACCACGTCCATGTCAGCTTCTACATCTTCAGCAACGACGCCCAGGGCAACGAGATGGCGGACAAGCTGATCGCCGCGAAGAAGCGCGGCTGCGACGTGCGCGTGATGATGGACGGCATCGGCTCACAGCTCGTGAACCCGATGTCCGACAACTATGACCTCATCAAGAAGATGGAATCGGCAGGCATCGAGATTCGCAAGAACCACGTCGTCGACGTGACGCGCGACTCGCAGGTCCTCAACCACCCCGACCACCGTAAGATCGTCATCACTGACGGCAAGGTTGGTTACACGGGCGGCATGAACATGGCCAACCACTACCGCAGCGAGTACCACGACGTGATGGTGCGCGCGGAAGGCGACGTGGTGAAGCAGATGCAGGGCGAGTGGACGACCGCGTGGATGCACCTCGGCGGCAAGATTGGCGGCGACGACGCGTCTTTCAAGCAGCGCTACTTCCCCGAGTACAAGCCGGGCGAAGCGCCGGGCAAGACGCAGATCACCAACATGCAGTCGGTGCCCGGTGAGAACCCGGCGATCCTCAAGATGTACCTCGAGAAGATCAACAGCTCGACCAAGAGCGTGAAGATCGAGAACCCCTACTGCACGAACCCCGACATCCAGAACGCGCTGATCAAAGCAGCCAAGCGCGGCGTCGACGTGACGGTGATTCTGCCCGGCGAATCAGACCACGCGTTCAGCCACCTGGCCGCGGCGCAGAAGTACCCCGAGATGATCAACGCCGGCGTGAAGATCTACGAGTACCCCGGCTTCAACCACGACAAGGTGATGGTCGTTGACGACAAGTTCACCACCGTCGGCAGCAGCAACCTCGATGACGTCGCGCTGTACCACATCTATGAAATGAACCTGAACGTCGACAACGAGGCGTTCGCGAAGGAAACGAGCGAGAGGCTCTTCGCGAAAGATGTCTCGGTGTCGAAGCTGATGAAGGCGTCGGACATCAGCAAGCTCGATCAGATTACGGGCAAGTTCTGGAACCTCTTCAACCACTTCATCTGACGTGAAGCTCACCCGCAGGGAAGTCATTGCCGGCGGGGTCGCGCTCAGCGCCTGCGGTGCGCCGGGGAACTCGGTCGTCGACCCGCAGGCGATCGACAAGGCGACGAAGATTTCCTTCGCGCCATCGACGGTGCTGCTCGACCCCACGGTCTTTCCGCAGACCGTTTCGTCGGGCGCGATGAAGAAGGACTCGGTCGTCGTCTGGACGGCGGCGAGCCCCACGGTGGGCGACCTCGTGCTGCGCGTCTGGCGCGAGGTCTCGGACACCGAGGTCGCCCTGGTCAAGGAAGCGACGCTGCCCGTGCCCGACGGTGGGAACCTGAAGGTCAAGGTCGACGGGCTCGCGCCGGGCACCTGGTACCACTACGGCTTCTTCGATTCGAAGCTCGAGCGCCGGTCGCCGCTGGGCAAGGTGCGCACGGCTTTTCCTGACGACTGGCTCGAGCCGCTGACGATTGGAGCGACCAGCTGCGCGTCCTACCGCTACACGCCCTTCAAGCCGCTGATCGAGCTGGGCGGGAAGAAGCTCGATTTCTGGGTTCACCTCGGCGACGTCTCGTACAACGACGGAGCGACCACGCTTCCCGAGTACCGCGCCAAGTGGAAGGCGCAGCTGGCCGACGAGGGCTACCGCGCGCTGATGCCGTCGACGGGGGGCTACCTCGTCTGGGACGACCACGACTTCTTGAACAACGTGGACCCCGAGGAAATGGGGCCGTCGCACCCGCAGATTCTCGCGGCGAAGCAGGCGTGGTTCGAGACGCTGCCGGTCGAGCGGCTCGAGAACGACAAAATCTGGACCAGCTACCGCTGGGGCAAGACGGCCGAGATTTTCGCGATCGACGCGCGGATGGAAAGGAAGCTGTCGACCCGCGAGAGCCCCGACGCGCAGTACCTGTCGCGCGCGCAGATGGATTGGTTGAAGGCGGGGCTCAAGAAGAGCGAGTGCCACTTCAAGGTGATTCTCAACTCGGTGCCAATCTCGAAGATGCCGCCGCCGCTGTGGGGCGCGCAGGCCGATCGGTGGGAAGGCTACGACGCCGCGCGGGAAGAGCTGCTGTCGTTCATCGACAAGGAAGACATCAAGAATGTCTGGTTTGTCAGCGGCGACTTTCACGTCGGGCTCGTGATGCGGCTCGAGAAGACGGGCCCACGCCGGCGGCTGATGGAAATTGCCGCCGGCCCGGCCGGGAACATCAACCCGCTCTGGCTGGTGCTCGACCCAGGGCAGGAAGCCAATAAGAAGATTGCCTTCCCGCCCGAGCAGTTTCTCTTCGCAGGCTCAGGCTTTCTCGCCACCGTGCTCACCTTCGACCCGAAGGCCGACACCGTGCGCGTCGTGTTCACCGACCCGATGAAGGGCGCGACGCCGGTGTTCGACCAGACCCTCACCTTCGGAAAAGAATGAACCCTCTCGTCTGGATGCTCATGGCCCAGGTGCTCGCTCCACAGTCCTCCGACGCCATCGAAGCGAAGTTCGTCGAGCTGATGACGCAGAAGAAGACCGCCGAGGCGGTGGCGCTGTTCAGCGAGGCGGTGCAGGCGAAGGCGCCGGTCGCTGTCATCGACCAGGCGTGGGTCGCGCAGACGTCGGCGCTGGGCAAGCTCTCGAAGCTGGGTGAGGCGACGCGCAAGGCGATGGGTGAGCGCGAGCTCTTCGTGCGGCGCGTCGAGTTCGAGAAGGGCGCGGTGCAGACGTTCGTCACGGTCAATTCCAGGCTGCTGAAGGTCGAAGGGTTTCAAATCAAGCCGGCGCCCGTGCCGTATGTCGCGGCGCCGTATTCGGTGGCCGACGCGTTCGCCAGCGAGGAAGTGACTTTCGGCACCAGGGGCTTCGAGCTGCCCGGCACGTTGCTCGTCCCCGTGGGCAAAGGTCCATTTCCGGCGGTGGTGCTGGTGCACGGCTCGGGGCCCAATGACCGCGACGAGACCCAGGGCGCCAACAAGCCGTTTCGAGACCTGGCCGAAGGGCTCGCGTCGAAGGGCGTGCTCGTCTTCCGCTACGACAAGCGCACCCTGGTGCATGGCGCGAAGATGACCGCGCCGACCATCGAGGCAGAGGTCGTGGACGATGCGGTCGCCGCGGTGGCGTTGCTTCGCGCGCGAAAGGACGTCGACGCCAAGCGGGTGACGGTGGTGGGGCACAGCCTCGGCGCGCAGCTGGGGCCGCAGGTGGCGAAGGCGTCGAAGGCGTCGCGGGTGGTGTTGCTCGCTCCGCCGGCGCGGACGCCGTGGCAGATTCTGCCGCAGCAGTACCGGTACCTGGGCGTGCCCGAGGCCGACGTCGCGCTGCTCGAAGGCAAGCTGAACGCGGTGCGTGATGGGAAGTCAGAGGAAGCCATCATGGGCGCTCCCGCGGCGTACTGGCGCGACTGGGCTTCGCGCGACGGGCTCGCGGTCGCGAAGACGCTGTCGATACCGATGTTGGTGATGCACGGCGAGCGCGACTACCAGGTGATTGAGGAAGACGCGGCCGCGTGGCGGAAAGGGTTGCCGAAGGCGAAGCACGTCGACGTGCCTGGCGCGAACCACTTGTTCATCGTGGGCACCGGCAAGCCGGGCCCGAAGGAGTACGAGGTGCCCGGGCATGTCGCGCCCGAGGTGGTGAACGCAATTGCCGCCTTCGTGACGGCGAAATAGGCGCGGCGCGCCTCAGGGCGCAGCCGGCACGCGCGCCCACTGCACGCCGCGCGAGAGGTTGCGGTCGACGGCGACGAGCCCGAGCTTTCGGAAGTCCTTCGAGTAGCGGGACCCCTTCACCACCACCCAGCGGCGCGCGACCTTCTGCGCATCTTCGAGCATCTGCAGGGTGAGGCCCGCAGGGTCGGCGTAGTGGCGAAGCATGTCGAACGCCTGCGACGACTTGTTGGGCCGGCCGAACATCGGGTCGAACAGCACCACGTCGAAGCTCTTCGGCGGCAGCGTCGGCAACAGCGCCGCGGCGTCGGCGTGGCGCGTCTGAATCTGCGCGAACTTCTCGCCATACGGCAGGCTCAGCGCGTCGGCCGCCAGCGCGTGAAGCGCGAGGCTCTTTTCCAGCGCGACCACCGACCCAGACGGACCCACCACCCGCGCACAGACCAGCGAGTCGGCGCCGAGGCCCATCGTGCAGTCGAGCACCGCGTCGCCAGGCTGCAGCTCGCCCAGCCGCATCAGCATGTCTTCCGAGAAGCCCTGGTCGATGCGCTTGATTCGCAGCTGCGCCATGCCGGGCGAGAACCGCAGCGCACCCTCGGGCCGGCGCAGCGTCCAGCCGTCGCCGCCGAGAATCAGCAGCGCCTCTGCCCCCTCGGGCTGCGGCGCGTTTCGTTGCCGGTCGAGGTACGGCAGGCCCCACTGCGCAGCCCTTTCCTTCGCCCGCACGTCGTGCGCGGACGACACCATCGAGCTCACCGTCACTGCCAGCGGGTGCTTCAGTGGTTGAGGATCACGCATGGGACCGCCGGAGCTTCGGAGCCTACCGTCGTCTCGGGCGGGACGAACTGTCGAAGACTCCAGGCCTGCACGGCGCGGTGCTTCTCGAGGGCGTCGATCTGGTCTCTCACGTAGCCGGTGACCAGGCCGCTGACGAGAATCGTGGCGGCGGCCGTTGTTCCGAGGAAGACCATCGTGCCCATCGCCGGCATGTTCACCGTCTCCTGCAGAATCAGCAGGCCTTCTGACGTGAACTTGAACATTCGCGGGCCGAT
>Ga0335397_10013354_pt1 | contig 10002 bp, 8 predicted proteins | sample MAT04_FD_205740 | JGI IMG/M metagenome (GOLD analysis project Ga0335397, IMG submission 205740) | Freshwater microbial communities from Lake Fryxell liftoff mats and glacier meltwater in Antarctica - MAT-04 (spades assembly) (version 2) ...
TTCACCTGCAACACCCGGAACTCGACGAGGTCGGCGTCCGGGATCGGGCCGGCGCTCCAGCCCGTGTTCGGCCGGCGCACCCGCGGGGCGGCGACCTTCAACCGGGCGAGTTCCGTGACCGTCTGTTGCAACTGGGCGTCCGCCTGCTTGACGGCCGCCGCCGACACGATCTTGTCCGGCTCCCACGTCCCGGCGACCGCGAGGGCGAGGTCGGCGTCGGCCCGCGACAGCTGCGCCTTCGACACCTCGACGGCCATCTGGCGGCTGATCAACTCCTCCTCCGACACCGACGCCGTGTCCGCCCCGCGCTTCGCCCGGTCGTAGAGCTTCGCCTTGTCTTCGAGGCCCGCCCGGCCCTCGGCGACCTTCGCCCGCAGCGCGGGCAGTTCTTCCGGCCGCGGGGCGTCGAGCAACTTCTTCTGCTGCGCCCTCGCGCTCGCCACGGCCGCGGCGCGGATGTCGCGCTCGGCGGCGAGTTGGCGGTCGTCCAGGTCGAAGAGCAGGTCGCCGGCCTTCACCCGGTCGTCCACCCGGACGTGGACCGCCCGGACGATGCCCGGCAGGTTGGTGCCGATGGAGATGTTCTCGGTCTCGGGTTCGACGATCCCGGCCCCGGCGACGGTCTGCGGGTACGGCGACCGGGCCGGCTCGACGGGCGGGCTGGCCGGCGGCGGCCGGTGCTGGGCCTTCGTCATCTGCACGACGGCGAACGAGAACGAGATCACGGCGAGGGCGGGCAGCAGGTAGCGGGTGAGCATGGGGAAGTCTCGTGGGCGCGAAGCCCACCCGTTGCAACGGGTGGGCTTGGGTGGCTAAGGAGTGGCCGGCTTCACGTCCACCTTCTCGACCCGGCCGTCGGCCATGTAGACGATGCGGTCGCCGAAGTCGTACACGCGGCTGTCGTGGGTGACGACGATCACCGCCCGGTCCGACTCGACCGCGACCTGGCGGATGAGGCCCATGACCGTCCGCCCGCTGGCCGCGTCGAGGGCCGCCGTCGGCTCGTCGCACACCAGCAGCCGCGGGCCGTGGACGAGCGCCCGGGCGATGGCGACGCGCTGCTGCTGGCCGCCGGACAGCTGGTTCGGGTACGACTTCAACCGCCCGCCGAGGCCGACGGCGGTGAGCAACTCGCCGGCCTTCGCCACCGCCTTCGCCCGGTCCCACCCGGCGATGAGGAGCGGGACGGCGGCGTTCTCGGCCGCGGTCAGGGCGGGGAGCAGGTTGTACTGCTGGAACACGAAGCCGATGTTGTCGCCGCGGAACCGCACCTTCCGCCCGGCCCGCATGTGCGTGAGGTTTCGGCCGAGGACATCGACCTCGCCCGCGGTGGCGTCGAGCAGCCCGGCGACGATGGAGATGAGCGTCGTCTTGCCGCACCCCGACGGGCCGACGAGGAGGACGAGTTCGCCGTAGGGCAGGTCGAGCGTCACGTCTTGGAGCGCGGCCACCTTCGCGTCGCCGGTGCCGAAGTCCTTGCTCACGCCGCGCAGGACGATCGCGGCTTGCGGGTGGCCGGATGCCGGAGCGGGGGCGGAAGGTGCCGGGCGTGCCGCGTTCATTCCGCACGGTCCTTTCGGGAGCCTGAGAAAACGCCATGCAGTTGACGGCCGCGAGGCCGATAGTCGCCTTTCGCGGAGCGAAAGGCGACTATCGGCCTCCCGCATTACCTAAAAACGACACCGGCTTCGAGGAACAGCACCCGCCGCATACTCATCAGGGCCGCGAGCGTCACGATCACGGCGACCGCCACCGCGGTGATGACCAGGATTTGCCACGGGAAGTAGAACGCCGGCGGGGCCGTCTTGACCGCCCGCTCGAAGACGTACCCGAACAGCGCCGCCCCGCCGACGCCGATGCCGTAGCCGATCACCCCGACGACGAGCGCTTGCAGCAGGATCATCCGCACGAGGCGGAGGTTGTTCACGCCCATCGCCTTGAGCGCCCCGAACTGCTTGAGGTTCTCGATCGTGAACAAATAGAACGTCTGCCCGGCAATGGCGCAGCCGACGAAGAACCCGAGCGCCACCGTGATGCCGAAGTTGATCGGAATGCCCGTCCGCTTCAAGTAGTAGCCGATGGTCGCCCAGAAGAACTCGTCGTCGGTCAGCGCCTTGAACCCGGTCTGGTCGGCGATCCGCCGGCAGACTTCGCCCACCGGCACGTCGTCCTCGGCCTTCGCCAGCACGAACGACAGCGTCTTGCGCTCCTGCGGAATGAACTGCACCGCCTGCGTGTACGTGCAGTACAAGATCGGGAAGGTCTGGAACGTCGGGTTGCAGTAGCACATGCCGACGATGACCGCCCGCTTGTCGTTGAGTTCGAGCGTCCGGCCCGGGACGAACGGCTCGTCCTGGAACAGGTAGCGCCAGCCGAACTCGTCGATGAACACGGCGTCCGGTTGGCGCAGGTCTTCGATGCTGCCGTGGAGGACGCGGTCCGGCCCCGGCGCGCCGACGAGGGTGGCGTTGTCCAGCCCGAGGATGAGCATCTGCTGGAAGTTCCCGTCGGCGAGGCGGGCGCGGCCCTGCCCCTTGTACAGCCGCACGGCCCACTTCACCCCGGCCACCCCGCGGATGCGGTACAGGTCGTTCTCGCTCAGCGGCTTCACGTCGTCGATGAACTGGACGTTCCGGTCCATCACCCACAGGTCGCCGCCCTGCACGTCGCGGATCTGGCTCGTCGTGTTCCGCATCAGCCCGCAGAAGATCGAACTCTGCTGCGCCATCAGGAGTGCGGCGAAGCTGACGCCGAAGACGATGCCGAAGTACTTCGTCCGGTCGCCGGTCAGCATTTTCAGGGCGACCCAGTTCATGGCGTGGCCTTCCCCGCGAGCGGCTTCGCGTGCCCCACGGCCGCGAGGGTGAACCGGACGACGTGGGCGGCGACGGCGTCGGCGTCGAGGGCGGCGACCGCGTCCTTGCCGAAGATCAGTTCCGCGACCGGCCGGTTCTGGCGGTAGAAGAGGCACTGGCCCATGACGCTGAACCCGATCATGAGGCGCTGCCTCGGGTCGAGGCCGGGGAGGAGTTCGGCGAGGATGTCGCGGAGGGCGAAGGCGAGCGGTTGGATGTACTCGCGGACCACCACGTCGGCCGCCTTCCCGGGGTCGGCCATCTCGCGCATCATGAGCTTCATCGAGGTCGGCCGGGCCGGGGCGTGCATCCGCCGGGCCATCTCGCGGACGAACGCTTCGAGCTTCACGACCGGCGGGGCGTCGGCCGGCGGGAACGGGAACGTGTCCGCGTGGGTGGCGCAGGTGTGGGCGTACTTGACGGTCTCGATGTACAGCCTTTCCTTGTCGCCGAAGTAGTAGTTGATCGAGGCGATGTTCACCCCCGCCCGGCGGGTGATGTCGCGGACCGTCGCCGCGTCGTACCCCTTGTCGGCGAACACTTCCTCGGCCGCCGCAAGTAAGCGCTGGCGGGCGTCGGGGAGGCTGGGTTCGGGAGCGATTATCGCCGGCATGTACTCGCCCCTGGCGTTGACACTCGCGCGGCTTCAAACGCGCGTTTCATTCGCCCGTTTCAACTATAGCAAACGCTTGTTTGGAGTCAAGGTGCGATTGCGTCCGAATCCGGCTTTGTTACCTTACCGTGTGTTCGTTTCTCCCCATAACCCGACGTGGTCGATGGCACCAACGCCGACGAAAACCGTTCGCATGAGGCACACCTTCCCCCTCGCCCGGAAGGGCTGGGCGTTCGCCAAGAAGACCCGCCTGTACTGGCTGGAGCGCCACCGACACCCGGTCAACTACTGGCTGCACATGGTCGGCATCCCGCTCGCGTTCGCCACGCCGCTCCTCGTCCTGGTCGATTGGCACTGGGCCGTCTACGCGCTGGGCGTCGGTTACTTGTTGCAGTGGGTCGGCCATCGCGTCGAGGGGAACGACGTGGGCGAGTTCATCCCGCTCAAGAAGCTGCTCGGCCTGCCGATTGTCGCCATCGGGCCGCGCTACCAGACGCCCACTGCCGACTGACTGCCGCTGGCACTCGCACGCCGCCCCGCGTATCATCGGCGGTCATGCACCCACCCCAGCCCGGCCTCCTCCGCGTCCTCGGCCCGTGGACGGCGACGGCCCTCGTCGTCGGCATCGTCATCGGCTCCGGCGTCTTCAAGAAGGCCCGCAACGTCGCCGAGAACGTCCCCGAGTTCGGCCTGGGGATGAGCGTGTGGGTACTCGGCGGCGTCCTCGCCCTGCTCGGGGCGCTGGCGCTTGCGGAGGTGGCGACGCTCTTCCCCCGCGCCGGCGGGAACTATGTGTTCTTGCGCGAGGGGTACGGCCGGATGGCCGGCTTCCTGTGGGGCTGGGTCGAGTTCTGGATCATCCGCTCGGCCTCGATCGCCGCCCTCGCGACGATGTTCACCGAGTCGTTCCACGACGTGCTAAAGGAGTGGCTTCACCCCGGCGAGGCGGTCGAAGTGCTGGCGTTTTGGCCGCGGCAGCTACTGACCACGGTCGTGATCGCCGCCCTCGCGGTGGTCAACACCCGCGGCACGGTGGTCGGCGGCCGGTTGCAGCTCGCCGTGACGATCGTGAAGGTCGGGTCGCTGCTGCTCATCATCGTGCTGCCGTTCGCCGTCCTCGCCGCCGTGGGCGAGCCGCAGTACCCGCCGCGGGTCGAATACCTCTCGCCGACGTGGCCCGCGGGGTTGGGCGGGGTCGATTGGGGCAGGTACGGGGCGGCGCTGGTCGCGGTGCTGTGGGCCTACCACGGGTGGATGAACGTGGCACCGATGGCCGAGGAGATACGCGACCCCAACCGGAACATCCCGCTCGCCCTGTTCGCCGGCGTGTTCCTGCTCATCGCCCTGTATTGCGGGGCGAACCTGTCGTACTACCTGGTCATCCCGCGCGACCAGTTGAAGGAGTTGAAGGACACGACGGTCGCCACCGAGTTCTGCCTGCGCCTGCTCGGCCCGGTCGGGCGGCTTCTGGCGTCGGCGATCGTGATGACTTCCGTGTTCGGGGCGCTCAACGGCAACCTGCTCGCCGGCCCGCGCCTCCTCTACGCGATGGGCAAGGACGGCCTCGCCCCGGCCGCCCTCGCTCGCCTGTCCGCGTCCCGCCGCACGCCGGTCCTGGCCACCGCCGTCCTCGCCGGGTGGTCGTGTGCCCTCGTCCTCGGCCTGGGGGCGCTATTACAAACCGACCTACCGCTGTTCGACACGAACCAGATCGGCCCCGACGGGCGGGCGATCAAGAAGTCGCCGTTCGACGTGATTACCGACTTCGCCATGTTCGGGGCGGTGGCGTTCGAGACGCTGGCGGTGGCATCGATCTTCGTCTTCCGCCGCCGCATTCCGCCGACGCCGCAGAACCGCCCCTACCGCTGCCACGGCTACCCGCTCGTCCCGGCGGTCTACGTCGGCATCATGGGTCTGGTGTTCGTGAACATGTTCGTCACCCCCGAGCAGCGCGGCGAGGCCGCCATCGGCATGGGCTTCATCGGCGTCGGGGCGGCGGTGTACCTCGCGGTGTTCCGGGAGCGCGACCGCAAGCGGACGGGCTGAGGGAGAGGCGTACTACTTCTTCTTCCGCTTCGCCGGCTTCTCGTCCGGCACGACGGGAGGCTTCTCCGCCGGTTTCGCGCTCGCCTTCGGCGGGGGCGGGGCGGCGGGCGGGGCGGCGGGCGGGGCGAGGGACGACGGGTGGACGCCGACGACGTACCCGAGAGCCTTAAGCGGCCCGACGAGGCGGTCGGCTTCGAGGGCGGCTTCGCGGCCGTCCACACGGGCCTGGGCGATCGCCGCGTACCAGAAGCGCTCGCGGTCGCGCGGGGCGAGGGCCTCGGGGTCGATCCCGAACTCGCGGACGAGGTCGCGGTCGTAGCGGAGGGTCTTGAGGATGCCGGCGAGTTCCCGCCACGTCACCCCGACCGACACCACCGTCCCGTCCGCCGTCGCCACCCGGCGGCCGATGGCGACGTGCAGCAGGCCGCGGAAATGGCCGGTCGTGAGGCCGGCGGTGCGGGCGGCGTCGAGGAGGTCTCCGATCCCACTCATGCCGTCGCTCCGTCCGCGGTCCGGGCCGCGGTCGTGTCCCGCCTGCGGGGTCCGCACCCGGTTCGCGCTCGGCACGACACCGGGGGCCACAGTCGGGTATAGATCGCCCATTTTACCAAACCACCGGAGTTGATCCAAACCCGCCACGCCACCAATTTTTCTTCGACGCGGCGGACCCGGCGGTTGAGACGGGTGCGTGCGAAAATCGCTCCCGGGTCGGATGGCGGTCCGAATCATCGCCCGCACGGGGGCGATTCACCCGTCCAGCGCCGTCCGGAGAACCCGGGCGACGTGTTCCGGGTCGTCGGCCGCGGCGACGGCGGCACCCACGGCCACCCGCCGCCCGCCCGCGGCGACGACCCGGGCGACGTTGGCCGGGCCGACCCCGCCGAGGGCGAACGCCGGGAGCGACGTTTCGGCCGCGACGGCCCGCACGAACTCCAGCCCCGGGAAGGCGTCGAACGCCTTCGTCGTCGACGGGAACGTGGGGCCGACGCCGACGTAGTCGGCCCCGTCGAGGACGGCCCGCCGTACGTCCGCGAGGGAATGGCAACTCACGCCGACAAGGGCGTCCGCGCCGAGGAGACGGCGGGCGTCCTTCACCGTCACGTCGTCCTGCCCGAGATGCACGCCGTCCGCCCCGGCCAGCTTCGCAATGTCGGGCCGGTCGTTCACGATGAACAGCGCCCGCGCCTGGCGCGTCCACCGCCGCACGTCGCGGGCGCGGCCGAGGAGTTCGCGGTCGGGCATCGCCTTCTCGCGGAGTTGGAACACGCCCGCCCCGCCCGCCCCCGCCTGCTCGATCACCCACTCCATCGACGCCGCACATTGCGCCGCGGTCAGGAGGACGTACAGCCGGGCGTCGGCGAGTTTTTCGCGCGACGCCGCGCCCGCCACGACCGCCCGTTCGAGAGTGTACGTGCGGTAGCGGATCGCCTCGAAGTCGCGGCCGAAGTCCGGCCCGAACACCTTCCCGAACTCTTCGAGGCTCCGCAACGATTCCTGCACGCGCTTGAGGTTGACCGCCGCCACCTGTGCGGGCGAGGCCCGGTCGTACTCGCCGCCGGCGGTGAGGGAGGTGCCGACATCGCGCAAGGTTTCGCGGGCCGCGAGCAGCAACTGCGGCGGGAGGCGGCCGGCGATCTCGGCCAGCGCGTGACGCGCCTCCTTGAACTGCACGGTCAGGAACCGGTCGTCCAGCGCGAAGCGGCAGTAGTCCTCCAACACTCGCAGGGCTTCGCGGCTGCGGTTCAGGTTGGCGTCGAGGACGCGGGCGGCGTCGATCTCGTCGGTCGTCTCCGGCAGGGCGAAAACGGGAACCGGGTCGTCCGGCTCCGCGAACGGGGACTCTTCGCCGGTCATCAGGACGGCGAGGCGGGCGGCGTCGAGGCCCAGTTCCGCCGCGGCCGCCGTGAACCCGGCGTCCGCCCGCAGCACGGCGAGGAGGAAGGCGTCGGTCATGAACGCGGGGTCGGCCCGGTGCGCGACCGACCAGTCGCGGGCGGCGGCGAACAGCACCCCGACCGGCGGGGCGGCGGGGGCGCTCGCCGGGGGTAGTGCGATCAGGCACTCGCGCACGGCGGTCGTGAGTACCCCGAGGCGGTCGAGGAGTGCGACGGGGCGGCCTTCGTCCTCGTCCAGCAGCCCGAGAACGAGGTCGGGCAGCCGCACGGCGGACGCCCCGAGCCGGTCGGCCCACGACCGCGCCGCCTCGACCGCCCGTTCGACCCCCGGACTCGCGTGGTGCATCCGCGTGGCTCCCGATTCGTACCGCTCCTGAATGCTCAATTGTACGCCCGACTGCCCTTAAAGAGATCATGCGGCTCAGCCGCTACAGCCCGCTTTTCCGGCACCGCCGCCCACGGATTCATCAGTCCCGCCCGGCCGACGGTCCAGCGAGCTCCGGCCGCGGCCGATGTTAACGGCACGGACGCTCCCGCGGCGTTCACCTCATACCGTCCGAAACTCCCGCCCGATCCGCCGTCGCAAGATCGGCGTGGATCGCCCGGCGCGAGCGGCCAGGGGATCGGCCATGCAGCGACCCGCAACGGCATTCCGTCCCCCCGTTCGGTCGCGGGCCGTGACCGTGTTCGGCCTGGCACTCGTCCTCCTCCTCCCCCTCGTCCACGTCCCCGGGCGTGGGTCCGGCCAGCCATCCGCCCCGCTAGCGCCGACGGTCCGCATCCCGGGCGTCACCGCGTATCGCGTTCCCACGACCCTGGCCGCGATCGCGGCGACGGCGATGCCGCCCGCGGACCCGGACAAGAAAGACGGGTTCCCGGAACTCTCGCTCGGCGAGTGCATCGCGGTCGCGGTCGAGCGGCAGCCGGCGCTCAAGGCGGTGCGGGCGAGCCAGGAGGCGACGAACGCCGGGCGGACCGCCCTCGGCAACATCGGGCGGATCGGCCAGCTCGTCAGCCCCGACCTGTCGATCCGCAAGGAGCAGTCGGCCCGCGGGGTGATCGCGGCGGCGGCCGACGTGCAGAAGCTGCACAACGAGGTCGTCCACGACGTAACCCGGCTCTACTACACGGTCGTCTACGCGCGGCAGGCCGGGCAGATCGCCGACGACGTGGTCGCGCAACTCGAACTCCTGGTCAAGATCGGCCGCGACCTGCTCAACTCCCCGCAGCCCGGGGACATGACCAAGGCCAAACTCGACGCGATGGAGATCGGCCTGGCCGAGGCCCGCATCCTCCAGAACCGGGCCGTGCAGGGGGAGAAGCAGGCCCACGCCGCCCTCCGCGAGGTGATGGCCGTTACCGAAGCGACGATGCCTTTCCGGGTCAAGGACCAGGAGCTGCCGGTGATGGCCCAGAACGTCCCGCTCGCGAAGGAGGCGGTGGTCGAACTCACCCTCTGCCGGCGGCCGGAACTCGCCCTCGCCGCGGCGGGGTCGGACGCCTTCCGGCTGGAGGTGTACGCCCAGGAGTCGATCCGGTTCCGGCGCACCGTGCCGACCCTCGGCACCGGGTCCGACATCCACGCCCGCCTGCTCCCGACCGGCAGCCGCGACCCGGGGTCGGCCTACCGGCCCGAGCCGATCGCCCCGGAGATGCCGCCCCAACTCGTCGGCAACAAGGCCGACCGGGTGACGCGGGCGCTCGCCTACAGCCGCCGGGCCGACGCGGTCTACGAGAAGGCCCGCAACCTGATGATCCTGGAGGCCGAGAACGCCTTCATCAACTTCGAGCAGATGTCGCGCACGGTCGAACTCGGGAAGATCAAGTTCGACCGCGGCCGCGACCTGATGGAGCGGATCAAGGAGGGGGTGGACAACCCCAAGGCTCCGAAGGACCAACTCGTCATGGGGTACGCCCAGGCCGCCAAGGCGCAGGCGGATTACGTCGAGGCCGTGTACCAGTACCTGCTCGCCCTCGCCGCCCTGGAGCGGGTGACGGCCGGCGGGGTGCGGCCGGCCTTCCCGGGGCGGTGAGTCGGGGTCGGAAGAACCTAACCCCCCAACCCCCTTCCCTAGGAAGGAAGGGGGAGTCAGACGAAGAGCCTACGGCTCGTCGGGTTTTTCCGGCTCCCCCTTCCTTCCTAGGGAAGGGGGTTGGGGGGTTAGGTCGCCTTTGAGTCGGACGGATCGTTTTTCCTGGCTCGGCCAGTCAAGGGGGTGGGACGTGGTTCGGGCGCGATGGATCGTGTCGTTCTCGCTGGTCGCCGCGGTCGGGCTGGTGCCGCCGGCCGGGGCCGACGCGCCGCCGGCGACGATTCGGCTCGGGGTGCTGAGCGGGATGTTCCGCGGCGTCCCCCCGGTCCTCGTCCAGTCGGCCGCCACCCCCTTCCGGGAACTGTTCAAGAAGCACACCGGGCTGGAAGGGGACGTCGCGGTCGTGGACGACTACGAGACGCTCGCCGCCCGGCTCGACGACAAGTCGCTCGAACTCGGCGTCTTCCACGGGTTCGAGTGGGCGTGGGTGAAGGACCGCCACTCGGACCTCTGCCCGCTCGTGGTCACGGTCCCGGCGCGGAAAATCCAGGCGTGCGTCG
>Ga0335397_10013371_pt1 | contig 9991 bp, 2 predicted proteins | sample MAT04_FD_205740 | JGI IMG/M metagenome (GOLD analysis project Ga0335397, IMG submission 205740) | Freshwater microbial communities from Lake Fryxell liftoff mats and glacier meltwater in Antarctica - MAT-04 (spades assembly) (version 2) ...
ACCACATCGCGTGCGCCGACCGATTCTTTCGGTTCAAAACTGGCGTCTTCACCGGCTGCGCGCCATGGGTAGGCCAGCCGCAGCGGCCAGATCAGTTTGCCCAGCATGGCATCGCGCAGGCCGCGTTCGATGCGGTAGCCGTACAACGCCGCCAGCGGCTGGTCGCGGGTCAACCCTTGCAGAATGTCCAGTGCCCGGCGCGTGCGTTGTGAATCGAGCTCGATGTTGAACGCGCCTTGCTCATGGTTGGCCATGAAACCACTGCGCAACAGTGCGGCACTGGCCGCTTGGGCAAGTGACGGCGCCAGCAGGCAACCGTCGCTGTCCGGGCGCCGGTCGGCCTTGAGGTTCTCGACCCAGGCGAAGCCACCGACATAAACCCCGGTCGGCTTTTGCTCGCGCAGCTGTTCCAGCCGACGGTTGGCGCGTGCGCTGTACCAGGCATCGAGGCGGTAGGAAAAAGCATCGAGCGTGGACTTCAATGCCCAGTTCAGTTCGCCGACGCTACGGTCTGCCAGATAGCCGATGCTGAGCTTGACCGCGCTCACGTCGCGTAGCGCCGGGAAAATGTGCTTGACCGCTTCGAACAGGGCGTCCGACGCTTTGTTCGCCGTGCTTGCTTGCAGTGTGGCTGGCTGCATTTCGAGACTCTGCGCGACATACCGCCAGAGCGTGGCGTTCCCGGTTAGAGCGGGGATCACCACATTGGCGAGTTCTTTCGGGCTGTTGACGGTGAAACGCACGACGTCTTCCTGGCGGGCCTCGACATAGAGCATTCCCGCTGCGGCAACGGAAGCGACTTTGCTCGCCGCGACGCTGAGATACTCATTGGACGCGACGGCGTCGTGCCGTTCCATCTGCACCGAGTACGACAGCAAGGCCTGCAGCAGCGCCGGGCCGGACTGGTAGCTGTTGAGCACGGCGTCGTTGGTGATGTTGTTGGCCATGTAGCGCAGATAGTTCGCTTGTACCGGCGTGGCGGCGAAAGTGGTCGCGTCGCCAGCCTCTTTGGCCGGATCGTGGGCATCGGCCAACACCCAGGGCACGCCGACAAGCTGGATCGGCGGGTAGGGTGGAAAGCTGGTGCAACTTACGATCGGCAGCGACGCATAATTCGACACGACGCCCAGGGTGGCGAGCAGGTTCTGGATCAAGCCTTCCTTGCCGGGTTTCTGCGGGTTCAGACCGTCCGGGAAAAAATCGTGCTGGATGAGGCACAGGTTGGCCGCATCACGGTAATACGCCGTTTGTGACCATGCGGTGCTTTGCAGGATTTCCTTGGCCTTATCCACATCGCCGTCTTTGAGCAAAGGCACTTTTTGCCGCACAGCGATTTCCCATATCGGGCGCAGCACGCCGAGGACTTTTCCGATGCCGCTCTCTAGCGCGCCATCGCCGACCGCGGAATAGGCCTTGCCGACCACCGGCAAGATACCGTAGGGCTGTTTGGCAACACGCAACAGGGGCAGGGCACCGGCCGGCCGCAAATAAGCCACGGCGTACCGGCGTAGGGCATACAGCGTGGGCGTCTTGAGCAGACGTGCGCTGTCCTCCACCCCGCTGGGGTTCCACAATTCCATCAGATAGTGACCGAAGGTGCCGCGCCACAGGGCGTTCAGCATATGCAGTTGGGTGCGCTGTTCGGCCAGATGGGCGTTGTGAATGCCCTCGGCTGCCAGTTTGTCGGCAGGCAGGCCGAGCGCGCCAGTCAGCAGTTGCAGGGCGTCTTTTTCTTTTGGCAATTGCGCGCTTTCACTGGAAGTGGGTGGCGCATCGTGCTCTTCGGCCAGGCTGTAACCCGACGGAGCAAGTTCGGTGTTGTTGGTCGGCGTGCCCATCGGAACAAAGCCTAGACCTTCCGAATCGCGCTGCGCAGCCAGCAGTTCGGCCAGTTCCTCGGCGCTTTGTGCGGCGTCCTTGGTCCATTCCAGACCGACGACGATGAGCCGCTCAAGCGTGTCGGTGGCGAGGTTGAAGCTGCGGGCGTCGTGGCGGCGTCGCAGGAACTCGTTGACGGTTGACTGGTCGACTTGCAGCGCCATGCCTTTTTCCAGCGCCGAGTCAAAATCTACCAGCCAGGCGCGTTCGCCGTCGAACAAGGCTTCGCGCTGCTTGTCGTCGAGGTTCAGCCAATCTGGCGATAGTGTCAACTCATCGGGGATGCGTTTGCCCCACACACGGAACACTTCGCGCCGTCCGTTGGCGTAGCCGATGGCACACCAGCGGTCGGGCAGCAGCAAAGCACGCGTCTGCTTGGCTTTGGCGTCGATAATGGGTGTGTCGGGAAACTGCGGGACGACCAGCCCGCCGTTTTGCGGATCGTCCTGCCCGAGCTGAGCGGCGTTGTCCGGCGTGAGCACGCGCACGATCCACGCACATCGGCTGCGCCCATGCGTCAGCGCCAGATCGCGCGTGATGCGTTCGGCTTCATCGTTATTCTGGAGAAATTGCGATCGCCAGTAATCCATCCCGGCCTGGCGTTCGCTGTCGGTCAGCGCCGCGGAGTGCTGGACGATGTTGATGTCGTCCGGATAAACACGGATGCGCAGAGAGTTGGGCGTTTCGGGGAACGTGGGGAAATAGCGCGTTTCCAGGCGCATTGGCAACAGTGCGATCGGCTGGCCGCCGTCGAGCGCCTCGGTTAGCTGCGCCGGGTCGCGCTCGCCCAGCAGGCCATCGGCCACCCGGTCAACGCCGATTTGCATGTCACGCCGCCGTGCATCGAGGGCGCTGCGCCTCTCCTGTGCAGCTTCGAGCTGCACCCGCATCACACCGGTAACATTGGGCGATTGACCCGCGCGCAAGGCCGCATCAAGCGTTGCCCGCTGCTTGGCCAGATCGCTATCGAGCTGTCGCTGTTTTGCTTGTAACTCCAGCAGACTTGTGCGTTGCTGGTTAAGTTTGGATAAATTCAATTCAAGGCGTGGCATGGCGCGATTCCTTGGTTAATTCTTCGGCATCTTCAATTGAGCACCCGTGTAGAAGCCACGGAACGGGCGTTGCAGCAGCGCGTCGGCGACGGTCGCGGCGTGCGGGTTGAGCCACTTCGCAGCACCGGCGCCCTGAGCGGGTGGCGCCTGCTGCAACTGATTGCCGCCAAAGTACGCTCCACCATTGACACCCTGCGCGCCCACTTCACTCCAGTCGACGTCTTGCCAACCGGTGCCGAATTGCCCTTTGCCGTCGGGCTCGTCAAAGCCGAAGCGTGGTTCGGTCATCTGCTCTTCCAGAATGAAAAAGAAATTCTCCAGGTATTTGAGGTCGAGCTTGGGGTCGGGAATGCTTGGATCGCGATTGGGGTTGATATCGAAGCCCAGGTAGGTGATGTCTTTGCCCAGATGGCCTTTCATGACGGGCAGCTTCACGCTACCGGGTTCCATTTCTTTCGTACCACTACTGCCGCCAGGGCGTGTTTCCAGCGCCATTTTGGGGTAGGCATACACCGACAAGGTCGGAAAGCGCTCCAGCAACTGCCCCCGGATCAGCAACACCAGCATTTCGCCGCTTCCCGGTTGTTTGCCGAGCGGCTCCGCATGCCAGCGATGGATTTCCTCGATATCGTTGGCCTTGTCCAGTCGTTGCCAGAAGTGTTGAAACGGCGTGCCGCGCTGGTCGGTGGGGAATCCCTGCCATAGCAACTCGCGGCCCATCTCGTGGTTGGCACCGAGCATCAGCGCCTCGACAAAGCGCGGATTGGTCTTGACCGCCATGATGAAGTCGTCGGGCAACTTGCCCACGCCCGGCAGGAAGACTTCGGGCGCGAGGGTTTGCAGTTTCCTGGACAACGGGAAAACCAAATGCGGATACGCCATCACCCGGTCGAAAGTACGCGGAATCACGTAGCGCAGGCGCGTGGCCGCCGCCAGATCAAGTCGGGCACTTACAAAGTCGTGCGTCAGACCGAACTCGCGCGACCAGGCGACGGGGTGATCGGCGAGCGCCAACATGCTGGCCAGCCGGGCGGGAACGGTTTGCGCCGGGTCGATGCGGCTGCGTACCTGGCTGGTCGATTGGGCGAGGGCGAAATCAAGCGGGCGAATGGTGACTTGCGCCAGATCGTGCGGGTCGTGCCAAGTTTTCTGGAAGGCTTTGAAGGCTTCGGAATAGCGGTGCAGCACCGCACGATTTTTTATCGCCGGCGGCACGGTGATGGTCGGCGCGATGGTTGCTGCAGGCTGTAGCGGGCTGAATCGTCCGGGCTCGTCCAGGGCAATGTTCGCCGCTGCGGCGCCGCCGAGGGCGCCGGGCGGCAGACTGGTGAACACAGCGTTGTTGCCGTACAGGCGCAGCGCTTGTGGCGACACGGCACCCAGGCTGCCGGGAGCGATGCGCGCGGCGCCGATCGTACCGGGCGCACCGGGCGCACGTGTTCGCGCAGTGATGCCAAACGTTTTGAGGTTGCCACTGCGACCATCGATCTTCAGCGCCTGGGCTCTGACTTGACCGTCTTCCTGAATGCTCAGCAGCACGCCTTCCGCTCCTCGGGTGCTGACTTGCCGGATGAGTTGCGGCAGGTCGCCCTGGAGGGTTTGGCCGGTCGCCTGCTGTAGCTCGAGTAGGCGCAATCGATGCGTTTCGGTGACCAGCCCTTTGTGCCATACGTCGCCCATTTTGGGCGGACTGCGCTTGCTCTTCGCCGCCAGACCGAGTGCCGTCTGATTCGCCTGCTGGATCTCGCGGATCGCAGCAACGCTCATCTGGCCGGGCAAGCCGGTGTAAGCTTGCAGGTCGACCAGCGCCGCCGGGTCGTCGGGCAGCGCGATGCCATCAAAGGAACGGCTGCCCATGATGCCGTCCGGAACGAAACGGTTGGGATCAATGCGATTGACATTCTGCGCGGCGTTGGCGAAGGTACTGACCAGCGTCCCCATCTGGCTGACGATGCCATGTTGCTCTGCACCAAGATCCCGTTCGCGAAACTGCGCCATGCGAAAGGTTGGCCGCCGCGCGCTGGTCAGGCGGCGCATCGCACCATCGAAAAGCTCGTCGGGCAGCGTTGCCGCACTGATACGGCCATACAGGCTTTGATTTGGCGCGAGCTTGATGCGCGCCCGCGCCGGGCCGAGCAGCGCCAGCAGCCGGTGTTCTGGCAGCTTGTCGAGATGGCGCTTCTCGATGCGCTTCAATACGTCGTGGGCCAGTCGGCTTAGCGACAAGGCGCGTTCGGTGGCCAGCACGTCGCCGACCTGCGTCCATGCCGCCTGCATGAATTCATCCTGATTCTGCCGCACCACTTCCGCGCCCCAGCCAGCGGCCAGGCGGTAGCGCGGTTGCAGATTGAGGTCGTCGAGCCAGTGCTGACCGATTCGCAACTGATCGACGGAGTGGCGGCGGGCCGGGTGCTCGCCATAGATCGGCGGCGACAGGGTCGGCACGCTGGCCGCCTTGTCGGTGCCTTGGTCGGCCAACGCATTGCCGCTGTTGAGCATCGCCTGCAGGTTTTGCCCGAACAGCGGATGTTGGCTGGCGGCGGCGGGCTGGAATTCGAGTGAGACCATGGCGCCTTCGAAAACGGTCCGATCCGGTATTTTGTCGACGAACAACAAATGGTCGCCATCGACCATCACCGGCTGCTCGCCAATGTGCTGGAGCTGGGCAATGAGTTCGGCGTCGCCCTGATACTGCTGCGGCGTTTTCAGCCGCCGCGCCAGGGTTTCGATGTCGCCCACCGGGCCGGTGGAAAACTCCCAGTGGAAATACACCGGCAGTTCGACTTTATGCCCCGGAGTCCACGCGGGAGTCAAGCCGGTCATCGCTGGCGGCACGGGCTGCCCTAGCCCGCGCAAGCGCCCGGCCTCGAACGCCGGCACCACGCAAGCGAAGTAATCTTTACGCGGCTGCAATCGGCGCGGGCAGACCAGGCGCGAGATGTTGCGCTCCGGCGCGGCGGCAAGCTCGTTGGCCAGGAGGGCCACATCGTTATTTAGCGATACAGCTTGCGCGTGCGCCCACAGCCAGGATTCCGCCAGATCGGGTAACTCGCTTGCCACCTGCTCCGCCGTCAGGCTGATCGACGGCAGGGCTTGCCCGGCCTTTACCCTAGGCAAAGTCTTGACCACACTGCGATCAAACACCGCGAGCACCAGCCAGGGGCGCAGGTTGCTGTTGGCGTTGGCTTTGGCTGGGGTCAATAGCCAGGGGAAATCGGGTGGATCGAAGTCGATCACGGCCAGATAATTCGGCTCGAAGTTGGTGATGTTGGGCTTGGGGTCGGTGCGCACGATCAGGCGCGGGTCGATGCCGATCACGTCGCCCGGCCCATACAGCGTCAGGTCGATGTTGCCCGATACCGCCGCAGCGGGGTTGCCGTCCTGCTTGGCTTGCAGCGTCAAACCGATGTTCACCCTGGGGCGCACGGCCAGTGCTGTATTGCCGTCATCGGCGTTTTGATGCGCGCGCGCCAGGCCACGCCGCGCCCAGGGCATAAAGCGATAGGGAATGCTCATGCTGTCAGCTCCGCAAATTCGGCGACCTGCTGGGTTGCCGGGTTGAGATCGGTGCCGAAGCGGCGTGCCTGCTCGGCTTGCCAGACGCTGCTGTGCCGCCCAGTTGCAACGGGCTGCAAGCTGGCTTTGTCGGCCACTGCCAGCGGCGCTGGGTTGACCTTGAGCGCGGTCGGTAGTTCCGGCTGGGCCTGTGCCTTGTCGCGCAGGCTGGACAAGCCCGCGGCGCCAAACCGCATCAGCGCACCGTGTTTGGCGTTGTCGAACTGGCCCAGGCTGTGGTGGCGCAGGTGTCGCTTGACCGGCAATGCGCCCAGGTTGACTTCTTCATAGCCCAGATCAGTGGCAACGATGGTGCCCAATTCGTAGCCGTCGTCATTCAATTCATACCCGGCTGGATAGGCTTCAAACGAGGGTTTGGCCAGCCGGTCGTCCTGCGAGAGCTCAAGGAATTGCGCGGCGGCAAAGAAGTCCTTGCGGGTTTCCACGGGCTTGGGGGTCGGCAAGTTGGCGGCCTGCGACAACGTCAATTGCGCACCAAAAAATTCGTTGGCACCGCTGATCTTGCTGCCACTGGCTTTGGCCAGGCGCAGTTCAAGCGGAACCAGCTTTTGCTGGAAGAGCAGGTTGCCCAGCGGATGCGCCAGCAGGTCGGTGCCCGGTTTGATGTCGGCTAGGGTGAGATAGCTTTCGCCGCCCTTGGGCAACTGCGCGCTCCAGTTGGCGATCTTGCCGATTTCCTTGCTAAGTTCAAGCGCAATGACCACGGTGATTTGTGGCGTAGCGCGGTCGTCGCCCCACGATTCGTCGACGTTCAGGGTGAAATCCGGCAACGGCCAGGGCGTTTCGACCTTGGCGCGGCCAGCGATACGCCAGCGCCCCGGCCCGGCCAGATGGCCTTCAAGGTGAACCGAGGCGAAATCGTGGCCGAAGACCTCGATTGCCAGGAAGGCGTGCAGGTCGACCTCAAAATAGAACTTCGGCTGCAGGTAGCAGATCGCGTCGAATCCCCAACCACCTTCGATGCTGGCAATGCCGATGTCCGCCCAGACGCGAAGGTCGGACCCCGCCTGCACCGTGGCCGAGGTGATGGCGAAATAGCCCTGGAACGAAATGCCGATGATGCCGATGTCAAAGCTGGCGCCAACGCGGTCGAACGGCGCGGGAATGTCTGCCGGCACTTCCTTGAAGCGCGGATGGAAGCCACCCGCGCTGATAAGGAAGCTCGGGCGATCGCCGAAATCGGCACGGAACGCGAACTGGCCGGTGAGCGTGATGAAGGCCACGCGCGAATTCACCAGCTTGGCGTCGAAGGCGATACGCAGCGGGCTAAAGACCACCGAACCTACAAAATCCAAGCGCAAATACAACAACGCGAGGTCGGCGCTCACCGCTGGCGGCAACTGCACAATGGCCTGGCCGAGAATGACGAATTGACTGGCTTCCACCAACAGCCCGAGCCGCACCGTGACCAGACTTGGGGTGCCCCAGCCAAGTTCAAGCATCGGGCCGATCACGAAGCCGCCCTTTTTGATCGGGAACAGGGTGCGCAAGGTGTTGATGATTTTCGGCGCGTCGGCAACCGGGTTGGCGGGGAACAGGACCGCGTCCAGCGCACCGTTCGCGATGCCTTGCGACAGTGCTGTCGGGCTGGCGGTGTGTTGCACGCCGATCAGTCCGCCAACACCAGTGAGGGTGAAACCGAAGGACAACTGGATCGCCGGGAACTGTCCGAAAATCAACAGCAGAAGCGAGAAGCCGGCTTCGCTCTTGGTGGTCAGGATGGCAATGGCCTTGACGCCGACCGCCAGCATCTTCAGTTCCAGCACGCCGGCGTATTCGCCGCGCGGGATATCAATGTTGAGATAGCCGCCACCTTTGACGATGCCAGCGTCCAGGCTCAGCCCGATGCCGTTGGGCGGTTTGAAGTCGAAGGCTAGCGTCGGTGGGTTGGCTGTGACATCCAGATTCAGCAGCATGCCGAGTTGATCCACCGAACCCTGGAACGGCCCCAGCTCGACACCGAAGGACGCGGACAGCTCGACCAGCAAATGGCGGAAATCGCCGTTGACCGGTTCCAGGCCAAGATTGATGAACTGCAGCTCAAACGGCCCGGTAGGCAAGGTTGGCACCGGCAGGCTGGCGCGCAATCCGGTGCCGTTTTTAAGACGCAGCTTGCCCGTCTGGTCGGCCTCGGCTTCAACCGCAAAATCGAGCACGATACCGTCGCCGAGGATCATTTTGAGAAACGTATCGCTTGGCTTCAACGTGGCCTTGCCCTTGCGGGCGAAGAAAGACAGATTGGGCGCCCCATTTTTCAGATTGAGACCAGCGCCCAGTTCGCCGATGCGCAGCTCAGCGCCGTGGAACGGCCCGATCACCAGCGCACCGCTCTCCTTGCTGCGCGCCAGGCTCAACCCCAGTTCGAACGCGCCACTGGCCTGGATCTGGCCGGGAGGCGCGATCGGGACGAAAACGTTTACCCCGGCGCTGGCGCTCAAGCCAATGGCAAAGTCCGCCGCGCCGGTGGACGATTTTTTGGCCAGCCCGAGGTTCAATCCGGCCTTGATGCCGATGGGCGCGGCGGTGCTGAATTCAAGCGAGCCGTCGATGCCAGCCGGAAGCGACAAGGCCGCCAGGTCGAACCTAGGCAGCGCCGGCAAGGCCGGCAGGGCGGCGCCGAATCCCAGGTCTGGCGCGCCAGTGCTGGGTGCCGTGAACGAACGGTCGATCATGCTGCCAACCAGCAGAACGATCAGGCCCAGGGCGGTCTGCGTGTCCTGACTTTGCGCCGGGCTGGCACCGACCAGCGTAGCGAGCTTTTCGGCTTCCTGACCGGCGGCCGGAGTGGTTTGCGTATCGCCGCTAAGACTGAGCAACAGCTTGCCCAGGCTGAAGGCGCTGGGGTAACTGTTGGCCGGTTGTTTGGCGAAGTTTTCCACCTGCTGCATCAAGGGCGAGATGACCGCCAGCGCCGCCGCCGGATTACCGCCATCGAGTCCATCGATGGCCTGCTTGAGAAGTTCCAGAACCGCAAGTGATTCGCCGACCACGCCCACGGCGAGCGACAGCGATTCGGCCGCCGCGCCGTTGCTCTTGAAGTCTTCGATATTCGGATCGACAGGCGGAGCCGCAGGGTTCAATACGCCAAGCATCTGCCACACCAGCTGCTCAACCTGGGCGCGCTGCGCGGCAGGAATCTGCGGGGGAGCCTGAGTCAGCGCCTGGTCAACCGATCGTCTGAACCAGTCGTATGTCTGCTTGAAAACTTTGTCCGGTTTGGCCACGTTTCCTCCCGCTCACGAGGTTGGTTGAAAAAGGCAGTGTGATGAACTTGGTCCTGCGTACTTGAGCATTTGTGATGCATGCTATCGTTTGACGCATATTGAGCGCATCATCCAGATGAATGATCCGCGACCGCGATACCTATCGTCATTCGGACGTGTATTTCATCAACAGTAACCGGGGAGGCGCAGATGAGTGACGAACCCGAACAACTTGATCGCTTGGCCAGGCAAATGTTTCAGGGAGGCCTCACTCCCGAAATG
>Ga0335397_10013373_pt1 | contig 9990 bp, 9 predicted proteins | sample MAT04_FD_205740 | JGI IMG/M metagenome (GOLD analysis project Ga0335397, IMG submission 205740) | Freshwater microbial communities from Lake Fryxell liftoff mats and glacier meltwater in Antarctica - MAT-04 (spades assembly) (version 2) ...
TGTTTGAGTTCGATCGCTTCTGGGCGATCGGCTCCGGGCGCGATTTTGCATTGGGTGCGATGTATGCGGTGTACAACACGCCCAAAACGGCAAAGCAAATCGCGTCGCTCGGCGTGATGGCTGGCGTTGAGTACGACACGGGTACCGGGTTGCCGATGAATATTCAGAGTGTCAAGCTGGCGAAATCCGGTGGCAAGTAATCTGTTGGCGCCCGAGGTCCGTGCGCTGAGCCACAGTGTGGTCAATTCGGGCGAACAACTTGACCCGTGCGCTTACCCCTTTGGAAAAGAGCCTGCCCTGAGCTCGTCGAAGGGGAGGTTGAGGGGGATTTGCACGCCTAGCCATTCAGCATCGCCAGTCAAGTGTGTATGTCAAATCCCTCCCGGCTTGCAGCCCGCGTGGTCGACTGCAATCGGCCACCGTTTCGTCGGCGCGAAGCATGCCTCGCGAATCCCCGACTCAACCCTCCCTTTTCCAAAGAGAGGAGTTCATGCAGCGAGAGGCAGTCTTGTGCGCAACCTCCGAGCGCGCAAACAGAAAGCAGCCCGATGATGGCGACTGAGAAGGGGACATCGTTGGAAAACGTTCGTGTTGACAAGTGGCTGTGGGCCGCCCGCCTCTTCAAGACCCGCCAGATTGCGATTGACGCGATTACGGCCGGACGTGTCCATGTCAACGACGAACGAGTTAAGCCCGCGAAGACGATCAAAGTGGGCGACCGCATTCTTGTCAGGAAACCGCCATATGAATGGACTATTGTGGTGACCGGATTGGCGGAAAAACGCGGTGCCGCCAAGGTCGCTGAGACCATGTACAGCGAAACGCCGGACAGCGTGTCAGCGCGGGACACACTCCGAAAAGAACTCAAAGACTTGCCGCCGCCGGTATTCCCCGGGCGGCCCACCAAGAAGGATCGGCGCGTGATCGATAAATTCTTCGCTAACCAGGCTGGACATGACGACCCAACTGGCTAGCCTCGCCGGTCGCGCTGTCGTCGTGCTCATGACGCTACTCTGGATGGGTACGGTCCAAGCGGCACGCTATGTCATTGATCAACAGGAAACCCGGACGACCTACGAGACTAGATACCTGGGTTTTATTCCGGTGCGCGGTGTGTTTGAGCGCATGACCGGCGTCCTCAGTTACGAGCCTGGCAAGCCCATTGGTGAGCGCGAAGCGGCCATCCATGTCATCATCGACGCGACCTCGCTCAAGCCGACCAATTTCGACAACGAATCCAAGCGCCGCATGCTTCGTGGCCCTCAGTTTTTCGACGTCGATCGATTTCCCACCATCGAATTCAAGTCGTCCCGCTTTCGCTATGACGCCGGCAAATTGATCGCCATCGACGGCGAAATCACGCTGCTCGGCGTCGCCAGGACGGCCACGCTGAAGGTGTCCAAGTCCTCGTGCGAAACGGCACTTCCGTCGCGTCCGGCGCGATGCACGGCGTCAACTGAGCTGACGGTGAAGCGGTTCGACTTCGGTATGAAGAGCTGGTCCGCAACCGTCAGCGATGATGTGACGATCGCCGTGGAGTTGGTGGCGGTGTTGCTGCCGGGTGACGAACGGCCAAAGCCTGCCTCTGGGGCACCTAAGGATGCGACTAACTGACTAACTGATCGGCGAGGTTGGCACCACCGATTTGATCGCGGCCTCGGAGATTCGGCAAAGCACTCGGAGGACCGCGGCCGTCGTCCCATCGTGAATTCGGTGTTAGGCCGGATAGAACGTCGGTGCTAGGGTAGTTTCAACGCGCCGACCACCTCCAGCGTGGCCAGTTGGCGTTTGTCACCGCTGGTGCGAACACGTACGATGACCGCTTCACCCATCATCGGTAACGCGCCGGTGAGCGTCGTAATGTTCACTTGGTGTGTGACCAGCACCAGATTCTTGGCCGTTTGCATTCGCGCGGGAATACCACCGCGCACCTGCTCGGCTTGCAGCGTTGCCGAACTTGCGCTGTCGAAATGCGAATTCAGCGCCGGCCACGTATCAGGTGCGCGACCGGCCTGGCCAAAGGCCAGGGTGGCCGTCTCGACGCATCGGCACCATACCGACGAAAACACGCCGCCGATCGGGATAGCCTTTTCTGCGACGGCCTTGCCCCATGCCCGCGCTTGCGCGCGGCCGGCGTCGTTCAGATTTCGTTGGGTGCGGCAATCGTCGAGCCGGTAGCCGGGCGGATCACCAATGCCGGCAACTGTTTCTGTATGACGCAGCAGGATGATGTGGTTGCCCTGTTTAAGCGCGGACCAGATTGCATCGCTGCTTCCGGCGGACGACGCAGAATGTGCTGACGAGACGGCGACGCCTAGCAGCAGTGCGACAACAGTTTTTCTCACCGCTTCAAGAACGTCGATAGCGCGTTGGTGATGAAGTCGTTCGAGGTCGGCAACTGTCCGTCCGGCGTCACTTGATTGATCAAATCAGGCAACACTTTCGACAGTCCTCCGGCGATATCGTCGGTTGAAAGACCAAACTGGTTGGCAAGTTCCCCCAGCTTTCCAGAACCCAGTACTTGCGAAATCTGTTCGGCGGTGACGGGCATGTTCGCACCTGTGCCAACCCAGGAGTCGGCGAGGTGGCCCAGACCTCCCTGTTGAAACTTGGCGACGATATCCGCGAGGCCGCTTTGGCCACCGTGGCCTTGGGCGGTGAGCATTTGCATGGCCATTTGCATCAGTTGATTGCCGCCTTGCGCGCCAGCGCTGCTCCCGAGTGTGCCACTGCCGTTCATGACGCTGCCAATGATGCTGTCGAGTAGTCCCATGCGAGTCTCCAGTACTTATTTTGTTGAGAAGGTAAATCCAAGGCGCGTGATTTCGGCTTTGGCTTCTGCCATTGCCGCCGGTACCTCGATCGGGCTACCGGACAGTGAGAACTCGATTTGTTGCCTGCCCAGGATGAATTGCGGGAGCGACGACAGTCTAATGGCCGGAAATCGCGCCAGCAGCGCGTTCATCATGTCGATAAGGGCCGATTCTCCCGCCTCGGCGATCAAGATCGACTCGTTCGCAACGGTCTCGGTGTGAAACAGGTGGCGATACTTTGTTTCCAGCACCCACTCCATCATCGGCCACGACATCTCGGGAAAGCCCGGCAGGAAATGATGATCTGCGCATGAGAAAGCCGCGATCCGATTGTACGGATTGGGAATGATGGCGGCACCGGTTGGAAACCGGGCCATCTTGCGCCGGTTGGGCGTCAGCTCAAAGTCCGGCTTGGCGACCATCTCGGCGATGGCGTCGGGGTGCTCGGCGATTGCCACGCCGAGCGCCGCGGCGGCACACTGACGCGTATGGTCGTCCGGTGTGGCACCAATACCGCCGAACGAAAACACTACATCGGTGCTGGCAAACGAGCGCTTGAAGGTCTCGATGATGCGCGGCGGCTCGTCACCAACATAGTTTGCGTAGGCGAGGGTCAAGCCGCGTTTACCAAGATTCTCGATCACCTTCGACAAGTGTTTGTCCTCACGTTTGCCGGACAATATTTCGTCGCCGATGATGATCGCGCCAAAGGTTCGCATTGCAACCTACACGTGCTTGACTAGCGAATGCCCAGCAGTTCGATTTCGAATACCAGCGTCGCGTTGGGTGGAATCACGCCGCCCGCGCCGCGTGCGCCGTAGCCAAGCTCCGGCGGGATGATCAGCGTGCGCTTGCCACCGACCGCCATGCCCTCAACACCTTGCTCCCATCCGCCGATCACACGGCGCTGACCGATGGTGAACTCGAACGGCTCGTTACGGTCGAGTGAGGAATCAAACTTGGTGCCTTTGGCGCCGGCGGCACCACTGACACCCGGCACAAACAGCCAGCCGGTGTAGTGCACGCGTGTGGCGCTGCCGGTAGCGGCAACAGCACCGGTGCCAAGGACGGTATCAATCTTGACGAGTTCAGTGGTGGCCGATGGGTAGACGGGGGCGGGTGCGGTGGAGGTGGTGGGAGTGGTGGTATTGGTGGGTGTTGTCATGTAGCAGCCTGTAAAAAGAGTGATAACGGTGAATGATACGAAGATGCGGATTTGTAATGTGGTCAGTTTTCGCGGTTGGTTTTTCATCGTCCTGTGATCCTTGTAAATTAAGATACCTTAGCGGCCCTGCGCTGTGCCTTCACGGCGGGGATCGACCCCGCCCTGCCAGCCTGCCGACGTGCGCAATACGCCGTGTAATCCGCTGGGGATGTCACCGATCCGTGTTTCGTGCCCCAGCGCCTTTAATGCCGGCAGCAGTTTCTCGGCCGGCGTGTTGCGCTCAATGTCGGTCGGCCCGTTACGACTGCCGCCGTTGGGGAGTGAAATCGCTGCTTGCATATCCAGACCCCAGTCGAGCACGCCGATAATCGATTTGGCCACCGAATTGACGATGGTCGAGCCGAGTGCCGAGCCGATGATCATCTTCAGGTTTCCGTCTTTGTCGAAAATGATGACAGGTGCCATGGTGCTGCGCGGGCGTTTCCCCGGGAACAGCGCGTTGGCAACGGCAAGCCCAAGCGCATCGGTAGGACTGAGCGAGAAATCCGTCATGTGATTGTTTAAGAAAAAGCCGCGCACGAATATCTGACTGCCAAACGAGGCATCGACCGACGTCGTCATGCTGACCGCGTTGCCGTTGGTGTCAACAATCGAGAAGTGGCTGGTGCCGGTGAGCGAGTCGGTCGCATCGCCTGCCGAAATCAGCTTGGCCGCGACTGGATTGCCAGGCTCGGCGCGACCCATGCTGCGGTCGGTGCGAATCAGCGCAGCGCGTTGGCGGATGTAGGCAGGGCTGATCAGCGCGGCGACCGGTACGTCCGCAAAACGATCATCGGCAGCATATTTTTCGCGGTCGGCGAACGCAAGCCGCCCGGCTTCGGCGAACAGATGCGCCGCTTCGACGGAGTCGGGCTTCATGCGTGGCACGTCGTAACCCTCGAGTAGCCCGAGGATTTGCAATATTGCCACGCCGCCACTCGACGGCATCGGCATACTGCACACACGGTAGCTGCGATAGCCGCCGCAAAGCGGATCCGAGATGCGTACGCGGTAACCCGCCATATCCGCTTCAGTGACCACACCCGGTCGCGCATGCCCGCGCGCCGCATTCACGACATCGCGTGCGATCTCGCCCGTGTAGAACGCATCCGCGCCGCCCAACGCGATGCGCCGAAACGTCGCCGCGAGCGCCGCATTCCTGACCACGGTGCCTACTGCTTTGGGCGTGCCATCCGCATTAAAGAAAATGGCCCGGGTTTCCGGCGTATCGCGCAGCACCGTGCTATTGCCGGCTTGTTGGACGGTACGCGCCGACAACGCATAGCCGTTTTCGGCAAGGCGGATGGCAGGTTCAAACAACGCCGCCCAAGCGAGTTTGCCGTACGCCGCATGCGCCGCTTCGAGTGCGCGCAACGTGCCCGGCACACCGAACGAGCGGCCGCTGCGTACGGCGTCGACATAGCGAATCGGCTTACCGTCATCGCCCAAGAACATCCCCGGCGTTGCGGCAGCCGGCGCAATCTCACGGCCATCGTAGGCAAGCGCCTGGTTGCGTTTGGCGTCGTAGTGCAGCATGAAGGAGCCGCCGCCAATACCGGACGACTGCGGCTCGACCAGATTGAGTACCATCTGCACTGTCACGGCAGCGTCGATGGCGCTGCCACCCTTGGCCAGAATGGCAACGCCCGCCTGTGTGGCCAGAGGGTGCGCCGCCGCCACCATGTCGCGCGTTGAAACGCTCACCTTGCGCTCGATTGTTTTGCTGGCGGGCTCGGGCATGTCGCGCGTTGGTGCGGGCACCGCTTGTGTCGCGGCAGCAGCAGGTGCCGGGGGTGTAGCAGGCGCCGCGGTGGACACATCGCGCGTCGGTGCAGGCTGCGTGCGCGCGACCGACACCACCGATAAGCCGAGCAACAAACAAACCGCGACCGTGCAGAACCGCGATGTAGTAACACGCAAAGTCAGACGCGAAGTCATACGCGAACCGTGCCGGGTATCAAACGTTGAGGCAAAGATATTTGATCTCGACGTAGTCATCAATGCCGTACTTCGAACCTTCGCGACCGAGGCCCGATTGTTTGACGCCGCCGAACGGTGCCACCTCGTTGGAGAACATGCCGGTGTTGATACCGACCATGCCAGTCTCAAGTGCTTCGGCAACCTTGAACACGCGCGAGATATCGCGGGCAAAGAAATAAGCGGCTAAACCGAACTCGGTATCGTTGGCCATCTTGATGGCATCCTCGTCGGTGTCGAACTTGATCAACGGTGCGACCGGGCCGAACGTCTCTTCGTGCGACACCTTGGCTGTCTTCGGCACGTTGGTGAGCAGCGTCGGCACATAGAAGCGCCCGCCGAGTGCGTGCGGAGTGCCGCCGGTCGCAATTGTTGCGCCTTTGGCAACCGCGTCGGCGACGTGCTCGCTGACTTTCTTGATGGCATTGTCGTCGATCAACGGGCCGACGTTGATGCCGGTTTCGTTGCCACGCCCGACCTTCAGCATCACCATCTTGCTCTTGAGCTTGTCAGCGAATGCGTCATAGACACCCGCCTGCACATAGATGCGGTTGGCACTCACGCAGGTTTGCCCGGCGTTGCGAAACTTGGCTTGCATGAGGCCTTCGGCGGCGGCGTCCAAATCGGCATCGTCGAACACAATGAAGGGCGCGTTGCCGCCCAGTTCCAACGACATTTTCTTGATCGTTGGCGCGCACTGACGCATCAAGATGCGGCCGACTTCCGTAGAGCCGGTGAACGACATCTTGCGCACGATCGGATTTGCGCACAGCTCTCCGCCGATTGCTGGCGCCGATGCGCTGCTGCCAGTGACGATGTTGAATACGCCCTTTGGCACACCAGCGCGCTCAGCCAGCTCCGCGAGTGCCAACGCCGACAGCGGCGTTTGTTCGGCGGGCTTTAGCACCATGGTGCAACCTGCGGCGAGGGCGGGGCCGACCTTGCGCGTGATCATCGCGTTGGGAAAGTTCCAGGGCGTGATCGCGGCCGTGACGCCAATCGGCTGCTTGATCACAATGAGGCGTTTGTCGGGCAGATGCGGCGGAATGACATCACCGTAAACGCGCTTGCCCTCTTCGGCGAACCATTCGATAAACGACGCGCCGTACATCACCTCGCCCTTGGCCTCGGCGAGCGGCTTGCCGTTCTCAGCGACCAGAATCTGCGCGAGGTCGTCGGCGTTGGCGAGGATGAGGTCATACCATTTTCGCAAAATCGCTGCGCGCGCCTTGGCTGTCATGGCGCGCCACGCCGGCAGTGCAATGTTGGCGGCGTCGATGGCGCGCTTGGTCTCGGCGGCACCGCAGTCGGACACCTCGGCGACCAGCGAGGCGTCGGCCGGATTGTCAACCACAAATGTCTTCTGGCTGTCCGCGTCGACCCACTGGCCGTCGATGTAGCTATGGACGTGAAATAGCGAGGGGTCTTTTAACCGGGGTGCATGCTGGGCGGGTTCGATTGGGGGTGCTGAATGCGGGGCGGGAGCGTTCATGGTGGTCCTTCTTGGTGAAACGTTAGTGCTGGGGAGTGCTAACTGCGAGGCCCTAGCGTCCAAGCCAGCTGGTGCGGCGCGCCTTGGCTTCAGGCGGTACATCGTTGAGTGTCAGAACACAGGTCTGGTTGACGGGCTGGCTGAGCGTGACGTTGAGTTGCATCATCTCGTCGCGCCGAAACGCCACCAGCTCGACAATGCTGCCAATATCAAAGGCCCTTATTTTGCGCTCAAGACTGCCGGCGTTCACACGCAGGCCGTCGATCGCCACAATCGTGTCGCCGGCGGAAAGTCCCGCCGACATCGCCGCGCCACCGTCGAACACCTGCGTCAGTTTGGCGTCGCCATTGCTGTCGCTACCAATCTTGGCGCCCAACGCAGGCGGCACACGTTCAGCGGCCTTGCCGGCGGCTGGCGGCGTGCTGCTAGCCGCGACCGCCCGCCACGAAAGCGTGATGCCAGCGGTTGCCAGCAGGGTGACTAGGTCGAGGTCCTTGGTGCCGTAAACGGCATCTGCAAAAAACGCCGTCAGATCCGCGCCCGCCACTTCACTTGCCGTTCGCTCGATCTCGCCTTCCGGGACGCCGACGCCGACCATGCCGAAACGTTGCCAGAGTGAGCGCATCACATCGTCGAGCGATTTTGCGTTGCCGGTCTGCTCGCGGATTGTCAGGTCGAGCGCCAGACCGACCAGTGCGCCTTTTTGGTAATAGCTGACAATGCTGTTGACTGCATTCTCGTCCTGCCGGTAATACTTGATCCACGCGTCGTAGGACGACTCGGCCACGCTCTGCTTGGTGCGGCCGGCCTGCGACAATATGCGGCCGATGCCATCAGCTTCGATTTCGAGGTACTCAAGCGTGGTGATGACGCCCGATCGAACCAGCATCAAGTCGTCGTAGTAGTCGGTGAAGCCCTCGAAGAACCACAATTGATTGGTGTAGTTTTCGGTGCTGAGGTCATAGGGCATAAAGCGCGCCGGCATGATGCGCTTGACGTTCCACGTATGGAAATACTCGTGAGACGCCAACGACAGAAGCTTGCGGTAAGCCGGCGTGACACGCGCCTCGTTTGCAACCGGCAATTCGTCACGGCTGACGATCAACGCGGTCGACGCGCGGTGCTCGAGTCCGCCAAAGCCTTCACCGACCACCATGAACAAGAACCAATACTCGGACATCGGTGCCTGCGCGGACTCAGGCTCAAACAATCGAATTTGCGCCTCGCAAATTTTCTGCAAGTCGGCACACAGGCGCGGCACATCCGCGCGATGGCGGCCTGTGAGGACGACGTGGTGTGTCACCCCGCACGCCTCGAAGCTGGCGTGCGTGAAATTGCCCATCTCCACCGGATGATCAATCAGCTCGTCGTAGCTGGTTGCGCGAAAGCTGCCAAAGTCTTTGACTGCGGCCACGCTGGTCAGCGCGGTGGCGATCTTCCAATTGGCATACCGCTCGCCGGCGGGACGGGTGATTTCAATCTCGCACGGCGAGTCCCGAAAGCCTTCGGCCAGCATAAAGACGTTAGCACCATTGAAAAATCCATGCGTATCATCGAGGTGCGCGCCCCGCACCGATAGATCCCAGGCGTAGACCGTGTAGGTCAAGGTGATCGGGCCAAGAGCGGGAACGCACTGCCATGTGCACTTGTCTATTTTCGTGACGCCTATTGGCGCGCCACTGCTGGTGGCCGCAATGGAGATCACGTGACGTGAAAACTCGCGGATCATGTAGCTACCGGGAATCCAGCTCGGAAGCATGAAGCGCTGCCCGGCAGGATTGGGCGTGTCAACCGTGAGCTTGACTTCGAACAAATGCGCGGCGGGGTGCTGCGGGGTAATGGTGTAGCGAGTCACGCGGAGGGTGGCCCGAAACACAGGCGCCATGAGAGTAGAGGGAAGAGTTTACGGTAGCATGAACGCCGAGACAAATTTTGCCGGCAGAAACACGATTTCAACTTGGGTCTGACATGAAAAAACATCAATACACACTGTTTGTAGGGTTATTGGCTGCTGCGGCGTTAGCGCTGGCGAGCGCCGGGGTCGCGGCGAAAACGCTGCGTTGGTCGAGTGCGGGCGACTTTCAGACGGCCGATCCGCATTCACAGAACGCGGGCATCAACAACACCATCAATGGCCAGATCTACGAGGGGCTGGTTGAGCGCGGCAAGAAGATGGAGATCGTGCCGCGCCTGGCGACGTCGTGGAAGCAGACTTCACCGACGACGTGGGTGTTCAATATTCGCAAGAACGTCAAGTTTCATAACGGTGCAGCTCTTACGGCAGATGACGTCGTATGGTCGATTCTGCGGATGCAACAACCTACCTCACAATTTCGGGTTTATGCGAATGCTATCGGAAAACCGAGCAAGCTCGACGCCCACACGGTGCAGCTCACCACGGACGTGCCGAATCCGGTGATGCTTGAGATGCTGGTGAACATGTTCATGATGAATCGTGAATGGGCAGTCACCAACAAAGTCGAGCGCGTACAGGACTACACAGC
>Ga0335397_10013374_pt1 | contig 9990 bp, 6 predicted proteins | sample MAT04_FD_205740 | JGI IMG/M metagenome (GOLD analysis project Ga0335397, IMG submission 205740) | Freshwater microbial communities from Lake Fryxell liftoff mats and glacier meltwater in Antarctica - MAT-04 (spades assembly) (version 2) ...
GCACCGGATCGCCGAAGCCGCCGGCCGCGACCAGGAAATGCTGCGCATCGAAGGAGAGGTCGCCCGCCTGCAAGGAAAGATAGTCGTCAACGTCCCGCTGCCACCCGATCGGCCAGCCACCCGGCGCGACCTCCGGGCTTTGCAAAGCGAGATCATCTCTGCCAATGCCGCCATGCAGGAGAAACAACTGGTTTTATTGGAACAAAGTAAGGAGTTGCAGGCCCAACTGGCCCAAAAGGAAGCCGCGATCAGTCAAATGACCGATTCGCAGATGAAATCGGCCATGTTGCTCATGCAGCAACGCGCCCTGCTCGATTCGATGGGTTACCGTTCCAACCTCGATTCGCTTTCCCTGCTCAACTCCAACCTGGCCCTGCGCGATGCCCAAAGTCAACGCCGCTTCTATTGGGGGGCCATTGTGGCGTTGTTGCTGCTTGCCGCCGGATCGCTGTATTTCTTTGCGCGGGCCCGACAAAATGGCCGCATTATGCAGGAAAAAAACAAGATCATCCGCGAAGAACAGCAGCGTTCCGAAAGCCTGTTGCTCAATATTTTGCCTGCTTTGGTGGCCGAAGAACTGAAGCAGCAGGGCCGTACCCACGCCCGCCTCTTCGACGATGTGAGCGTGTTGTTCGCTGATTTTGTGGGTTTTAGCCGCATTGCCGAGGTGCTTAGTCCGCAACAATTAGTCACCGAACTGGATACCTGTTTCAAATCTTTCGATCAGATCATCGCCAAATACGACCTGGAAAAAATCAAGACCATCGGCGACGCGTATATGTGCGCGGGCGGCCTGCCCAATGGCGGCGGCGCGCAACTGCGCGATATGGTGAACGCGGCCCGCGATATGCAGAGCTGGCTCCAGGTCTGGAATACCACCCGCGATGAGCAGGGTCTGCCGCGTTTCGATGCCCGCATCGGCATTCACAGTGGCCCGGTGGTGGCCGGGGTGGTGGGTTCCAAGAAGTTTGCGTTCGATATTTGGGGCGATACGGTGAACATCGCCGCGCGGATCGAACAGGCTGGCGAAGGAGGTAAGATCAACATCTCCGGGGCGGCTTACCAGGTCATCAAGTCGCAATTCAACTGCGAATACCGGGGCAAGATCGCGGCCAAGAATAAGGGCGAGATTGATATGTACTATGTGTTGAATTAGTGAAATTACACTTACTCAATTACGCCTTCTGCCACGTCAAAAATCCGGTATTCGCCCGTAAATGATTGTACAATCGTCTCAATACGAGATCGTTGCGTATCGGTAATGAAGATCTGTCCGAAGTCGCGGCTTAGTAGTAACCCGACCAGATGACGCACGCGCTGTTCATCGAGTTTGTCAAAAATATCGTCAAGTAAAAGCAGCGGGGCCACGCCTTTTTCGCGGCGCAGCACCTCGTATTGCGCCAGCCGGAGGGCCAGTAAAAAGGACTTGAGTTGGCCCTGCGAGGCGAATTTCTTGACTGGCTGACCGTCCATCATCAGCGCCAGATCGTCGCGGTGCGGCCCGCGCGTGGTGCGTTGCAGCAGCCGGTCTTTTTCGCGGGCGGTCACCAGCAAATCGGCCAGCTCCGCTTCTTCCAAATCCGAGCGGTAATGCGCTTCCACCGCTTCGTGGCCACCGGAAAGCACTTCATACGCCGCTTGAAACAAAGGCCGGAATTCGGTGAGGAAAGCCTGTCGCTGTTCAAAAAGGGCCTGTGCCGGGCCGGGCATTTGCCGGTCAATCCCTTCCAGCAGCGTAGCATCGAAGCGGCGTTCTTCGGCAAAAGTTTTCAGCAGGGCGTTGCGCTGTTGCAGTAAATGATTATAAATCACCAGATTGCGCAAGTAGGTAGAGGAAATTTGCCCCAGCGTCGTATCCAGAAACCGTCGTCGCTCTTCACTGCCTTCCTGCACCAGCGAAACATCGTCCGGGGCGATCATCACCACCGGAAACTGACCGATGTAGTCCGTCAGGCGTGGATACGGGACGCCATTACGCTCCATCTCTTTGCGCTGACCCACCGCGAATTTGGCCACAATACGCGTCTGCTCGCCCGCTTGCTCAAACCAGCCTTCCAGCCGAAAAAACGACTCACCGTGCCGCACCAGATTACGGTCGGGCAGCCCGCCGTGGCTCTTGCACAGACAGATAAAATGCACCGCATCCAGCACGTTGGTTTTACCCATACCGTTTAATCCCGTGAAGCAGTTGAGCCTCGGCGAGAGTTCGAGCGATTGTTGCCCGTAGTTTTTGAAATTGGTGAGCTGGAAGCGGTGGAGATACACGGGTAGGGAGGTTGCGCCAGGTAAGCGGGCGCAAATTTAGCGGATAAGTAGTGGAAAAAAGAATTTCAAGCCCATCATACTCATGGAACAGTAAAAGCACAAGATATTGAGTATAAAACACTTGCTTTTAAAAACATACATAAACAATAAAGAAACATATAGCCCTTTTTTTGGCAATCTGCCCGGATTGAAATGAGCGGAACTGTCCTTTTTTCGACTTCATAGCCGTAATACTTTTGCTGCTAGCAAACTGCAAAGGATATGTTACCTTAGCCAGGGCAAACCCACTTGCAAGAGATACAACACCAAGAGCGGCGAAGGAACAAGAGCGGCATTAAACCAATTTCTTTATGAAGAATTTAAAGTGCAAATTCATTTTAATTACGTTTGGTCTCTTGTTAAGTTTCAATACTTATGCACAGGGGTTTTTAAGTTGTCCATTGCCAACAGGGACATCAGGTATCACAGGTGGAACGACTGCTCTTTTCACCCCCAATTGGAATAACAATCTACCTACCGGTCAGAAGATAATACCGGTAGTGTTTCACTTACTGGGTGGTTCCTCGGCATTACAGGACAACCAAATCCAGGCAGCTGTTAATCAACTAAATGCAGATTTTAATTCGCCCAACCCGGCTTGGGATATTGACTTTGTACTGGCTGGGATTGGGCCACGAGGAGAATGCACTAATGGTATTACCCGTCATCCAAACGAACTCTCCCAAAATCCCGGTTCTTTCCAACCATCAACCCGTTGGGACAATGCAAGATACCTTAATATTTGGGTAGTTCCGCTAATTGATGGCATACCAGGTAAATGGGGTGTGGTGGTCGTTCAACCATCAAAATTTAACGTCGTAAATGGTCAAATACAACGTACAGATATAGCAGTGGGTACGAATGGGGCATTCGACTTTGCAGATGGTGTTATCATAAAGGAGGAACTCATTTATCCCAATCCCGGACACATTCATACGCTTGCCCATGAAGCAGGACATTGGCTCAACTTACAACATACTTTTGCACCATGTGAAGGGTCCGCTAGCACTTCGGTATGGACTTGCTGCCACCCCGCAACGGAGGGTACTACCAATGGTGACTTTATCGCCGATACACCGCCTCAGCAAAATGACGATAGTCAAAGTAATTGCGCTTTGATCGATCACTACTGTGCTGACGGTGTGCCAGAAGATCTGAGCAATTTTATGGGCTATGCATTCTCCTGCCAGAATAAGTTTACTCAAAATCAGCGTGAATGGATGTTTCACTGTCTAAATAATTTTCGGCCTTTTATTTGGTCGACAGAGAATTTGCGGTGCAGTGGCGTAACTGCGCAATCCAATGTGATAATTACTCAACCCACTACCTGGAATTTTACTACGGTGCCCACTGGCTTCGTGGTGATAAAGAACGAATTACAGATTAAAAACGGCGGAAGTTTGACGATCGCTGCAGGCATCACAGTACAGTTTTGCGATGCGGCACGAACCGTAATAGAGCCTGGAGGTGTCGTGCAATTGTACGGATCACTTACTAGTGCCTGCGACGGCCGTATGTGGAAAGGCGTGGAAGTACAAGGTACTCCCTCCGCTAACCAATATCCATCGAATTTGCAGGGTAAAATAATTGCGTATCCAGGCTCAGACGTATCCAATGCGGTAACGGGCATAAGAGCTGGGGATACAGGTATTGGTCTGGGAGGAGGCATTATTCAATGCAACCAAACAACCTTTTCCAATAACCAAAGAGCAGTACAATTCAATCCTTATGAGAATCATCAACCTATTCCCGGGGCACCTGTTACTAGCAATGCCAGTTATTTCGCGCAATGTGAGTTTATCACCGATACCAAATATGGCGGAGACGACCCGCAAAAGTACCCCGATCCGCTCGAGTACATCCGATTTTATGGTTTTGCCGATTTGCTGGGCGTTCGTGGCATTGGCTTCCTGGGTTCCAATTTCACCAATCTAAGGAACGATTTCACCATATCAAGTCAGTATGGTTTGGGGATTATCTCCAGAGAAAGTACTTTTAATGTAGGAGATTATTGCACAGGAGGTAGCTTTCCTTGTTCTGCCGGGAATCAAGACCATTCTCTTTTCAAGGGCCTGTACCGGGGCATCTGGGCGAACGACACGGACATTGACCCAGGGTTGCCCCATCGCTACTCGGTGGTAAATGCGACGTTTGAAGGATGCTGGACGGGCATATTGAGCAGCAATGGTAGCCGTTGCTACATTGTCAGCAATTATTTTAAAATAGGGAATATTCCGACTGCTGCCTACCTGACTGACGGGTATATGATGGGACTAAGTATGGACTTTGGCCATACCAATATTACCGTCCAAGAAAACCATTTCCTGCTCGATCCCAATGCTCCAACCGATGTCAAGGCTACCCATCTTGGCTTGCTTGGTACAGATATTTACTTTATCGGCCAGAGCAACAATATTATCCGAAAGAACTACTATACAGGACTTACTACCGGCAATCAGGCTTACGGGGAAGGGGCAAACTCTTTTCAATCGACCGGCCTGCAATACTTGTGCAATACCAACGCCCAGAATAGCATCTATGATTTTGATGCCCAGCACCATAATGCCCCGAGCATCACGCCGGGACTGAGGGAAATACAGGGTTTGGTCTCACCATTAACCGGCGTAATAAGTTCCGCCGGGAATATATTTTCCCATGTAAATACTCCTCAAAGCGATTTTCACTACGCTGCTGGTGGTGCCATCCGCTATTTTTATCAATCAGCTATTGCTGCTGAGACCCCGTTGAGTGTTACTCCGCCACCCGCAGTAACTCCGGTTAATAATGCGGCCGCAAAAGAATGTGCATCCATTCTTTGCGACCGCCCTCCATGTAAGTCGAAAGAGCAGTTGGAGTCGGAAAAGTCGGCTATTGCGCCCGCAAAAACGCAATACAATAATTTAAAATCGGCTTACTTATTGAATCCAACTGGACCAAGTGCGCCAGCGCAAAAGGCCTCCATGACCGCTTTGCAAGGCATTGTACAGGGCAATACCTTTGATATACTCACCGATATAGTGGCCAACGAAAATGGAACACTGGCCGACTACCGGTATTGGTTAGGTAATATGGATGCTTATGAGACCGACCTCGAACTAGTACGCAGTTATGTAGGCACCGGCGAATCTTCCGCAGCGGTTTCAAAACTCAATGAACTGCCGTCCAAGTATCAATTGACCGGCGAAGGACTGGCCGAATTCAATGAGTATAAGGCTCTATTGACCATTGTGCGGCAACATTATCTCACTGGTGGCAACAAATACACTTTCCCGGCAGCAACCATTACCACCTTGCAGACTTATGCTAAAGAGAGCCTGTATGTCCGAGTACGTGGATTGGCTAAACAACTATTGGCAATTTACGGTGTTTTCTATGCCCAAGAAGCGAGAAGTGCTGGAGTTGCTCCTGCAGCCGAAGATCGTCAGGAGGACCAAGTTTTTGTGTCAGCCAAAAATGTTCGCTTGGTTCCCAATCCAGCCGATCAGTCCTTTATGCTGCAGTTTCCGGAGGATTTGTCCCAGTCAAGACTTGACTATCGGATGTCGGTGTACTCAATAATTGGGGCCAGCCTAATGGAGGAAAAACTTAATACATCGGAGAGGGCTTCCAAGTTGGATATTTCTGCATTGAGCTCCGGCACCTATTTCGTTTTGCTCCGTTTCAGTACAGGAGAATCCACCGTTCTTCCCTTAGTCATTCGTCGCTAAAATTTCTGTTTCTCACCGCCTATGGCAGTGTCAGAATACTGACACTGCCATAGGCTTTATTATATTTTTCATGAAAATCTACCTGCTCATCCTGTTTATCCTACCTCTGCGAGTATTCGCCCAGAGTGGTTTAGATACCACATTTCTATTACCTGGTACCCGCCTGACCACCATTGCTGCCGTATTGGTGGAACACGATACCATCGTTTGTGTGGGCAACATATATAATTTGGCCGGAGCGAATGGCATCCACTTCTCGAAATACGATTCTACGGGCAATCTATTATCCTATAATATTATAGCCGACATAGGTTTGATCAATGACGTAGGTGAATATACTGGCTTTATTAAAACCTCCGACGGGGGATACGCAATACTATCTGGAACCAACATAGGGCAGAATGTGCTCTTAATAAAATTAGATCATAATGGGGAGGAGCAATGGACTACGGAAATAACCCGGCCTGACTTGGAGGTCATTTACGCGGATGGCCTCGTAGAATGCCAGGACGGTTACATGGTAGCTGGAGTAGGCGACATCGCTAATAGTACCAATAGTGCCTTTATTTCTAAAACCAACCAGAATGGGACTATTCAATGGAGCAAAAAATATATCCTGTCTGGATGGGATACTGGATTTCGTCAAATCATAAAAAAGAACGACAACTCTTTTTGGGTTAGTGGGGGACAGGGCAATTACGGAGGCGGTTGTGGTTCCACCATATTGAGTAAAGGCCGCGCCTGGATCATGGAGATAGATTCGCTCGGTAATGTAAAGTATGAGTGGAAGAGTGCCATTCCTGAAAGCGAAGCATTAGCGATAATTAGTTCGGTGAATGATACTGAAATAGTATATTCTACTGTAAAGATCAAATATAATGTTACTTATGGGGATACAGTGCAACTAAAATTGCGAAAAATAAACCCAACTACCAATCAGACAGTATGGCAGCATTACCAAAGCCCTCTGGTGCTTACCTGTTTCAATTCCGGGTGGTATGGCCTGGAACAAAACCCGGTAGATGGGGGGTGGGATATAGTCGGCTCTTACCAGTCTGCTGAAAATGGTTGGGTGATCAGTGGCGTATGTGCCCATACCAGCCCGGAAGGGGAATTACAATGGATACGGCGGGATACGATCTACACCAGCCCGGAGATTTATATAGACCGCAACCTGCTGCGTTGTGTGGCCCATCTTTCTTCCGGGAGCATCGTGGCAGGCGGCTATATCCGCAAAGCGGAGCCGGAACTGCACGATGAGGCCTGGTTGATCAAATACTCCATCAATGGTTGTGTAGAACCCCTTGATTGTGCCTCGGTTGGGACGTATACTGCTGCTTCCAATGAATTAATAGTAAAGGTGTATCCCAATCCTTTTTCCAAGGCCTTAAACATTCAATTTTATAATTCCTTGCCTACTCAACGCACCAGATTTATACTGACCAATGGGCTGGGCTATCGGGTGGCAGAGTACCGTCTTATTGCGTCCACCAATGATATTCAGGTAGGAGACCTGCCACCCGGTCTGTATTTTTGGCAAATTTGGGACGATAACAGGATATTGAAGCAGGGAAAATTGGTCAATTATGGGGATAGAGGGTTTTGAATGTCTCCTGCAACAAACCCATCGTCCGCTCCATATTCAATCCTGATTCAACATGAGTGATCCCCAAAAAATCGGGATGACTCATGTTGCACAGACAGATAAAATGCACCGCATCCAGCACGTTGGTTTTACCCATACCGTTTAATCCCGTGAAGCAGTTAAGCCTCGGCGAGAGTTCGAGCGATTGTTGCCCGTAGTTTTTGAAGTTCGTGAGCTGGAAGCGGTGGAGGTGCATGGCCGGGGCGAAGATACAGTAAGGAGCAGAGCGGGCCTACGTTCTAATAATCTTCTTAATTGATGCACTTTCCAGTGTATCGAACCACAAATCCCAGGTACAGCAAGTATCCTGTAGGCAATCGTAAGCGAGCAGATATACGCCGTGTTTAGATTCAAAAACCATAAGTTTTCGGAGCTGATTTTCAGTATCTGTACAAACCAGTTTTCTCATTATAATATTTATGCGAATAATGGGCTAATTTCATAAGTTACTCATAATCAAGGGCGAAATTTCACTACGCATACGTTTTTGGAATTCCAACGGATCTTCGCGAAGTTTCAAAATGCCACAATGCTTTGTAGCATTCAAAATTTTTCCCGAAGGAAGTTTGGCCAGTGCATTACGGGCTTCCTCTATGGTCATTTGTTTACTGATAGTTATGGACATTATTAATTTGCTTTAATGCAAAAGTAAGGAATTTTTGGCGATGTGCCTCTTAGAATCTCATGCTTCCTGTTTTCCCGATTCTGGCATTCCGCCCCGCAAAAACCCCACCGTCCGCTCCATATCCACGCTCAACACCCGATCAGCCCCCAGTCGCGGCACCACCTGGCGATAAGCCGACCACCAGGCCTCGATGGTTGGCGATGACCACAAAGGACGGCGGTACTCCAAAGCCTGCATAGCGGTCATAAATTCAATGGCCAGCAGCCGTTCCAGGTTCAACACCACCCGGCGGGCTTTGGTCGCGGCGTTGGCCGCCATGCTCACGTGGTCTTCCTGCCCATTGCAACTCACGATGCTATCCACCGACGCGGGCGAACAGAGCATTTTGTTTTGATTGACTATAGAAGCAGCGGTGTATTGCGCGATCATCAGGCCGGAATGCAGGCCGGGTGCATCGGTCAGGAAAGGCGGCAAACCACGCTGCCCGCTGAGCAATTGATACACCCGGCGTTCGCTGATACTGCCCAGTTCGGCCAGGGCGATGGCCAGATAATCCAGCGGCAGGGCCAGCGGCTGGGCGTGAAAATTACCGCCGGAAAGGATGAGATCGTCGTCGGGAAACAGGCTGGGATTGTCGGTCACAGAATTGATCTCCGTAGTCACCATGGACTCAACATGGGTGATGGCATCGCGGCTGGCACCATGTACCTGGGGTACGCAGCGAAAGGCATAAGGGTCTTGTACGCTGGTTTTTTCGGTGGCCGCAATAGCACTGTCTTTCAACAAGTTAGCCACATTATTAGCCACAAAAACCTGACCCGCATGGGGCCGGATGGCGTGTAGATGCGCGTCCAGCGGCGACAAACGGCAATTGAAAGCATCGTAGCCAATGGCGGCATTCAGATCGGCCAGGGCCGCCAGTCGCCGGGTTTCGAGCAGACACCAGACCGCATAAGCCGCCGAGAATTGGGTCCCGTTCAGCAAAGCCAAAGCCTCTTTCGCCTGGAAGGTAAGCGGGGGCCAATCGTGCTGCTGCAGCACCACATCGGCAGGCTGACGGCGACCATCATGCCACACTTCCCCCAGACCAATCAGCGGCAAACTCAGGTGGGCCAGCGGAGCCAGATCGCCGGAAGCGCCCAGCGAACCCAACTCGAACACCACTGGCCATACATCGGCGTTATAAAACTCGATCAGCCGCTCCACAATGACTTCGCGCACCCCGGAATGGCCGTAGGAAAGGCCCTGTATCTTGAGCAGCAACATAATGCGCACCACTTCGGGCGGCACCGGATCACCCGTACCAGCGGCATGGCTGACGACGAGATTATGTTGCAGTGCCTCAATGTCGCCAGCGGAAATACGAATGTTGCAGAGCGAACCGAAGCCGGTATTGATGCCATAAAAAAGGTCGTGGGAATGGGCGATTTTGCGCTCCAGGTAGTCGCGGCAGTGGCGGATGCGCTGGCGGGCCGCGTCGGAAAGCGCGAGGGGTTGCTGTTCCGTCAGTATGGTGGCGACGGCATCGAGCGATAGCGGCGCAGGGCTGATGTGGTGGTGGGACACAGGCGGGCGGGAAGGGTGAGAGGTGAGAGAGAGGTGAGAGGAGGGTGAGAGAGAAAAGAGGGCGCGAAGATAAGGTTTGGCGCAAATTTGGCCGGGTCAATGGCGCGGATATTACCGGGGCCAGGCCGTTAAAATCCTTTAAA